>Ga0210065_1000195_pt1 | contig 17326 bp, 10 predicted proteins | sample Muzzi_PWB_D1_FD_185533 | JGI IMG/M metagenome (GOLD analysis project Ga0210065, IMG submission 185533) | Wetland microbial communities from San Francisco Bay, California, USA, that impact long-term carbon sequestration - Muzzi_PWB_D1 (SPAdes) | ecosystem: Environmental > Aquatic > Marine >... | reverse complement strand
GGATTTCGAAAGGAGCCCCATCCCGTCGCAAGGGGATGGCCCCGGCGGGGCCCGCCTCGGGATCAGCGGCCACCGCGGTCATGAATTCGGGATCGGGATACTGGTTGGTGCCCACCAGAACTTCCCGGCGGGTGGCCAGACGGGCGGCGCGTTCGGTGGCGGCGGCGGCCACCCACTCCTGGACCCGGCCCGAGCGAAGGCCGGCCGGCATTCCCCCGTCCGCGACCGCGGCCTGGAAATGTTCCCAGGATTTTCCGGCCACCTGGGCGGTCAACTTTTCGACAAACCACGATCCGCCCGCCGGGTCGGCGACGTGGTCGAGACGGCATTCGTTCGACAGCACCAGCTGGACGTTGCGGGCGATGCGGCGGCTGAAGGGGGCAGGAGTCCGGACGGCTTCGTCGAAGGGGGCCACATGCAGGCTGTCCACGCCCCCCAGGACCGCGGACATGGCCTGGGTGGTCGCGCGCAGCATGTTCACATGGGGATCCAGCACCGTGCCGGTTCGCCGGCTGGTCCTAGCATGGATCATGATCGGGGCGCCGGCCGGATCGATGCCGCAGGCCACCAGGATCCGGGCCCACAGGACCCGCAGGGCCCGGAGGCGGGCGATCTCCAGGAAAAAATCCGAGCCCACGCAAAGATTGAAATGGAGGCGCGCGGCCGCTTCGGCCAAGGACAGGCCGCGGGCTTCCATCTCGGTCAGGGACTGCACCGCCGCCGCGAGGGTCAGCCCCAGGCCCAGGGCGCCGTCGGCTCCCCCGTCGTGCCAGGGATTCTCGAACACCGGCAGGGTTCGCAGGCCGGGCGCCTCGTCCCCGACCCGGCGGGTCAGGGCCGCCAACTCGTCGTACAACTGTTCGATCGGAACCGAGAGGGGGCCTTCACTGGCCATCCCCGCCACCGGATCACACCCCACCCTTCCTGTCAGGGTCTTGGCGCTCCCCCCGGATTCGGCCGCCAGGGCCAGCAGATCCGCGGCCGTTCGAAGATGGGCGGCGCCGGCCTGGACAAAAATGGGCGTCGTCGTAAGGTCCACGCCTTCGAGGCACTTTCGCAGATCATCCCTGTCCGCGACCCCTGTCCCCCGGGACCCGGAGCCTGCCACGACAAGGTTGACCGCCGTCTGCCCGTTCGCCAGGTCATGCCGCAGGGCCTCGTTGAATTCGGCCGCCGTCGGCAGGGGAAGTTCCTGGGCGACCAGCCAGGAGGCTGAACGGCCGCCGGTCCCGCGCAGGTACGGCGCCTGGCCGGGAAGGGTGACCGACCAGTCGGGATCGGGCAGGTCCGCGGCGGTGGCCATCGAGCCCACCTGCAGCCCTTCAAGGGTGGTGGTGAACATCTTTTTGGCGAAAGGGGCCCCCTTCAGCAGGCGCTCGACTTCGGCACGCCACTGGTCGAGGGAAGGAATTTCGAATTCGCCGAGAAGAGGACTCCGGTCGCTCATGGTGGCTTCCTCGCGTTGGCCCGTGATGAGCCGGGATGGGAACTGCCGCTTATGACCTGAATCCAAAAGGTGGTCGATCCCCGAGAGGAAAGTCAAGCCCTGGCCCCGTCAGGCGGTGAGTCCCCCCAGGATGAAATCGGTCACCGCCCCGATCTGACCCTCCAGCCTCTTGTTCCGCTTGGACAGGACCCAGTCCGTCGCCATCTCGTCCAGGACCCCGAAAATGGCCTTGGCCGCGAAGACGGGCTCCAGGTTTTCCCGGAAACTCCCCTCCCTCTTCCCCTGGGCCACCACCTCCGCGAGGATGGCCAGGTACTCCCCCACCTGGTTGCGCGACAACTGATCCATGAAGTGGGTGCTGTGCCTCAATTCCACCTGCGTCATGATGGCCAGGTCGCGGTCCTGCCCCACCAGCGTCAGGTGAAGTTCCACGATGCGCCGCAGCTTGTCCACCGCCGACGCCTCCAGTTCGACCTGCACCCGTCCCTCGGCGATGAACCGGCCGATCGCCCTTTCAAACAGGGACAGCAGGATCTTTTCCTTGTTCTTGAAATAGAGATAGATGGTGCCGTCGGCCACACCGGCGCGTCGGGCGATCATCGCCACGGTGGTCTGGTGGTACCCGCGCCGGGCGATTTCCACCACCGCGGCGTCCAGGATGACTGTTTTTTTGCTTCCGTCGCTGTTGCGCGCCATTTTTTTGAAGAGCCATTCATTCAAAAACCGCGATCAGGTTGTGTTTCGACTCCCGTCACCGGCAGCCAAGCCTTCCGTATTTTATTGTATCATATATTTATAGGTCTTCAATACAAAATAGCCCTCCGTGTTCATTACCGTTGACACCCATGCCCGATACGTCTACCATAATGAATAGTCATTCATTAATTATCATTCCTGAGATGAAAGGCCGGGATCATGCGCAGGCAGATCAGGAAAGTCGCCGTGCTGGGTTCGGGGGTCATGGGCAGCGCGATTGCCGCCCATTTCGCCAACGCCGGGATACCCTCCCTCGTTCTGGACATCGTCCCCGGCGACGCGGGCGACGATCCGAAAGCCCGCAACCGAATCGCCGCCGACGCGGTCGCCGCCCTCAAGAAGATGCGACCCTCCCCCCTGTTCACCCCCGGCGACCTGGCCCTCATCGAGACCGGCAATTTAGAGGATGACCTGCCGCGACTCAAGGAGGCCGACTGGGTCATCGAGGTGGTCAAGGAGGACATGGCGATCAAGAAGATCGTCCTGGCCAACGCCGCCCCGCACCTCGGACCGGACGCCATCTTCACCAGCAACACCTCCGGGCTGTCCCTGGCCGAAATGGCCTCCGTCCTGCCGGACGACCTGAAGCCCCGTTTCTTCGGCACCCACTTCTTCAACCCGCCGCGCTACATGAAGCTGTTCGAGTTGATCCCCACGGCCGACTCCGATCCGGAGATCGTCTCCTTCGTGGCCGAATTCGCGCGCGACCGCCTGGGCAAGGGCATCGTCATGGCCAAGGACACGCCCAACTTCATCGCCAACCGCATCGGCGTGCACGCCATGATGGCCACCGTCCAGGTCATGGACGAAATGGGTCTGACCATCGAGGAGGTCGACGCCCTGACCGGCCCGGCCATCGGCCGCCCCAAGACGGCGACCTTCAAACTCGCCGACCTGGTCGGCCTGGACACCTTCCTGCACGTCGCGGACAACATCTACCCCCTCATTCCCGACGATGAGGCCCGCGAGACCTTCAAGGCCCCCGCCTACCTCTACCGGATGGTCGACAAGGGCCTGCTGGGACGCAAGAGCGGCAGCGGCTTCTACCGGATGGAAAAGACGCCGGAAAAAAAATTCTTCACCCTCGACCTGGAGACCCTCGAATACCGGGACAAGGAATCCCCCAGGTTGCCCGAGATCGCCACGGCCAAAAGCATCGACGACCTGCCCGAAAGGCTGAGGTCCCTGGCCTTCGGCAAGGGCAAGGCCGGCCAGGCCATCTGGAAGATGCTGGCGGCCACCTTCAGCTACAGCGCCATGCGCGTGGGCGAGATATGTGAACAGGCGGCCGAGATCGACCAGGCCGTGCGCTGGGGATTCAACTGGGACCTGGGGCCCTTCGAAGCCTGGGACACCCTGGGCTTCCGCAGGGTCACCGAAAAGATCCGGGAAGACGGACGGCCGCTTCCGGGGTGGGTGGACGCCCTGTATGACGCCGACGCGGAAACCATCTATCGGTCGGAGGACGGCGGCCTGAAAAGCCCCACGTCCGAGCCCGGAATCTTCGCTCCGGTCCCTGTGGACCCCCGCGTGTTCGATTTCGAGTTCCTGCGCAGCCAGGAAAGGGAAGTGAAACGCAATCCCGGGGCCAGCCTGCTGGACCTGGGCGACGGTGTCCTGGGCCTGGAGTTCCACTCGAAGATGAACGCCATCGGCCAGGACACCCTCAACATGATCATGACCGCCTGCACCGAAGCGGAAAACAACTGGCAGGCCCTGGTCGTGACGAACCTGGCGGACAACTTCTCGGTCGGAGCCAACCTGATGATGCTCCTGATGGAAGCGATGGAAGGCAACTGGGAGGACATCGACATGATCGTCCGCGCCTTTCAGGCGGCCACAAGCCGCCTGGAGCACTGCGCCGTTCCGGTCGTGACCGCACCCGCCGGACTCGCCCTCGGTGGAGGTTGCGAAGTCACCATGGGCGGCAACGCGGTGCGGGGCGCGGGCGAGCTCTACATCGGGCTGGTCGAGTTCGGCGCGGGCGTCATCCCCGCCGGGGGCGGCTGCCTGCGGCTCTACCAGCGCAACGTGGCCCAGCTGATGGACAAACGCGACCTGCAGCCCGCTTTCCGCAAGACCTTCGAGACCATCGGCATGGCCAAGGTCGCCACCAGCGCCGCCGAGGCCCGCGAACTCGGGTTCCTGCGGCCCGGCGACAGCTGGTCCATGAATCGCGATCATCTGGCCGCCGACGCCAAGGACCTGGCGATCGCCCTGGCCGCGGGGAACTTCGTTTCCCCCGGACACGACGACAGCATCCCGGTGATGGGCACCGCCGGCATCGCCCTGGCCGAGGCGGTGCTGTTCAACATGATGCAGGGCGGCTACATCTCCGAACACGACCGCAAGATCGGCGTGGAACTGGGGAAGATCCTCGCCGGCGGCGCGGTGCCCCCGGGCACGACCGTCACCGAAACCGACATGCTGAACCTCGAACGCGAAAGTTTCATGAGGCTCCTGGGAGAACGCAAGACCCTCGAGCGCATGGAGCACATCCTGAAAACCGGCAAGCCGCTGCGGAACTAGGAAAGGGTTGATCATGAGAGAAGTCGTCGTTGCCTCCGCCCGCCGGACCGCTGTCGGCAGGGCCCTCAAGGGCACCCTGCGCCACACCCGGCCCGATGACCTGGCCGCCGCGGTGGTCCGGGAGCTGGTCGCCTCGCATCCCGACCTGGATCCCGCCCGCATCGGGGACGTGATCATGGGCTGCGCCATGCCCGAGGCGGAACAGGGCATGAACGTGGGCCGGAACATCGCCCTCATGGCCGGGCTGCCGGTGACCGTGCCGGGCATCACCATGAACCGCTTCTGCTGCTCGGGGCTGGAAACCATCAGCTACGGGGCCCTCAAGATCGGCGCGGGCATGGAAGACATCATCATCGCCGGCGGCACCGAAACCATGACCCTGGTGCCCATCGGCGGACTGCGATACCTGCCCAGCCCCGCCATGGCCCGGGAACACCCCGAGTACCTGACCAACATGGGCCTGACGGCCGAGAACCTGGTGGAGCGTGACCACATCACCCGCCAGCAGCAGGACGAATTCTCCTACCACAGCAACATGAAGGCGGTCGCCGCCATCCGCGCCGGCCGTTTCACCGACGAGATCGTGCCGGTGACGGCCGCCTTGCCGGCCAAGGACAAAAACGGCCGGCCCACGCTGCAGGAAGTCGAGTTCAAGGTGGACGAGGGCCCCCGCGAAGACACCACCATCGAGGCCCTGTCCCGGCTGAAGCCCGCCTTCAAGCTGGGCGGCACGGTGACCGCGGGCAACAGCAGCCAGATGAGCGACGGGGCGGCCGCCTCGCTTTTGACCACGCCGGAAATCGCCGCGGAGATCGGGGCCACCCCCCTGGCCCGATTCGTCGGGTACGCGGTGGCGGGCGTGGAGCCCCACCTCATGGGCATCGGTCCGGTGGAGGCGGTGCCCAAGGTCATGCGACAGACCGGGCTGACCCTGGACCAGATGGACGTCATCGAGCTGAACGAGGCCTTCGCGGCCCAGAGCCTGGCTGTCTGCCTGGGGCTGGGCCTGGATCCGACCGATCCCCGCCTGAACCCCAACGGGGGCGCGATCGCCCTGGGCCATCCGTTGGGGTGCACCGGGGCGAAGCTCACCGCCACCGCTCTTCACGAACTGCGGCGCCGGGGCGGCAAGTACGCCCTGGTCACCATGTGCATCGGCACCGGCATGGGCGCCGCCGGCATTTTCGAAGCGATCTGACCGGCCGCGGCGCGTCCGCGGTTCCGCAAAGGAGAATAAAGATGGCCGACAAGAGTTATCCCACCGGCGGCGAGTTCCTGTTCCGTGAAAGCACTCCGGATGAAATCTTCACCCCCGAGGACTTCAACGAGAACCAGCGGATGTTTGCCGCCACGGTGCAGGACTTCGTCACGAAGTACATCCTGCCGGTCCGCGAGGAACTCGAATACAAGGGCAACACTTCCCTGGGCAAGGGCCTGCTGAAGGAAGCGGGGCAGATGGGCCTGCTGATGGCCGACATCCCCGAGGCCTACGGGGGCATGGGCTCGGACAAGGCCACCATCATGATCATCAGCGAATACATCGCCGCCTCGGGCAGCTTCGCGGTGACCCACGGCGCCCAGGCGGGGATCGGCACCCTGCCGATCGTCTATTTCGGCACCGAGGAGCAGAAGCAGAAGTACCTTCCCGGCCTGGCCACCGGCGAACGCCTGACCTGTTACGCCCTGACCGAACCGGGCAGCGGGTCGGACGCCCTGGCCGCGGCCACCACCGCGGTCCTGAGCAAGGACGGAACGCACTACGTCCTGAACGGATCCAAGCAGTACATCACCAACGCGGGTTACGCGGAAATGGTCGTCCTGTTCGCCAAGATCGACGGCAAGCAGTTCACCGGCTTCATCGTCGATTTGACCAGCGACGGGGTGACCATCGGCGCCGAGGAAAAGAAGATGGGCATCAAGGGCTCGTCCACCTGCGCCATCACCCTCGAGGACGTCAAGGTCCCGGTCGAGAACGTGCTCGGCGAAATCGGCAAGGGCCACCACATCGCCTTCAACATCCTGAACGTGGGACGCTTCAAGCTGGGCGCCAGCACCGTGGGCGGAGCCAAGCTCGCCCTCGAGGCCGCCGTCCCCTACACCAAGTCCCGCCACCAGTTCGACCAGCCCCTGTGCTCCTTCGGACTGATCCGGCGCAAGATCGCCGATGTGAACACCGCGATCTTCCTCTCCGAATCGATGGTCTACCGAACCGCCGGCCTGCTCGATCGCGCCATCGCCACCCTGGACAAGGCCGACGCCCACTACGACCGCGACAGCATCCGGCAGGTCGAGGAATTTTCCATCGAATGCTCGATGATCAAGGTCTTCTCCACCGAGGTCTGCGCCCTGGCCGCCGAGGAATGCCTGCAGATGCTCGGAGGATACGGCTATTGCCAGGAGTATCCCCTGGAGAGGCTGTACCGTGACGAACGCATCAACCGCATCTTCGAGGGCACCAACGAGATCAACCGCATGCTGGTGCCGGGCATGATCATGAAAAAGGCCCTCAACGGCGAACTGCCCTTCCTGCAGGCGGCCCAGGCCGTGGCCGAGGAACTGACAGGACTGCCCTCGTTCGCCGAACCGGGGGAACCGGAATACCTCGAGATCGAGGCCAAACTGGTGGCCAACATGAAAAAGGTGGTCCTGGCGACGCTGGGCCTGGCCGCCCAGAAGTTCGGTCAGGGCCTGAAGGACCAGCAGGAGGTGCTGGCCGACGCGGCGGACATCTGCATGGAGGCCTACGCCTGCGAAAGCGCCCTGCTGCGGACCAGGAAAATGGCCGCCGGCAAAGGCGAGGAAGCCGCCCGGATGATGGCCGACATGACCACCCTGTACATCCACGACGCCATGGACAGGATCGGCACCTGGGCCCGCCGCATCATGGCCGCCACCGTCGAAGGGGACGAACTGCGCACCATGCTGGCGGGTCTGCGGCGCCTGACCAAGCACGACCCGGTCAACCGCACCCACCTTCATGACCTGATCGCGGAGAAGGTGGTGGCCGCCGACGGATACACGGTCGACTGACTACCCGCTCCCAAGCGGGGGGAATTTCAGCGGTAGAGGGCCTTGATCGAGCCGAAGCTGGCGTTGTCCGCCGGCACCGATGGCCCGGTGAGGCAATTGTCGTCATTGATTCCGGCGCACCAGCTTGGCACCATGGTCGCGGCATCCCAGCCCAGGGAATAGCCCAGGGTCCGGTAGGTCCCGGCAAGGGCGGTGGTGGTATAGGCCGGCAGGGGTTTCGGGCCGCTGGGCGCGTCGGCCGGCCACAGGCGCAGGGCTATCGACCACTCCCAAACCACATCCAGGGTGATGTCCAACAGGACGGTCGAAATCCCATAGGGCAGGGGTGTGCCGAAGCTGACGACAAATTCGGGTTCCACCGCCGCGTTGACGCCTCCCCCGCGCAGATCGAAGCCGACCACCGCCTCGGGCACCGAGCATTCCACCCGGGCCTCCCAGGCGGTGAATCCCGAGGTATCCACCGCCCGGGTCAGGCAGACGTAGGCCTTCAGCTGGGAACCGACAGCCGCGTCGGTGCACCAACTGGTGCCGTCGGCGGCCTGCGAAAAGTAGATTCCGATCCCGTCGGGGTCCGGATCGACAGGGGCCCCGAAAACTGCTCCTGTCACACAACTTAATATCATAAAAAGCGTTACCAGCTTCATGCGCTTTCCCTCAATACCTTTCCCTTGACGGTTGCCGCGTCCGCGCTTTCACTGCCAACAGTGACAGTAGCACCTCCTCCCCTTTTTTCGGCAGGATGCCCGGGAATCATTAACCCGAAAATATCCCCGATCAAGCGGGGTTCTCAAGGCAAGGAGTTTCACCATGAAGAATCGTGTCATCCTGGTTTCGACCCTCGTATTCCTGCTCGCCCTGGGCCTTTGCCTCGCGGGCTGCGGCGGCGACAGTGGTTCCGAGCAGACAAAACAGACCAAGAGCGAGGAATCGGCGGCCCAAACCGCCGGGGAAGCGGCCCCCGCCACCGACAGCCCGACCGTGGCCACTCATGATTGCGCCGGGGGATGCGGCATGAAGGACTGGCCCGAGGACCAGTTGACGGAAATAGACGGGAAATGGTATTGCGCCGGCTGCGCCAAGAATGTCCAGGCCGAGGCCAAGGAAGAAGGCCAAGGGGACAGTTGAAAGCCACCGGCTACAGGCAGGCACTGTTTATTTGACGAGCACCACCTTGACCAGTGCCTGGTCATCGGCACTGGTCAAGCGGGCGAAATAGACCCCCGCGCCGACTTCCTGTCCCCCGGCCGCGGTGCCGTCCCAGTTCACCTCGAGGACGCCTTCGGACAGGTATCCCTCCACCAGCCGCACGACCCGCCGGCCCTGAAGGTCAAAGACATCCAGCGTGGCGCGGCCGGCCCGCGGGCTGGTCAGGTAAAATGTGGTGCGCGGGTTGAAGGGATTGGGCGCCGCGGCCAACCTCAGGCCGCCCTGGGGTCGTCCCGGAACTGCCGAAGCCTCCGCTTCCAGCGCCACATCCAGGACCGTGGGCGTCCCCCACGTCGTGGTCACCCCCGTGACGGTTCGCGTGACGTGACCGGCGGCCTCGAAGACCAGATCGTAGGTTCCTGTCGGCAACAGCTTGTAATAATCCCCGTGACCGGGGTCGGTCGTCACCGGCTTGATGTTGCCCGACACGGTGATCGTGGCGTCCAGCGGCGTCCCGGTCGACGCGTCGGTCACCACGCCGTTGATCCCGTTGCGGGCCGCCTTGACGAACGCCAGCAGGCTTTCCCGGTTGTCGTCCCAGTACCCGTCCAGATCCCCGGCCGGCGGGGTTTTCAGGTTGCCGACCTCGATCGTCACGTCAATGCACCCGGTGACCTCATATGACCAGTCCTGCAGGCACCCGGTGGTGACGTACCATGCGGCCCCGTTGGTGATGCCCTGAGGAAACGCCCCGTAGTACATCGGCAGGTTCCGGGTGGAGTATTCCAGGCTCAACGGGATGAGGGCCGCGTCGTCCGGGTTCAGGGTGAAGGTGTAATCCCAGGGATAGTTCACGACCAGGGCGCCGCCGTGCATGTTTTCGCTGATGACGAAGTGCTGCCCATTCGCGTAGTCCATGAAGTGGGTGTTTTCAATCTCCACCGTAGGATGGGTGCCCGCCGGCTCGGTGAAATTGCGGTTCAGGTCCACATCGTGGGCATTTTCGCGGGTGCCGGCAACGTACCCGTCGGGATTGTGCAAAGGCATGATGTGGATCTCGTAGTTGTCCACCAGTTCGGTGACGTCCTCGAAACCCGCGACCTGGTAATTCGCGGTCAGGTAATCGGCCAGATTCATCAGCAGGACGAGGCCCACGGGCTCGTTGCCGTGCATGGAACTGCTGAGACGGACCTCCGGTTCGGCCGCGGTGTTCTGCGGGTCGGCCGACACCACCAATCCCCACAGCTCTCGTCCCTGCACCGATTGTCCCCAGGTGAAGGCCCGGCAAATATCGGGATGGTCGTTTTCCATCTGGGCGAAGATGCTGCCGATCTGGGCGTGGGTCGGGTAATAACCGGCCGCCTCGCGCCACGCTTCGGCCCCGCTCTTGAGGCCCTGATGCGCCCAGCCCTCCTCCATGGCCTGCCGGCCTGACTTTTCCCCGTCGGCCAGGCGGGTGAAACGATAGCCGGCCGCGGCCAGGGCGGCCGCCTCGGCCTCGGTGACCCGCGGCGTGAAAACGACCAGGGGGGTTCCCGCTGAAGAGGTGCCGGGGGTCAGCTGCTCGCGACTGAAGGACGCCAACGGCACCTTTTCGAGCAGCGCGGCGACCGCCGCGTTGTCCTCGAGTTCCAGGCGCACGGGAAAATCATTCCAGACGGCGATTTCCCAAAATGGAAGCCCGCCCGCGTCCCGGGCGGCGGGCGGCGTGTCGCCCGCCTGGGCCAAGCCCGCCCCCAACAGGAAACCCAACATGACACCCAAGGTGATCACGCCTGGCCTGACCAGGCCGCGGGACCTTTGCAAATCGCATTGAATAATCAACTTCAGCCGCCTTCTCGTCCAATATCCGGATTTTGACAGTAGGTATTATACCACGATCCATGCCGTCGCGCTTGGCGCCAACGAGGGCCTTTTACCTAAAAATTGACCCATTTCCGGAATATTTCCTATACTTGTGGTGGAAATAGGCCACCAGCCGCCCCGACCCGGAAATCGCGCCCTGAAAACCGGGTAACCGAAGAAATGGTGTCACCTTGCGACTTGCCGCATCTCCTGTCATCCGGTTGCTTGCCGCTGTCTTGACCGCGGGATCCCTGGGGTTCCTGGTGTCCTGCGGCGCCGAGGCCCCCACCTTCGATCCCGGCACCATCACCGTCACCTCCACCCCTCCGGGCGCGGTCATTATCCTGGATGGGACCGAAACCGGGTCGATGACTCCCGCCACTCTCGCGGGCATCGAAGCGGGCCTGCACGAAGTCACGGTGGACCTGGCCGATTTCATCCCCGAGCCCAGCAGCGCCCCGGTGGACGTCAAACCCCAGGGTAACTACACCGTTGATTTCCAGCTTTCCCAGACGGGATTCCAGATCGACAAGCCGGCCGGGGCCTCCATCCTTGTCAATGGCGTCCCAACGGGAAAGACCGTGCCGGCGGTCGTGGGCGGACTGCCGGCGGGCACGGTGGCCGTGTCCCTGGAATACGAAGGCTATCTGGTCACGCCCGCGCAATACGAAGTGACCATCGTCGAGGGAGAGATCACCCAGGTTCCCGACAGCTCTTTTGATGTCCGGGCCCTCAAGACCGTCTGGCTCGACGGCTTCGCCAATGTCAGCTGTATCCCCTGCCCCGAACTGACGGCCAACCTGCTGGTCATGACCGCCAAACCCGAGTTCAGCCCCGACAAGGTAAAGTTCATGGAGTTTGCCGTCTCCTGGCCCCAGCTTACCGATCCCTTCTTCCTGGCCAATGCCCAGGAAAACTCCGACCGCTTCAACCTGTACCAGGTCCTGGGCGCCCCCGACCTCTACGTGGACGGGATCAAGCTGGCCGATCCCCTCGACCTGGCCGCCATGGAACAGGCGGTGCGCGCGGCCATGTCCGAAGTCCCCGGGTTCCTGGTTGATGTCTCGGCGGACTTCGAGTCTCCCGGCATCCCGGTGCAGGTCAGCCTTTCCGCCCAGCAGGACGTGGACCTGACCGGCTGCCAGCTCTACGTGGCCTATTACGAAAGCGAAATCGTGATCGAGCCCGCCCCCGGCCTGAACAACCAGACCCGGTTCCATCACGTCTTCAGGGACCGGGTGGACCTTCTTCCCGATCTTGGACCCCTTACCGCCGGGGCGACCCGGGAATTCAACCTCGCTTTCGACAGCAACGCCACTGCGGCGGCCGATTATGTCGCGATCGCCTTCGTCCAGCACAAGACGACGCTCGCCATCCTGCAGACCGGTTCTTCCGCGCCGTCAGGATCCACACCCGGAAAGGAATCACGATGAAGGCCCTCAGCTCCGCTCCCCGTCTGTCCATCCTGGCCCTTCTGTTCGTGCTGCTGGCGGCGATTCCCGCAAGCGCCCAGCACTCGTTCGACTGGGAAATCACCTGGCAGGGAGCGGTCAAGGACCTGCTCATTCTCGAGGATTTCCACACCCTCCTGACCAACACCGGCGCGGCGGCCGACTCGTTCGAGGTTTCCCTGGTCAAGGTCATGCCCGCCTTCTGGCAGGCCACCATCTGTGAAGGGCCCGTGTGTTACCCGCCTTCGGTCACCGTCCACAAGTTCAACCTGGAGGCCGGTGCTTCGACCAATCTCGACTTCGCCATCACCGCCGCGCTCGAGGAGGGCCAGGGAAGTTCCATCGTGACGGTCCGGAGCCTGGGCAATCCCGCGGTGACCGAGACCAACTCCTTTACCGTGCTCACCTCGGGCCTGGACGTCCTGACCGTCGCGGCCGACGGCGGGGCCGGCTACGCCCCCTACTACACCGAGGCGATCACGTCCGCCGGCCGCACCACCGGCATCTGGAACCGCTCGGTGATGGGGGCCCTGACCTCCGTCGAACTGGGATCGTTCGACGCCGTGGTCTGGTTCACCGGGACCAGCGGCGACGGCCTGACGGACGCCGATCGCGCCAACCTGCAGGAATACGTGGGCAACGGCGGAAACCTGTTCCTGACCGGGCAGAACCTGGCCCGGGATTACTGCTGGCCCGGCAGCCCCGGCTACTCGCCCGGGTCCCACGCCTGGTTCACCGATATCCTGGGCATCGATTTCCAGGCTGACAGCGCGGGCTCGCCCCTGGTGAGCGGCGTTCCGGGCGATCCGGTCGGCGACGGGTTGATCCTGGCCATCAACGGCGGCGACGGGGCGGACAACAACACCAGCCCCGACGAGATCACCGTCCTGGGCGACGCGCTCGTTTCCCTGTCCTACGACACGGGACCCGCGGCGGCCGCCCGCAGCACCTATCTCGATGGCCGCACTTTTTTTGCCGCCTTCGGTTTCGAGGGCGTCGCGACGGCCAACCAGCGGCAGGATCTCATGACCGCCGTTCTGGGTTGGATCACCAACCGGTTCTCCGCCGTGGACGATGATCTTCAACGCGTGACCGTGAGTCCCGCGGTGGTCACCCCGAACCCCTTCAATCCCCAGACCAGCATCAAGTTCGAGGTCGGCGGCGACCGCCCGGTTCCCGGCGACGTGGTGATCTTCGATCTGCGCGGCCGGGTGGTGCGTCATCTCTTTGCCGGAACCGTCGATCCGGGACCGCGAACCATGGTCTGGAACGGGCGGGACAACCTGGGGCGCAGTCTGTCCTCGGGCATCTACCTGGCCCGGGTGACGGTCGCCGCTAATTCCCAAACCGTAAAAATGACCCTGGCCCGTTAGATCGGGATCCGAGGAGCAGGCATGTCCCGTCCGACCCTCTCGTCAGCCGCCGTGCGATCTTTGGCCGCCCTGTTCCTGGCCGCCGTGCTGCTGACCTCGGTGTCGGCCCCCGCGCAGGAGAACACCGCCGACTGGACCCTGACCACCGTCACCGGCGAAACGGTCAACTTCCACGAAACCCTCGCCAAGGGCCCGGTGGTGCTGAATTTCTGGGCGACCTGGTGCAAGCCCTGCCTCAAGGAAATGCCCCACATGAACAGGATGGCCGGCGAGTATGCCGGCAGGGTGACCTTTCTTGCCGTCAACACCGACAACACCAAGGCGGTGGCCAAGGTGGCCCCGCTGATCCAGGCCTCGGGCTTCGACAACCTGATCGTGCCCCTGGATACCGGCGCCAAGGTGCAGCAGATCCTCCAGGTGGGCGGCATCCTGCCGTTCACCGTGGTGTTCGACGGCCAGGGGCGGGAAATCTACCGCCACCTTGGCTACAAGGAAGGCGACGAGGAGGAACTGCAAAACCAGATCGAGGCTCTCCTTGCCGCGACCGCGGCCGGCCGGCAGGTGGACACGGGCAAGGCGGCCTGGAGCGAGGCGGTCACCGCGACCGACCGGTTCGAGTATTCCTATTCCGACCAGACGCGGCGGGAAATCTTCGAGAACTGGCTGGATGTCGCCTACCAGTTCGGGGGCTTCCGAACGGGGCTGACGCTCAACAGCCAGGCGCCGGGCGAAGAGGGCCAGCGCAGCAACACCATCACCCACCGCTTCTTCGAATTCTCCAGCGGCAACGTCGATGTCCGCGCCGGCGATTTCTACGGCATCTTCGGACGGGGCCTGGTGTTCAATGCCTACGAGGACCGGGTCGTCCGGATCGACACGCGCCTCGACGGCCTCATCGCGAACCTGAATTCCGGGAATTTTTTCCTGACGGCCTTTTCGGGAACCCCGTCGGTCAACCAGAAGGACATCCGTGCGGCGGATGCGGGTTATGCCATCGGGGGCCAGGTCCAGGTCGCGGCCACCGGCATGACCTGGCAGCGCAACCTGGAATCCCTCGAGGACGACAAGATCAATCGCGACTGGGTCGTCGCGGCCCGGGCCCACCAGAATTTCGGTTTCGGGGACTACTATTTCGAATACGGCTGGAAAAACAGCTTCGCTTTCAGTGAGGATGACCTCAACACCGGCAAGGCCCTGTACGGCAACCTGAACCTCTATCAGGGCCCCTTTTCCATCTCCTGGGAAACCAGCGATTATGACCGCTTCGAGTTGATTCCCAGGGCCGACGGCGTCACCTCCCTGAACCGGCCGCCCTCGCTGGTCCGCGACTTCACCTGGACCATGATGAACCGCGCGCCCCACTCGCTGAATCCGAACGACGAGGTGGGCAACAACCTGGACCTCATCTATTCCGGCGCCTCGGGGTGGACCGCCCTGGCCAGCGGCGCGAACATCGAGGACCACGAAGGCCGGACCGTCTACGAACTGGCCTACGGCACCGTGGCCAAGGACAGGCTGGGTGATTTCCGGTTCGTCGGCGGATTCGGCTATCAGGACAGCGAAGGCCTGCGGCAAACGGTCGTGGGCGAGGTTTCCTGGTTCGCCACCGCCACCCACTCGCTGACCTTCACCCTCGAGCACCAGCATGTCCGCCTCGGCGGCGGCCAGGGTTACGATCTGGGCGCCTATGACGAGCAGTGGTACAAGCTGGAATACGAAACGGCTCCGCGGTGGGCCGTGGCGGCGATTCTCGAGACGAACAACAAGTACGAGGAGCAGCGGCAGGCCGACGAGGTCAAGGGCCCCTTCCCCGCCGGTCAGATCACCTACACGATCACCCGCGGCGGGAACCTGAACCTGTGGTTCGGCAAGAGACAAGCCGGGTTCCTCTGCAGTGGGGGGGTCTGCAAATACGAGCCCGCCTTTCGGGGAGTGGAGTTTTTCGGGGTCTTCCGTTACTGAGTCTTCGTTGAGTGTTTGGTCGTTTGCCGAGGACGAAGGGCCGTCACCTCCTGTGACGGCCTTTCTTGGCATTCCGGCTTCTCCGCCATCCATGGCTCCGAAGCCTGCATGACACCTCGGCACCCGACCAAACACTCAACGAAGACTCAGTAGCGGAAGACTCCGGACAGCTCAATCCATGGAAAGAAGGGTGAACGCCTCGTTCAAGCCCGCCACCAGGTCCGCGTCACGGCCCTCCATGTAGTACCTCAGCACTGCATCCGTTCCGGAAGCCCGCAACTCGAACCACAGACTGTCGAACTCGATGTAGGTGCCGTCGCCGGCGTGGAAGACCCTTTTGATGGTGGGCAGGGCCGTGTCGTCGGGAAGACGGTCGATCAGGGCGCTGGCGGCTTCCTCGGGATCCAGGCCCTCCAGGGAGGCGAAGAATGCCACGGTGGCTTCCTTGCGGGCATTGCCGGCGGCCTTGGCGGCCTCGCGGGCGGCGCCCTGCAGGGACTCGTCGAAGAGGGTGATGTCGCGGCGCTCATAGAAGCGGTAGCGGGTTTCGTATTTTTCCAGCAACTCCAGGTAATAACCGGCGAAACTCGATCCCTCGTTGTGCAGGCGGGCGGCCAGACACAGGGCCATCACCCCGATCTGCATGGCGTCCTTTTCCTTGGGCGCCAGGCTGGTGCGGCGGCCGTTCCGGCTGGACACCGGCTCGGCCGGGCCCATCGCCGCGCCGCCGCTTTCCTCGGCCATCATCAACAGGCGGGGCCGGGGTCCGAACACCACCTCGGTGCCGGTGACGTCGACCGCACCGGTGGCGGTTTCCCCGGCGGCGATCTGGTCTTCCAGTTCGCCCACCAGGGAGGCGAAATACTTGAAGCCCACCGGAACCCGGAAGGTCCCCAGGGCGCCGCCCATGCGGGCGTTGAAGGTGTGGGCGATTTCCCCGATGCTCATGCTCGTCGGCCAGGTGGTCGCCACGATCCAGTTGTAGCGCCCGAGCTCTCCCGCTTCGGCGAGGGAGGCGATTTTCAGGGCCGTCAGCATGAAATAGATCTGGTTGGGCTTGAAGAAGACCAGGCAGCGTGATTCGTCCAGGGGATCGACCTCCAGTCCCGCGGCCCGCGCCGAACCTTCCAGCTCGACCGGCGCGACCGTCACCATGTTGAAGCGGTCCCCGTCCGGATCCCAGATGAAATAGATGTCGCACGCCCGGTCGGCCAGCATCTGCTGGGCCCCCACGTTCTTGTAGACCTGCCACTTGCCCGGATCCACCCCGTGGTTGACCCCCTCGACCACCCCGATGCCGTGGTAGTTGCTGCTTTCGGCCTCGTGGGTGAAAAACACCGGCAGGCCATCGCCGGCCGGGATGTCCAGGGCCGAAAAGACCCGGCGCGCCGTCGGCCCCATGGACCCGCCTTCGGTGCAGAAGGCCGCACGAAAGCCGGCGGCCGTGGCCCGCTGGACCTCGGTCAACAGGTCGGCCGGAACCACCTGGCGCAGCACGTCGACATAGGCGTCCACAGGGTCGAAATCCCGCGTGATGAGAGGATCCGCGGCCGAAGCCAGGGCAATGGTCAGCCCCTCGGCGACCGCCCCGTCGACCAGTCGCCGCACCCTGTCGGCGATCATGCCCGCCATCTCCAGCAGTTGGCCGCCCCCCGCTTCCATGGGCTTCCAGCCGCCCTTGTAACTCTGGCTGTGGGAGGCGGTGAAATTTTCCCCGCCATCGAGCTCCTCGAAAAAGACCCCGAACGATGACAGCCAGATGGGGGTGGTTCTCTGGCCCGCGGGCC
>Ga0210065_1000194_pt1 | contig 17343 bp, 15 predicted proteins | sample Muzzi_PWB_D1_FD_185533 | JGI IMG/M metagenome (GOLD analysis project Ga0210065, IMG submission 185533) | Wetland microbial communities from San Francisco Bay, California, USA, that impact long-term carbon sequestration - Muzzi_PWB_D1 (SPAdes) | ecosystem: Environmental > Aquatic > Marine >... | reverse complement strand
GCCCCCCGGCGCCGCGCAGGCATCGAGCAGCCGACGCTCGCCACCATGGAACAGCCAGTCGGCGGCCACCTGCGCTGCTGCGTCCTGCACCGACACATCCCCGTCGGCAAAGCCGGGCAGCTGCTCCACCGGGCAGGGCTCGGCGAGCCGCAGCGCTGCCGGCACGCCCTCGAACGCCGTCGCTGCGATGCCGGCATCCGCCAGCCGTTGCCGGAAGTCCTCGGTCGTCGATCGCGTGGTGTTGACGCGCAGCCACATCGGCGCGCGCGCATTGTTTGCTTCCAGGATCGTCTGCCAGTCGTCGGGCCAGTCTTTCTGCAACCGGTCGATGAGCCAGCGCGGGTGATTGAATCGGGCCTCGTCATCCGCTGGCGGCTGCGCCACCAGCTGGTCGCGCTGGAAGCGCCGCATACAGGCGTTCACCAGGCCGGCGAGCTTCGGGCGCCGCAGGCTGCGCGTCGCTTCTACGGTTGCCGACACGGCAGCATGGGGCGGGATACGTGTTTCCCATAGCTGGAAAAGCCCGATCGCCAGCAGCGCGTTTACGACCCGATCCTTCTTCTTCAGCGGTTTTTCCAGCAGGGCGTCGATCCAGGCTTGCAGGATCCAGTGATGGCGTAACGCGCCATAGGCCAGCATGCGCAGCAATGGCCGGTCGGTAGCGGCGACGCGTTCTTCATGCGCGGCGATTGCCGCATCGAGTGACTGCCCCTCGCCGAGTACCGCCGTGACAGTTTCCGCAGCAGCCGCACGGACCCCGGCCCCCGCCTTGTTGCTCATTCCCGGCTACCGTCGAGCCGCTCGCCGGCCAGGTCGAGCTGTGCTGCAAACTCGTGGGCGCGAATGCGTCCTTTGCCCGGCAGCTGCAGTTCCTCGAGGCTGAGGCCACCGCTCCCGCAGGCAACGACTACGCCGTGACGGCCACACTCGATGACGGTGCCCGATGCCGCCGTCGGCACGTCGACAACCCGGGCGCGCCAGCACTTGACCCGGAGACTTTCCGGTCCTGCAAAAAAATATGCCCCCGGCGCCGGGTTGTACGCGCGGACCCGACGATCGAGCGCCTCGGCAGGCAACGACCAGTCCAGCAAGGCGTCCTGTTTGCCGATCTTTGGCGCATAGGTCGCCAGCGACTCGTCCTGCTCGACGGGCTTCAGCTGGCCGCTCGCGATGGCGTCGATGTTGTTCACCAGCGTAACGCCACCCAGCGTGGCCAGGCGATCGTGCAGTTCGCCGGCAGACTCGGTGGCGCCAATCGGCAGCGACTCGACGACGAAGACGGGACCGCAATCCAGCCCGGCGGTCATGCGCATCAGGCTGATGCCGGTATTGGCGTCGCCGGCGAGTATCGCCGCCTGGATCGGGGCCGCGCCGCGCCACCGCGGCAGAATCGATGCGTGCACGTTAAGGCAGCCGAGCCGCGGAATATCCAGCGCCTCCTGCGGCAGAATCAGGCCGTAAGCGGCGACGATCAGCAGGTCGGGTTGCAATGCCGATAGTTGCTGCCGCGCGCCGGCATCGCGCAGCGTGGTTGGCTGCAAGACCGGGATATCGTGTTCGTTGGCGTACTGTTTGACCGGGCTTGGCAGCACGCGCTTGCCGCGTCCCGCCGGCCGGTCGGGTTGCGTCAGCACCGCAACGGGGACGCGCCCATCCTCGACGAGGGCGGAAAGCGATGCCAGCGCAAACTCCGGCGTGCCGGCGAAAACCAGCCGCAAGTCTTGCACGTCAGATGACCGCGGCGGTCGCGTGCCGGCGCTCTTTCTCGAGTTTCTTGCGAATCCGTTGCCGCTTCGCCTCGGAGAGGTAGTCGACGAACAGCTTGCCGTCGAGATGATCGATTTCGTGCTGGATACAGACGGCCAGCAAGCCTTCGGCTTCCATTTCCCGCGACTCACCGTTGCGATCGAGAAAGCGCACACGGATATGCTCGGCGCGCTTCACTTCTTCATAATAGCCGGGCACCGACAGGCAGCCCTCGTCGGTATAGGTCACCCCGTCCTTCTCGAGAATCTCCGGGTTGATAAAGACATGCGGCTCCGACTTGTCGGAAGTTACGTCGGTAATGAGCAGGCGCTTGTGCACATTCACTTGCGTGGCCGCGAGACCGATCCCCGGTGCCGCGTACATGGTTTCGAACATGTCGCCAATAAGCGTCCTGAGGTCGTCGTCGACGACGTCCACCGGGGTCGCTTTCGTCCTGAGCCTCGGGTCAGGAAATTCAAGAATCTTCAGTTTTGCCATAATTTGATCAATGTGATGTCGGGCGCCCGTCGGTCAAGATCGCTTGCGCTGAACATAATAAAAACGGGCTTTATTTCGCGTGAATTCCTATAAAAATGACCTAAACGTTTGACTTTATTGAATAAGATGTCAGACAATGCCGCCAGAAAAACACCCGTCCGGGCCGCATTCGGGGCCGGAAATGTGACGTAATTAGCAGCCTAGGCGGCACCGGATCGACATAGTATAGCAACGCCTCGTAAGTACAGGCCCAAACCTATTTGTATGGAGCACCCGCGACATGTCTCTCAGCAAGATTTGCCTGAATAACAACCTCCGGCTGACCGCTTTGTCACTGGCCATGACACTGGCCGCGTGCTCCAGCAACCCTGCAACCGATACCGCCGCCAGCCAGCCTGCGCCGGTCGAAACGTCCGCCCAGCAGGCCGCACCGAGCGGCAATTCGAGCCAGGCCACGGCCTACCAGCCGGTACTGACGAAGGTCAGTGAGCCGGTGCCGCTGGCCGAGGGCCACCCGAACGAATACGTCGTCCAGGTGGGCGACACGCTGTGGGACATCGCTGCCACATTCCTCAAGGATCCCTGGTATTGGCCCGAAATCTGGTATGTCAACCCGGACATCGTCAATCCGCACCTCATTTATCCCGGCGATGTGCTGGCGCTCGTCTACATCGACGGCCAGCCCCGCATCACGAACGTGCGTGCGTCGACCTACCGGCTGTCGCCGCAAGCCCGCGTAACGCCGCTCGACCAGGCCGTCGTCAGCATTCCTTATGAGACCGTCGCCGCATTCCTGACTTCCGGCTATATCCTCGAGAAGAAGCAGGCTGACTCGCTGCCCTATTTCCTCTCGGCACGCGGCGATCACCTGATTGCGTCGGCCGGCAACGAAATCTATGTACGCGGCCTGACCCAGGACACCTCTGGCACGCCGTACAACGTCGTACACATCGGCGATGAACTGCGCGACCCGGATGACAATCGCCTCGTCGGATACCAGGGTCTGCCGGTGGCCGAAGGCCGGCTCTTGCGTGGCGGCGATCCTGCCACCGTCCAGCTGATCAGCAGTTCACAGGAAGCCGTTCCTGGCGATCGCCTGCTGCCGGATACCGTCGATGTACCGCTGAACTTCTACCCGAGCGCGCCGAGCGCCAAGATCGATGGCAGCATCATGGCTGTGGTCGGCGGCGTCTCGCAGATTGGCCAGTACCAGGTTGTCGTGATGAACCGCGGCACGCAAGATGGCCTCGCGGTCGGCGACGTTCTGACGGTTTTCCAGGCCGGCGACAAGATCAAGGATCGCTTCGGGGGCGGCAAAGTAACGTTGCCGGAGGAAGAGGCCGGCACGGTCATGGTATTCAAGACTTACGACCGCATCAGCTACGGCCTGATCATGGAAGCCACGAACGCGCTCCACGTGCTGGACAAGGTACGCAACCCGACCTAGCGCACTGACAGATTGACCGGAAACGGCGCCCCTCGGGCGCCGTTTTTTTTGCGCGTGAATATCTCCAGAGCCTGGAGTTTCTGTTGGCGCCGCCCGTTCGCACACGCGTTATCATCACAGCTTACTGTCGTCACCGGGAAAGGATCATGGAGTCCGATCGCCGCGCCTGGCTGGTGCTTGCGCAGGCATACCTGCGAGTTGGCGAGCTTGAAAGCCTGCTTCAGCGCTTTGGCAGCGTTGCGGAGATAGCATCGCTGAGCGCCGGTGAACTCCGGCAAGGGGGGCTTTCGGACGAAAAGGCCAACGCTGTGCAGGCGCCCGACGAGGCCGCCATCGACAGGGCCCTCGCATGGCACGAAGAGGAAAATCACCATTTGCTGGCCTGCGGCGATGCGGCATACCCGGAACTGCTGGCCCAGATCGCGGGCGCACCGTTGCTGTTGTACGTCAATGGCGACCTCGATGCACTGCACCTGCCGACACTGGCAATCGTCGGCAGCCGCAACCCGACGGCCGGCGGCACCCGCAACGCGCAGCAGTTTGCCCGGCACCTGGCCGAGCGGGGCTTTGTGATTGTCAGCGGCCTGGCGCAAGGCATCGACACAGCGGCCCACCAGGGAGCGCTCGACGCGCGCGGCAGAACAATAGCGTTACTCGGACACGGCATTGACCGCGTCTACCCGGCGGCCAATCGCAAGCTCGCACACCGGATCACGGAGACCGGCGCCCTGGTTACCGAGTATCCCCTGGGCGCGCGGCCCGAACGTTGGCACTTCCCGGAACGCAACCGGCTCATCAGCGGCCTGTGTCTCGGCACGCTGGTTGTCGAAGCCGCACGCCGAAGCGGTTCACTGATAACGGCAAGGCTGGCCGCCGAGCAGGGCCGCGAAGTGTTCGCGCTGCCCGGCTCCATCCACAACCCGTTGGCCCGTGGCTGCCACGAGCTTATCCGCCAGGGCGCCAAGCTCGTCGAGACCGCGACGGACATTCTCAGCGAGCTGGGCCCGCTGACCGGACATATGCTGGAAACGACCACCGCATCGACCGAAACAGAGGCGCCGGCGGAACTGGAACCCGATGCCGACTACGGCCGGCTGCGCGAGCTGCTGAGTCACGACCCGATTGGCATCGACGAGCTGGAACGACAATCGGGTTTGACGATCGGGGAGCTTTCCTCCATGCTTCTGATCCTGGAGCTCCATGGAGAAGTGGAGCCTTTGTCCGGCGGACGCTACTCCTTATTAAGGTAGCCCCACGTTAAGCGTCCACGATACGCACAAGTCGATCGACAGCGCAGGGAGTCGCTCCAGGCATGAAAGAAAATGTACTCGACGTACTGATGTACCTGTTTGAAACCTACGTCGACGCAGATGAAGAACCCGAACCAGACCAGAACGAATTACGCATCGAATTGGCGCGCGCCGGCTTCGGCGGCAACGAGATCGATCGGGCGCTTGAATGGCTGGACGGCCTGACGGACCGGCAGGAATGCCTGAACTATGGCGATCCGACGGCACGTGGCACACGCATCTACAATGATTTCGAACACGAGCGTCTCGATTCGAGTTGCCGCGGTTACATCACCTACCTCGAACAAATCGGCATCCTGTCTTCGCCGCAGCGCGAGCTGCTCGTCGACCGCCTGCTGGCGCTGGAAACACATGATATCGACGTCGAGCAGATCAAGTGGGTGGTGTTGATGGTATTGTTCAGCCAGCCCGGCCAGGAGCTCGCCTATGCCCGTATGGAGGACCTCGTTTTCGAGGAAAGTTCGGGGCTTATTCACTAGGGAGCAGCGCCGATTTCTTGACACACTGCGACCAAGCATGTAATTCAACCGCGGCACTGTCCGCGGTTTTGCTTTCATGGACCGCTTCACGATAACCGGGTTACCTAAACCACAATGCCAAAAAATCTCGTAATTGTTGAGTCGCCGGCAAAGGCGAAGACCATCAGCAAGTATCTCGGCAAGGACTTCGACGTCATGGCCTCCTACGGCCATGTGCGCGACCTGGTTCCCAAGGAAGGGGCCGTGGACCCGGACCACGATTTTGCGATGAAGTACCAGGTCATCGAACGCAACGAGAAGCACGTCAAATCGATCATGCGTGCGCTCAAGAAAGCCGACGCCCTGTACCTCGCAACTGACCCCGATCGCGAAGGCGAAGCAATATCCTGGCACCTGATCGAGCTGCTGCGGGAACGCAACGCGCTCGATTCCAAGGATGTGCATCGCGTCGTATTTCACGAGATTACGAAACAGGCCGTGCAGGATGCCGTGAACAACCCGCGGGAGTTGTCCGGCGATCTCGTCGGCGCCCAGCAGGCGCGCCGCGCGCTCGACTACCTGGTGGGCTTCAACCTGTCACCGCTGCTGTGGAAAAAAGTCCAGCGCGGCCTCTCCGCCGGGCGTGTGCAGAGCCCGGCCCTGCGCATGATCGTCGAGCGCGAACTCGAGATCGAGGCGTTCAAGGCTCGTGAGTACTGGTCCATCGAGGCCGACGTCAGCAAGTCCGAACAGCCTTTTATGTCTCGACTCGTACTTTACAAGGGTGACAAGGTCGAGCAGTTCAGCTTCGAGAACGAGACCGCCGCTCGGGACGTCGAGAAAACCTTGCTGGCCGCTGCCGACGGTGAGTTCAGGGTACTGAGTGTCACCAAGAAACAACGCCGGCGTAATCCCGCGGCGCCGTTTACGACATCGACCCTGCAGCAGGAAGCCTCGCGCAAACTCGGCTTCAACACGCAACGCACGATGCGTGTCGCGCAGAAACTTTACGAGGGTATCGAACTGCCCGGCGAAGGCCTCGTCGGACTGATCACCTACATGCGTACCGACTCGGTTACGCTGGCCGACGTTGCAGTGGCCGAGATTCGCGACGTTATCGCCGAGCGCTATGGCGCCGATAACGTGCCGGACGAACCGCGGCAGTTCAAGAACAAGTCGAAGAATGCGCAGGAAGCGCACGAAGCCGTGCGCCCGACGTCGGTCGCCTACGCCCCGGACGACATCCGCGGCTCGCTCGACGAGGACCAGTTCAAGCTGTACTCACTGATCTGGAAGCGCACGATGGCCTGCCAGATGGTCCCTGCCGTGTTCGATACCGTTGCCGTGGAAATGGCAGCCGGCCCCGAAGATCAGGGCCACCGCTTCCGCGCCAACGGCTCGGTGCTCGTGAAACCAGGCTTCATTGCCGTCTACCAGGAAGGCAAGGACGACGCCAAGGATGACGACGGCGATCGCCTCTTGCCTGAGATCGCCGAGGGCGACACGATCCGGCTGGACGAGTTGCGTACCGAGCAGCACTTCACCGAACCGCCGCCCCGCTTTACCGAGGCAAGCCTGGTCAAGACGCTCGAGGAATATGGCATCGGCCGGCCGTCGACGTACGCCAGCATCATCATGACGCTGAAGAATCGCGAATACGTCGAGATGGACGGCAAGCGGTTCATCCCGACCGACATCGGCCGCATCGTCAACGGATTCCTGACCGAACATTTCACGCAATATGTCGACTACGACTTCACCGCCCGGCTCGAGGACGACCTCGACCTCGTCTCGCTTGGCGAAAAAGACTGGGTGCCGGTACTCGATAATTTCTGGAAGCCGTTCCACAAGCTGTGCGAGGAGAAAGAGGCATCGGTCACGCGCGAACAGGTAGCCCAGGCGCGCGAACTCGGTACCGACCCGAAGAGCGGCAAGCCGGTCACGGTACGCATGGGACGCTATGGTCCGTTCGTGCAAATCGGCACGAAAGACGACGAAGAAAAGCCGAAGTTTGCCGGGTTGCGCCCCGGGCAGAAGATGAACGAGATCGATCTCGACACCGCAATGGAGCTGTTCAAGCTGCCGCGCAAACTCGGCGAAACGCCGGACGGCCTGCCGGTGTCCGCGAGTATCGGTCGATTCGGCCCGTATGTGCGCTATGGCGACAAGTACGTGTCCATCAAGGATGACGACCCCTATACGATCGAATTGCCGCGCGCGCTGGAGCTGATCGAAGAGAAAAAGATCGCCGACGCAAACCGCATCATCCAGGACTTCGAGGAACAGGGCATCCAGGTGCTGAATGGCCGCTACGGTCCTTACATTACCGACAAGAACAAGAACGCCCGGGTACCCAAGGATCGCGATCCGAAATCGCTGACACTCGAAGAGTGCATCGAGTTGCTGGCTGCTGCGCCGGAACGTGGTCGCAGGGGCAAGAAGAAGACCGCCAGGAAAGCGGCGTCGAAGAAGCCTGCGAAGAAAAAGACCAAGAAGAAAGCGAAAAAGAAGGCCGGTAAGAAAACTGCGAAAAAAGCCGGCAAGAAAGCTGGCAAAAAGAGCGGCTGAGCACTGGCCATGATGTCCATAACGCTCGCCGCCGAAGTCTTGCTGCGCGGTGGCGTCATCGCGTACCCGACCGAGGGCGTCTTCGGGCTCGGCTGTCTCCCGGACGATATCGGCGCCATCGCACGCCTGCTCGCAATCAAGCGGCGCGATGCCCGCAAGGGCCTGATCCTGATCGCCGGCGATGCCACTCAGCTCGACGGCTGGGTCGCCTTGCCCGCCGGGAAGTCCCTGCCGCCGCCAGACCCGGCGCACCCGATTACCTGGATCGTGCCACCCGGCCCGCTGGTGCACCCGCTGTTACAGGGTGAAAATGCCGGCCTCGCGGTGCGGATCACGACCAATCCGGTTGCCGCAGCTCTTTGCAACGCGGTAGATTCTCCGCTGGTCTCGACCAGCGCCAACCTCGCCGGCAAACCGACCGCGCGGAACCGTTTCGTGCTCCGCCGGCAATTTGCGCGGCGCGCAGATTACATCGTCCCCGGAGACTGCGGTCCGGCATCCGGTGCGTCCGAGATCCGGGACCTCGCTTCCGGGGCTATCCTCCGGGCCCGCTGACCATGAAGAATATAGAACCGGTAAAGACCTACCTGCTGGCGCTGCAAAACCGCATTACCGCGGCGCTGGAACAGGTCGATGGGAGTGCCAGGTTTATCCAGGACGCCTGGGAACGACCCGGTGGTGGTGGCGGCGAGAGCCGCGTACTCGCCGATGGCCGCCTCTTCGAGCAGGCGGGTGTCAGTTTCTCGCATGTCTTTGGCGACAAGATGCCGCCGTCTGCGACGAAGAACCGTCCGGAACTCGGCGGCAAGCGATTCCAGGCACTCGGCGTCTCGCTGGTGTTGCACCCGAGAAACCCGTACGTGCCGACGACCCACGCCAACTTTCGCTTTTTTTCCGCGGGCGAGCGCAAACCGATCTGGTGGTTCGGCGGCGGCTACGATCTGACCCCGTACTACCCTTTTCACGAGGATGTCCTGCACTGGCATCGCGTGGCAAAGAGCGCTTGCGACCCGTTTGGAGAAGACCTGTACCCGCGCTACAAGAAGAATTGTGACGACTATTTCTACCTGCCGCATCGCGGCGAAACGCGCGGTGTGGGCGGCGTGTTTTTCGACGACGTCAACGAAGCGGGCTTCGATACGAGTTTCGCGTTTGTGCGTTCTGTGGGTGACAGCTTCCTCGAGGGCTACCTGCCAATCGTGAACAAGCGTGCGGCGCACCGCTACGGCGACCGGCAGAGGAACTTCCAGTTGTATCGGCGGGGCCGCTACGTCGAATTCAACCTCATCTACGACCGCGGCACGCTGTTCGGGCTGCAGTCGGGTGGCCGTACCGAGTCCATCCTGATGTCCCTGCCGCCACAGGTTCGCTGGGCCTACAACTGGCGGCCGGAACCGGGGTCGCCGGAGGCCAGGCTCTATGCCGATTACCTGAAACCGCGGGACTGGCTGGGCGAAGCAGCGCGCTGATTCCTGGCGTCGAAAGACCAGAAGCGGCCGCGTACGGACATTCTCTTTTGCAGGCGTGAGTGGTAACGTCGCTTCGGTTACCAAGGCGAAATCAGGCCCGGGCTGGAGCGAGGAAGAATGTCCTGGATCGAAGAAATCGGCGTCAACGAGGCCGACGGCAAGCTTGCCGAAACCTATGCCGCATTGATCAGGCATCGGGGCAAGGTCTCCAATATTCTCAAGGTCCAGAGCCTCAATCCCGGTGCGCTGCAAAGCCATCTCGATCTCTACATGACACTGATGTTCGGCAAATCGGGCCTGAGCCGCGCGGAACGCGAGGCGATCGCTGTCGTCGTCTCGGCGAATAACGATTGTGCCTATTGCGTCAATCATCACCTGGAGTCCCTGCGGCATCACATCGACGACGAAGAAACCTTGAACCTGCTGATGTCGGCGGATGGCCTGGAGACGCTCGAGCCGCGCCTCAGCAATATCGTCCGCCATGCGGAGAAACTGACCACGGCTCCGGGCGCCATGACGGAAAGCGATCTCGGCGAGTTACGTGCCGTCGGCCTCACCGACAAGGACATTCTCGACCTGACCCTGGTCGTCGGGTACTTCAATTTCGTCAATCGTATCGCCGTCGGCCTCGGCGTGGAGTTCTCGGATGACGAGGTCCGTGGATATCTGGACGAGTAGCATCATGAAGACGCTGGTTTCATTGCTGCTCTGTGCCTCGCTGCTGCTTGCCGCGAATGCGCCGGCCCAGGAAGACTCGGTGTTGCGGGCAGCACCGCCAATGCCGCTGCAACTGGCCGGCAACGATGACCCGGCTGTCACCAAGGTATTCATCGTGCAGCTGCGCTCACCGTCGACGGCTGAACACCAGGCGGAACTGGCCAAAGGCAGTGCGCCGCGTACCGGTAGTGGCAAACCGCGCACCCGGTTTGACAAGGAAAACCCGTCGCTGAAAGCCTATGCGCAGAAACTCGGCGACGAACAGGACTCCGTCCTCGCGAGGATCGGACCGGGCGTCAGCAAAATCTACAGCTATCGGTGGGGTCTCAACGGCTTCGCCGCGCGCATGAGCGTGTCGCAGGCGCAGAAACTCGAACACCTGCCGGAGGTTCTGAACGTCTGGGAGGACGAAGTCCGGCCGATGGCAACCAACTTCAGCCCGACGTTTCTCGGGCTGTTCGACACCGCAGACGGGCTGCGCAGCGTCGAAGGGCTGGACGGTGACGGCGTTGTCATCGGCATCATTGACAGCGGCATCGCGCCGGAACACCCGGCACTCCAGGACACCGTACTGGCGCCGCGGCCAAGCGCCTGTAGTGGCCCATTCGGCGAAGTCACCTTGCTCGGGCGCTGGCTGTGCCGCCGCTACCGGAAGCTACCGGACGTGCCGGTGTTCGATCCGCCCGCAGACTGGAACGGGAGCTGCGAGGTGGGCGAACGCTTCACGAGCGAGGACTGCAACAACAAGCTGATCGGCGCACGCTGGTTTATCGACGGCGCGCTGAATACCGGACCCATCGACGCGGACGACTTCCGCTCACCGCGAGACGCAGACGGGCATGGCACCCATACGGCGACGACGGCGGCCGGCAACCGGACAAGCGCGTCGATTTTTGGCACGCGCATCGGTGACGTCGAAGGCATCGCCCCGAAGGCACGTATTGCAGTCTACAAGGCCTGCTGGCTTCGGCCCGGCGACACGCGCGCGAGTTGCAACACCTCCGACCTCGCCAACGCGATCGACGCGGCAGTCGCCGACGGCGTCGATGTCATCAGCTACTCCATCGGCAGCTCCCTCAGCCGCATAACGGCTCCCGACGACGTTGCGCTGATGGCGGCAACCAAGGCGGGCGTGCTGGCCGTGGTTGCCGCGGGCAATGAAGGGCCCAACCTGGGCACCATCGGCTCCCCCGCCGGCGGACCCTGGGTAATCACGGCTGCGGCGTCGACCCGCGACGGCGAATCCAGCGTCGAGGCAATGCAGATCACCGCGCCGGCCAGCATTGCCGGCAAATATGCGGTCAAGGAAGCGAACTTCACGCCGCCGCTGTCGGAACGCGATCCCATCGAAGCACAGCTCGTGCTCGTCGACGACGATGACGAGACGCTGCCGTCCGGCAACAACGGCTCGACGTCGGATGGGTGCCAGGCGCTCGTCAACGGCGCGGCCATCGACGGCAACATCGCACTGCTGCAGCGGACCGGCTGCGACTTCGACGAAATGGTCAAGAACGCAGCAGATGCCGGTGCTATCGCGGCCGTTGTCTACAATATCGCCGGTGATCCGATCGTCATGTACGGCGAGTCGGGGCTCTCCGACATCCCGGCACTGATGCTGGGACAGGCGGATGCCAACCTCGTACTCGCCGAATTTGACGCCGGCAACGAAGTGACCGCCGTCCTGGACAAGGGCTTCCTGCTGACGACGCCCGATACCGGCAATGTCATGGCATCTTTCTCGGCGCGCGGGCCTGCCCCGGTAGCCGGCATCCTGAAACCCGATGTAACGGCCCCCGGCGTCAATATCCTGGCTGGATTCACACCGGATCCCGCGAATGCCGCATCGGGCCAGGAATTCGCATACCTGAGCGGTACGTCGATGTCGACGCCTCACGTTGCCGGCGCCGCGGCGCTGCTGCGACAGGCGCATCCTGACTGGTCGCCGGCCGCGATCAAGTCCGCCCTGATGACCTCGGCACGGCAGGACATCACGGCATCGGCCGGCGTGGGCGACGCCAACCCCTTCGATTTTGGCGCCGGCCATATCGTGCCGAACGATGCCCTCAACCCTGGCCTCGTCTATGACGTCACTGCTGACGAGTACGACGCCTTTGCCTGCGGCACCGCATCCCCGGCCGTATCTGCCGAGCGCTGCGACGCTCTCGAGGCAGCCGGATATTCGTTCGACGCGACAGACATGAACCAGCCGGCCATCGCTGTCCCGCACCTGGCCAACCAGCAGACCGTGCGCCGCCGCGTCACCAACGTGAGTGAAGAGTCGGGCTCGTATACGGTTTCCGTGGATGCGCCGCCGGGCCTGGGGGTCGAGGTCAATCCACCGGCCATTTCGCTGCCGCCCGGCGCATCGATGACGTTCGATGTCACGATCAGCTACGAGTCCGGACCGCTGGACCTGTGGCGTTTCGGTTCGCTGACCTGGCAGAACGAAGACCACAGTGTATACAGCCCGCTGGCAATCAAGCCGGATTCCATTTCGGCGCCGGAGCAGATCACGACATTCGGTGGCAGCGGCTCACTCGCGTTCGAAGTCGAATTCGGTTATTCCGGCGGCTATTCGCCGCAGGTCCACGGACTGAACCTGCCACTCATCCTCGACGGCTTCGTCGACAACGACCCGGACAAGACCTTCACATTCCGCGGTACTGACGGCGTTACGTCGCACATCATCGACGTGCCCGCCGACCAGCTTTATCTCAGGTTCTCGTTGTTCGACGCCCTGACCGACGGCGATGACGACCTCGACATGTACGTTTATTACTGCGGACTCGACGGCACGAATTGTGTCCGGATCGGCGAGAGCGGCGAACCGACCTCGCAGGAAGAATTCAATGTCTTCCGCCCGGCGGCCGGACTGTATGCCGTCCTGGTTCACGGCTTCGAAACCGACGAAATCAGCGGTGGGCCAGGCGCCAATTACCAGTTACTGGGTTGGGCAATCGGCCTCAATGACGACAAGGGCAACATGAGCGCCACCGGCCCGGCGTTCGTCACTGCGGGCACGACCGATCTCGTCACCGTGACCTGGTCGGGGCTGGGCTCAGATACGATCTACCTGGGTGGTATCTCGCACAATACACCGCAGGGACTGTCCGGCCTGACGATCCTGACGATCGGCAACTGAGCGATTGCCAGCCGGCCATAGCCGTCAGGCGATAATGCCGTCGGCCCTGGCTTTTCTCGAATACCAGATCTCGGCAATGCAGACGAGGATTACCGTTATCGGCAGATACAATCCGCTCGTCCCCCATACGCCGATTCCGTCACTCAACAGGAACGCGTCCAGGTCCTGGACCAGCACGCAGACAAACGAAAAGATATAGAGCGGCACTGCCCATGCCTTCCTGAGCAAGAGCACGATCGATGCAATCACGCCCGAGTTGACGGCCAGCGCGTAGGCCGAGGTCGCCCAGACCGGTATGTTCAGCATGAATTCCTGTTGCTCGGGCGTGAAGTTTGCAACCAGGATTTCCTCGGTCATCGTCATCTGTATGTAATAGAAAAACAATCCGATGGCATTGAAGAACAGGAAAAAAATCGCCAGCACCCAGAACATCGCCGTCGGCTGGCCCTTCGTTTCACTAGACATATCGGCTCCCTCATTATTGAATTTATCTGGCGGACATCGCCCCGGGAATCAATCGATAATCTACGCGCACCAGCGCAAATGCAAGCTCAGGCCCACGCTACTTCCGCCGGGCGAGTTGCGCGCAGGGCTGGTGCCGGAAACAGCTGGTGACGTGGTCGTTGACCATGCCAGTCGCCTGCATGTGCGCGTAGATGATGGTGCTGCCGACAAAGCGAAAGCCGCGCTTCTTCAGGTCCTTGCTGAAGGCATCCGATTCGGGTGAGGTAGCAGGCACCTGTGAGTCTTTCGTGAAACGATTCTGTTTCGGCCGACCATCGACGAAGCCCCAGGCGTAATCACAGAAGGAGCCGAATTCGTCCTGCACCTTGAGAAACGCCTGCGCATTGCTGACCGCAGACTCCACTTTCAGGCGGTTGCGAACCACGGCCGGATCGAGCAGGATTTTCTCGATGCGCTTTTTCGTAAAGCGTGCCACTTTCTGTGCATCGAAATCTGCAAAGTTGCGGCGGTAGCCATCACGCTTGCTGAGGATCGTCGACCAGCTGAGACCCGCCTGCGCACCTTCGAGGATCAGGAACTCGAACTGCACACTATCATCCCAGACGGGCACGCCCCATTCCCTGTCGTGATACTCGATATAGTCGAGGCTGACGCCTTCGGCCCATCGGCAACGTGTCACGGCCTTCTTCATGGCATTTTCCAGCTAGCTGTATTATGCAAATGTAGCAAACTTCGCGCATCGAATTGATTTGCGTTTGTCCGCTTTGAGCACAAAAAGCGCGCACAGCATGTGGCGGACAAGGCTGCAGGCAGCGACCGGGTTAATGCATGTTGCGTGCGATAAATGCTTTGTGGTCTCTACCGGGGAAACCGACTATAGTCATCGCCGCTGTTACTCCTGGAGAATGATTTGTCGGACCTCACGTTGGATAGAATCGAGAAAGAATTGCAATTATTGAATGCCAATTTGGAAGAGGCGAACGACATTGCAATGCTATCGGCGTTTTCGTCGATGCCGGCTGACCTGGACAACGAAAGCAGAGCGGCTATGCGCCTGCTTCGCGACAGAATGATGATCCGGGCACGTACTCGCGCCGAACGGTAAAGACGGCGAGCCAAAAAAAAGAGCCGCCTGCCCTCCGGGGCAAGCGGCTCTTTGGCACTCTATATCCGGTCAGGCCTTAGGCCGAACCACCACAGCTACCTTCGCCTTCCTTTTCTCCGCAGCTGCCTTCACCATCTTTTTCTCCGCAGCTGCCTTCACCATCTTTTTCGCCACAGGAGCCTTCGCCTTCCTTCTCGCCGCAGGAACCTTCGCCGCAGGAGCCTTCCCCTTTCTTGTCTGCGTTGTCGCCGCCACAACTGCCTTCGCCTTCACCCAGCATGTATCCGACATCAAGGCCGGAAATCGCAAAAGGGCTATCTGCTGTATCGGCCGCGTTCACCGCACCACTAATGGCGAATGAACCGGCCAATGCCGCGCCTACAGCCAGTGCTACCGGTTTGATTACTTTCTTATCTGCCATCTCTATCTCTCCTAGCGTGTTGCCCTGAATCGGGCGTTTGAATACCAGCGACCGGGAACTCAGGTGGTCCAGGTCACTGCGTTTACAATCTGTTGTTCGATGGGGCCGAGCCGTTCCTCTCGCTCTCCGATAATCGCAACGCTGCCATCGCCTACCGGCAGTATGACGCCCTTGACATTAATCCCCTCGACAGGCATCGCTTCTGCAATTTTTTCATGGGGCATTAACAGAACAGTGACAGGGCCGTACTCGCCCTGCATGACCAAATGCGGCACATCCTCGCCATTGATTTTGCAGGTTCTTGCATAGGTGATCAAAGGACCGCTGTTATCCAGGCGCGCGTACTTCGCGGGTACCGCTCTCGCAAGCTGTTCTTCGGAGACCCCGACATTCGTGACGACGAGGGATCTCGGCTCATGATCCAGGTGCGCGAGCACTGCCTCGGGCAGAGAGTCGTAGTGTTGTCCCATACCGGACATGCGAATGCCAATCGATGTCGCCAGTACGACCGTCGCCGCCAGCGCGAACCACAGCAATTTGTGCGACCGCTTCTTCATCGGCACGACATTGTCGCGCTCGACGTTCGTCAGGTCCGGCATTTGCAAAGGTGGCACGTCGATCTGCATGGCCTTTGCGATACCGATGTTCAAAGCCTCGATTTCGCGACGAAAAGACTGGCAAGCAGGACAGTCCACAACATGCGCCGCACCGCCATCGAATGCCGGATCTGCTGCTATTGCCTGCTGATATTCTTCACAGTTCATCTTGTCGCCTGCCGCGCTCATGACCTCTCGTCCTGCGCAACGTTGTGTCTCAGTTTCAACCGGGCCCGATGCAGGCGCGTCAGTACTGCGCCCTGCTGCAGGTTCATCATCTCGCCGATCTCCTTCGTGCTGTAGCCCATCAGGACCTGCAGCACCAGCGGCTCGCGATAATCATCGTCGAGCCCGAAAATCGCCTTGCGTAAATCCGCGAGTTCCTCATTTGGGGCCTCCGCCAACAAGGCCGACTGCGAAGCCGTCAAATTGTCGATGTCGACCGTATCCAGCCGACGCTTTTCGAAGTAGCGCGCGTTCTCACGGCGCACGATGGTCAGCAGCCAGTGTTTGGCGGCCCCGTCGTCACGCAACGAATCCAGCGACTTCCAGGCGCGGAGCAGTGCTTCCTGCACAACATCCTCCGCGATCGCCCGGTCCCGGCAAAGCCAGGCCGCGAAGCGGAACATGTCCTGGTAGTAGACGGAAACCAGTCGATCAAACCGTTGGCGCCTCTTACCATCCGCATTGCTACTGTTCATACGAGATGACCCACAGCTGTTGGTTTTTATTACGAGAACTGCCTAAAACAGCAAATAAGACGTGGAAACCCTACCTAAATACAGGGAAAATAAGTACTTCTTTTGTTTATTCTGATTAGCTATGAGTGTATCGACCCGCGGACAGTTCCCCAAAACACGCATGCGACGTAGCCGCCGCACCGGCGCCCTGCGCCGACTCGTGGCCGAGAACACGTTGTCGAGCGCCGACTTTATCTATCCGGTGTTCGTGCTCGATGGCGAGGGGCGTACTGAAGCAGTGCCCTCGATGCCAGGTATATCGCGGCACAGTATCGACGGCGTACTTGCCGAACTGACCGAAGCACGTGACCTGGGTATCCCCGCAGTCGCCCTGTTTCCTGTCATCGACCAGGAACTGAAGAGTCTCGACGGCGCCGAATGCGCCAACCCCGACGGCCTGGTGCAGCGCACTGTGCGGGCAATCAAGGAAGAACTCCCCGAACTCGCTGTCATGACCGACGTCGCGCTCGATCCCTACACGACCCACGGACTCGACGGCATCATCGACGACACCGGCTATGTCCTCAATGATGCGACTGTCGACATGCTGGTACGCCAGGCGGTCTCGCACGCGGCTGCCGGTGCCGACATCGTCGCACCGTCGGACATGATGGACGGACGTATCGGTGCGATTCGCAAAGCCCTGGAGTCGGACGGTCAC
>Ga0210065_1000193_pt1 | contig 17348 bp, 11 predicted proteins | sample Muzzi_PWB_D1_FD_185533 | JGI IMG/M metagenome (GOLD analysis project Ga0210065, IMG submission 185533) | Wetland microbial communities from San Francisco Bay, California, USA, that impact long-term carbon sequestration - Muzzi_PWB_D1 (SPAdes) | ecosystem: Environmental > Aquatic > Marine >... | reverse complement strand
TCATCTACTCCTGGCCGATTCCGCCTATTCAAGGTTCCCAAATTATCGATTATTGAATAACTGCTCTGCGCCATATAGCTGACGGTCATCCGTCAGTATCGCGTAGAAGCACTATCGGCCAAAAGCAGAAGCTCACTGGCCGCATCAGTTTGGTCAGCCTTGAATTTACCCTGACACTTTACTCTGACCCCAAAATTTCCTCTGACCCCAAAATATCAACCCAAAAATTTCAAACACGACTATCCACGCCAGAACTCCCACCAGCGTCGCGGGGCAGAAGTGAGAATAACGTTCAGAAGTCTTTTCTTCTCTCCCTCGCCAGTCCAGCAGCCAGCTAAGTGTTGCGGGCTGATGCTAAGGCAGAAAAATCCTGCCTCTTCTCCTTCCCCAGCGATATCCAGAATCTTCTGGAAGACCTCGATGCCGGCAATATGTGTCGGGACTGCAAGTTGAGGAGTCTTCAAGACCCCAGAATCGCCAACCTGAACTCTGCCTTTACGAACACGGCCAACCAAGACCGCTCCGCGACTAGAGATTATGAACCCGTTCGAGACCTCGACTTCGAACATTCTGACGCCTAACTTTCAATTAGATGGGATATCAAGAGTATCATGTCCTTTTAATTGATACGTATGTGCTTTTCAGCCTGCCTACGAGGAAAGTGATTGACAAACAGTGACAATCTCTTTCTCTATTCTTAAAGGTTAATATATGGAAATATCGCCTGCTATGGCACATATAATTCCCATCTATAGCTAAGTAAGTGCGCGAATGATTTTGGATTGTGAAAGACGGCTTGTGGCCGACAGTTGCTGTACGCCGTAAGTGGAGTCGAGGGACTTCTTAAAACCAGTTAGCGGTTATAGGATTCGTGCAGATTTCAGCAACACAAATAGCTGGACCCGGCCAATAGCGGAATGAGATTGGTCGATTCAAAAGACTCTCATTTGGCTTTCTTTCACTGACCGACTAAGCTTGGTAGTAATACGGCCACAAAGAAGCCAGCCCTTGTCCTTTTTCAATGAACTGAAGCGACGGAATGTCCTGCGCGTAGCCGCAGCCTACGTGGTAGTGGCGTGGCTGGTCATCCAGGTGGCGGAGACCATATTTCCATTGTTCGGCTTCGACGATACCCCGGCCCGCGTCGTGGTCATCGTGCTGGCGATTGGTTTAATACCTGCCCTGATCTTCGCCTGGGCCTCTTAAGTCCTGAACCGGCGAGTCGCTATTGGGTCGTTGCCGCTTCCCTGGACGACATCATTGTCAAAAGGGCGGGGCGATACCTGACGGGGGTATGACTTTTCCTGACAATTGCATGACTAACGTTTATATAATTGATTTATATGGGAATAATATAAACTTTAAACCTGATGGGTTTATGTCATTCGAGCTCGCTTAACCACTGAGAAATTGCTTCCCGATCGGTGATATTTCCCTCAAAGAAATGTTGCGGAACATAGGTTTCGTTAACACCGCGCTCGCGTCCACGGTGAATCGCACTTGGATAGACCAGCTGGCCAAGTCCACTGGGCAGTTTGGCGGTAACAACCTCCAGATAGAAGGTATCGCCCGAAGTCTCTTGCCCGACATGGACAACATTGGGCAAGCTCAGAACTAGGTCGGCGAAATCGAGGCAGGCGCTGACACAGTAGTGGTCGGTCAGAAAGAAAATGCGTGGCGGCAGCGGCAGTGCAGCCTCATCAGTCACCGAAGGGTACGCGGTTGGCTGAATAAAATAATCATCGCCGCGCTCTGATGCTTCGCGCATACCATCCCGAATCGTTTTGACCTGCTTGAAAATGTCGCTGTCGCCGCCAAAAAACCAGCGCACAGCCCAGTAGGCCTTTTTAAGCTGACTAAGATTAAATTCTGAGACCCGCCAATCTGTTTGATCAAATCGCGGCCGGTGATCATCAATGTAGCCTTCACCCCATAAGGCCGCAGCAATCTTTATTCCAGCCTCTGTAGCGCCGCCCAGATTGGAGCGAACATCCACGATCAACGCAGGTGCAGCACTGATATCGGCGCGATGGCTGTTTATGTTCGAGATCAATTCATCGATGACCGCTTTTACATCTTCGTCGGTGTAACCCAAGCTGGCAATCGAAACCCAAACCTGACCGTTACCCAGTTGGTTGTAGCCGGTAACCTGGGTCATAAAGGGTTCAAAAGTCTCATCCAATTGAGACAGTTTTTCATCACTGAGTGGTTGCCAATCCAGCGTATATTCCCTCTGCTGGCCATCTTCTTCAAAGACACACTTTTCAGGTGTTTCCAGAAACGGATTGTCCAGATCGATCAGCAAATTATATAAATTCCCCTGTCTTTTTGTTGCAAGCCAGAAATTAAATAAATAAGGCGCCAGCCGCTTTTCAATCAATGTATCCACAGACTGACCGTCGCAACTCAACAACGTACTCCCGATGGCAGGTGCTGAATCGCTTTCACTCTGCATCACGACGATATCGCCACTGTCATCTTCATTGACCACAAAACCCGGCCACCGGCGTGTACGTTGCGGCGCCTTGAGTAACGTGTCGACGAGGTGACTGTCCTGAAACGGCACCGTCATTGCACGACGTGAGTAAAAGCCACCTTTATCGTCAACGGATTGTTCGGCCAGTCGGCGCGCATTGCTATAAGCAGACTCCAGTAGCGCAGGAAAACCCAGGTTTTCATTATCCAGGTAACCCGGGTGGCTCTGCTTGATTGTCTGGTAAATGTAGTCGACATCGGCAACTGCCGTTTCAGGCCACGTGGGCGTCGGTGTGCGTAGTGCCAGATAAGCACCCGCGGCTATCAGGATGAGAATGCCAAGGGTAATCGTCAGTTTTTTGCTGCGCTTCACGTGTGCCCTCTTTGTGTATCTTATTTTTTCGGGGTTTAGATTAACAATTTTCTATCAGATAGCAAACTCCACCAGCCGAAAAGGAAGTAGCAGGAATCTGGACCAGTGTGCCAACGAGCTGAGTCCTTGAAGCTCTGACGGTATCTGATCGGGTTTAAGCCGTACTTTTGGCCTTTGAGTGCAGGAGTGAAACCCATGATCTTGAGATCGACGACCATTCGAGTATTCACGCCAAGAGGTACGTGGAAGAGTAGACCAAATGTGAGAGATTGTGTGCTGACTCACAGATCGCTAATGGCCGAAACCTCCTATACGCCACCACAAGAGTCGAGGGGCCGGTCCTGACCGGTAAGCTGCTATAGGATTCGTGCAAATTTCAGCAACACGAATAAACGCTTCCGGCCAGATGCGGACATTACTGCATTTCCAGAAAATGGCCTGAGTTGGCGCCTTAATTTCCAAAAACACCGGTTTTACAGTAACGAATCCCCATTAGCACGGGGGTATGTAAGGCGTCAAATTATTGGGAGTACTGGAAATGTAGGTGTTTAATGGTCAGAATTGGCGCAGTTGTTCATGTAATATCGCTTTTAAAATATAAAGGAAAACAGTGCAGTGCGGTTCTTCCTCGTTGGCAGTGTAGTTGTCATTTTGATAGCAGCGTACGTTGTTAGCCGTGGTCGATACTACAAACGAATGTTCTCGGATGAGAACTTCCGAGAATTTCACGCTCGTCTGTCACAGGCCATAGAAAAAGCCATGGGCAAGAACGAGAATCAGGACCCGAACCTTGAAGATGGAACTGCATTTTTAACAGATGCCGGTCTTGGGATTGCTGTCACCTTTGATCCCGATGTTGGCGGGTATGTACTGCACGTGTCCTTTAGCCAGCCCAGCGGACCCACAACACACTCCGTCTGCTCTCGTTTTGGTTTTTTCACTGTGGCAATGCTCCGGGTCAACGAGTCTGAGGTGGTTCCATACTTCACCAAGTCGGGTGTCCATCACTTGCGTTTTAAGTTCCAGTCACAGGATGTAACCGTGCTGGATTTCGAGAAGAGTTTCTCGCATTATCTTCACGATTACAGACCTGTTCCGTTTCAGTATATGGAACCAGGGAGCTAACCAAGTGATCCAGCGGACGGGCGGGACTAATCGGTATTGTAGCGTATCGCCAAACCCCACTCGTTGCCGAGCTTGTCGTCAGGTTCCAGCTTCCGCTCCTGGCCGTTAGCGACGGGACTCAACTCAACAATCAATGGTTCCGGAACTACCGCTTTGTGGTGAAAAGCAGTCGCTCTCAATACACAAAATTTGGCTAGCGTCAGGACCGGAGTCGGCCAGAAGCAGACAACCGTGTGCTACGATGGCTATTGACGGCAATTGCCCCAAGGCTGCCGATCGCTATAGAGGACTTGTGACCCCTCACTCTGTAATTGACTGTTCGACTTGAGGAATGATGGAGACAAAATGAAACTCCCTGCCAGTGGATCATGCCAGTGCGGCAACGTTAAATACGAGGTAACCGACGAGCCACTCTTAACCGCTGTCTGTCACTGTAAGGATTGTCAAAAATTATCCACAAGTGCATTTAGCATATCGATGATCCTAAATCGCTCCGGATTCAAGATTTTGTCGGGCGAATTAAAAAGCTGGGAAAGACCAACTGCAGTCGGTGGTATCGCGGTGTGTTGGTTCTGTCCCGACTGCGGCAATAGGGTTTTCCACGAGAACCCCGAAATGCCCAACGTAATTAGGCTTAAGCCTGGCACCCTGGAGGATACGAGTGTTATTAAACCGCAAGCACATGTTTGGACCTGTCGCGAACAGCAATGGCTGAGCCGCTTCACTGATTTGCCAAAATTCGAACGGCAACCTGACGTAGCAACGACCATGGCCGCAATAGCTAAGGGCAAGCCGCCTTTCTGAATGGTGACGCTGACCAATATTGGCCGGAACCGCTTATTCGTGTTGCTGAAATTTGCATGAATCCTACGGCAGCTTACTGGTTTTAAGCAGTCCCTCGACTCTTGTGGAGGCGTACAGGAGGTATCGGCTAAATGCAGCCCTTCAACCAATCGCGAGCCTCTTGTTTCCAATGATTCTTTTGGCATTTGTCGGTTAAACGACTATGCTTAGCCTCATTAGCGAACAAAAAGAAACCAACTCTTGTCATTTATTAGTGAACTAAAACGTCGCAACGTCTTCCGGGCAGCAATTGGCTATGTCATTTCCACCTGGCTCCTGGCGCAGGTAGCAGACTTGGTGCTGGGTACTATCGGTGCTCCCGCGTGGGTAATGCAGACCATCCTGCTGATCTTTGCCCTGGGTTTCCCGGTTGTCCTGTTTTTTTCCTGGGCCTACGAGGTTACCCCCGAAGGGATCAAGCGCGAATCGGAGATCGACCAGGCGCATTCCATCTCACCGGTTACGGCACGCAAGCTGGACCGTGCGATCCTCGTCTTGCTTGTGCTCTCATTGGGTTACTTTATCTGGGAGTCACGGTTTTCGGACCGTGACTTCGAGCAGTCCGCCGAACCCGCGGCCGCAGGGGAAGCCATCGCACCGGCCGAGTCCGGCGTCGAACCCGTCGGCGTTGAAAGCGGCTCGATAGCCGTATTGCCATTCGACAACCGCAGCAAGCTGGAAGACGACATCTTTTTTACCGAGGGCATCCACGACGAGTTGTTGTCGAACCTGGCCCAGATCGGGTCCCTGAAAGTTATTTCGCGCACTTCCGTGATGCGCTACCAGGACACCCGCTTATCGATTCCGGAGATCGGACGCGAACTGGGCGTGGCAGCGGTTCTCGAAGGCGCCGTGCAAAGGTCGGGTGGCACGGTCCGCGTCAATGTCCAATTGATCGATGCGCTCACGGATGAACACCTCTGGGCGCAAACATATGATCGTGAATTGACGGCCGAAAATCTTTTCTCAATACAAACCGAAATATCCCAAATCATTGCGCGTTCCCTGAAAACCGAGCTTTCACCCGAAGAAGAACAGCGAATCTCGACTACCCCGACCACCAACCTGGCCGCTTACGACGCCTACCTCAGGGGACGCCAGAATGAGCGACTGGGGGGTAATGATAACCTTCGCGCCGCCTTGAACCTGTACCGCCAGGCAACCGATGCAGACCCGAATTTTGCCGCCGCATGGGCCGGGCGCGCACTGATGGTGCTGTATTTGAGAGAAACGGGATTTTGGGGTGAGATACCGGAGCAGGAGGCCTATGTGCTGGCCCAGACCAATATCGATCGTGCGTTGGCCATCGACCCGCAGTCCGCAGAGGCGCATTCTGTGCAGGCGCGCATGCATTACGAACAGTACCGTTTCAGGGAGGCGCTCGACAGCCTCAACCGCGCACTTACTTACAATCCCAACCTGGCGTACGCCTACCGGGAAAAAGCGCAGGTCCTGAGTGCCATGGGTGAGATACAGGGCGCATGGGAAGGCATACTCATGTCCCTGGACCGCGACCCGTTCGACCGTACCGGAAAGATGATCGCCGCAGAGTTGGCCTGGACCTACCTGGGTCCTGAGCAGGCGGCGCAATTGCAATCGCGGCTGGCGGATAATCCGGTCGGCTTAGGCTTGCTCCAGGTAAAGAGACGCATTCGTTCGGAAGCCGGAATGGCGGACATCTACCGTGATTTTCCACGCAAAGCTTTTGGCCACCTGCTCGTTTTCAAGATGGACTATTTCAAGGAAGTGAGTCTTGCCGTTATGGAGAAGGCGCTTCATCCTATGGAAATACAGATGGACATCCATACCCGGTCCAATCGGCTGGACGAAGCGCTGGCTGCTTACTACGCGCTTTCCGATGAGCGAAAAATGGTGACCATCAACCTGGAACGCCTGTCGATTGCTCAAATGGCAAAAGGGCTGTGCGACAAGGGAATCGAGTCGCTCGAGAAGGCTCACGATGGCGAACTGCGGGTTTACGGGCAGATTACGCCGAACGATACCCGGAGCAACCCCAACCTGGCGTTGAACTGGGTTTACTGCATGAGGCAAGTCGGGCGGGCGGAGGAAGCCGCCAGCCTGATGGAAACTCTCCGCGCCTACATTGAAACCCTGCAACGGGAAGCGACATATGGCTACAACAAGCTGTTAGTAAAGTTGCATATCATCGATGGCGAAATCGGGCAGGCCCTGGATGTTTATGCGCAGGCACTGGATCGACGCGATATTGTCTGGTCGGACCGGTTTGACCCCGTCATCCGGACCCTGGCCAGAAATCCGGAATTCGAGGAACTGAATGCTCGCGTCGATGCGGAGATAAATGCTGAGCGTGCGAAGCTGGGATGGCCGCCGACCGAGGTTGTGGCGTTCGACTCTTACGAAGGTCAGGAAGAGGCGAACAACAGCTTCTGAGCATTGTACAACCATGAATCGCCAAGCAACTATTTTCTGTTGAGAATAGTGAGTGGACCGCTATTGGCCGACTCCAGTCCATCGGATCTCCACAAATCACGCCTGGTGTATAGCTGCTTACTTGACAACACCGGTCCTTCACCTCAAACCGTTGGCTATAGGTGCTGTCGGCCAGAAGCCGTCCTTTAATAACTGGCTACATCTGTCCCATTAGCTGAGTTTCTCAGGTACTTTGCGTCAGTGTAATCCGTCTTTTGCAATCTAAGCGATTCTCGTTCTCATATTCTATACTTAAGCTGAAACTGCGGTAAGGTCGCGGAAGGATTTCAAATTGCAGGGAAGCTGAAACCTCTTGTAAGTTGAAATGGAGAATCAAAGATGAAAAAGGTTATGTTAGCAATTTTCGGCACAGTCTTTCTGGCTGTAGGTCTTTCAACCTCTGCGTTTGCCGGTGAGATAACCGGAAACGGCAAGTGGATCGCAGGCAGCGATGAAGCACCTCTTAATGGCAAATCTGCTTGCGCCTATTCGGGACGAGAAGACGCCCCCGATGGTCCAGATGATATCTTCAAGGGTGACTTAGCCCAGGCTTGGGGACTGATTTCCCAAGAAGTTCGAGCTTTCCTCTCCAGCGTAGGCCTCCATCCGGGCGACGCCTGTAACCCGACCAGAGCAGCAGGAGAAGAGCCATAAGGTCGATTTAAAGTCTCTTTGAAACCATGAAAGACTTCATAGTGCGGGTATCGTTACCCGCACTATGAATTTGTGCCGTGTAACGTGTTCTAATCTGTTGGAAAACATCAGCGTCCGTTTCTCTAATAGGACCTAATGTCAATGAAAAGTCATCGGTGGCGTATTCGCGAACGTGATAGAGAAGCCATTGGCCATTTGCAGGTATTTACACCAGACTGATTTATACCCGATGAATAGCCGACACATTTATAACGGCAAATGGCCGCTTGCTGCCTAAAACAACATTAAATTTTGCGTCTCTTTAACGACCGCTTTGCGGCAAGAGCAAAGCATTTTGCAGTGCGAATGCTTATGAGCGCTCATGGCCAACAACCGACCTTCATGCCATGTAAAAAAAGGGGCCGCCAAAATGATGCCACCAGCCGTAAGCAAAGAAAAGTAACTCGCGCATAGAGCGCCAAACAAAACTCACCCCGATAACCCGCTATGTTCCAACGGCCTCTCCCGATGCATCAATATCCACTCCGCACCTTCTTCCAGCGCAGCATTTCCGAGGGCCCTGAGCACCCTGCGTCGGAATCCCACATCAGTTGAACTATCCAGAAGGCGCCTTGCGTTGGCCAGGATCCCACTCATGAACCGGTATTGTTTAATCAGTTCTTTTTCGGCCTTTTTATGCGAATACGCATCACGAACACCGGCAATCAACGGAAAAATACCCATCAAAACCAACAAATAGGTCCGCTGGTCATTGCTCAAATCCGTACCTGCGATTGCCAATATGACTGCAATCAGCATACCCGCCCACAAGGCGAGGCTGCCCAGTAAAGTGGTACGTCTGTATCTGCGGGCTTTCTCCAGTTGCTTGCTCCGGTAGTAGGATAGCTGACCCGTCCGGCCGGTCTCATCGCCGACCCATTGCTCGATAACCCAGTCCACCCACTCTTCCGGAGGCACCTGGTTACGACTACGTGAAAGACTGACATTGCGCATGACGTGACGAATCCATCCCAGGTCAACATCCTGTTTTTGCAGGAAGTTGTCATAGGCGAATTCAGCTGATTGCACATCGATCACACCGGCCAGGCTCCAGTAAAACTGTACCCGCAAGCCCTCCGCCAGAGCCCGGTAATCAAGATGTTTACGGTGCCATTGCCTTCGTTCTCCTATCTTGTAGAGTATGAAACCGGCTAAAAATGCTAGCAAAAAGATATTGACCAGAAAGTCGAAACCGTCAAATTCCGAATACATGATGAAGATCAGACCAATCAGAACGGCGAGACTGTGAACGGCAATCAGACCCAGGGATATTCTCTTCTGGAAGTGAATGGCCAGCCAGTCAGCTATTCTGTGTTGTTCCGATATGACGCGGGTTCCGATTGGAAGTTCGTGGTCCGGCGCGGTCTCGAGAAGATCCACCCCCTCTTCGTCTATGGCTGTCGCGTATTTCGCCCTGTCACGACCGTAATCCTCCAAACGGTGCCACATGATCTCGTATTCAAGCGGCATACTTTCACTTGACTCGAGCCCAAAACGTGCGGTTGACCAGATCGTCTGCAACGGTGACAGGTCTTCCCTGGGCTGACCGTTGGGGCGGTCCCTGGAACAAACGATTTGATACACCAGGTCGTTTTCATTGTCAGCCAGCAGGTTGGGTGACTGTTCGGCCTCTGAAAAGCCCGGCATCACGGCTGTTAAGTGGTAATTTACGACACTTGCCGTACCACCGACCTCGGTCGACTGTTTGCCATCCCAAAGCGCCAGCAACACCTGGCTGTGATTTGAAATGAATATGCCCATCTGCGCGTACTGGCGCGTTCTTTCTTCAGGGCCCAGGCTGTCACCGGGGTCTTCTTGAAGCGTACGCAGATATATAACACGCGCTTTCTTTATCGAATTCCTGAAAGCGTCGACTGCAGAAGGAGAAGAAAAATCCCGTTCATAGTCTGCCTGCGGCATGGGCAGGGGCACAATCAGATCAATACCTGACTCCAGTGCCACATCCGCCACCAGGCGATCACTGCCCTCCGCCAGCGGTGTGATTAACTGAAGGTCGAGATCGGGAAACTCGTTGCTAAGCTGCTGAAAAAACTCCCGCACTTTTTGCTTCAGTGCGGGAATTTCGTCTGCAAGCAGGTCCCGATGGCCGGTAACACCGATGGTCAGATGCATGATAGCGCCGGGTTACTCACCGCCTTCGACCTGCTCGAGGTAGCAATAGCTGTTTATTGTTGACCGCCATTTTCTATGCGCGGATCTATGTATATCGTATTGTCACCACAAGACGCAGAAACCATGTAAAAAATATCATATTCCTCTGAATTATTGTCCTGGATCAATATGTGGTTTCCGCTACTGGATACCGGCGTCACCACTCCAGACACTTCATCCGCATTAAAATCGCTTGCCGCCACGGGACCAAAACCACCAGGTTGCCCCTTGTTGTTGGTGCTCAGGGTCACCTCGTCCAACTGCCATCTTTCGTTCTCATCACACATCGCGTTCGACAAGTTGAAGTTGATGTTGGTTTTTGTTCCGCGTGCGACACCTACACAACCATTCGTGTTTTGCCCCCTGCTGCAGTTTCCAGGCGTTGTCACTTCCAGTGCATTACCATTGACACTCAAACCAACGACTATCGCCTGTGCCTGTGCGGCTGAATATAACGCAAGCAGGGAAAGCAGCAAACCCAACTGAAACAAAATTTTATATCTGCTCGTCTTCATTTTCATTCTCCTGATTTCAATATTTAGCGATTTTGATTTGGATAAGCGCCTGGGGCAGATCGCCTGTTACTGCCCCGGACACAAGGAATACTTCTTGCAAACACGCATGAAGCTGACCTCACGATAACCCCTGCCCATCAGGTAGTCGGTCAACTCAATAGCCCGCGCTGTGTTACCGAACATGATTGCCTTCCTGGCAGCCATACTCGCATCAAGGCAGGCACGGATACTTCCACTGGTACTGTAATAATAGGGTAAATTTGTCAGAATAGGTTCCTGAGGCAACTCCTGCTTCATTTCCCATAATCGAAACGCTGCCAGCATTAACTGATTTCCTGCGTCTCTGTTTCCCGGGTCTTTTTCTAAAATCTCAATACTAAGCGCCATGCTATCGTTGAACAAAAGTTCTGCCATTTCAAGGTCAGCCGAGGTTTGAGCGAGCGATGCCCTATCAATAAGATAGTAGATGTAACGCCCGATAGCGCCTATATCGTCATTTGTGTCATCCTGAAAATAGAGTTGCCACTCTTCACCCAATGCATCCATGACCTGTGTGGTTTGCTCAATGTCTCCATCGACCACCCGTAACATGGCTAATCGGTGTTTACGCAGGAGGACATAGCTGACTAACTTTTTATTATCCGGATTCTGAAGAAGTATCGGCTCCATCAATTGCAAAACTTTTTCAAGGCTTCCAATCGCGTCATCGACCAGTCCCATTTCCCTCTGTACGACCGAGTAACCGCTAAGCGCCCAGGCTAATCGCTGGATCTTGCCAGGGTTTTCACTGTCGGTTGACAACATTTCCCGTTCTAAAGAGACATTTTCCCGTCGGGACGAGAGCGCACCTTCAAGATCACAAACACCGCGCTGGGCATCTGCAAGAAAGGCATGCGATTGTCCAAGTTCTGCCTTGTATTGCTCATTTTGCGGATCCAGAACCAATGCGATCTGGTTATATTCCAATGCGGACTGCATCAACTGCAGGCTACGTTCCGGATCGCCGTCTTCAGTTCTATTTTCAAGAAAACCCAGGTTGGTTAACGCGTAAGCCATTTCCAATACCCATTCTGAGTTTTCCGGTTGCAGTAGAATTAAACGCCGGGTTATTTCAGCGTAGGTCATGAATGCTTCTTCAGCTTTATCCAGTTCACCGCGGTCTGTGTAAATTTGACCGATATAAAACTCGGCCTGACCCAGTTCAAAAAAGACATCCTGGTTATCACGGTCACGACGATGGCTTTCCGCAAGCAGCGCCCAGGATTGCTGGAATTTCTGCATGGCTTCATCCAATGCCTGCTGTCGATAAAGGTCATTTCCCTGCTTACGCAACTCCATTGCCTGGTTGATGAGTGCATTCTCTCCTTTGCCGGCTGAGGCAATCAGCTCGCTCAGATCCTTCTCATCCCATTGACGCAGTCGTGTCAAATCTTCAGGGTTGTCTGCCACATTCAATATTGTTCGCAGTTCATTGAGTTTGTACGAAACCAGGGATTCACCTGAAACACGCCGTTGTTGTGCCGAAATCCTGGCCGTGATGGCCAAAACCACGACGGCGAGTATCGCGACAGAAGCCACCGCAGCCAGTGACCATATTTTTTGCCGCTTTTGTAAATCCCGGCGCCGAAGTTGATCCAGTGGCAGGCCCAGCATGCCCGAGACCAGCTTCAGCTTGGACAGGTGTTTGCCATCCGCCCATTTCCTGACATCCGCCGCCAATGGCTCATGTAAGCCGATTTCTGCCAATGCCTCCGGAAAACAGGTGGAGGACACACCCGGGCCGGGTGGTTGGCCATCGACAATCACGCAAAAGATCTGTTTTTGCCGCCCCAGGCTGGCAAAATATCGAATCTCTTCGTTGACCCAGAACGAGGCAGCAGCTGCAGGGGAACAGACCACGATCATGTTCTCAGCGTCCTGCAGGGCCTGCTTGACCGTGTCGCCAAGGTTCGAGGCGGAGGACAGCTCATCCCGATCCCTGAAAACCGGCCGAATGCGTGCAGGCACTTTAAGCCCGCCGACTGTTGTACCCACCAGCTTACGCGGTACGTGATAGGACTCTAGCGCACCATGCAGCCACTTTGCCCAATGTTCATCATGATGGCTGTAGCTGATGAAAGCCTTATACTTATAATTATTATTCACAGGATGGTGTTATACCCCAGTAAAAACCAAATAATCCACCATCCATGGCACAAATTTCATACGCTGATTCATTATATTCCAGTTTTCCAGTGTCTTCTCTTTTACAGATATACTTCACCTAAGAAATAACCGTGGATAATCGCTTATGAAGTGCTCTGTTGTTCGCTCCAGCCTGAAGGACTTTACCTATATCTATCTGCTGGCTGGACAGGACTTTGATGACTTGCCGGCCGAATTGAAGCAAGTCTTCGGCAAACCCGAATTTGTCATGGACCTGGAACTCACACCGCAGCGCAAACTCGCCCTTGAAGATATCGACAAGGTGATGCAAAACCTGTTTGAGCAGGGCTATCACCTGCAACTGCCACCGCAGGAAGATGCCACCGGTGTGCTGCAACTGCCCGGAAAAACTAATAAATTGTAATTGTGGAATGAGTAACTGCAGTCGCAAATACCTCTAACAGCAGGGCTTGGATCTGGCGGTAAGTGTCTGAACTGGCCGGGCCATTCATGCGCTTCCGAGTCAAAAAGTGACTATTAATCAATCATCATTTTCTCAGTAGCTACAAGGGTGCAACCAGTCAAGAACGAACCCTCCACGGGTGAAAAATATCCGGCCCTATTTCCCGGGCGCCCTATCCCGTGAACTCCGCTTCATGACAACCGGCGATTGACTATATTTAATTTGTGACCTAATCTCAGTATGCAACTGTTAAAAATTCGTTAATAAGGAGACTACAATGTACAAATCCAACTGGCTCCGTTATGCACTGCTATTTATAGTAATGTCAATCAGTGCACCCGTGACAGCACAGGTCATTAGTGAAGAAGAGGAAGAAGCGGATGTGCTCGAGGAAGTGATCATTACCGGTTCACGTATCCGTCAAAACCCGCTGAATTCGCGTACCCCCGTACAGTTCGTCACTCAAGAGGAGATGGACTTGACCAGTTCGCTTTCAGCGGCTGAATATCTTCAAAAATTGCCCGTTACCGGCTCGGCCATTAACCGCTTGAATAACTCTTCCGGCAATATAGGATTCCCACCGGATGGCGCGGGTATCGGTGCAGGTGCTTCGGAAATCGACCTGCGAAACCTTGGCTCAAAACGCACGCTGGTATTGGTCGATGGCCGGCGCTGGATTCGCGGCTCTTCCGCCTCGGGTGTTGCCGGTGCAGTTGATATCAATACCATTCCAAACAATGCCGTCAAGTCGATAGAAATTTCCCTTGATGGCGCATCAGCCGTTTATGGCTCGGATGCCATTGCCGGCGTAGTGAATATTATCACGCAGGATAACTACGATGGTTTCAAGGCATCGGCTTACTATGGTTCTTTCGAGGAAGGCGATGGTGAATCCGGTGAAGTGGACGTCAGCTGGGGCGCAAAAACTGACCGTGCCCGGGTATTCGTGGATGTGAGCTACACCAAGGAGAAGGCAGTCTTTGCAGGTGACCGGGAAATCTCTGAATATGCCATCACCGGCTTCCCTTACGGTTTGAGTTCCGGTACTCCGGAAGGGCGCCTGGTCTTCACTGACCCACGCATCGGGCAGGACTTGAGTATTACAACCTACTCGTCAAACCCGGTCTACGATCCAAATTGCTGGGCCACGGGATCATCTACGCCAGGTTGTGACGACTTTCAGTCATTTACACTGGACGACCGTTTTAATTGGCAACCCTACAATTACCTGCTGACACCGAATAAGCGCACCAGCTTTTTTGCCAAGGCAGAGTACGACATTACCGACAAGGTCATGTTCAGATTGACCGCCAGTTTCAACAAGCGCAAATCCACCTCCCAGGCTGCTCCGGAACCACTGTTTTTCGGTCCCGATGCGGGAGCCGGTGAAATTCTGGACAACCTGTTCTGGCCGGCAGACCATCCGACCAATCCATTTGGAATCGATATGGGTCCTGAATCCCTGATATTTACCGGTCGCAGACCCGTTGAAGCAGGACCGCGTATTTTTGAACAAACGGTTAATACCTACTACATTTCAGCGGGCATAGATGGTTCATTTTCTGCCGGAGGCAATACCATTTACTGGGATGCAACAGCGATTTTCTCTGAAAATGATGCTTCGCAAGCTAAGCAAGGGGCATTCAATGCGCAGAACATTTCCCTGGCACTTGGACCCACTGATGCCTGTGATGCCGTGCCGGGTTGCGTACCTCTGGCCTGGGTAGGACCCGACACCATGAGCCAGGAAATGCTGGATTTCGTGACATTTGTGCAGAAAGATACCAGTAATCAGAAATTGAATGACTACACGTTTAACATGACCGGTCAGTTTGATGGGTTCAGTGCCGGGCAGATCGGCTGGGCAGCGGGCTACGAGTACCGTAAGGAAGATGGAAGTTTCACGCCTGATTCAATTGTCTCAAGTGGTTTTACTGCAGGTGTTCCAGCACAACCAACGGACGGTGGGTTTACTGCTAATGAAGTTTACGCCGAGTTTATCGTGCCGGTTTGGCGCGGGGACAATGGGCAAAGGTTCGATATGAGTGCATCAGGCCGCTATTCCAAGTACAACCTGTTTGACAGCGAAACCGTGTGGGGTCTTGGTGCAATCTGGTTACCATCTGACAGCCTGACCCTGCGGACAAACTACGCCACGGGTTACCGGGCACCGAATATTGGTGAACTGTTCAATAACGGTTCCCGGTTCGATGCAGCTATCACCGACCCCTGTTCGAACGCACAGCCTGATGTACAGGCCAACTGTATTGCGCTCGGTGTTCCGCCCGACTATGAATCAGCCAATCCTCAAATCAGCGTAACTACCGGCGGCAATACCACCCTGACACCCGAAACCTCGGATACCTTTACCGCCGGGTTTACCTGGGACGTTCCAGGCGCGGACGATTGGAGCGGTATTGACGGCCTTCTGTTTGATTTCAACTATTACGACATCAAGATAGACAACGCCATAGCGCCACCGGACGGACAGGATGTTCTCACCCAGTGCGTTGATACGCTGGATCCTTTCTTCTGTAGCAATGTTACCAGGTCGGTTAATGGCGCCGTCCTGCGTATAGATGGCATTTTGCAGAATATCTCCTCTATCGATACTTCCGGTCTGGACTGGAAAGTTGAGTTGATGACCGCAAAAACCGGTGCCGGACAATTCCGCATACAGTGGCTAAGCACCTACCTGTTTGATTACACCGAAACCGTGCCTGGACCGGACGGTGACGTCAAGATTGACCGGTTAGGCACCGAATTGGGGTCGCCCGAGCGGGGATATATAAAATATAAAGCCCAGATCAACACTGATTGGTTTTATAACGACTGGACCGTACGCCTGGGCTTTCAATACAACGGTAGCCTGGATGAGGAGTGTGGTGGCAATGTCGCCGATTTTGAGCTTTGGGATGAGTTTTGTAGCGATGGAAAGGCCGGAAACAAACTTGGCAGCACATTGTTTACCAACCTGAGTGCGACCTGGACCCCCGATTTCGGCAGCCAGGGTCAGTGGAGCTTCATGGTAGGTGTTGATAACCTTTTCGAGGAAGATCCACCATTCTGTGCTTCATGCGACCTGAACAGCTTCGACGGAACGATTTACCCCATACCGGGACGTTTCTGGTACGCCAGGGCTGTTTTCCAGATAAATTGATTTTCTGTTACTTCAAGGCAAACGGCCCCACCCCGGGGCCGTTTTTTTACGGCGCGTAAAAAGTTCGAAACTACTCAACTGTCACGGATTTGGCCAGGTTACGCGGCTGATCCACATCTGTTCCCCGCTGAACCGCAACATGGTAAGCCAGCAACTGCAACGGAATGGTCATGACCACGGGGGCTAACAACGAGCCACCGGTATCCAGCCCAATCACGCGTCCATGGCGTTGCTTGAAATTTGACACCACCCTGGAATCGGCTATGACATACAACTCGCCGCCCCTTGCACTGACCTCCTCGATGTTGCTGATCAGTTTTTCCAGCAACGTGTTGTTAGGCGCGATTGCAAATACCGGCATTTCAGCATCCACCAATGCCAGGGGACCGTGCTTCAACTCGCCGGCTGCGTATGCCTCGGCATGGATGTAGGAGATTTCCTTGAGTTTCAGGGCACCTTCCATCGCAATCGGGTAATGACTGCCCCTGCCAAGGAACAGGGCATGATTTTTATCGCGGAAAGCACCGGCCAGTGCCTTGAACTCACTATCGAGGCTCAATGCCTCATTGAGCAGTTCGGGCAAGCGGCTCAAATCTGCCACGTAACCTGCGTACTCGGCTTCATCAACGCCATTCAAGCGTGCCAATTCCAATACCAGCAGCTGTAATGCCACCAGTTGCGTGGTGAAGGCCTTGGTCGAAGCGACACCGATCTCGGGCCCGGCGCGGGTCATCAGCACCAACCCGGCTTCGCGCACCACGGAGCTCTCGGCAACATTGCAAATTGCCAGCGTCGTGACATAGCCGGCCTGTTTTGCATGCTTCAACGCGGCCAGTGTATCCGCCGTCTCACCGGATTGGGATACGACCACGAAAAGTGTGTTCGTGGGTACAACGGGCTTACGGTAACGATACTCGCTGGCAATTTCGGCGT
>Ga0210065_1000191_pt1 | contig 17379 bp, 12 predicted proteins | sample Muzzi_PWB_D1_FD_185533 | JGI IMG/M metagenome (GOLD analysis project Ga0210065, IMG submission 185533) | Wetland microbial communities from San Francisco Bay, California, USA, that impact long-term carbon sequestration - Muzzi_PWB_D1 (SPAdes) | ecosystem: Environmental > Aquatic > Marine >... | reverse complement strand
CTCGGGTTTCGTCGAGTCGGAACAAGCCGTCAACAGGGCCAGGATCAACAGGATGGCAAAAGGAATTCTGAAATGACTCATCATCGTGAGTCCTTCCCAAGGGTGGGACGACTAGCCGTAAACTCGGTGTATTTTGAGAATATATTTACAAAATGCAGACATGGGGTCAACCGGTAGCGATTTTGGCCGCCGCTAAACATTTAATTCCAACAACTTATGCGCACATAAAAAGCAGGCCCTCTGGCCTGCCGAAAATGAGCAGATTTTCCGCAGAAAAAAATCGGCTCCCCGGGGTGGACGGGGAAACGGAACTGCAGCGAGAGATCGAATCCATGCGCTGCGGCCACCACGGACGCCGCCAGTGACGATTCGCGGCCGAGCTGCGCGTGAGTGGCTTGTTCGAGATGTCGAAAATGGCAGGCAATCTCGATCTCTTCCAGAGAGGATAGCTAAACAAGGACGGCTGGCCGCCGGAAGACGATGATAAGGTGTGGCCTCTAGCACCGTCGGTCTGTGACAAGGCCATTCTCTTCACTCTTCGATCACTTCGCCCGCCACTCGGCGGCCTTGGCGCCATAGCCCTTGCCGGGCTCGGCGATTTCCCATGCGTCATAAAGATCGGAGAGGTAGACCGCCACGCGCCGTGTCTGTTCGTGGTTGTCGCCGAGTCCGGCCGCCAGAATGACGTGGCCTTCGAGAAGCGCTTCCTCGGCCTCGGCGTAGTGACCGAGCGAAGCCTGCGCCAATCCATATTTCCCGAGAAAATTGCCGACAAACCAGTGTGTCTCGCCGAGTGTGGCCCTGCCCCTGTCGACAGCCTCGCGGGCCAGACGCACGGCCTCTTCCCCCTTGCCTACCTCCACCAGCAGCTTGGCCATGTTGCTGATGGAGATCAGCGTATCCCGGTGATCATCGCCGAGGACGCGGCGCTGGCCGTCCAGAGCCGCGCGGCAATAGGGTTCCGCCTCCGCATACTTTCCGGCCTGTTCGTAGAGGAAGGCCAGATTGCCTATCGACATGAGCGTGCTCGGATGCCTTTCACCCAGAGTACGGCGTTTCACTTCGAGTGCCTGACGAAGATAACGTTCCGCGTCATCGAGCTTGCCCTGTTCCCGGAGCAGCATGCCCAGGTTGCTCATGGAGGTCAGCGTAGTTGGATCCTCATCCCCCAGGACGCGGCGGTAGCCCTCCAGCGCTTCACGCGTATAGCCCTCGGCCTCTGCCAGCCTGCCTTGACGATGGAGCAGAAAGCCCAGGTTGTTGATGGAATCCAGTGTGTCCGTGTGCTGGTCGCCCAGCACTCGACGCTGGGCCTCCAGGGCCTGGCGGTAATAGAGTTCGGCCTCCTCAAGCTTGCCCTGGCGCTGGAGCAGCAACCCGACGTTGTTGACGGACTGCAGCGTAAGCGGATGGTCGTCGCCCAGGCTGCGGCGACGCGCGTCGAGTGCCTCGCGATAGAAGGGCATGGCCTCGTCAAACCTGCCCTGGTCCTCGAGCAGCCTGCCCATGGCATTGATCGAAATCAGCGTCTTCGGATGTTCGTCACCCATGACGCGGCGGCGCACGTCGAGCGCACTCGTCTGCAACGGCAACGCGGCGTCGTACAGCCCTAGTTCCCGATACCGGTTGGCCAGGGTCTGCCGCAGCTGCGCGCCGACCTGCGGCTGGTCCTCGAATCGCTCGTCGATGGTCTTGACCGCAGGCTTGAGGATGGTCCGGTCGATCAGTTCACGAGCCGTATCGGTCGCATTCACCCGCGACCAACTCTCCTTGAACCCCGCCACCTGCTCGACCTGCTCGGACCCAGATGCGCCTGCCTCGGCCAGCGCGTCGGTGAACTTGACCAGCACGTCCTCGGTCAACTCCGCACCTGCTCGTGTCGGGTCGATCTGGGCCAGCATGTCGGCCTGGAAGTCGGAGACCTGCTGGAGTTCGTCGGACGTTCTCTCCGCCAGCAGTCGCAGCTGTTCCGCTCGGGCGTACAACAGGCTCATCCAGGCGCCGAAGGCAATGATAAGCACGAACAGCACGCCGACGAAGGCGAACGGGGCCTTGTGCCGCGATACGAGCTTTCTGAACCGATAGACAGCGCTGGCAGGTCGGGCGCTGATCGGCTCGTTGTTCAGGAATCGCTCGATGTCGGCCACGAGGGCCGAGGCGCTTTGGTAACGACGATCGCGGTCCTTCTCCAGCGCCTTCAGCCCGATTGTCTCCACGTCCCCGCGCAGCCTCTTGTTCAGTGAACTGAATGTCGGTGGCTGCTCTTCCTGGATAACCCGCGTGGCCTGGTGGATGGCGGTTCGCCTGAGATCGTAGGGCAGACGTTCGCACAACATCTCGTAGTAGATCAGGCCGAGTGCGTAAACGTCGCTTCGGATGTCGATGTCGTCCGGGTCCGCCGCACACTGCTCGGGACTCATGTATTGAAGCGTGCCGATGAGCTGGCCCACGTTGGTGAGCATCGTAGTGACGGCCATGTCACTGTCGGTGGAGCGCGCCACGCCGAAGTCGATGATCTTCACCTGGCCGGTCGAGTCGACGAGGATGTTGCTGGGCTTGAGATCGCGGTGGATGATGCCCTTCTGATGGCCGTGGTGGACTGCCCTGCAGACTTCGGCGAATAGCTCCATCTTTTCGCGGATCCCGAGCTTCGCTTCCTTTGCGTAGTCGGTGACGGACCTGGCGCCGACGATGAGTTCCATCGCGAAGTAGGGCACGGCGACCCCGCCCTCGCGATGGGTACCCGCTTCGTACACCTGGGCGATGCCGCGGTGGCGCAGTCGTGCCAAGAGTTGCGATTCGTATTCAAACCGCTGCAAGGCCGTCCGCGAGGCAATCCCCGCCCGCATGAGCTTGACGGCCACCGTTCGCCGCGGCTTTTCCTGCTCCGCTTCGTAAACCGTACCCATACCGCCCGAGGCGATGGCCCGCTTGATGTGGTATTGGCCGACCCGCTTCGGCACGCCGCCTGCTCCGGGCAGCGGTGCGTATCCCTGTGTTATCATCGGCGGCGAGTCCGGGCCAGCCCCTCCCATATCCCGCGTTTTTTCTGAGCCGGTGCCGGTTCGTTTCGGGTCCTCGGTCAAAGCGGCCTCCTCAATCCATGATTTGACGCTGTCGGCCCTGAGGGGAAAGCCAGCGGTATCCCTGACCTGCCCGTGTCCTTTTTGCTTTTTCGTCAGCCTTGATACTCAAGGACTTACGGAGCCAAGCCGATGAGTCCAGATTATGCTAAAACCATCTTGCTAACCATGTTCTCGATGCTCAGATCACGCGAGAACCTGATCCTCGAAAACGCCGCCCTGCGTCACCAGATCGAGGTCCTTCAGCGCAATTCTACCAGACCGGCCCTTCGCTGGCGAGATCGAGCCTTCTGGGACGTCCTCATTTGTATCTGGCCTGAGTGGCTGCGGGTCTAAATCTGTAGATGAGATCAAATCAGTGGGTGGATTGAATAAACAGATGGGACACCGGGTCCCGCCCACTGGTTTTCAGAAACACAGCGACCCAGGCTGATTGCAGCCTAGTTGTTCCGAGTCAGTATTAAGTTAACCAAACGGACTCATCAGGACACAAAATCTGGGATTCTGAGCGTGATAAGCGTCAAATCGGACTGAGATTCTCGACCAGAAACTTGGAAATTTTCAACGTGGTTGAGCCACTTCCCGCCTCGATAGACTCACCTATCGACCAACGCGGGGTCCAGATACGCGAAATCCCCGTCCGGGTGGACAGGGTTTCTCTTAATTTGCTACTATAAAATAACTTAAAGAATTGGCCCCCCGAGTGGGACGCAAAACGTGAAGTTTTTCTAAGAATTTCGGGGGTAGCCGACGCCTACAGGCCTTTTCGAAATGTCGGAAAAAGGCAGGCAAGTACAAACCAAAGTGTCGCCAACCGCTGTTAATCGACATTGTTTTTTCAAAAATGGTATAATTGAGGCGTGTCATTTTCCGGGAGGTTGACGATGCGGTCCTCATATCTGTTCCCTTCAATTCCCCCTTCCAGATTGTTACGGGCCGCGAGGGTGATGACCCTCGTGTTTGTGGCTTTTACCCTGCTGCCTCCGGAGGCACACGCCTGGAAACCCAAACACCACATCCATACTGGCAATGAAGCGATTGCAGGAATTCTGGCCGGCCGGGACATCGTCATCATCGAGGGTATTTCGTATGCGATCGATCCCGAAATCGCGGTGGCAATTCGCAAATACCCCGAATATTACCGCGCCGGATGCATCGGCCCTGACGGGTTCCCTGACCTGACGTTCGGACAGATGATCATACACCCGGACTGGAAAAACGAGGAGGGCACATCCGGGACTTACACTCATGAATGGCTGGCGCATATCCACGCGGCGGCCTGGGACTATTATGAATCCCGTAATGGCAACGCGGCAGGTCAGCAGGCCCTCGCGTTCATGTATGGATTCCTTACGCATGCCGGCGGTGATCTGTGGGGACATACGTTCATCAATGGATTTGCGGGCGGGTCCTGGCCCGAGATCCCGGATGGCGACATCAGCATCGCGATTCGTCACATCATCGCCGAGGAATACGTTGCGAAGCGTGTGCCGCCAACCGATATGACGGTGGCCTCACCCAATGATTTCATCTACGAGGTATTCATAGCCAGCAACGCCTCGTTTCAAATGGGTCGGGACGCGGCCATCTCGGACTTGTTCGGAATTCCCTATTTTCGGGATCTGAGAAACAGGCTGGTAGCCACGAAAAGCTCACTTGATTGCTCGCCCTGGCCATGGGATTGGCTCGACTGCGCCAAGATCGCCTACCTCAATGCCTGGATCGACGATATCGACGACGGCCTCGATGTCTGGCCCGAGAAAATGTCCGAAATCGGCGAACATATGTTTGTCGATGAGGACCCGAGTCACATGGATGATGCCAGGGATGCTTTTGAACAATTCGCCTACGACCACTTGTTTTCGATGTATGGAGCTCCCGACTTCGTGGGGGGCTTTCTCGATGACTGGGACGCGGTCACAAGTTGGGTCGAAGACCTGATCGGTATCGACATCCCCGGCCTTGGCGACCTGGTGGCCTACTACTTCGAAGCCACCTACGGCATCGACTTCGACGAATTGAAGGAGTACACCACCCATCCCGAGAATTACATCGATCAGGCCCCGTTGTTCGGACCAGATACGTCGGCGCGGCTCGATGCCCTGATGCACACGGCCGGCGGCGAGTTCGATCCCCACCTGTTCGCCGCCAACCAGAACACAATCACCATGGCGAAGATGATTCTCCTGGGACCTGACCAGATGAACAGGCTGCTGGAGCAATACGGCGTGGGCCCGCTTTATGGTGGGGCCAACGACGCCGTACCTGCGGGCATGAGAGAAAACGCCATGCTGGGCTTTATCCGGACCTTGGACGGCGATCACCAATGGCGCCGGACACCCATCGACGAGCCGCTCAACCAGCACAGCGAAGGCATGCCCTTGTGGGTCGATTGTCAGGCGAGAGAACTTGTATTCCGTTCCGTCTTCACCGATTGGGAAGAGCATGACCCGCCGGGCAACTTCCCTGACGCCCTGGACGATTGCGAGTGCTGGAACGATCTGCCACCGACGATCGCGGTGGAATTCAACCGGGATGTCTTGTGGCCTCCGAACCATAAGATGGCGGTCATCACGGCGGATGTGACCGTGGAGGACGACTGCGACGAGAATCCGACCTTCGCCCTGGTTTCCATCACCAGCAACGAACAAAACAACGGCCAGGGCGACGGAAACACGAAGAAGGATATTGAAGGAGCCGACTTTGGTACCCCCGACGTGGAGTTCGAGCTGCGAGCAGAACGATCCGGAGGTGGCGACGGCAGGATCTACACGATTACCTACGAAGCCAGGGATGTAGCCGGCAATTCCACCACGGCCGATTTCTACATCCGTGTTGTCCATGATCAATCCGGAAGGGCCATGCCGGCCACCTGCGTGATGACGGACGAAACTGGACGTCCCGACTGGAAGGAGTCGGTCATTTTGGTCATTCCCTCGGCGACCGACCAGCTGGGCGAGGTACGACCGGGAGTCATGCAGGTCGATCCGGGCCGCACCCGTCTCGGTAACCTTGCGGTTCAGGTTTCGGCGAGCCTGTCGCGGACAACCGACGCCACGGGAGACGGTGTTGAGGATCTCATCCTGGCATTCCCGGGGTTGGTGGATTTGATCCGGAAGGACAAGCCTGATCCGGACGACCAGGAAATCTGTCTTCGCTACGAAGACAGCACGGGAAAAGGTTACCTGGTGGAAGGCATCTTTGCTCTCGGCGAGCCTCTGCAGCTATGGGACTGTCCGACCGGACCCGACAGTGACCGTGCGGTCTCGGGACTGAACCCGGCACTCGTTCTAACCGAACTTGTCGAGGCCTGGCCCAACCCCTTCAATCCGAGCACAACAATCAGTTACGTCCTTGCCGCACCAGGCCGGACACGTTTGGACATCCATGATCTCCGGGGGGTCCTGGTGGTTACTCTCAAAAACGAAATGCTTGAAGCAGGAAGGCACGAAACGGTCTGGGATGGACGCAACAACCGGGGCGGACTCGTTTCGAGCGGAGTCTATTTTGTTCGTCTCGTAACGCCGGAAGTCAGACAGACCATGAAGGTTCTTTTGATCAAGTAGCCTTTCAGTGGATTGGCCCTGAACCCCGGAATCGGGGCCAATCGGCTAACATTTCAAATGGTGATGGGCATGGGTCGCCCTGCCATCCAATCGCTCTTTTTTGCCCATTATGACAAGGCGATATCAACTCAAACCCAGCGGGTTGCCATTTTTTGACTATAGAGACGAGCTGATGCTGAGCGCGCTGATCACGGCGCCGGTTCTCTCGCTCGACCTAATCGTGCCCCAGCCTCTTCATCCCCTCGACCAGAGGATGCCAGCCGCCCACGAGGGTGACGCGGAACTGGTCCATGTTCAAGTCCTCGGAACCGCCGTCGTCGATGCTCGACACGTAGGCCACGGTGAGCTGAAGGTTGTCGTTGATCGTGTATCCGAGCGTGGCCCCCACGCCGAGGTTGCTCAGCGACTCGCCCTCGACACCGTCGATCGCTGCCTTGCCTCCGCTCATCGAGATGACGTCGAGCGATCCCCAGATGGCCTCGACGAAATCGCGCGTGAGGGGGGCCTCGAGCTGGAGGAGCGGATCGGTCGCGAGCGTCTCACTTAAGAAGTCGTCGTTGTCGGTGAAGAACCAGACCGCGGGGAGGAGCTCAAGCGTCGTCCGCCTGCCGGGCACCCACGCTCCGAGCTGCCAGACGACCGGTGCGCCGATCCTCCCGCACCAGCGGTTCTGCCCGATGTTGATCGGGCTATCGCTGTCGTACTCGCCCAGGGGGAAGGCGAGGCTCCCGACGAGGTCGACCGAGAAGCCCGGCTCGTAGCGCAGCATGTCGGGGATGTTCCTGATCGCCTTCGGTCCGAGGATGTTGTAGGTGAACTGTAGCATCGGATCGCCGAATCCCCTCGCCGACGAGCTGTAGTCGAGACCGCCGAGCGTCAGGTCGCCGGCGACCCGACCCATCGGGACCGTGACCATCGCCGTCGCCGACCGGTCGGCCTGGGCATGAAAGAAATAGTAATATCGGCCCGGTCTCCTTGGCGGAACGGTTACTGCGAACGCATGGTCGGAACCACCAAGGGCGAATGCCTTCATCACATGATCATCTTCCGCGAGGGACACGCCAGGCGGGTGCTCAAGAAATTCTTCAAATATTACCACGATGACCGCGCCCATCGCCGCCTGGACAAAGCCCCGCTTGCAGGGCGGGAAATTGAGGGTCCGGAACCAGGACCAGTGATGGGGCGGCCGGCGGTTAATGGTTTGCAAAGTCGGTATTGCCGGCAAGCTGCCTGAACTCGGCCCGATTTTTCAGTGCACTGGATGGACGGGTCCGCCCAAATTTCCCAAATTGCAAATTCAAACCAAAGGGTCCAGAGGCGATGGGCTGAATTTTCCACCCGGGTGGAAAATGTGGGCCTTGGTGGAGGAAGAATCGGATGGTGTTCCCGGAGGCGGGTGGTTATCGAAGGGTCATTTGGACTTTTCACTAGGGACAAAGTTCATTTCAGTTTATTCCAAAATGTGGAGCGGTTCGCAGGCGCATCCCGCCACCGACCGGACCGACAGCTTCCTTCGCTGGCCGGTCCGCGACCCGCTTGATGCCTTGGCGACGCCCTAAGGCAGCAGGTTGTAGATTTCGAAGGCCTGTTCCTCGGGCGGAGCCGTGAACCCGCCCTCGACTCCCTGCTCGAGACGCGGTAGCAGGACGTCATCCCTGAAGCGTTCCCAGCTTTCCTTGGACTCGTGTATGGCGACCACGGTCCAGCCTCCGGCCGAGGAACCGGCTGCATGGTAGATCTGGCCCTGCGGCAGGGACTTTCTGTCCGGATGAACAGCTCCGATCGAAGCTTCGTATTGCTCCTTCGTTCCGCCAGCGAAGAAATGCACAACGCCGTATGCCATGATTGTTCTCCCTTTCGATTTATGAACCTGGTCCGGCCCCTGGAAAGGATCCGGGACCGGAGCCGGGCTCCGGTGAAATTTCGAGCCACTGATGCGGCAAGCCGCCGGCCCTTCCTGTCAAGGCCTACTCGACGACCGCGCCGAAGTGGAAGATCGGTTTGATGTCCGTGAACTTCTCGACATGGGCGATGAGTTCGGGCGCGGCTTCCGCGAAGGCCTGTTTGAACTTCTCCTCGTCCTCGAAGTTGAGGGTCACCACCAGGGTGTTGGTGGGCTGGGCGCCGTCGGGACCCTTGGCGCAGCGCTGGGCCGTGATGTTGAGCAACCCGTGGGGCGCGAGCTTCTCACGCGCGAGGGGCAGGTGCTCGTTCACATAAACATCCCAGTCGAACCTGGCGCCTGCCTGGGCCGGGAAAACGGCGTGCATCCGGAACATGATATCTCCTTTGCCTGAAAGGGGTCGCTTTTGCAGGCTGCCTGTGCATACGCCCGCAGGAAACGGCCTGTACAATCGCATTCGTGTGTAAAATGGTAGGAACAAAGGATGGACGCGCCAAGATCAACGGCCGGATCGGTCGCCTGGTCCGGGACGCCGGCCCGTCCCTACGACGCTACGAAAATCTCCACGGTATCCGCGTGAACCCCGTCGTGCTTCATGGCCTCGGCCGCGTCGGGACCTTCGAGGGACTTCTTGAGGGCGTCGACACTGGGTACGTTCTCGATGATGAGCCCCACCCGGTTCTTTCCGCCCGGATCCACGAATGTCTTGACGGTCATTCCGTGGGCCCCGAAGAACTCGGCGCGCTTTGTCGAACTCACCCAATGGGCGACATCGTCCACCTCGTGGACAGCGATTACGGTCGTCATTTCGTCAACCTTTCTGTGGATGCAATGTCGGTTTTCCCAATTCCCGAAGCTTGGACATTGCGAACCGGAATTCGGAGAACGCAGACTGGAACCAGCCCCGACGGGTCATGGTTCCCATTTTCGGAGTATTTTAGCCTGTTTTTATGGGGCAGCTCTCTGTCGCGAACCAGAGAATCCACCCTCACCCACCAGAACCGCGCAATCCGTTGCCAGACTTGGGAATAAACGAAAAACCCGAAAGCTCTCGCCCCCGGGCCGCACCGCTAACCAGTATGCCTGTCTATTTCCGCCCAAAAATGATTGGCTCCCCGGGTTGGACTCACAACGTGAATCTTGTCCAAGAATCTTTTAGTGGGACGCTTCGCTCATTTCAACACCTACAGGCTACACATAAATAGCCTTTTCGAGATGTCGGAAAAAGGCAGGCAAGTAAATGTGCACAAGCCAAAGTCTCCAAACAAATTGACTTGCCTGCGAATCTCAAGTAGGATAGAATGGGTCCTGTTTTCAGAGTTGCCCGCCTGCACATTATGCGGCATTGGGGAGTGACCGGTCCGATCATCGTGCGTGCGTGCGTTTCCGCAGATTCCAGGAAGGGGCCCGATTCCGTCGGGATTCGTCGCATCTCATCAACGAAAGGCCATAACATAATGCGCTCGGTAACCAATCTGCTGGCGGTCCTGTGCTGCATGCTGCTCGCGAGCGTCGCGTCGCCGCAGGGCACGTACACCGAAGACTTCACGACGACGACACTGAAGGACTTACCCAACACCACGGCCGACTGGAACACCGCAACCGGCCAACTCGGACTGTGGCCTTTCGCCGCGAGCCTGGAGGCGACCTACAATACCCCCAACTCGGCCGAGAGCGTCGTCATCCAGGGCGATCTCGCCTTCGTCGCCGACCTGAACTCGGTGCAGATTCTCGACATCGGGGATCCGGCCAACCCGACGCCGGTCGGCTCCTTCGCCGGCAACATCAGGGAGGTCGCCGTTGATGGGAATCTCCTGTATGCCGCCGGCCGGGCTGCGGGGTTGCTCGTTTACGACATCAGCGACCCGGCCTCGCCCGTGCAGTTGGGCGCCTACGACACCGCCGGGAGCGCGGAGGGCGTGGTCGCGGACGGCGATCTGGTCTACGTGGCGGATTATGCGGGCGGCCTGGTCATCATCGACGTGTCTGATCCCACGTCGCCGGCGTCCCTGGGCTCCTTCACGACTTCGAACGCACGCCGGGTGGCCGTATCCGGCAACCGTGCCTGCGTGGCCGACGAGGCCCAGGGCCTGCTGGTCTTCGACGTGTCCGATCCGGCCAATCCCGACACGCTGAGTTCTTTCGACGACCTGGACATCGCCTACGACGTCGACATGGACGGGGACCGGGTCTTCATCGCTAGTTACGCTACCGGACTCAAGATCCTCGACATCTCCGGTCCCGCCGCGCCCGCCCTCGTGGGAACCTACAACACCCTCGGACTTGCCCTCGATGTCGTGGCGCGCGGAGACCGCGCATATGTCGCCGACGGCGGCAGCGGGTTGGTGATCATCGACATCAGCAATCCGTCCGCGCCGGCGCTCGCGGGTGCCCTGAACCTGCCCGGCACCAGTATCGGCTGCGCCCTTTCCGGCGAGTTCGCCTACTTGGCAGCCCGCTCGCCGGGGCTTCACGTGGTGAGGATCGGCCATGCCACGCCACTGACGCCGTCGGGCGGCGTCAACACCCCGGACAATGCCTGGGACGTCGCGGTCGCGGGCGACGTCGCCTATGTCGCCGATGGCAGCGCCCTGCGGATCTACGACATCACCGACCCGGCGAGTCCCGCGCCCCTCGGGTCCCTGGCGGCGGGCACCTACCCCATTACCGACATCGCGCTGGCCGGCCAGCACGCCTATATCGGCGCCCAACTCGACGGCGTCAGCGTCGTGGACATCAGCGACCCCCTGGCGCCGACGGTCGTCGGAAGCATCGGCACTGCCAGCCAGGTGGAAGACATCGCCGTGGCCGGCGACCTGCTGTACATCGCCGACTTCGCGGACCTCCTGGTGATCGACATCAGCGACCCGACCACGCCGACCCTGGTGACGTCGTTCCCGACGATCGGCGCCTGCCAGACGGTGGAGGTCGAAGGCGACCGGCTCTATCTCGGCGAGGGCTTCGGCCACGTCGAGGTCCTCGACATCTCCGATCCGGCCAACCCGGTATCCATCGCCAATCCGGGCACCAACGGCGCCCGTTGCGTGACCGTCGAGGGGAACCTCATGTTCGTCGGCGGCCTCCAGCAGTACGACATGCGCATCTACGACGTCACCGTCCCCACGGCGCCGGTCCAGGTCGGTCAGCTCGGAACGTTCCCATCCTCGGGCGGCTTCGCCATCGCCATCAGCGGCGACCGGGCCTTCGTGACCCGCGGCGACTCGACCGTCATCGCGGTCGACATCACCGATCCGACCAACCCCGTCGTGGCCGGCGAGTACGATCTCGGGGCCCTGCCTTCCGGCGGCTCGCAGGGCAGCGGCCTGGCCGTCGCAGGTCAGAACGTGTTCGTCGCCTCCTCGGCGACGGGCATCCACGTCCTGCGGGCGTTCCAGGACGAGTCCGATCCCGCCGGCAACGCCGGCCAATCGCTGCCGGTGGACACGACGGACGATGTCATCCTGGCCGCACGCCTGACCGCCGTGGAGACTCCCGGCGTGTCGTGGGAGATCAGCGCGGACGCGGGCCTGAACTGGCAGGACATCGACTCCGGCACCGGCTGGAGCCCGCTGGCCATTCCCGGGACCGACCTGGTGTGGCGCAGCAGCCACACGTGGCTGGGCCAGAACCCCACGGTCGACGAGGTCGCCCTGGATTGGCTCTACCAGTACGGCCCCATCACGGCCATCACCGACGTGCCGGACGACCAGGGCGGCTGGGTGCGCCTGGGCCTCAACCGCTCGGGCCTGGACGCGGTGGACGAGGCTTCGACACCGGTGACCGGCTACCAGATCTACCAGCGCGTGGACGCCGCCGTCCTGGCCGCGGCTGCCGGCGATCCGGCGGGTGACGATCCGGCCCTCACGGAGGATGCGGCCCGGATCATGGCGTCCTTCGGCTCAGCCGCTGTCCGCACCGCCGGCGACCGGACCTTCGTCGTAGGCTCGTCGGTCGACAAGGCCGTCGGATTCCCCGCCGGCACCTGGGAGGCCATCGGCTGGGTGGCCGCCACCCAAAGCGACACCTATACGGCCCGCGTGCCGACAGTGGCCGATTCGACCACCGCCGGCATCACCTGGTCCGTCTATCTCGTGACCACGCACACCATCACGCCGTCGATCTGGTTCGCCAGCGCGCCGGACAGCAGCTACTCGGTGGACAACATCGCCCCCGGGGTGCCGCTGGGCTTCGCCACGAATACCGCGGCCGGCGCGGTCAGTCTCGACTGGTTCGACTCGCCGGAGGCGGACTTCCAGTTCTACCGGATCTATCGTGACACGGACCCGGGCTTCGTGCCTTCACCCGCCACGCTCCTGACCGAGACCGCCACATCGGACCTGGTCGACGCCACGCCGACGCCCTGGGACTACCATTACAAGGTGTCGGCGGTGGACCACGCGGGGAACGAGAGTCCGGCCGCGTCCCCCGAGGCCACTTCGGACGTGGGAGACACACCGCTGGCCGGACGGGTCGCCCTGAACGAAGCGGTTCCCAACCCCTTCAATCCCTCGACGGTCCTGGCCTTCTCCCTGCCGGCGACCATGCAGGCGCGACTGACGATCCATGATGTCAGCGGCCGGATCGTCCGCGTCCTGGCCGACGGTGTCATGGCCGCCGGACGCCATGAGTTCACCTGGGACGGATCGGACCACGACAGCCGTCGCGTCGCCTCCGGCGTCTACTTCTTCAGCCTGGAAGCCGGCGCAACCGCCGAGACCCGGCGCATGGTCATGGTGAAATGATCTCCGCTCGCTAGGAAAATGAAGCGCCGGGACCACCACAGGTCCCGGCGCTTCCGCCGAAGGTGATGATCCGGTCAGTCCGCCCAGAACCGGTTTCGTCAAAACCGGTTCTGGGCGGACTGCATCATCGGTACTTCAGACAAGCTGCCTGATCGACCGACCGGTTTGGTGGCTCGGCGTGAAGGATTGGTATACCACGAAGGCGCCATTTCACCCCCACTCCTACAACTTGCATGGAATTGGAGCTCAAACAGCTCCGGTATTCGCAGATATCTACGGGTCAAAAATTGTAGATGAGATCAAATCAGTGGGCGGATGGAATAAACAGAAGGGACACGCTCTTCGAACCGATATTCTGAGAAAAGGAGCCTATCCGCCCCAAACCACGCCCAAAGGTATGGCGTAGATCCGGTCCCCCAGGGGGACCAAGGTCTCTCCGTCGTAGAGCAGGGCTCCGCAGCGGAAACTGTCACCGGTGGCGTCACGCAGCCGTTCGAGCCCGCGTCGGTCCGCATCCCGCAGCGTTGAGGCAGCCTTGACCTCGATTCCGACGACCCGCCCAGGACCACGCTCAAGGACGATGTCGACTTCCTGCTTGTCCTTGTCACGGTAGTGGGAGAAGCGCAGATCATGGGTCCAGCCGCTGGCCTGCCGGCGGATCTCCTGGACAATGAAGGTCTCCAGCAACTGTCCGAGCAGCTTGCGGTCACCGCGCAGGTCATCGGCCTCGACACCGAGCAGCGCACAGGCCAGGCCCGTATCGGTCAGGTGGAGTTTCGGTGTCTTGACCAGGCGTTTCAACCGATTGGCATGCCATGCAGGGAGCTCTTCCACGAGGAAAACATGGCGCAACAGCGTCAAGTATTCCCGCACCGTGGTGCGGCTGACTCCGAAGGGGCCAGCGATTTCGCTGACGTTGACCAGGCGGGCTGTCTGCCCCGCCGCCAATTCCAGCAACCTGGGCAGAATGTCGAGTCGCTGGATGCGTGCAAGGTCTTGAACATCACGCTGGACAACCGCATCGAGGTAATCGCGCACCCAGGTCCGGCGTCTACGCTCCGATTGCCGCCGCACAACCTCGGGGAACCCCCCTCTGACGATGAGATCGGCCAGACGCGGCCCCAGTCGTTCGATCTGTGTCACCTTGAAATCGGCCGCGAAGACCTGGTCGAGGAATGTGGGTTGGCGATGAGCGATCTCCACCTCGCTCAAGGGATGAAGGCGGACCATGGCCATTCGCCCGGCGAGGGAATCGGCCACGGTAGGGACGAAGAGGGCATTCGCCGAACCCGTCAGCAGAAAACGGCCGGGACGGCGGTCCCTGTCAACCGACCGCTTGATGGCCAGGAACAGTTCCGGAACCCTCTGCGCCTCGTCAATGGTGACCGGACCCTCGAGGTCGAGAACGAATCCGTCCGGGTCAGCCTGAACTGCCAGGAGCAGCGCCGGGTCGTCCAGTGTCAAATAGCGGCGGCTGCCATCAGCCCCGATAGCCCGGGCAAGTGTCGTCTTGCCGCACTGCCTGGGACCGTGCAGCAGGACCACGGGGGAATCCGCGAGGGCCTCTTTTAAACGGTCCTCAACCAACCGGGGGTGAATGTCAGGCTTCATCATGCGTCCAATTGTCAGATTTTGTTCGTCCAATTGCAAGTTTTTATTCGTCCAATTGCCACTTTCAATGTTCTTAATCACCAAGCTGAGCCCAGCCTGGCTGCCCATCTTTCTGTTAACTAAATACTAAACAATCAGTTAAGACTCATGCGGACGGAATCCCGGACGATACCAACCGCATGCTGACCACCATCCTCAACCTCCTTCGGGACCTACTGCGCCCCCGCCACGATCTGCTCCTGGAAAACCTGGCTCTGCGCCAGCAGATCCTGGTCCTGGAGCGTCAGATCAACAAACCCAAATTTCGAGACCGGGATCGCCTTTTCTGGGTCATCCTCAGCCGGCTATGGGCGGGATGGAAGACCCCGCTCCGGCTGGTGAAACCACAGACCATCGTCGCCTGGCACCGGTTCCTCTGGCGCAAGTACTGGAGATGGAAGAGCCGCCCCCAAGGAGCAGGGCAGGCCGAAGATCCCCATGGAGACGATCGAGCTGATCCGCAAGATCTCGCTCGAAAACCCTGAATGGGGAGCCGCTCACATCCAGGGCGAACTGATGATGCTCGGGTATTACCTGTCGGTGTCCACCGTGGCCAAGTACATGGTCAGGCGGAGAGGGCGGCCCAACCAGAACTGGAAGACCTTCGTCCGTAACCATCTCCACGAGATCGGCGCCATCGATTTTCTGACGGTGCCCACCATCACCTTCAAGACGTTGTACATCTTCATCGTCCTGTCCCTGGATCGGCGACGGGTCGTTCACTTCCACGTGACGCGCCATCCCACGGCGGACTGGACGGCTCTGCAACTCACCCAGGCGTTTCCGTTCGATACGGCGCCCAGGTATCTGATTCGTGACCGGGACCAGATCTACGGGGAACAGGTCCTGAAGGCCATTCAAAATCTCGACATGGAAGACAAGCCGACCTCTCCCCGGTCGCCCTGGCAGAACGGCTATTGCGAGCGCATGGTCGGCACCCTGAAAAGGGAATGCCTCAATCACATGATCATCCTCAATGAGCGGCATGCCCGCAGGATCATCGGCGAGTTCCTTCAATATTACCACAATGATCGAACCCACCAGGGCCTGGGCCAGGAGAGTCCCGCCGGACGGGAGATTGAGCCGCCCGAAAACGGACCCGTGAAAAGCCGCCCCATCCTCGGTGGATTGCATCACCGATATTACCGCGAAGCAGCCTGATTCCCTGATGAACGGGATTGCGCCGGATGGGTTGGTCTGTCCGGGATCGAGGTTTGCGGGGCATTTGCCCGGGATCTTGGAATGAACTGTCTTGATTTGCTGGATCAACAGAAGTGGGGAAGGTGAATTCCGGGAGGAATAGAGAATCAGGTCAGTTGTTCAGAGCCAATATGGACTTTTTGGGTAGGACACCCCACTAAAACCGCCTAACCCAATACCAGAACTGCGCATAAACGAAAAACCCGGAAGCTCTCGCCCCCGGGCCGCACCGCTAACCGATATGCCTGACTTATTCCGCAGAAAAAGGATTGGCTCCCCGGGTTGGATCTAACTAGAACTCGGTTAGCCTGTATTTCTATGCGGGAAGCTAATACGATCCAGCGGTTTGCGCAAGTTGTGGCATGATTTGCCGACTTTGATCCACTCTTGTTTCTTCCTCAACAACGCAACTCATGCTGGCGAGATACAAGCAGGGCAACGATCCTTTGCCAAATAAAGTGCATTGGAACACCGAAACCTTGAGGAGACGACCTCTTTTTCCCCAGCTTTCGACATATTGCGCTCATTCTGACAAGACATCAATTTTCCGACCAGATCCCGAATATCACCCGGGGGGACCTCTCCGAATTGGATATCTACCGAAAATGAGTGTTCACTTCTTAAATTCTGCTCCTGAATCGTCGAGCGCATTGGGATCTCTACCTTCTGATATTCCGACAACTGCTCACTATTGTATCCCACTCTCACTAGTCGATTCCATTCTGCCGTACCTGGATAAGGACGAAACTCAAACACGCTGCATCGGAATGTGCCCGGACAATGATCCGAAATATGCCATAGCTTGTCGATCATCTTAATCGTCTGAGACAGCTCCTCACGAGTCTCAGACGGATAACCCATAATAAAATATCCTTTAACATTGATCCCAGCCGACAGGAGTTTTGGGACTGTCTGCACAACCATGTCGCTGGTTAGACCCTTCTTCATATACTTTAGCACTCTATTGCTTCCGCTCTCAATTCCGACCGCGAGTTCATGGCATCCACATTCAGCCATCCGAGAAAGTGACAGATCATTCAGCCGCCCAAGTACGCTAATCCGGCCAGTGGCGTCCCATTTAGGCGGACTACCTTGCCAAGTATCCTCGATGGCGCAGCACCATTCACGGACAAATCCTGGTGATGGCATAAACAGATCGTCAACAAACCTAAACTGACCCACACCATAATGCTCTTGGAGATATTTCATCTCTTTAACAATGCCTAACACATCAC
>Ga0210065_1000190_pt1 | contig 17407 bp, 10 predicted proteins | sample Muzzi_PWB_D1_FD_185533 | JGI IMG/M metagenome (GOLD analysis project Ga0210065, IMG submission 185533) | Wetland microbial communities from San Francisco Bay, California, USA, that impact long-term carbon sequestration - Muzzi_PWB_D1 (SPAdes) | ecosystem: Environmental > Aquatic > Marine >... | reverse complement strand
TGCTACCGGGCGATTCAAGTTGATATACGGAGGCTATAGAATGAGATTGATTCAATCCTTTGGGTTCAGGGTGACTACGGTTCCGTTCCTCAACATCTATTTTTATCACTTTTATCAAAGCTCGCTCAACACGTGAATCGTAAGGAGGATTGAATGCGTTCTACGTAAAAAACGCAGCACTGCGAAAAGACATCTGCTCTATGCGGGTACGAATGCGCGGGCTGAAGCAGTATAGGTGCTAGCGAATGGAGTGGGGTCGATGTTGTTTGGCCGTAAAGCGGTTATACGTAAAAATGATTCAGTTAATTATACAGTAGGTTCATCATGGATGGCCGTTATTTAATGTGACCGTCAACTCCGTAGACGGAGTTGATAAATCGTATACGTCAAGAGGAGGCAGTTTTGAAAATGAAATCATGTTTAGTATCAGTGTTACTGTTAAGTATAATGGGCATGCCTGCTGCCGCGCTTGAACTCGGCCGCGGACCAAGCACGGTGTATGGCGATCCCTATCCCTACACGCAGACCCTCTCCGATCCCGGCGGCTCCTTCGATGTGATTATGCAGGCTTCGCTGGATTCAGGTCCCGCGCAGCTCTATGTCAGCGATAAGTTTGACTCGATCGGCATCATGAAGTCCGCCAGCGGGGCATCGACAAGCGATGAGCGACAGATCAATGCCGATGAATTTCTGGAAATGACCATTACCAACCTGAGCGGGGGATCTGTGGTCCAGTTCACCCAGCTCAGCGGGGCGGCCAGTTATTTTGATCCGGGCGATTTCCTCTACCTCTATAAGAACGATGTGCTGGTCAACACCATCGCGTGCGACGGCAGCGGCAGCTACGCCATCGTCCCGCCGATCATCGCCAGCGAAGGCGACACGGTTTCGTTCAATCCGTCCGCCAACGTGCGGCTGGTCGCGTTTGAGGTGAATATCGAAAGCTACGAACCCTACATCGCGGACGGCACCCCCACCGCCGTCCTGCTCGACACGGTGGTCGGCTCGGAGGGGCACTACTACGTAACCGCGGACTTGTCGGGACTGGCACACAAGCCCGACGGGGTGGTGGCCAAGGTCATTAACGGCAGCACGGGCGGCACGCTTTATGTGCGCGGCGCCGTGGGGCCGGACACGTCGGAAATCGATTTCGACCTGCTGGTGCTGCAACCCGGCGACACGGTCGAGGTGCTGGCCGGATTGACCGGAGATGCCGGGGAGGATCCCGGGCTGTGGAGCGTCTCGCTGGACCGGTACGACTCATGGAGCGGTTCGCGCTATACGGTTCCAGTGGTGCCGCTGGCGCTGGCCGCGCCGACGGCCGGTCTGGACATGTACCGGGACGCGTGGCCGAAAAACTCGGGTTTCCGCAACGATTACCGCGGTGGGCAGGGCAGCATGAACAACTACGTGGCCGAAGCCTTGGGCCACGCCCCGAAATGCTACGGGGAGGAGCTGTCCGGTTCTTGGCAGAACCTGTCCCCGATGGATAGCTATGCGCAGTCCCATCCTGAATGGCAGGCCATAGTTCATTGGAACGGAAAGATGTTCAGACCGCAATTCTCCTTCAACAACCTGCCCGACAAAATAAGTGAGTTCAAACCCTACCATTTCCGCTATGAGGTGGGCACGTACCTCTCCTCGGCCATCATCGCGTCCGACACGCAAATCACGGTCGATGATCCCGGGGTGTTTTACACCAACCAATACAACGCGGTCATCATCATCCCCGTCGATCCGGTCACCGGCGACCGCCAGTTCGACGATGCGGAACTGGTGACCGTGACTGCCATATCGGGCAACCAGCTCACGGTGAGTCGCAACCTCTACCAATCCAAATTTGGGTACACCTCCGCCGGAAATTTCGCGGCGGGTAGCTACATTGCCCCGGCGGCCCAGCGGCTTTCGCCGGGATGGGTTGATAACGGAGGCCTGCGCTGGAACCTCTCGCTCTCCTGCCCGGTGGACGAGTTCGGGCGCAACGGCGCCGACATGCTCGCGGAAATGCTCTCGTACGAGTTCGCGGCCGGGAACAACCTGGAGCGGTTCCATGGCATCATGTTCGACGTGCTGGACCGGACGGCGGACGCGGACGAGGATTGCGATCTGGACGGCAATCTCGATGCCGGGTTCGATTCGCGCGGGATCGACCTGTTTCATCTCGGGGTGCAGGGAATGGCCCGCAAGCTGCGCGCCGCGCTGCCGCATCGCATCCTGACGTTTGACGGACAATCGGATACGTGGCCGGCCTTGCAGACGGTGTTTAACGGCATCGAATCCGAAGGGTTCTCCCGCTACAACGACTCCTACACAAAACGTTGGTCGAAGGCGCTGAACTACTACCTCTTTACCGAACAATGGAACCCGTCGAGCAATTTTTGGAACTTCTGCGTCACCAAGCAGAACGATAACCCGCCGGCGGCGGAAGAGCGTCCCTTGATGCGCTTCCACATGGCGGGGCTTACCGCCATGGGGGTGGCCGTGAACCACGCCAACGTGGAAGACGGGGGCGGAACGATTCATGCCCTCGATGAAATCCGCAAGGGCGAGGAGGGCGTATTCCAATGGCTGGGTGCACCGGTGGGCGGACTGGTCCGCCCGGGCCTGTCGGCCTCGGACGAGTTGGGCGGCGCCAGCCTGCCGGCGGCTGGCTGGAGCTCGCCGGACGGATCGGCAACAGTGACCGCCAGTGGCGCAGACGTGCTGGTGGAACCGGTGGATACGGGGGTCGAACAGAATATGGTTATCGAGTTTTCCGGGATTTCGATCCCCGAAGGGGACCTGCTGATCCGGTTCGAGGGCAAGGGGGGCTTGAAGCACCTGCCGTCGGACACCGCCCGCGCCATCAACATCGAAGTGGACGGCCGGGTGCAAAACGGTTTGACCTACGACACGCTTACGGGCGTGGTGAACAACGATGGCTTTACGGAGGTCACGGCCTTCTACCGCAGTGCGGGCGCGCCGGGAGGCGACACCGTTACCCTTCGCCTGATCATTGAGGGTGCGTCCGATATGACGTTGCGCAACTTCACGTTCCACAACGCCACTGACACGCTGGTGCGCGAGTTCGAGAATGGAATCGTGTTGTGTAATCCCTCGGAAAACCCGCACACCTTCGACCTCGCGACTCTCTTTCCGGGCCAGAATTTTAAGCGGATCCTGGGGCAGTCGTACGACGATCCCGTGGTCAACGATGGCTCGGCGGTTGGTTCGAGCGTGCAGCTCGACGGCTACCGCGGGCTCTTCCTGATCAAGGACATTGAAGTCGTGAGCGTGGTGAATTTCGACCGCACGGGACTGGGCAATGTTGGAGGACGCAACCCCGATGCGAATGGCCAAAACAGCGCGGTCTGGAATTTCTCAGACACGGAACCGCTGATCACGGCGGCACAGGGCACGAATGCCGTGGTCTACGGCGGTATCTTCGACACATGGAGTGTGGCTGCGAGCTACACACCGCAACTGCGTTTCTACCAAGGTGTGGAGATCCAGAACCAAGTCCTTCCGAGCAACGGTTCGGACACCACGGCTACGGGTATGCTGGTGTGGAAGAAGGAGGATTTCCTTAACGGGGTAGCTACGCAAACGGTGAGCTTTGCCTCCGGTTCAACGCTCTCCTGTTCGGTGAACACCCTGGCCGGAAGCGGAGAGGTGCGCTTCATCGTGAAACAAGACGGCAGCTACCATGTTTCCGCAGCCTCCGCCACCGCTTCGGGTGCGTTTGCGGTGGATCCTTCGGCGACCGATTGGGCGCCGATATCGACGGCGGACTATTCCATCGGGAGCTACGCGCCGAATTCCTTCAGCAATGTGCAAGCGGTGGGTCTCTATTATTCCACCGCACGCAATGGTAACCAGTCCAACGTACGACTTGGCGAATTCAGGTTTTCGGTTCCGGTAACCGGTCTGACCATTTCTGAACCGCCGCCGGTCTACGTCGTCGGAATCGGTCCCGGGGGATCGGGGGAAATGGTCCTTTCCTGGTTGGCGGCACCGGGCACGAGCTACCAGCTGCAAGGGCGCTCCAATCTGGTGGAAGGCGTTTGGGAAAACATTGGCGATCCCGTGCTGGGTTCGGGTGGTGACATGTCGATCACGAACGTTCCATCGCTGGATGCCGGTTTCTACCGCATCATTGTCGAGTAATATCACTCTTAGGGAGTATAGACGTTTTATGTGTTCTGGAGTCGATTTGACTGCAGAGATAAGTACTACGAGTCCGGTCACAACGTCATCGTACTTTCAATAGAAAAAATTACTGAAGATAAAAATATGCAGCAATGTTCATATTGTAATTGGCGTTGAAGACGCATGCCGATAAACCGGTTCCGCTCAGGAATGACCCGGTCCGTGAGGAAGAATTCATGGACTGGGGTGTCGGTATGTTCATACACTGGAGTTTCGACTCCGGGCGGGGCTGTGTCATCTCCCTCTGCCCGGTTGGCGCATCGGACGATTACGTGGACCGCTACATCAAGGAGCTTCCGCAATATTTCAATCCGAGAGCGTGTGATACCGGGGAGAGGGTCAAAGTGGCCAAGCGGACGGGTTTCAAGTATGTAGTCCTCACCATCAGGCACCACAAGCCGAACCATCGCATTCCGTTTGAGCAGGGACGCCGTTTCCGGCTGCAATCAAAGACGACACACGGACAGCTTATTGTTCGAAATTTACGTAAAATAAACGTCGATCGGTTTTTGATAGTATCTCGAGGTTGCTGAATAGCATTCTGTTAAACCTGAATAGTTAAATGAGTTGTATAGCGCCGTCACTATTCGGAAGGAGAACTCATGAATCATAAGACATTGACCATGAAGAGAACTGTTTCGGTATTAGCAATCATACTGTTTGTTTCCGGCAGTCTGTCTGCACAGGAAACGCCGCAGATTACCAATGTGTCTGCTCGGAAAAGCATGACGCTGAACGGGGTTTGGAAATACATCGTTGATCCGTACGAAACAGGATACTACGACTACCGCCGCATGATTAGGGATGAGAAGCAAAAACCAAGCACAAGTGAGGCTCTCTTTCTTGGTTATAAGGCGCAAAATCCGTCGGAGCGGGTTGAGTATAATTTTGATACCGCCGACAATATCCTTGTGCCCCGTGATTGGAATTCACAAAAGGAAAAGCTGTTTTATTACGAAGGAACCGTTTGGTACTACAAAAAGTTTGATTATGAAGCCTCGAATCAGGAGAACCGCCAGTTTCTATGGTTCGGTGCCGCCAATTACGAAGCCGATGTTTATCTGAACGGAGAGAAACTGGGAAAGCACATCGGCGGGTTTACTCCATTCAACTATGAGATCACCGGAAAACTGAACCCGACCGGTAATTTCCTGATTGTAAAGGTGGACAATAAACGTGGTCTTGAAAAAGTCCCGACGGTAAATACCGACTGGTGGAACTATGGCGGAATAACGCGGGATGTCATGATTCTTGAAGAAGGCCCCACGTTCATCGAGGATTATTATGTCCAGTTGGCGGAAGGCGACAAATCAACGATTGAGATTTCAGTGAAGCTGAACGGCGTATCCAAATCGGGCCAGACGGTTGATATTGCAATCCCCGGAGCAAAGATTTCTGCACGTCTTGTCACCAACGATGAAGGCATTGCAAAAGGAAGCATCAAAGCAAGCGATCTGGAATACTGGTCACCGGAAAATCCAAAATTATACAGCGTGGAGTTAACGTATGCCGGAAACACTCTAACCGAGAGAATCGGCTTCAGAACCTTACAGGTTAGCGGGGCGGATATTCTGCTGAACGGAGAATCAGTATTTCTTCGGGGAATCTGTATGCACGAAGAGAACGGAATCCGTGGTGGCAGGGCATATTCGCGCGAGGATGCTCAAATGCTGCTGGGCTGGGCGAAAGAGCTGGGATGCAACTTTGTACGTCTTGCGCACTACCCGCACAACGAAAACATGACCCGTGTCGCCGATGAGATGGGAATCATGGTGTGGTCGGAGATTCCTGTTTACTGGACCATCCAATGGGAGAATGAGTCGACTTATTCCAATGCTACCGCTCAACTTACCGATATGATTACACGGGACAAAAACCGCGCATCAGTCATCATCTGGTCCATGGCAAACGAAACGCCCGTTACTCCGGAGCGTACCGAGTTCCTGAAGAACATGATTCATAAAGCCAACTCCCTGGATCCGGTCCGATTGATCAGTGCTGCGCTGGAACGCCACTACAAAAGGGGAGTGGCAAACACACATGTTATTGAGGATCCCCTGTTGGAATATGTCGACATCATTGCGTTTAACGAATACATCGGCTGGTACGACGGTCTTCCGGAAAAGTGCAAGGCGGCAGTATTTGATATCCCGTACCAAAAACCGGTAATCATTTCAGAGTTCGGAGCCGGGGCGCTGCAGGGGCTGCATGGCGAAAAAACGATTCGTTGGACGGAAGAGTTTCAGGAGGAACTCTACATCCAGACATTAAGCATGCTGGATAAAATACCTCAACTTCGCGGTACCAGCCCCTGGATATTGGCTGATTTCCGGTCTCCGCGCCGCGTTCTTCCCGATATTCAGGACGGATGGAACCGCAAGGGGTTGATCTCCGAAACCGGAAACCGCAAGAAGGCGTATTATGTGCTTCAGGACTTTTACAGGAAAAAAGCCGACCAGTGACCTGCGTCATATGCCATGGATTTGGCGCGGCAGAGCGGTTGGACAGCAGGATTTGTAGGGTTGGTTTTTTGAGCTTCAAACTGGAGAAATACAATGTTCATGAATTTTCGTAACGCGTTTCTTCCGACCATGGCCTTGCTAATTGCCGGCACGGCCCTTCCGGCCGCTCTCTCGGCCAATCCCGGTGTGGCTCCAAAGCCCAACATTATCCTGTGTATGGCGGATGATCTGGGTTGGGGGGATACCGGCTACAACGGACACCCCGTGCTGCGCACCCCCCATCTCGACCAGATGGCCAAGGAGGGCATTCGTTTCGACCGGTTCTATTCCGGCGCGCCGGTCTGCTCGCCCACCCGCGGTAGTTGCATCACCGGTCGCCATCCCTATCGCTACGGCATTCGGGCGGCCAATGTCGGGCATATGCACAAGGAGGAAACGACGCTGGCCGAGGTGCTGAAAACCCAGGGATATAAAACGGGTCATTTCGGAAAATGGCACTTGGGAACCCTGACCAAACAGACGAAGGATTCGAACCGGGGGAAACCCGGCAACGAGAAGGATTATTCTCCGCCTTGGGAGCACGGTTTCGATGTGAGCTTCTCGACCGAAGCCAAGGTTCCGACCTATTGGAATCCAGGTGATTACGAGGAATACGGAACCTTTTACTGGACCGGGCCCGAGCAAATGGTTCCCGCCTCGGAAATCACCGGCGACGATTCCACACTCGTCATGGACAGAGCCCTGCCTTTCATTCGGGCGGCGAGTGAGCAGCAAACCCCGTTTCTGGCCGTGATTTGGTTCCACGCGCCGCATGTTCCGTTGGTTTCCGTTCCGCCCTACACGGATGGGTACGACGATGAGCACAAAGACTACTACGGCTGCATTACCGCGATGGATGAACAGATCGGTCGTCTGCGAAAAGAACTGAACAACCTCGGGATTGAAGATCATACCATGCTTTGGTTCTGTTCCGATAATGGACCGGATACCAAAAAACCCGCACAGGGAATTACAGGAGGTCTCAGAAAACGAAAACACAGTCTGTACGAAGGCGGCGTTCGAGTCCCGGGTATTTTGATTTGGCCGGAAATGGTCAAAAATAACAGGGTGGTTGACATGCCCTGCAGTACGAGCGACTACTTCCCGACCGTGTTGGATGCGTTGGGCTATCAGCTGCCGGAGGCTGAAACCAGACCATATGATGGAATCAGTCTTCTCCCCTATATCAAAGGGGAGTTCGACCAGCGCCCGCGGCCTATTGCATTTCAGTCAGGGAAGCAATATTCCCTGGTGGATAATCGGTACAAAATCTACAGCAGCGATGCCGGAGAGACCTATGAGCTGTATGATCTGGTTGCCGACCGGGCGGAAAGCACCGACATCGCCGGTCAACACCCCGAGGTGGTCGCGAAAATGAAGGAACAGTTCGACGCTTGGTACGAATCATGCCGAGACAGCGCAAGAGGGAAAGACTATTAACACCTGTGCGATAGAACGGGTGCCCGGTAGTTTTAAAGAACAGCATCTTCTCCGGAAACTACGCTCGAAGACCCCCGGATTATCGAGGCGGGAGAGGAACAGGAGAAGCACACTTTTCCCTTTTTCGGCCTGCCAATAAATTGAAAAGAAAGTAGAGGAAACGATGAAAAAATGGATATTGATGGCGATTGTCGGCGTGGTGGGCGTCTCACTGGCACAGGAGGAGCAGGCGCATTATGACCGGGCCGCGGACTCGCATAAGTTCACGGTGTTTATGCAGGACGGCGGGTGGTGCTGGTATCAGGATCCGCGCGCCATCATTCATAACGGGAAGCTGTTCATCGGATCCGTGAAAGGCAACGGAAGCGGACCGGCACTGGTCGGGATCTACGATCTGAAAGCCGGCAAACCGCTGGGCACGGTTTTGATGCAGGATAAATTCGGCAGGGATGACCACAACTCGCCGGTTTTTTATGCCCGTCCGGACGGTAGCGTGCTGGCAGTTTACGCCAAGCACAACAAGGACAAGTTTCACTACTATCGCATTTCTGATCCGCAGGATTACATGACGTGGAGCGAGGAGATGGTGTTCGATCACTCCCAGACGCTAAAGAACTTCAACAAAGTGACGTACATGAATCTCTACGAAATGTCCGCCGAAGGGAAGCTCTACAATTTTTACAGGGGCTTTAATTTTAACCCCAGTTTCCTGACCTCGACGGACAACGGATCCACCTGGTCGAACGACACGCATTTCATTCAAAGCGAAGTCGAGGGCCGCCAGCGTCCGTATGCCCGCTACGCCGGCAACGGGGTCGATACGGTTTACGTGAGCTTTACCGATGGGCATCCGCGCAATTATGGAAACAGCATCTATTACTGCGAGTTTCGCGGCGGCGCGTTCTATAAGGCGGACGGCACGCGAATTAAAAGTCTGAACGATGACGGGCCCCTGCTGCCCAGCGAAACGGAGATGGTGTACAAGGGGAGCATGACCAAAGAAAAACCGGAGGGTGCCGACAGCGTGCCCGGTGCGGCATGGACGGCGGCCATCGAGCTGGATCAGGAGGGGCATCCACATATCGGCTACACGCTGCACCTGAGCGAAAAAGATCACCGTTACCGTCTGGCCTCATGGAATGGAGAGGCGTGGACCGACCGCGAAGTCGCCTATGCCGGTTCGGGGCTTTATTCCAAAGAGTCCAGCTACACCGGTTTGATTACGCTGGATCCGGTCGATCCGTCTGTGGTGTTTATCTCCACGGATGTTAATCCGACGACCGGGGAGGCGACCGGCGGAACACATGAAATTTACCGCGCTAAAATCGGCCCGAATGATGACATTTCAACGATCAAGTGGACGCCGGTGACGCAGAACTCGCCGGTACGAAACCTTCGTCCGATGATTCTGCGTGACGGATCTAAACGGATCGTGCTGTGGCAGCGAGGCGATTTTATCAAGTATACGAATTACGACATGGACACTGTCGGATTCATCGAAACGGAAGATTGAAACAGGATCAACGGCGAAAAGAACCGGTAGAAAGGCCAGCGGCCATGGTGTTCGTACGATGGCAGAGGCTGGTGGGCGTTGGGAACAGGAGAACGAAATGAAGTGTAGATTAGGGTTAGTTGTATCGCTCTGTGCGGTGTCGGCCTTTGCCGGCGATGTTCAAAGACCTGCACCGGATGCGGTGAAGGCGGTGACCAAAAAGGTAGCCGACTGGCAGATCGCAACGTTTGAGAATCAGGAGGAATACCGCGGAATTCCCCTCAATATTCGGAAGACGCTCGATCAGATCGGTGATAGACAGCCCGAAACGGATCGGGAAAAATATGTCATGACCTTCACCGGAAAGTGGCACGACTGGCAATGGCAAAACGCAGCGCTTTATGCCGGCATGAACGAATGGCGAAAGGTGGCCGACGACGGAGATGTCTACACCCAATGGCTGCATTCCATTGCGGAGCGAAATGATTGGAAGTTCTATGGGGCAAAATACCATGCGGACAACCATGCCGTGGGGCAGTGCTATCTGGCGCTTTACGAAGAGTTCAAGGATCCGGCGATGCTCAAACCGACACAGGAACATTTCGACTGGATCCTTGAAAACCCGAAAACCGGCACACTGGAGTGGACCGCAAAGCCGACCGATGCACACTATCGCTGGGGCTGGTGCGATGCGCTGTTTATGGCGCCGCCGGTCTGGGCGCGTTTGGCGAAAGTGACGGGCGACCAAAAATACCTGGATTTCATGGATCAGGAATACCATGCCACCTACGATCTGCTTTGGAGCAGGGAACACCAGTTGTTTTTTCGCGATTCCAGTTTTTTCAAGAAGACCGAAAAGAACGGAAATAATATTTTCTGGTCACGTGGCAATGGCTGGGTATTCAGCGGTTTGGCGCTGATGATTCCTGATCTGCCCACGGAGTGGGGCGGACGGGAGTTTTACCTCGATACGTTCAGACAGATGGCGGAAACGCTTAAAGAGACGCAGCGCACGGATGGAACCTGGTCGATGGGATTGCTCGGCGACCAGAAAGAATACCCGATTCCAGAAACGAGCGGAACCTCCTTTTTTACGCATGGACTTGCCTGGGGCATCAATTACGGTCTGCTGGATCGTGCAACCTATGAGCCGGTGGTCTTCAAGGCATGGGCGGCTCTCGCGGAATGTGTAACTGAAGAGGGGTTGCTTGGCCATGTGCAGCCGGTTGGCGCAGCGCCGGGAGAATCCTATCCCGATAAGTCCGAGGTCTACGGCGTCGGTGCATTTCTCGCTGCAGGATCAGAGGTTTACACGTTGGCAGGCGAAGACGGCTGACCTTTATTTCCAATTTCGCGAAAACACAATAATTATCTGGACGACCGACAACGGAACCACCAGCGGGATTTCGAACCTGAAACCTGGTGGCAGTCAGGCGCATATCGATCCATGGTGCATAAGGTCGGATATGTGGACGATTAGAGGATGACTTGAGAGTGAGACGGAACGATCCTTCGGCCTGAATGTATCCATGGTGTGCCCTACATAATTCATTTCTTGTTTAATCGCAGGGTCGCCCCATAATTCAGGAGTAAATCCTCGCCTTCGAGCATGGGCGAACAAGCGCTGAGGGGGTATGATCGCCTCAAATTATACGTAAAATTCATGCAGGATGTTTCTGTATGGGTTCAGGTATGAATGATTGATATACAATCGCCTGTTCATGTGGTTTAAGATCCGCTTGTACGGGGTGCCAAGTAAGAAAGGTCATAATAGGATTAAGATGAAAAAATTACTAATGTTTCTTTTTTTGTTACTTTCGATCGCTGCATTCGGCGCAAAGCCCAATGTCGTGCTGATCCTCATCGATGATGTCGGCCAGGGGTGGATCCCTCCCTATGCGGAACGGCTTACGCCCGCCGATGTGGAAGCGCTGATTGTCGAAGACTATCAGCAAAAGCGCGGCAAGGGGGAGAAGGTTGATGTCGAGAAGCATTTGCAGGCGGCGCGCGATTGCATGCCCTATCTCTCGAAGCTGGCGAAGGAGGGCGCTGTGTTCGACCGTGCACTTGCAACCGCATCACTGTGCGCGCCGAGCCGGGCGGGCCTGATGACCGGGTCGTTCCAGCAACGCTGGGGCGCATTCCGCAATGTGGATATCGACGACCACTCCATTCCGGACGAAAAAACGGTGATGGCCGAGCCGCTGAAGGCCGCCGGCTACCGCTGCGGCATGATCGGCAAATGGCACATTGCCGAAAAGGACCCAGACATTGTCGAGCAAGTCTGGGCGGACATGGGCGAGACCGGCCCGATTCCCGGCCCTCGAAGGCGGGAGGTGACGCTGAAGGCCCGGAATCAATATGGCTGGCAGAGTTCAAGCAAGCAGGGGCAGCATCCGCTGGATCGCGGCTTCGACTACTACTTCGGCTACAACAGCCACGGGGATCACTACTATGAGTCCGACACGCTTTGGGAAAACCATAAACGGGTTCCCAAACGGCCCAAGGGGGAATTCCTGACCGATCTGATGAATGAAAAATCCTGCGCATTCATCGAATCAGCCCTGAAAGAGAAAAAACCGTTTTTCCTCTACTACGCCCCGATGACTTTGCACGGCGGAATCCTTCCGCCGCCGGCGCACTATTCCAAGCCCTTCGATACCGGCATCAAGTTTTCCGACGAATATGCGGGCCATTTGCTGGCACTCGACCACGGCATCGAACAGATTTTCCAAACACTGGAAAAATACGGTCAGGACAAGAATACGCTCTTTATCCTTTCCAGCGACAATGGCTGCACGCTCTACAACGTCCCGCCTTTCAATGCGCCCAACCGGGGCGGCAAGGGAACCGGCTGGCTCGGCGGCATGAACGTACCCTTCGTGGTTTGGCAACCGGGCGTCGTGCAGCCGGGCGTGAACAGGGAAATTGTCAGCCTGGCGGATGTGCTGCCAACGGTCGTCGAGGCTGCCGGTGCCTCCATGCCGGAAAACATCGATGGAAAGAGTTTGCTGCCGTTCCTGAAAGGGGAAGCCGAAAAGGGGCCGCGCGACCACCTCGTTTCCTCGGCCATCCACTCCTCCCGCTGGTCCTACGGCTACGAAGCGGAAGGCGAGAACAACAAGCGGGATGCCTCCAGTTGTCCGCTATACGCCTTCAGTATTCAGGGCGACCGATTGCTGATGCACATTACCGCCTTCAAACCGGGGCTCTACGACGCGCTGCCGAACGGGATGCCCGATCAAACGCTGCTGTTCGATCTGAAAAGCGATCCGCATCAGCAAACCGACTTGCATGCGCAGTACCCGGAGCAGGTGTCGCTGATGAACCGGCAGATTCACGACTGGCTCATCGAAACGAAAGAGCCGCTCACAAGCCAGCAGGAAGATTACAAGCGTATCCTCGAAAAAACAAAGTAGGGCATCGGGTGGGCGAAACATTCTGCACGGCTGCGGCTTCGAAAATGGAAACCAAGTTAGGAGAACCAAGATGGAACGGAAACGTGTAGCAACACTGGGCATGGCTCTTCTCATGGGGTTGCCCACCTTTGCGGTATTGGTCGTCGATTACACGGGTGCGGAGCGAAACACCCCATCCAGGGCCGCCGATTCCCAGACGCCCAACGGAGCAGTTTGGAATTTTTCCGATACGGTTTATCTCTACGAGCGTGCCGGTGCCGGGATTACCAACGCGAAGATCTACGGCGGGCTGGTCACCTCGTGGGCCACGCCGACGAACTACAGTCCGCTCGTACGCTTCAACAATGAAAAGGTGCAGGTCCAGGTGCGGGAGCCGTCGCTGGCAAACAACAAGGCAACCGGCATCATGGTCTGGAAAAAGACGGATTTCATCGCGGGCGCAACGGAACGGCTGGGCTTTGCCCCCGGCGATTCCCTGCATATCAACCTCTTGGAGTTTGCCGGACAACCGGTAAGGGAGTTGCGGTTCGTCGTGCGGCAGGACGGGAACTATTATGTTTCCAACACGGCAAAAACAAGGGCCGGAAAAGGCGTGTTCGCTATCGAGGACGCTTCGGCAGAAAGGTGGGCGAAGGTTGATACAACCGACTATACCTACGGACCCTTCGGCGAGTTGTTCGTCGACGATATCGAAGCGGTAGGGCTGTTCATACGGTTTGAAAGAACGGGCAACGCCGTCTATTTCAGCTTTGATGACTTTCAGGCCACAGCAACAGTCGTAGATGATACATTTCGGGTCAAAGCAGCAGCAGTTGTTCATAAATCCCGGGGCAACGCACCAGCGGTTAATGACAAAGGCCGGGTCAGCGCAAAAACCGTTGATCCCGAGCCGGAAACAATAGGGTTTATTTTTTGATGTGCGGCCATTCCCGTTGGTCGGCATGGATCGGTCTAAACGCAACCGTCAAATAATATAGTGACGATATGAAAATGAAGACCGTAGCGACATTCATTTTATTAGCATCTGTATGGCTCGGTATTGCGCGTGCGGACCGGCCCAACATTCTGATCATCATGACCGATGATATGCGCTTTGATCAGATGGCGCACATGGGCCATCCCTACATCCAGACTCCGAATCTCGACCGGCTCGCCGCCGAGGGCATGCGATTTACACAGGCGTATGCGTCCTCGCCGCTGTGTGGTCCGAGCCGGATGTCGATTTTCAGCGCGCAGCTTCCGCCGGTTCATCGGCGCATCGACAACGCCTTCTACCCCGATGATTATGCCGTCTACCTTCCCATGGATTTCAAGCAGCAGGGCTATCGCACCGCGCTGATCGGAAAATATTACGAAGGAAAACAATTCGAGAAAAAGGTAAGGGACTCGGTATGGGATTTCTGGTTTAAAAACGGTGGCCCTGATTTCAGTACCTACACCGGTAGTACAGCCAAGGAACGTACGGACTTCTACAGGGAGCATCTCTATTACGATCAGGAATATGAAGTCGGTCATGAAACGATGGTGATCAAGGGCCACCAGACGGATATACTTTTCGATCAGGCGTCGCAGTTTACCGCGCGGTATATGGAGCAACCGTTTTTTGCATTTGTTTCGCCGTTTGCGCCTCACTTGCCGTTTAATCCTTCTAAGCGGCGTCTTGGAAAATATACCGGGAAAGGCATTCCTAAGGCGGATAACCTGGAGTTCGGCGTTGGCTACATGAAACCAGCGCGGACGGCATCAATGACTGAAGTTTACGAGCGCACCTGCGAAATGATCGAAGATGTCGATGAAGGTGTTGGCAGGCTTTTACAGGCCTTGGAAACATCCGGGCAACTCGACCATACGGTCATCATCTTCACAAGCGACAATGGCGTTATGTTTGGGGAGCACGGATTTGGCTGGAAGCGTCATCCGTGGCAGGAGTCTGTCAAGGTGCCGCTTCTTATCCGTTATCCAAATCAAGTCAAGGCTGGCACCGTGTGCGATGTTCCGGTAACGCTCGCCGATCTGCTGCCTACGTGTGCCGAGCTGACAGACGTTGCGCTGGAAGAGGATGCCAACCGCTATGGCAAATCGCTCGTTCCGCTCTTGACCGGGAGGAAAACAACGGTCCGGGATGCCACTCTGCTGTTGCAATACAATAATGGTGTTGAGGCGAAGGAGGATCTTCTTTCCGAAGATCTCGAGTGGGTTGCGCTCGTCGATTCAAGGGGGTGGAAGCTGATACGCTACCGTACACATCCTCCCGAAAACATGCGTCCCGATTACGGCGACACCTTTCTCTTCAATCTCAATGCGGATCCGCTGGAAATGAAAAACCTTGCTTCATCCCATCCAGAAATCGTCATGGAATTAAAAAAGAAACTGGCTGCGGAACTGGCGGACGGCAACGCAAAGGCTGACTGGCTCTGAACAGGACCGATCGATAGATAAGGAATCGTATGATGCATATATCATACGTTTTTTTAGCGGCCATAAGCTTTGCCCTGACAGGCAGTCTGTTTGCGGCTGAACGGCCGAATGTACTGATTATTGCGGTGGATGATCTGAACGATATGCCTACTTTCATGGGACGCTATCCCGATGCCGTTGCGCCGCATATGGACCGGCTTGCGGCAGGCGGTATCTGGTTCAGCCGGCCCCGATATCGAACCCAAACAGGTATGCGGACGGGCGGTCAGCCTGATCGATCTGTTGCCGACGCTGGCGGAATGCTGTGGTTTGCCCAACCGGGAGGCATGGCAGGGGCGCAGTCTGGTTCCGCTTTTTGAGCAGCCTGATCTCGAATGGAACCACCCGGCGATTACGTCGTATGAAGGAAACAATGCGGCGGTGCAAACCGAGCGCTTCCGGTATATTCATTATATCGACGGATCGGAAGAGTTGTATGATCACGAAAAAGACCTGAATGAGTGGAACAACCTGGCGGAGAATCCGGAATATACTGCGGTGAAAGCCAAGTTGAAAAAGTACTTGCCAAAAGAGTACACAGAACGGCTTCCCGGTAAAAAACAGAAGCAGATGCGGAAGAACGAACAGCGTTCAAAGCATGCTGCAGCGATGCGATAAAGGACAGCGGTTATAAGACCGACGGGCCTTAATTTAACAATCTCTCTCGACCCCGGGCTTCAATGACGGACACCGTTCTTATAGCCAGCCGATATTTGCAAATGATCGAAACCTGTCCGAGCGGAAGTACCGTCCATTTCAGTTCGGTGTGGCAATAGTTTCATCTGGTAACCGCAAGCTTCAAAACTCTGCAAAAACACTGCTGCATCTCCAATACCCGTCATGGGCTGAAACGATTAACAATTTTCGGATGAAGGCTCCGAGCAAAGTTTTTCGAAGGGCTGCTTAGAATCGATCCCGCATTTGGCGGGCCGGTCTATCTGAGTGGCGATGGTATGGGGTCGGGTATCCGATTGCGCTGGAGTATGAAGGACCTTACCGGTGGTATTGTGCGATTCAATAAAAGGTTTCCGTGTCCACCCCGGTTCAGGAATATTCTGCTGCTTCGCCAGTACCGGAGGTGCTTTCCCGGTATTCACCTGAAACGCAGCAAAGACCTGGTGCTGGAAAATAATCGAATCGTCGGGGGCGGACGTTGATTGATAATGATCCTGAAATCTAACCTCCATGGGCGAATCAGGAATGTTTTCATCGACATACGTATTGAAAACAATACGTTCTTCACGTTTTATATCGGCAAACTTTTTCCCCGATCGGTCGATGGATTGGGGTTTAAAGGAAACATGATCCGCCGGACTAGAACATATTCGCCGTTCGGTCGTGTAAAAGATCCGTTGATGTTTGCGGCCTGTAAAAATCTTGAAATCGAAGAGGATGAGCTATGCGTGTGAGTGGGGGACATCACCTGACAGCGATAGAGGACAAAGTTCCTTTCTCCAGGAAGGTCGGATACGGAACCGGCATGCTGGGCTATGCCCTGATGATCCAGATTTACATGCAGTTTTATAATCCGATTTTCAACGATTGTCTCGGTGTTGATCCCGTATGGATTGGCTGGGTTATCCTGGCCTCACGTTTATGGGATGCATTTACGGATCCGGTTATGGGTAGCATTAGCGATAATACCTATTCACGTTTTGGCCGGCGTCGTCCCTGGTTGGCGGTTGGTGCCGTGGCCTGTGCAGTCTCGTTTGCGGCCATCTGGTGGTTTCCCCGCGGGCATTCCGATCTCTTTTATTTCATGTGGTTTCTTGTCACATCATTGATCTTTTATGTGGCCTTTACCATTTTTTCCGTTCCGTATATCGCACTCGGCATGGAACTGACTCCGGACTATCATGAACGCACCAGTGTGATGGCGTACCGCGGCATACTGCAGCAGGGCGGATTTT
>Ga0210065_1000188_pt1 | contig 17480 bp, 16 predicted proteins | sample Muzzi_PWB_D1_FD_185533 | JGI IMG/M metagenome (GOLD analysis project Ga0210065, IMG submission 185533) | Wetland microbial communities from San Francisco Bay, California, USA, that impact long-term carbon sequestration - Muzzi_PWB_D1 (SPAdes) | ecosystem: Environmental > Aquatic > Marine >... | reverse complement strand
AATGGACGGTCTGCCCGTCACAGCCATATGACCAATACGCTGAATACACCGGTGGAGGTTCTGGAACTAAACTACCCGCTAAGAATTGAGCAGTATGCGATCAGGCGCGACTCAGGGGGTGCGGGACAATACAGGGGTGGTGATGGTGTACAGCGTCAATACCGCTTCCTTGAAGATGCCGAAGTTTCCCTGTTGACAGAGCGCCGGCGATATCCACCCTGGGGGTTGCTGGGTGGGCAACCGGGTCAATGTGGTCAAAACGAACTGGATGGCCAGGAGTTGCCGGGCAAGATACAGTTTTCTGCCCTGGCCGGTCAGGTTCTGACAATTAAAACGCCTGGCGGCGGTGGTTATGGACGACCTACAAACCGGTGAGGATTTTCCAGCGGTTGACGATGGCACAGAATAGTTCTGCTGTTTTAACGGTGTCGTATTTCGCCGAGTGCGCGGATGATTCGTCCCAGTCAATTGCGGCCGCCTGCACGGCGCGTGCCAGCACGGTTTGACCGAAAGCCAGGCCACCCAGTGTCGCCGTATCAAAAGAGCTGAATGGATGGAATGGGCTGCGTTTGTAGCTGACACGGTCGATAGCGGCATTCAGGAATGACAGGTCGAACGCCGGGTTATGCCCCACCAGAATGGCCCTTTGGCATTCGGTTTCATGCAATTCCTGCCTGATCGGTAAAAATATTTTCTTCAGGGCTTCTTTTTCACTGATTGGATTTCGATCTGGATGATTGAGGTCAATCCCGGTAAACTCCAGCGAGCTTGGTTCGATACGGGAACCCTTGAAGGGCTCGACTTCCGCGGCAATGGTTTCAGCAATTTTGATGCGGCCAAAATCATCCATACACAATATGCATGCAGCAATTTCCAGGATCGCATCGGTTTTCGAGTTAAAGCCACCCGTCTCGAGATCCACAACTACAGGTAAAAAACCTCTGAATCGGTCAGCAATTCTAGTCATATTGGATTCCGGCAATAAAGGCTGCGAGAATAAGTGAATGCGCTTCAAATTACCACGTAAAATGAACCAGTTTTCTGGATTCGCAGGTCTGGTTCTGGGCTTGATGCTGTCGGTTTTATCGATGGCGGTTCAGGCTGACGGGGATTCGGAAGCAGACCGTGCCCTGTTCTGGTCTATTCAAAAGAACGGTCAAACGGTTGGCTACCTTTTGGGCACCATTCATAGCGAAGACCCGCGCGTACTGGAGTTCTCGGAAGACTTTCTGAACAAACTCCGGGCGAATTCAGTTTTTGCAATGGAAATGGTTCCGGATATGACCACGCTTGAGCGTCTGAACGGGTATATGCAGTACCCGTCAGGACAAAGCCTGGAATCGGTCATTGGTTCCGACCGTTATAGCGCCCTTGAAGCGGCCTTGTCTGCCTACCAGGTTTCGGCAGAATCCATTGGCCGCCTGAAGCCATGGGCCGCCATGATGACCTTGAGTACACCGCAACCAGAGACCGGGTTCTTCATGGATTTATCCCTCTCGCTACGGGCATCGGGAAATGGTCTCGAAATCGTGGGACTGGAAACGCTCGAAGAACAACTTTCTTTTCTCGAAAACATGCCGATGCAGATGCAGTTGTCATTACTGGATCAGGCGATAGCGGAGTATGGAAAGGTCAATGATATACATGACCAGATGGTGAATACCTACCTCGAAAATAACCTGGTTGCTTTACAGGCGTTGTCCGATGAACAGCTCCAGGCTGTCGATGAGAGTGCCAGCGACTATTTCATTGAAGAAGGCATCCATGCGCGTAACCATCGCATGGCTGTATCGCTGTTGAATCAGCTTGAAGACAAAACGGTATTCGTAGCAGTGGGTGCGTTGCACCTGCCGGGTAAAGAAGGCTTACTCAATATTCTTCGCCAGCACGGTTTTGAATTAATTCCCCTGGATATGCCCTTCACCAGGAAGCCCCCTCACCCCCATGGCTAAGTTCGGGCAAGCCTGAATCACCAATGCTTCGACGACAACTGGTTCTGCCGGTTCAGTTGCCAACGCTGGGGCGGGTACTTACTACCAGGACCGTGAGCGACATGGACGTCGCGCCCGAGCCTTCAGGACGAATTCATGGCGAGTCCTGGCAGTAAGTACCCGCCCCAGCGTCCCACCGACAGATTACAGATTAATTGAGACAGCAATGGATGCGTAACATTTACGCATGCTGCGCCTGAATTCTCCGGGTTAAGCTTTTCCCCTGACGGCGGGTATCAAAATCGCTATTGCTGACGCAATCAGCAATGTGAAGCCCCACACGGGTTCAAGCCAAATGCTTGCCAGGCTCAGTATCAAAAGGGCCAGGCCAGCGGATTGCAGACCCCCGGTTTGGTTGAGCAACTGGCTTTCCCGACCGGTTAACCTGATCAGCAGGTGATCAATGGATATTTTGCCAGCGCCGTAAAAGACCAGCGGTAGCAGCATGACCACAAATAATAACGGCAGTTTGAAATTTCCGTTGTCATTGGCGGTAATGACATAAGCACGCCATAGTTCCGCCAGGCTGTTCCATTCGGCGGGCCAGTGGACGGCGGCGGTTGCAACCACCGTAACCACGATCAGCGAGAGCGCCGCTAAGCGGGTGAATAGCCCCAGCATCAACATGACCGCAAAAACCAGCTCTGCCCAGGTGGCCATAAACCAGTTCAGGTTGGTGGGAATCTGATCGAAAGGAAACGGAAACCCCTTTTGCCAGTCAGTCCACGGGATTTGGGCAAACCAGTTCTCGCCGTTCAGCTTGGTCAGCCCGGATTCCCAGAACTCCCAGGTCAGGATGAGCCTGAGCGCCAACGGCCACAGGTAATCGCCGGAAGCGCGCAAACGGGACGTCAGGTCATCATAAAATTTGATCACTGCCATGGATGCTCGCCTTTGTAAAGAAGTAGCCTGTTATGCTGTCAGGGCCGGGTTCCGAGAATGACCTGCTTTTCTCTTAATTCCGTTAACAAGGCACTGCCGGTATCGAAAACCACTTCCGGCCTGGGGTGGTTGATAATCCCGGCGACCGCCTTGAGTAATTCAAGACCCGACAAGGCGGATTCTTCTTTCATTTTTTGCACCAGCAACATCGATGTTTCATTCAGTTGCATAAACTTTACCTTGTAGTCCCGTTGCCGCCAGACCAGCAGGTGAGTTGGTTTGTCCGGCGCGGATTGTGGTTGAAAATCCACCCGTATCCGGTGCACGGGATACCGGTAACTCAGTGGCCAGACCAGTGGCGACAATACCGGGATTCCGTTTAACAGGTCGCCATCGGGGGTGACCTCACAATCATCGATCTCAGTCTCATCAAGGGTCAGCGCCAGTTCCACCCACTCATAGTGGGCCAGTTCCAGCATGAACGGCGGATCACCTGCGTGATTTTGGCGATGATCCTGAAGGTATTGCAGGAACTCCCTCGGTAACTCGGGAAAGAGTGGTGTATGACAGCGGTAATCCCTGTAAAAATCACGGCACAGCGTGATCCAGTCGGATTCCTCATACAGGGTTCTGAGCACTGGAAAATTACCCGACAAAAAATTGCAGATATTGCTAAAAAACAGGTTGCGGTAAATATCCATGCGCCGCTCTTCGATACCTTCGGGCGCCGCCGCGCTTTGAGGGTCGCGGATATGGGCTGCAAAGCTGGTTTGCAACCTGGCCAGCGCTTCAGGCGCTGCGTCGCTGGTCATCTGTGCGTTCCTGGTTTTGTTCTTCATCTGATTGGCTGCCCGGGTTCCATCGACCCTGGATGGTTTTGATTTTCTTTACCTCAGAGAGCAATTCCGCTACTGGTGGCAGGTTGAAATCCCGTTCGAGCAAGGTGGGAAATACACCGAATAATTCGTAGGCTTTGTCCAGCAGGTTCCACACACTGCCAATAATATCGGCACCGTGTGTGTCTATTATGAGGTCTTCTGCTTCATCATAGTGGCCGGCAATGTGGCCGTAAGCAATCCGCTCTCCCGGTAACGCCCGTAGAAATTCAACCGGATCGTAACGGTGATTGACACTGTTCACGTATATATTATTGACGTCCAACAGCAGGTCGCAGTCTGCTTCTGTTATCACGGCGTTGATAAAATCAATTTCGCTGAGTTCAGCACCGGGTGCCGCGTAGTACGAAACGTTTTCAATCGCCATGCGCCGGCCCAACATATCCTGCACCTGTCCGATTCGACCGGCAACATAGCTGACCGCCTCTTCGGTAAACGGAATCGGCATCAGGTCATAAAGGTGGCCATCATCGGTGCAGTAACTCAGGTGTTCGCTGTATGCAAGGATATTATAGTTATCCATGAATTGCCGTAATTTATGGATAAAGGTCCGATCGAGCGGCGATGGACCGCCGATGGACAGTGAAAGTCCGTGGCAGACAAATGGAAAATGATCGGTGAAATAATTTAAAAACTTCTTTCTCTGGCCACCTACATTGATCCAATTTTCCGGGGCGACTTCCATGAAGCTGACAATTTCACCGATTATTTCCTGGTCACAGGCCTGAAGCGGACCCAAAAGGGCCCGCCTCAAACCAAGTCCAGCACCCGATACCGGGTGATTTCGGTTACTCATCGGCTAAGGTCTCAGACGTTACCGCCGCAAGAGCCTTCTTTACCTTTTTTTTCGCCACAGGATCCTTCCGTGCCTTTTTCACCGCAGGAACCTTCATGACCTTTCTCGCCACAGGAACCTTCATGGCCTTTCTCGCCACAGGAACCCTCGTGACCTTTCTCACCGCAGGAGCCTTCCGTGCCTTTATTGGCGCCGCATTTGCCTTCGCCGCACTTGCCATCCTTGCCTTTTTCACCACAAGAGCCTTCCTCACCCTTATCGCCGGCCAACTGGTAGCCAGCATCCAGGTCGGAGGTTGAGAAAGGATTATCACCAGCAATCACGCTTGAAGATGCAGCGAGTGATGAAACAAAAGCTACGCCGACAGCAGCAGCAACAGAATTAACATACTTTGAATTGTTAGCCATATATATAGAGTCTCCACAGTTGAAAAAAACCGGTCAAAACGACCGGGGAAATTGCACAAAACGCCGGTAGCGTCTTCTGAATACAACCCGTTTAAGAGTTATTTACGTTTTCCTTCAGCGGGGCTTCGGGAGGCAACGAATCATCAGGTTGCCATTAAAGCCTAGCAATAGACGCGGTATTTTCCAAGAAATATTCCACGTCCGGGTCAATAGACCGGCACTTGGTGATGATTATTACAGCTGATTTGAAAACCGCTGTCAGGAAACGTTGAAATGCTTGAATTTCGTGCCAGGGTGAATAAAGGTGAATACAGAACTTTCAATAGCCCTGTTGTTTTCCTGTTCTGCAAAGGTCACGGACGATGCATTCAGCACAGTTTGGCTTGCGGGCTTTGCAGGTGTAACGGCCATGCAGGATCAACCAGTGGTGTGCATTGAGCAGGTATTGCCCGGGTATGCTCTTGAGTAATTTACGCTCGATGATCAGCGGTGTCTTTCCCAGGGCCAGACCGGTTCTGTTGGCAACCCGCAAAATATGCGTATCAACCGCCATCGTGGGTTGGCCAAAAGCGGTGTTCAGAATGACGTTGGCTGTTTTGCGCCCCACACCCGGTAAGGCCTCCAGTTCTGTCCGATCCGGGGGTACCTGACCCGCATGCTTTTCCAGCAGGATCTTGCAGGTTGCCAGGACATTTTTAGCCTTGGAGTTAAACAGGCCAATGGTCTTGATGTAATCTTTCAGCCGGTCCTCGCCGAGATCGAGGATGGCCTTTGGCGTGTTGGCTATTTTATATAATCGCCGGGTGGCGAGGTTGACACTGACATCAGTAGCCTGGGCCGAGAGAATGACGGCGATCAGCAGTTCAAAAGTCGATCGATATTCAAGCTCGGTCGTCGGGTGTGGATCGATGGCCTGCAAGCGGCGGAAGAACTCTTTTCGGTCTTCAGGTTTCATGGGTATCCGGAATGAGGGTCGTGACTGCTTGTTCCAGCCTGCTCTCCCTGCTCGCCTGCCAGGCATTGCGGGCTGCAATCAGTAAAGCCAGGCCGAAAAAAGCACCGGGCGGCAACATGGCCAGCAGAAAGCCGGGATGATTCGGGATGATGGTCAATGCCAGGTGACGGCCCCAATCCCCCAGCAGCATGTCGGCCCCCGCCAATAGGGTGCCGTGTCCGGTCAGTTCCCGCAATGCACCTAGCAATACCAGCGTAATACAGAACCCCAGGCCGGTAGCAAAGCCGTCCACCAATGACGGCAGGGGATGGTTCCTGGAGGCAAAGGCTTCAGCCCGTCCGATGATGGCGCAATTGGTCACAATCAACGGAATGAAGATACCCAGTACCCTGTACAGGTCAAAGAAATAGGCATGCATCAGTAGTTCGATCACAGTAACCACCGAGGCAATGATCAACACGAATGCGGGAATGCGGATCTCGGGTTTTAATAATCCGCGTAATACAGACACCGACAGGTTGGATACCATCAGCGTCAGCATCGTGGCGAGGCCCAGCGCCAGGCCGTTGATCAGGGTGTTGGTAACCGCCAGTAAAGGACACAAACCCAATAGGACAACCAGCCCGGTATTTTGCCTCCAGGCGCCATCGGCGAGTATTTGTTTCAGTTGATCAGTTGTCATCCGGTTTTGCCGTTTCGGCCGCTGCTTCAAACAATTTCTGCCGGTTCGCTTTAAAATACACCAGGCTGTCGTGTACCGACTTGACCACCGCCCGTGGTGAAATTGTAGCGCCTGTGAACTGGTCGAACTCCCCTCCATCTCTTTTCACCGCCCAGCCATCGTTTTGCGGGTTGAGCAGGGACTTGTCTTCGAAACCAAGTATCCAGTCACTTTTTTCGATTTCTATCGGATCACCGAGACCGGGTGTTTCACGATGGGACAGGACACGCACACCAAGAACCGTTCCAGTGACATCAATCGCGATCAGCAGGCGTATGTCGCCATTGTAACCATCGGGTGCGGTGACGATCATCAGCACGGCAACGGGCTTGTCATCCATGCGGGCCCGGTAAACGACAACGGGCGCCGGGTGGCGGAAAAATGTCTCATCGCTGATTTCTATCCTGTCTGTGAGCAGCGCATTATTGTATAAGGCAACCGGCACAACCTCATTCAGCTGTTGCAGGACCCGAAGCTTTTCCTGCTCAGCGATACGTTCATGTGTCAGTGCGTTGACACCTGCCAGCAGTGCCGTGCCGAGCAGGGCGATGAGGCCAAGTAAAACCCCGCTGCGCAAAACCGGATGTGACCTGCCGTTCATTCGCCGTACATCCGCGGCCGGGTATAGCGGTCGATCAATGGCGCCGCCATGTTCATCAAAAGCACTGCAAAAGCCACGCCGTCCGGATAACCGCCCCAGCGCCTGATGACCAGCGTAATAATCCCGACACCGGCGCCGAATACCAGCCGGCCCCTGTCACTGACACAACCACTGACCGGATCGGTGGCGATGAAAAAAGCGGCCAGTACGATAGCACCTGAAAATACGTGTTGTAACGGGAATGGATTGCTGTCCGGGTCGGCCAGCCAGAATGGCAGGCTGAGCAATAAAACACTGCCAATAACAGCCAGTGGCACCTGCCAGCTGATGACCCGTCTATAAAGAAGAAAGAAACCACCCAGCGCGAACCAGTTGGCTATCCATTCCCAGCCTTTACCGCCGTAATCACCAAATATGGGTGAATTGCGGATCTCGGGTACCATGCGACCGGTGTCCACACCTGTCTTCAGGGTATCCAGCGGTGTTGCCTGCGTCACGGCATCCCAGCCGCCTTCGACCGGCACCTGCCCGGTCAGGATAGTGATCAGGCTGTCAGACATACCGAGACCGTGTTCGGCCAGGGCTAGCGGCGGCAGCCAGTTCGTCATGGCTTGCGGGAAGCTGATCAGAACGACGACATAGGCCACCATTGCGGGGTTGAAGACATTCTGACCCAGGCCACCATAGAGGTGCTTGGCAAACACGATTGCAAACAGCATGCCTGTGCAACTGATCCACCAGGGTGCCAGCGGTGGTATGCACAAGGCGAACAGAACGGCAGTCACCACTGCACTGTAGTCATTGATGAAGGGTTTTAACGGCCTGCCCCTTGAACGCAACATCAGGAACTCGAATAAAACCGCGAAACCCGTGGACAGGATGATTTGTACCAGGATGCCCGGTCCGAAAAACCAGGTATAGGCCAGCACCCCGGGTGCGAGGGCGAGTAAGACCTGCAGCATCACTTTTGCCACGGTTGTTTGTGGCGGCATATGCGGTGCGCCACCAACCTGGAAACTACGCGTCATCAGGTTTTCCGCCAGGCGATTCGCGCGTTATTGTCCTGCCCTTATTTTCAGCACGCTGGATCGACGCACGGATGCGATCCTGTTGCATGGCTTTATCCTTCAGCAGCTGTTTACGGCGCGTCATTTTTTCAGCCCTTTCCTGCTTTATTTTCAACAGCCGGGCTTCGCGGTCCTCAAAGCGTTTGCGGGCCAGTTCAGTTGCCTCGCTCTCGAGGGCCAGCCTGCGCACTTCACCTTTGCCAAAGCGGAACCAGTCCACCAAAGGGATGTGGCTCGGGCAGACAAAATCACAACAACCGCATTCAATGCAGGCAGACAGGCCATACTCCTGCGCAGTTTTCCAGAGTCCATTCCTGATTTGCAGATGCAACTGCTGTGGTAACAGCATAGCCGGGCAAACCCTGGCACATTCACCACAGCGAATACAGGGCATCTCCGCCTGGGGTGCTGCAATATCCTGCCGGGTAAGCGCCAGCACACAATTACTGGCCTTGACCACGGGCGCACTGTCACTTTCCAGTGGATATCCCATCATGGGTCCACCCACCACCAGGCGTGCAACATCACTGGTATAGCCGCCGCAACAATCCACCAGGTGGGAAATCGGGGTGCCGAACAGCGCCAGAAAATTACGCGGACGCTCAATGCCGTTACCGGTAACGGTGACATAGCGTTCGATCAGGGGTTTACCTTCTGCCACGGCCTCCGCCACGGCGGCGGCGGTTGCCACGTTCTGGCAAACCAGGCCGATGTCCGATGGACGTCCGCCGGCGGGGACTTCCAGACCGGTCAATACCTGTATCAGTTGTCTTTCGCCGCCTTCGGGGTAAATGGTTGGCACTTTTACCACCGATATGTTTTTGCTGTCTGCAAATTCTGTAGAACCGGTGAGCGCTTTTTGCACGGCACCCATCTGGTCTTCGATCGCGATAACGACCTTTTCGGCACCCAGTGCCCGGCGTAATATACGTGCACCCAGGATGATTTTGCCGGGCTGCTCACGCATCAGCATTTCATCACAGCTGATATAGGGTTCGCACTCAACACCGTTCAATATCAGCGTATGTGTATTTCTGTCACGTCCATCACGGGTTTTTGCATGGGTAGGGAATACCGCACCACCGAGACCGGCAATTCCGCAGTTCTGGATTTGCTCAATGAGACAATCGGAGCCGGCGTTGAGCCAGTCACCGAGTGGCTTGAGTTTGGCCCATTGCTCCATGCCATCGGGCCGGATGACCACGCATGGACCTGCTTGACCCGATGGATGGGACATGGGCCGCTCTTCAATCGCTTCAACGCTCCCTGAAACGGGGGCATGAATCGCCGCACAGGGTTGGCAATGACCGATTTGCTGACCCTTGAGTACCCTGTCGCCGATACGCACGAGCGGTTCGGCAACGTCTCCGGCGTGTTGCAGCAGTGGTACGACCAACAACTCCGGCAGCGGGGGTCTCTCGACCGGGTCCTGACAGGAGACTTTTTTGTTATGCCGCAGACGCAGACCACCATGAAAGTGATGGGTGCGTTTACCGACATCGTGCGCAAGATCGATCTGAGGGGGTAGAGTCATTGCACTAACAGCCTGTCCAGGCCGGTTTGTGGACGGGGTCTGTGCCAACGCGGCGGCTTCGGTTCAGCCTCGACAATATCAATGCAATCCACAGGGCAGGGTGGCAGACACAGGTTACATCCGGTGCATTCGGACAGGATAACGGTGTGCATCAATTTTGCTGCGCCGACGATGGCATCCACCGGACAGGCCTGTATACACAGCGTGCAACCGATACAGCGTGATTCATCAATCAATACCACGGTTTTGGGTGTTTCTTCCCCATTTTCGGGATTCAGCGGCTTGGGTTCCCGGCCCAGCAAATCAGCCAGCGCACGGATGCCGGCGTCACCGCCCGGCGGACACTGGTTGATATCGGCTTCTTCCCTGGAAATGGCTTCGGCATAGGGCCGGCAACCGGGGTAGCCACACTGGCCGCACTGGGTCTGTGGCAGTAAGGCATCAATCTTCTCAACGACAGGATCCGAATCGACGCGAAAGCGTTGTGCCGCCCAGCCCAGACCCAGACCAAAAGCGATACCCAAACCGCTAATTATCAGGATGGATATCAACATGCCGCGAGACCGCGGCTGGGGTGCCGGATCATCATAAATTGGCCAGCCCTTTGAATCCCATGAATGCCAGGGCCATCATGCCGGCCGTGATCAGGCCGATCGGCGCACCCTTGAATGGTAAAGGCACGTCGGACAGGGCGATACGTTCGCGCATTGCCGCAAATAGTACCAATACGATGCCAAATCCCGCCGCCGCGCCAAACCCGTAAAGGGCTGATTGCAAAAGGTTATGTTGTTCCTGGACATTCAACAATGCCACACCCAGTACCGCGCAATTGCTGGTGATCAATGGCAGAAAAATGCCCAATACGCGGTATAGCACGGGACTGCTTTTACGCATGAACATTTCGGTCAGTTGCACGGTGACTGCGATGACCAGGATAAAACTCAGGGTTGAAAGGTATTCCAGGTGAAGCGGTCTGAGCAGGTACTGGTGGACTAAATAACTGGATACAGATGACAGGGTCAGCACGAAAGCAGTTGCAACCGCCATCCCCATCGCACCTTCCAACTTGTTGGAGACACCCATAAACGGGCACAGGCCAAGGAAACGAACCAGCACGAAATTGTTGGCCAGAACGGTACTTACAAGGATCAGCAGGTGCTCACTCATGTGCTGGTAATCATTGTAAAACGAACTCAGGTCACGCGCATACCCGGTACCGCGCCTTCATCCGGGCTGAGTATGAACAGGTCACTGCCACCCGGTCCTGCGGCCAGGACCATGCCTTCGGATAATCCAAAACGCATCTTCCGCGGTTTCAAATTCGCCACCATGACCGTAAATCGGCCGATCAGGTCAGCCGGTTCATAAGCGGACTTGATGCCGGCAAAAACATTACGCTGTTCGCCGCCGATATCGAGCGTAAGCTGGATCAGCTTATCCGCTTCGGGTACCGCCCTGGCATCGATGATTTTTGCAATACGCAGATCGACCTTTAAAAAATCCCCGATCTCGATCTCATCGGCCAGGTCAAGTACAGGCTGCTCAGGCGTTTCAGTGGATTGCAGGTTTTCTTTCGAGTTCTCGATCATCGCCGCGATCTCGAGCGGGTCAACACGTGTCATCAATGGCAAAAAGGGATTGATGGACACATTGAGCAAGGGCTTGTCCAGATCCGACCATCTGTCCAGCGCTACACCGAGGAATTCGGCAGCGGTGGCGGCTGTAAACGGGACCACCGGTGCCAGGTAGGTCATCAACACGCGGAACAGGTTAACGCCCTGGGTGCAAATGGCCTGTACCGTGGCCTGCTGGCCTTCCTGCTTGTTCAATGTCCAGGGTTTGTGCTCGTCGATATAGCGGTTGCCTTCATCCGCCAGTGCCATGATGCGACGGATGGCGGACTGGTAATTACGTTGCTCAAAATCTTCCGCGATGGGTTCGCGTTTGCCCAGAAACTTCTGATATAACTCCGGTTCGGGCAGTTCAGCAGCCAGTTGTCCATTTGAACCGCGCTGGATAAAACCAGCACAACGGCTGGCGATATTGACGACCTTACCCACCATGTCCGAGTTGACCCGAAATACGAAATCATCCAGGCTCAGATCGATATCCCCGAGACCCGGACCCAAACGGGCACAGAAGTAATAACGCAGGTAATCCGGGTTGAGGTGATCCAGGTAGGTTCGGGCCTGGATAAAGGTACCACGTGATTTGGACATTTTCGCGCCGTCAACGGTCAGAAAACCATGTGCGAACACCGCTGTCGGCGTACGGTAACCCGACCCCATCAGCATCGCCGGCCAGAACAGGGTGTGAAAGTAAATAATATCCTTGCCGACAAAGTTATACAGTTCGGTGTCGGTATCCGGATCCCACCAGTCATCAAAATCAAGACCTATACGGTCGCTCAGTTCTTTGAAACTGGCCATGTAACCGATGGGGGCGTCTACCCAGACATAGAAGTACTTGTCGTCGGTGCCGGGGATTTTAAAACCGAAATAGGGTTCATCGCGGGATATGTCCCAATCGCGTAAACCGTCTTCGAACCACTCCTGCATCTTGTTGACCACTTCCGGTTGCAAAGCCCCTGAACTCATCCAGTTCTGCAGCCGGTTTTCAAATGCGGACAGCCGTACGAAATAATGTTCGGAGTCACGCATGACCGGTGCCGTTCCGCTAACGGCTGAACGCGGTTCAATCAGGTCGGTCGGGCTGTAGGTGCTGCCGCAGGATTCACAACTGTCACCGTACTGGTCCGGGGTTTTGCACTTGGGGCAGGTTCCCTTGATGAAACGGTCGGGTAAAAACATGCCTTTCTTTTCGTCGTAAAACTGCGAGATACTGCGTCGCTCGATATGACCACCCTCTTCAAGGCGTTCGTAAATGGTTTCAACGCACTGCCGGTTGGCTTCGCCGTGCGTGGTTGCATAGTTATCAAAGCTCAGTCCGAAATCTTCAAAGTCACGCTGGTGTTCGGCGTTCATCCGCTCAATCAATTCTTCCGGCGTGATATTTTCAGATTGTGCACGCAACATGATCGGTGTGCCGTGCGCGTCGTCAGCCCAGGCAAAATAGCACTCATGACCCTGCGCCCGTTGAAAGCGGGCCCAGATATCAGTCTGGATATATTCCAGCATGTGACCCAGGTGAATCGCCCCGTTGGCGTAGGGCAGGGCGCTGGTAACCAGTATTCTTCTTTTCTGTTTGCTCATAGTTTTGTATGTGCCGCCGGATTTCAGGCAATTATTGTAATCCGCAATTATGGCATGACTGGTCAGTCAAGCTATAGCATCCACTGCGCAATTTACCGATTGAATATTGCCATGGGTAATTTTCCAATCAAGCCATATTAGCGGGTACAATGTCACGTTTGTTGAATTTGCCAGGTATTACCTAGAGAGTAAAAACCCATGAATAAAGAAACCGTAATGGCTTTGCTGGCCAGCGTAAATGATGAAAATTCGGGCCGTGACCTCGTCTCGGCAGGCGCCATTCGAGAGGTTGGCATACATGAAGACCGTGTCAGCGTGGATGTCCGGCTGGGTTACCCGTTGGCCGATAACGGCGCAGAACTTGCAGCCAGCATCAAGGCATGTCTCGAAAGCGATCCAGGTATTGAAACGGCGAGCGTCAACATGAGTTTCAAAGTAATGCCGCACAAGGTACAGGAAGACCTTAAGCCCCTGGAATCTATCGCAAATATTATTGCCGTGGGTTCGGGCAAGGGCGGTGTGGGCAAGTCCACCACTGCGGTTAACCTGGCGCTCGCGCTGCAACGCGAAGGCGCACGCGTTGGCTTGCTGGATGCAGACATTTACGGCCCGAGCATACCATCCATGCTGGGTGTCAAAGGCCAGCCGAGTACCGATGGTGAACACATCATCCCAAAAGAGGCCCACGGGCTTAAAGTGATGTCCATCGGATTCCTGGTTGCAGAAGACACCGCCATGATCTGGCGCGGGCCGATGGTTACCTCGGCCTTGCAGCAGTTGCTGGGTGACACGCTATGGGGACCGCTGGATTACCTGATCATTGATCTGCCGCCGGGAACCGGCGATATCCAGTTAACGCTTGCACAGAAAATTCCGGTTGCAGGCGCGGTCATTGTCACCACACCACAGGATATCGCCCTGCTGGATGCGCGTCGGGCCGTGCACATGTTCCGCAAGGTCGGCGTGCCGGTGTTGGGTGTGGTTGAAAATATGAGTACCCATATCTGCACGGCCTGTGGCCATGAAGAGGCGATATTCGGCCACGGTGGCGGGGAACAGATGGCCAGGGACTTCGATATTCCGTTGCTGGGCCAGTTGCCATTGACGATGGAAATCCGTTCATCGCTGGATGCCGGCACCCCAACCATGATGCAGAACCTCGATTCACCGATAGCAAAGAGCTACCGAAACCTGGCACTCCGCACGGCGGGTGTGTTATCGGTCATGCCGCGTAGCATGACGTTGCAAATGCCCCAGATTGTTGTACAGGATTAACGGAGAACACGCCGGGTGAGTATTAAATCCGATCGCTGGATTCGCCGTATGGCGCAGGAGCACGGCATGATAGAACCGTTTGAAGCCGGGCAGGTGAGTGCTGCAACAAACGGTGAACGGTTGATCTCATATGGTACATCCAGCTATGGATATGACGTTCGTTGCGCCAATCACTTCAAAATCTTCACCAATATCAACTCAGCCGTGGTTGATCCAAAGAATTTTGACGAAAAAAGCTTTGTCGACGTGGTGGACGATGTCTGTATCATCCCGCCCAATTCATTCGCCCTGGCGCATACGGTGGAATATCTTCGAATACCCCGGAATGTACTGACGATCTGCCTGGGTAAGTCGACCTATGCGCGCTGTGGCATCATCGTAAACGTAACACCTCTCGAACCGGAATGGGAAGGTCATGTCACGTTGGAGTTTTCCAACACGACGACTCTACCCGCACGCATTTATGCCAATGAAGGTGTGGCGCAGTTCCTGTTTTTTGAATCGGACGAGCAATGTGAAACCACTTATGCGGATCGCAAGGGGAAATACCAGGGACAAAGGGGTGTCACCTTGCCCAAGGCCTGAGCCGAAGCCCCGCCCCAGTTTCAGGCCTGCGCTCCGGGCTGATCGAATAGAATATTGAAAAGAGACAAATTAAGGAAAAAACTATGAAAAGCGGAATACCGGGTGCGGTCATAGGTTTGCTTTTAGCCTTTCTGTTGGCGGCGTCAGCGCAAGCACGGCCACAACCTGAAGCAGCGGCGGAATTTGCAGACAAGCAGGCTGCCTGGCAGGAACACCAGGCAATGGTCGCAAATTCACCTTTTGCCGGTCTTCAATGGCGCAGTATTGGCCCGATTGTGCAGGGCGGACGCCTGGTGGATATGGAAGTGGTACCCGGTCAGCCGTACACCTTCTATGCCGCTTATGCCTCGGGCGGACTGTGGAAGACCACCAATAATGGACACACTTTCGAACCGTTATTCGATGATCAGCCCAGTATGATCATGGGTGATATCGCGGTTGATCCAAATCACCCCGAGACCATATGGGTTGGAACCGGTGAGAACAATTCATCCCGTTCCTCATACGGTGGCATGGGTGTTTACCGCTCTGATGACGGTGGCCAGAGCTGGCGTTACATGGGGCTTGGTGATACCGATCGCATTGGCCGCATCCTGATTGACCCGAACGATTCAGATACCGTTTATGTGGCCGCGCTCGGCAAGCTGTATACACCGGGGGGGCAACGCGGTGTCTTTCGCAGTCGCGATGGCGGGAAAAGCTGGCAGCAGGTGCTCAAAGGAGACGACTGGACCGGTGTGATCGACCTGGTGTTCAAGCCGGATGATGCCCAAACACTGTATGCCGCCAGTTGGGAGCGCAAACGCCGGCCCTGGGATTTCGTCGAGGCTGGAACTGGTTCAGCGATATACAAATCTGTTGATGGTGGGGATAACTGGAAAAAGCTTGAAGGTGGTCTGCCCGGCGGTGAATTCGTCGGGCGTATCGGTCTGGCAGTCAGCGCGGCCAGTCCCGATACGCTTTACGCCAGCATCGATAACCAGCGACCGTTGCCGGAGGATGAGTGGGAACTCGGCGATCGACCGATCAATGCGAAACGCCTGCGCAGCATGAGCAAGGAGGAATTCCTGGCCCAGGATAAGGACGAGATCGAATATTTTATACGCAGCTCTGATTTTGACGTCAGTATTGATGCTGACAAATTGATTGAATGGGTCAGCACCGATAAGATCAGCATCCAGGATATTGTCGATGAACTCAACGATGCCAACGCCAACCTGTTCGATACCGATGTCGTCGGTTTACAGGTATGGCGATCTGATGATGCGGGCATCAGCTGGAAAATCACGCATGACGGACCGCTGGATCAGGTTGTTTATTCTTATGGTTATTACTTCGGTGAGATCCGCGTTTCGCCAAAAAATGCGGACCAGGTCTATGTGCTCGGTGTACCGGTAGTCAAGTCGGATGACGGGGGTAAAACCTGGTTCCCGGTTCTGGGTCGTGACGTGCACGGTGACTTTCAATCGATGTGGATCGATCCGCAGCATCCCGATCACCTGCTGATTGGTAATGACGGTGGCGCCGACGTGAGTTATGACGGTGGCCAGACCTGGGTCAAGGTGGATGCCCAGCCGCTGGGGCAGTTTTATACCGTCACTATCGACATGGCCGAGCCTTACAATGTTTACGGTGGTTTACAGGACAATGGCACCATCCGTTGTTCCTCAGTCAATCGCTGGCAGGATGGTGCCAATTGCACCCGTATCAATGGCGGCGACGGTATGTACGTGGCGGTTGATCCGCGTGACAACAAAACTACCTATACGGGCTATCAATTTGGAAATTACGTGAAGCTGGGTGCCGGTGGCGGGCGTGATGAAGTCAGGCCGCGCCGCGCTTTTGGCGATCCGGCATTGCGTTACAACTGGAATACACCGGTTATCCTCTCGCCGCACAATGCGGACGTGGTTTATTTTGGCACCAATAAGTTGTACCGCTCAATGGATCAGGGCCAGACCTGGACGGCGATCAGCGGCGATCTGAGCCGCTCCAAAAAGCGGGGCGATGTGCCCTTCGCAACGCTGACAACACTGTCTGAATCGAGCCTGCAATTCGGGCTTATCTGGGCCGGCACCGACGATGGACAGGTATGGGTTACCGAGACGGGTGGGGTCACCTGGCAGGATGTGTCCGACAAACTGCCAAAAGACCGCTGGGTCAGTCGTGTCGAGGCTTCCAGCCACGCCCGGGAGCGCGCCTATGTCACACTCAATGGCTATCGCGATGATGATATCCGCGCCTACGTTTACCGTACCGATGATCTTGGCAAAACCTTCAGGGATATCAGCAAGGGCTTGCCGGCCGAGCCGGTCAACGTCATTCGGGAAGACCTTCTCAACGCGGATATCCTGTACGTAGGCACCGATCGCGGTGTGTACGTATCGACTGATCGCGGTGACTCATGGCGTGCCTTGCAGGGTGGTCTTCCCAATGTGCCGGTGCACGACCTCGTGTTACATCCACGCGATCGTGAATTGGTGGCGGGCACGCATGGCCGCAGTATCTGGATCGTGGACGTTCTACCACTTCAGGACCTGGAAGAGGCGGGTGAAGAT
>Ga0210065_1000186_pt1 | contig 17684 bp, 13 predicted proteins | sample Muzzi_PWB_D1_FD_185533 | JGI IMG/M metagenome (GOLD analysis project Ga0210065, IMG submission 185533) | Wetland microbial communities from San Francisco Bay, California, USA, that impact long-term carbon sequestration - Muzzi_PWB_D1 (SPAdes) | ecosystem: Environmental > Aquatic > Marine >... | reverse complement strand
GCGATGGTCACGCCCAAAAGGTCCGGAAAGGACCCGGAGTCCGCAAAAACGCCCCCGCCGAAACCATGCCACCCACCGGCGGAATTGGACAACAGTTCCGAATTCTCAACCCGCGGGCTGGAACCCCCGCGACAGGACAAGGCGCCGCCCCAGTCGGCCATGTTGCCCAGGAACAGGCAGTCGGTCACGAGTCCGGACGAATTGTAGCTGAAATCAATCGCCCCGCCCCCGCCGGCGGATGCGTAATTGGCGTAGAAATCACAACGGACGATGACGGGTTGGGAGCTTGTCGCCCGGATTCCCCCGCCGCTGCCCTCGGCCTTGTTCCCCGAAAACACACAGTCTTCAATACGCACGTTGCTGTTGCTGATGAGAACGCCGCCCCCGCCCTGGTCATAGCCGGTGGCACCCACGGCCTGTCCCCTCATCAGGGTGACATTACGGATGACCACGGTGTCGGCCGCCCCTTCAATCAGGAAAATGCGTCCTGCGGACTGGGCGTCGATCAGGACCTCCTGGGGCTTGGACCCCGATCCGAATATCGTCACCCCGCCGGGAACGACCAAGGTGTGTTCGGAATACGTTCCCGGGGCCATTTCGATGGAATCGCCGGCACCGGCCTGAGCCAAGGCGCTTTTCAGGGTGGGAAAGTCAGAAGGAACCCTCAGCGTTTCGGCCAGGGCCTCGGGGGTGAAACACACAGCCAGGCCCCCAAGAATGACCAAGGTCAGGAGGGTGTTTTGAAATCGGGGATACATCGTGTCCTCCGTGGTGGCCTGTGAGGCCAGTTGTTCCCGGGCTCCAATCCGCGATGATCTGGGACACGGCAAGGCAAGGAACAGTCCACAGGGGATGGCAAAAAATGGCAGTAAACGGTAATTTTGAGGTTCTATCGGGAAAATGAGAACCGGGTACAAATGGGGCCGGGAAGCCTCCATTTCCTGAATCCATTGCAGGAAAAAAGGATGGCCAACACGATCAGGGCGCGCGCGACCTATCGGTAACCTCCCGAAACCGCCACAAACGGAGTAACCAACTTTATGCGAATCTTTTAAACCGGTGGGAGAAATATCCCCGACCCGGGAAACATTCGGGAGGGGTTTTGGGGAAAGAAATTAAAATAAATGAAGGCCCATTCATTAAATATTTCGGTAATTTTGAGATTGATTGATCAGCGAGGAACACTTCGTCAACGCTTGACGTTTCAGGCTGACATTTTGACAAAAAAATCTTCGGAAATGAGCTCTGAAATTCCCTTCAGGGTTATTTCAGCAACGATTCCGCCCGCCGCCAGTCCACCAGAGTGGTCACCTTCCAGTTGGCCTGCTCCCCCGTGATGACCTCCGGCGGATGCCCACGCAAGGCCATCAATCCTCCGTCATCGGTGAATTCGGCGCCGGATTCGGCGGCCCAGGCGTGGGCCTGATGGAACGTGTCCCAGCGGAACACCTGGGGTGTCTGGACGGCGGAAAGAGAGGTCCGATCCAGGTAGACCGCCCCCTCTTTTCCTGTTTGGACGATGGTGTCCGGCACGGGAATTCCGGGCACCGCGCCTCCGGACCGCGTGGCGGCCCTGGCCACACGAAGCAGCAGGTCGGCCGAGGCGAAGGGGCGGGCGGCGTCATGAACCGCCACCAGGTCGGCCGGTTCAGGGTCGAAGCGGTCGCTCAACCTGGTCAAGGCGTTCCAGGTCGAGGCGGTCCGGGTAGTACCGGCCGGTGCCGTGGTCCAGGGGATGTCCAGGACATCAAGGGCATTTTCGGCAGGGGCGGCCCAGGGTTCGGCCACGGCGAGAACTAGGTCGGAGGGACAAAAGCCCGTGGCGGGGTCCAGGGTCAGAAACGCGTCCAGGCTGACCCGGAAAAGAGGTCCCCGACCGGTGGAACGGAATTGCTTGGGAACGTCGTCCCCACCGCCGGCGCGCCGCCCCTGCCCGCCGGCCAGCAGGATCAGATGAAGTCTGGGACCGGCCACGTCATCCCTCCCGGCCGCGGCGCGCCGGCGGCTCGAGCGCCAGGGCGACGGCCTCTTCGACGCTGCTGACGACCATCAATTCCATGCCCTCGATCTTGCGTTTCCGGGAACGGGCGCCTTCGGTCCTGGCCAGCACCGCCCGGACGAATCCGTGCCGCGAGGCCTCGCGCAAACGGCCCTCCAGATCGGCCACCTGCCGGACTTCGCCGGTCAGGCCGACCTCGCCGACGATCAGGGTGTCCAGGGGAACGGGGCGCTCGCGCAGGGACGAGGCCAGGGCCGCCATGATCGCCAGGTCGGCCCCGGGGTCGTCGATGCGGCCCCCGCCGGCCACCTTGACGAAGATGTCACAGCCGGCCAGGTCCATGCCGGCGCGCTTTTCCAGGATCGCCGCCAACAACGCCACCCGCTTGCTGTCCACGCCCTGCACCACCCGCTGGGGCGTGCCGTAACGCGAGGTCGACACCAGGGCCTGGATCTCGACCAGGAAATTCCGTGAACCGTTCTTGACGGCGCTGACGGCCGAACCCGGTTCGACACCCCGCCGGCCGCTGAGGAAAAGGACGCCCGCCTGGTCGACGGGCACCAGCCCTTCGGCCCGCATTTCCATCACCGCCAGTTCGCCGGTGGTGCCGAAGCGGTTCTTCACCGCCCGCACCATGCGAATGGCGCCGCCCCCGCTGCCTTCGAAGTACAGGACGGTGTCGACCATGTGCTCGAGCAGCTTGGGCCCGGCCAGGTCACCGGTCTTGGTCACATGCCCGACCAGGAACACCGGATGCCCCGAATGCCTGGCGAAGTCGGCCAGGACCCCGCCGCAATACCTTATCTGGGTGGGGCTGCCGGGAAAGGAGTCGATGTTGCCGCTGTGCAGGGTCTGAATCGAATCGGCGATGATGATGGTGGGCTCATTGTCCCCGCGGCCGCACGTTTCGGCCTCGAGGGTTTCCAATAGGCTTTCCAGCTGCACCTCCTGCAGGATGTGAAAACCTTCCTCTTTGTCCGGGGAAAAACCCAGTCGCTCGGCCCGCATCCGGATCTGGGCCGGGGATTCCTCGCCGGCCACGTAGATGACCCTCACCCCCTGGCGCACCCACCACAGGGCCAGGCCGGTCAGCAGGGTGGATTTGCCCACCCCGGGCTCGCCGCCAAGCAGGACGACCGACCCTTCGACCAGTCCCCCGCCCAGGACCCGGGCGATCTCCGCAGGCTCGACCGGCAGGCGGTTGGTCTCCGCGGAAGAGATCCTGGCCAGCGGCACCGGTCGGGATTTCCCCGGGGACCGGGCCGCGGCCGCCCCCCGTCCGGCGGTGCTGAAACCCCGGGCGCCCTTGTGGCTGGTGGCCGGCGTCACCTTCATTTCGGTGAAGGTGTTCCATTCCTCGCAGCCGGGGCACTTGCCCAGCCAGCGCAGCTCCTCGTGACCGCAGCTCTTGCAGTAGTAACGCGTGGTGTTTTTCGCCATGATTCTTTTCGTTGGGTTCACGGAATTCCCGGGGTGCCCGGGCACCCTGGTCACCGGGCCAAAAGCATCTTCCGCGCCAGGATTTCCGAGCCGCTTTCCAGACGGTAGAAATAGGTGCCGCTGCTGACCGAACGACCCGAGCGGTCGCGCCCGTCCCATACGGCGGTATGCGCGCCGGCGGGCAGGCTTTCGTCCAGCAGGTTGACGACCAGCATACCACGGACGTCAAAAATGGAAAGCCGAGCCTGGCCCGTCCGGGCCAGATCGAAGGATATTTCGGTCCGGGGGTTGAAGGGATTGGGAACGTTGGGGCCCAATCGCGTCACCAGGGACGGCAGGGCGTCATCAATGGCGGTCACGTACCTGACCAGGGTGAAATGCAGTCCCCATGAGTTCAGGGTTCCGGCGTTGCCCGGAATGTTGTCCACCACATTAAGCGTCCAATCCCCCTTGTTGGAGAGTTCCAGGAAGTCATCCAGGCTTCCCGGACCGTCCACCGCCAGGGTGCCCGTCCAGTTGCCCACGAGGTCGGCCGACCCGGCCCCCGTACGGTCATGAAGCTTGACCATGGTTCCGTCAGGGCCTGTCAGCAATACCTCCAGCTCGCCACGGTCGGGATGGGTGACGTCGATATCGACCGTCACCTCCAGCATGAACCCCGAATCCACGATCGGCACGTTGATCAGGCGGGTCACCCCCCAGCCGACCCCGTCGGGGATGGCCGCATTAACGGCATCGGCATAATCGATCCGGCGCCAGGGGCCGGTCGTGAACCGATGGGCGCCTTCGGCCCCCTGATAGGGAAAGGCCGTGACGAATCCGTTGGTGCCCGCCGCTTCCAGGTAGTATTCGACCTTCGCGTAGGCCGGCTGGCCGGGAATGTCCGCGGAGAACGTGTCCGACGGACCGGCCGGCGTCATGGGCACGGCGGTCCAGCCGCCCCCGTTGACCCGATAATTCAGGACCGGACTGGCCGGATCCACCCCCACACGGTCGGTGATGACCGCGGTCACGGGATAGGGTCCGATCACGTCTTCGGTGTCGGGCAGGAGGGCGTGATCAATGACCGGGCCAAACCAGGTGGCGGCCGCCCAGGCGTCGACAATGCCCCAGCCCAGGTCATTGTCCGGGGTCTGCCACTGGCTGGCCGTCATCTTCAGCGCCTCGGTGACCTGGGCGGGTGTCAGCTGCGGGACTCGCTCCAGCATCAGGGCGACAACCCCGGAAGTCAGCGGGCAGCTGAACGAGGTTCCGGAGGCCTGCAGGTAACCCGTGTCATTGGTGGGGTCGGCCACGGTGTTGTTGGCTCCCAGGGCGGCCACTTCGGGTTTGATGCGCCCGTCAAACGTGGGCCCCGGGGAGGAGAAGTAGGTCACCAGGCCATCGGCGGTCACGGCCCCCACGGTCAGGACGCCGAATCCGTCCGCCGGCGCGCCGAGGGTCCCGGTGGACGTGCGCGCGTTGCCCGCCGAATTGACCACGACCAGCCCGCGCCCGACCCCCAGATCGGCCGCGATGGTGGTCACGGCCGTATTCCCGTCCAGGTCCGTAAAGTTGTACCAATCAAAATAGCTCAAGGACGAAGACACGATGTCCGCGCCGAGGGACTCGACCCATTCCAGCCCCGCCACCCAGAAATCCTCTTCCAGGGGCACCTCCTGCGACACGTCCTCGGTCTTGCCCAGGACCACCGACACTCCCGGGGCCGGGGCCACCAGGCTGCCGGGCATGTTGCCGGCCACTGTGGAAAGGGTCATCGTCCCGTGGTTGCGCGCTCCTGCCGGGTCCCCGCCTTCGTTGTCGACGAAGGTGTCCCCGTTCACGAAATCATAGGTGCCCAGGACGGGGATGTGATCAATGGCCTCGTGCGCGGTGTGGAAACCGGTGTCGAGCATGCCGACCACCACACCCTTGCCCGTCAGGCCGATGTCGTGCAGGGGCGGCACGTTGATCTGGACCATGGCGTCCAGGTTCGGTCCGTAGTCAACCTGACCGGCGGTGGAACTCTTGCCCGAATAAAGAGTGGGATCAAGCGGCGTCGGTTCGCCCACCGGTTCAGGAACGGCCGCCGGCCAGGATCGGTTCACCAGGTCCAGGGAGGCCACGCACTCCAGCCGGGCCGCCCTGACGGCCTGGGCGGGGGTCATCACGTAACTGGCGGCATTCAACCACCGGCTGGTTTGCCGCAGGACGGCGCCGGTGGCCCCGACCTTGTCCAGATATTCCGGGGCCACGGCCAGATCACCGCTGTCGACCAGCCGGCCGCCGGCCGGCATGACCTTGGCGCGGCGGCGGGCCGCGCGAGGGGACAATTCCTTCTCCGCCGCCTCCAGGGCCCGGTCCAGGTCCCCCCCGGAAAGCCCTTTGTCCCCGAAATACACCCAGACGACCTCGGGCCCGCCATCGGCCAGAGCGCCCTGCAGGCGGGTTGTCATGATCCCGGCGGGATCCCGGCCGGAATCCGCGAACCCGACCAGGCATAGGGTCAAGACCAGAAGGGCAGACAACAGGTGCAGCGATTTCCGGGCCATGGGACAACTTTCCGTGGCGGGTCGTGGTTCAGGGCGTGAACCCATGATTATATCAAATAATCCCGGAAAGCGAAATGTCCCCCGGGGATCCGGACCAGGATCAATGGGCGACCGGGGGTTCCGGATCGGGTTCCTCGTTCAGGGGATGAATCAGGCCCAACTCGACCAGCGTGTTGTAAAGCCACCACTGGGCCGGCCCCGCGGCCTCCCAGGCTTCGCCCAGGATGCCCGCGCACAGCCGGGCTTCGTCTTCACTGCCGGGTTCGACGAACGGAGGCAGCTCGTCCCCGGAATCGCCCGGGTCCTCCTCCATCCCCAACAGCCAGGGCGCCACGCGGGGGTTGCCTTCCAGGGCATGGTCCAGGGCGTCCCGGGCCGCGTCTTCGTCCCCGGTCAGCAGGAACAGCAGGACCCACGCCCAGCTGAAAACGGCTTTTTTCTCGTCGTCGTGGTCCTCGAGCAGGTCCCAGGAACGCTGAATCTCCCCCATGCCCAGGTAATAACCCAGCAGCAGGGTGGCGTTGCCCATGTGATCCTCGGGATCGAGGTCCAGGAGGTTTTCGTAATGGGCCACCGCGTCGAAACGCCGGCCGACGGTCCAGAGCACCTCGGCCAGGTGTTTGATGGTCCGCATGTAGGGGCGGGCTTCGACCAGGGGCCAGAAATCGCCCATGAATTCGGCGAAAAACTCCTCGCCCAGGCGGTTTTCCCCGCGGGTGGCCGCGTGCTCCAGGGCCACGATCAGTTCCCCGGCGTCTTCGCTGGTGATGAAGGCCCGAATCGCCAGGGCGTCCACGCAGTCGGGGTCCAGCAGCAGGGCCTTGTCGACCAGGGCGAGGGCGGCTTCTTCGTCTTCGGCTTCGTAGGCTTCGAAGGCCAGTTCCTGGGCAAGTTCCTCGGGATCCTCCCGCAATGTTTCCAGACGGCCGGCCGGCAGGCCCTCCTGAATGAAGTCGGGAAGGCTGTCCCGGAATTCCTCTTCCGAGGCGAACTCCGCGCCATTCAAGCGGTGACGGGCCTCGCGCATCAGGCGTTCCACCAGGAAAGGGGACGCCGGCTGGCTCTTGCTGTGGTCGCGGTCGGACATCTCGATAGCTCCCGCTGGGTAAAGAAAGGGTATTCCTGGAGATTCAACCCGAAAAAATCGGGACCCGGAGCGCAAAATGCTAGAAATCATTTTTCAATTTGGCTTTTGCCCGACGGCGGGTCGATATATGGTTCATCTGTTCCCTGAAACCCGAAATGCGGAGGATGAGCCCCATGTCAGGATCTGTGACCATCGGTCTGGCCCTGGGCAGCGGCGGCGCGCGCGGTCTGGCCCACGCCGGTGTCCTGCAGGCCCTCGAGGAGGCGGGCATCCGGCCGCATTTGGTGGCTGGAACCAGCATGGGCTCCATCGTGGGGGGCCTCTATGCCCAGGACCCGGATCCGGACAAGGTCTGGCGCCGGCTGAAAGCCTACGTGGACAACAAGGAATTCTCCTCCTATTGGGCGCCGTTCGTGCCCCGCAACGAAGAAGAAGCCCAGGACCCCCAGAGCCGCCTGTCGGGCATCTTCGATTACATGCAGCGCAAGATGATCGCCGTCAGGACCGTGACCCAGGCCTCCAGCCAGGATGCCAGCAGGCTTCGCGGCCCCCTTTCTGAACTGTTCGGCCCGGTGGGTTTCGAGGATCTGACCATTCCCCTGGCCGCCGTGGCCCTGGACCTTGTTTCCGGGAATCAGGTCGCCTTTACCACCGGACCGGTGGTCGACGGCATCTACGCCAGCAGCGCCATTCCTTCGGTGTTTCCCCCGGTCATTTCCGAGGGCCGGATCATCTGTGACGGCGGCGGGCCCTTCCGGGTCCCGGTGGAAGCCTGCCGTGAACTGGGCGCGAACCTCGTGATCGCCGTGGACATTCCCGCCTTCGAGGAAACCAGTTTTTCCACCGGCCTGGACATGATCCTGCGCAGCAACACCATCGCCCGCCAACGCCTGAACCGATTCGTCTGCGCGCAGGCCGATTTTATCATACGTCCCGATGTGACGGACTTTCACTGGGCTGATTTCAGTGCCGGGGAGAATTGCCGCCAACGAGGGTATGAAGCCGGCGCCGCGGCCGCCACCGAATTGAAGAAGCTCCTGCGCTGGCGCAGGAGCATCCCCTATCGGCTGAAAAAACGGGCCCGAAAGATCCTGAAGTTGGAAAAGCTGCCCGTCGAACCCTGATCAGCCCTATTTCACCACCACGCTGACCAGTTTGCCGGGAACGTAGATCGTCTTGACGATGGTCTTGTCCCCGGTCCAGCCCTGGACCTTTTCACTGGCCAGGGCCTGGGCGATGATCTCTTCCTGTCCGATATCCGCCGGCACCGACAGCTGGTCCCGCACCTTGCCGTTGACCTGGACCACGACGTTGACCAGGTCCTCGACCAGGAACCGCGGGTCGGCCTGGGGCCACGCCTCGTAGGCCAGCGTGTCGGGATGGCCCAAGCGGGACCACATCTCCTCCGCCAGATGGGGTGCGTAGGGGGCCAGCAGCAGCACGAACGGCTCCAGGACCGCGCGGGGCCGCACCTCCATGGACGTCAGTTCGTTCACGAACACCATCATCTGGCTGATGGCGGTGTTGAAGCGCAGGTCCTCGGTCATGGTGGTGACCGCGTCGATGGTCCTGTGCAGCACGCGCAGGGTCGCCTCGTCCGGGGCCACGTCCTGCACCCTGGGGTCGAGATCCCCTTCGTCCTCGATCAGCAGCCGCCAGGACCGGTCCAGGAACCGGCGCACCCCTTCGATGCCCTGGGTGTTCCAGGGCTTGTCGCGTTCCAGCGGACCCAGGAACATCAGGTACAAACGCAGGCTGTCGGCGCCCTGGGAGGCGATCACGTCGTCGGGGTTGACCACGTTGCCCCGGCTCTTGCTCATCTTGTCGCCGTTTTCCCCCAGGATCATCCCCTGGTTGCGCAGCTTCAAAAACGGTTCGGAAGTCGAGACCAGCCCCAGGTCGAACAGGACCTTATGCCAGAACCGGGCGTACAACAGATGCAGGACCGCGTGTTCGGTGCCGCCCAGATACAGGTCGACCGGACCCCAGTACTGTTCCAGCGCGGGATCCCAGGCGGCTTCCCTGTTGTGCGGATCCATGAACCGCAGGTAATACCAGCAGCTGCCCGCCCATTGGGGCATGGTGTTGCTTTCGCGGACCGCGGGCTGCCCGCTTACCGGGTCGTGGACCCGCATCCAGTCCTCGATGGTCGCCAGCGGCCCCTCGCCCGTCCCGGCGGGCTGGTAGGTGGCCACCTCGGGCAAGGTCAGCGGCAGTTCGTCCTTCTCCATCACGCGCACCGTGCCGTCGGCGAGTTTCAACAGGGGAAACGGTTCGCCCCAGTAGCGCTGGCGGCTGAACAGCCAGTCCCGCAGCTTGAAGTTGATCTTGGCTTCGCCCAGGCCCCGGTCCACCAGCCAGTCGGTCATCCTGGCCTTGGCCTCGGCCACACCCAACCCGTCCAGGAAGTCACTGTTGATGGCCACCCCGTCCCCGGTGAAGGCTTTGCCCTCCCAGCCGGCGGGGACCTGCACCGTGCGGATGATGGGCAGATCAAAGGTCTCGGCGAACTCCCAGTCACGTTCGTCCTGACCGGGCACGGCCATGATGGCGCCGGTGCCGTAACCCATCATCACGTAGTCGGCGATCCAGATGGGAATCCGCTCGCCGTTGGCGGGATTGACGGCGAAGCTCCCGGTGAACACACCGGTCTTCTCCTTGGATATCTGGCGGTCCCGCTCGCTCTTGCCGGCCGACTCGGCCCGGTAGTTCTTTACCGCGTCGCGTTGTTCGTCAACGGTCAGCATCTCCACCCAGGGATGCTCGGGGCTGAGCACCATGTAGGTCGCCCCGAAAAGGGTGTCGGGCCGGGTGGTGAAAATGCGCAGTTTTTCCTCGTGGCCCTCGATGGCGAAGTCCACCTCGGCGCCGTCACTGCGGCCGATCCAGTTGCGCTGCAGGTCCTTGATGTATTCCGGCCAGTCCAGATCATCCAGATCGTCCAGCAGGCGCTGGGCGTAGGCCGTGATCCGGAGCATCCACTGCTTCATGGGCTTGCGGATGACCGGATGGCCCCCCACCTCGCTCAGCCCGTCCTTGACCTCTTCGTTGGCCAGCACCGTGCCCAGGGCCGGGCACCAGTTGACGGCCATCTCGCCCTCGTAGGCCAGCCCCTTGTTGTACAGCAGGGTGAAAATCCACTGGGTCCAGCGGTAGTAGTCCGGATCGCTGGTGGCGACCTCGCGGTCCCAGTCGTAGCTGAAACCCAGCATTTTCAGCTGCCTCTTGAAATTGGCGATGTTCCTCTTGGTGGTCACCGCCGGATGGGTGCCGGTTTTCATGGCGTGGTTTTCCGCCGGCAGGCCGAACGAGTCCCAGCCCATCGGGTGCAGCACGTTGTACCCGTTCATCCGCTTGAAGCGAGCGACGATGTCCGTGGCGGTGTACCCCTCGGGATGCCCGACATGCAGCCCGTTCCCCGAAGGATAGGGAAACATGTCCAGGACGTAGTACTTGGGCTTGTCCCCGCCGTCGGGCGCCCTGAAGGTCGCATTCTCTTCCCAGTATTTCTGCCAGCGGGGTTCGATCTGTGCGGGATCGTAGGCCATTTCATTTCCTTGGGTCGTTGAAGGGGGCAAATCCGCGAACAAGGGGGGAATATGCGCCATGGAGAGGAAAATGACAACATCGGGCCCGGCCAAGGCCCGCTGAAAATCCCGGCCCAACTATTGGTTAAGGCAATCAATCCATTGTCGATATGGGTATAGACAGGAAATCGGGAAACTGGTCACGGGAGTTCGCGTCATGCTCGGAAAAAAGTCTTCTTCGCCCGCTGAAGCCTGCCCGCCCCCAGGCAGTGAGAGGTTGAGGCTCGAAAAACAATCCATGCGGAACTGGTATCTGCTGGCTTCATTCACGGCCATGACCACGATCGGGCTGCTGCTCGCGGTCACGCCGATCCTGAGCAACAGCATTTCCGCCTTCTGGCCCTCGGCCAACACCGACGTGGTACTGATGGTGGGGCTCGGGGGCTCCATCCTGCTGCTGATCCTGCAGCTGACCATGCAGCAGATCAAGGTCACCAGGATGCGCCACACGGTGCAGGATATCGAAACCGAAGCCACCGAGACCAGGCAGCAGACCGCGTCGCGGCTGCACGCCCTGCTGAACGTCAGCAGGATGATGGGTTCGGTCACCGACCCGGCCAGCGTGTTCCAGGCCATCACCAGCACCTGCCTGGAGATCTTCGACTGCCACCAGTCCTCGCTCATGCTCCTGAACACCGAGACCAACATGCTGGAGATGAAGGCCGCCACCGGCCACATCAACCGCGAAAAGCTCTACACCGTGAAGCAGCCCGTGGGCAAGGGTATCGCCGGGTATGTCGCCGAGCGCAAGGAACCGATCATCCTGGGGAAGAACGTGGACCCGGACCGCTACCCCGGGCTCCAGCTCCAGGCCATGAAGCTGACCGCCGCCATGGTCGTGCCCATCATGGTTCGGGACGAACTGGTCGGGGTGCTGAACATCAGCAGCCGGGCCCCCGACACCACCTACAAGGAAGAGGACCTGCGCGCCCTGGAGGTTTTCGCCGAGAACGCCGGCACCTGCATCCGCCAGGCCGAGAGATCGGAATGGATGCGCCAGACCATCGAGCGCCTGCACCGCCACAAACAGAAGGAAAAGCAGCCGGCGCCGGCGGTGCCGGAGAAAGTGACGTTGACTCTGGACTGATTTTGGCGAGGTCAATATTTTTCAAAGATGGTATTTTGGGGGCAGGAACTATCCTGCCCCTGTTTTCAAGGAGTCCCCATGGCCAGGCGCTATTCGATCCTGAACCTGAACCTGATCCTGATTCTGCTGGCGGCCGCGGGCTGCTCCAACGTGAACGTCGAAGCCACCAGCGAGGACCAGCTTCCCCACGAAAAGATCTTCTCCGAGGACCTGGAAGGCCGCTCGCCGGACTACCAGGGACCCCGGGTGGTGAAGCTGCCGGACCCTGCCTATCCGGCCACCCTGTACGGGCAGGCCCCCTCCGGGCTGATCCTGGTGAGGGTGCTGGTGGGATTCGACGGCCGGCTCGAGGAAGCCGAGGTCACTCAGGGACTGCAGGCGGAGCTGGACCAGGCCGCGCTGGAAGCGGCCCGCGGGGGCACCTATGCCCCCGCGACCGAATCGGGAATCGCGACCGAGGGTTGGGTCACGGTGCCGTTCCGCTACCCCCCGGACCAGGCCGGGCAATAGCGGGGTCCTACATGGGTGAGAAGCCCTGGTCCGCCCAGTAGGCGTCCTGGTAGATCTTTTCCAGTTCCAGAAGCTGCTCCAGGTGACCGTCCTCCCATTCGGTGAGCCAGGTGAACAGTTTCTTCAGGTCCGGATCATCGGTTTTTTCGGCGTGTTCCTTGTAGTAGGCGATGGCCTTGTTCTCCAGGTCGCAGCCGATGCTGATGACCGCCATCTCGAACTTGCCCCGCTTGATCGAACGCTTGAAGTCATCGGAAACGACATCCTGGCTGCGGTGGTCGACCTCGGCCGGATGCACCTCGTCCAGGTTCAGCTTGCCTTCGGCCATCAGGCTCTTGTACTGGTTGGTCAGGATCCGGACATGGTCGTCCTCGTCCTTGGCCAGCATCTCGAACATGGCCTTGGCCGCGGGGTCCTCCGCCTCGCTGGCGGCGTGGAAGTAGAGCTGCTGGCCCTTGACTTCGACCATCACGGCGTCCTTGATGATCTTGATCATCTCCTGTTTTTTCAGATCGTCGCTCATCTTTTTCCTCCTGGGTCGGCTGATGCCGGTTGCTCGCGGTCCATTGTCAAAAAACATCCAGCTTGAAGTATTTTTTCGGGTTACGACGCATTTCATCAAGAAGGCGCTTGAGCGAATTCATGGTCGAATCGGTGGAGGCATACAGGCTCGGGTCATTCAGCATCAGCGCGGCGGTGCCGTTGCCCTCGTTGATCTTGGCCAGGATGGTATTCAGCGATTCGGCGGCCACCTGCATATTGTCCAGGAGGGAGTCGGCCCGGGCCATGGCCACCGACGCGTTGTCGAAGGTCTCGCCCACGCGTCCTGATTCCATCACTTCCCGGAGTCCTTCGGAAGCCACGCGGAAATTCTTGAGGATCACCGCGATGTCGCTGTGGTTCGACTCGACCATGTTGTCGACCTTGTCCAGGGTCTCGTTGGCCTGCTGCAGGGTCTCGACCAGCTTGCCCTCGACCTTGACCTGTTCCACCAGTTCGGTGACCTTCGCCGTGAGCACGCGCATTTCCGTCAGGGCGTCGCCGGCCGCGTCGGTCATCGAGGCGATGGTGCCCGCCGTGCGGCCGTTGAAGATGTGCCCTTCCATGATCTTGCCCCCCACGCCGGGGTCGATCTCGATGACCACCTCGCCCACGATCCCCTTCTCGCCCAGGGTCACCACCGCGTCCTCGCGAAGGTCCAGGGTGTCGTCCAGCTGCATCTCGACCCGCACCGATTCCTGCAGGATCTTCATCCCCGAAACCTCGCCCATGCGGATACCGCGCACCTGCACCCTGTCCCCCACCCGCAGGCCGGCCACGTTCGAGAAGTCCGCCAGGTAGAACACCTGGCCCTTGGACAGGTCGATGTTCTTGAACCACATCATGCCGACGACCAGTACGACGATGGCCGCGACGGTCAGGATGCCCACCTGGAATTCGTTGATTCTGTTTCTCATCCGTTTCTCCAAATCCTACGGTCGGTGCGCCCTCGCTGTCCCTGTCGAAATCCCTCAGAAGGCTCCCAGGGGCCCCTGGGCGTTGCCTTCGATGAACTGCCGCACCATGGGGTGGTCCGTGGTCCGGACCTCGTCCACCGTGCCGCTGAACACGATCTTGCCGTTGCTGAGCATGGCCATCCGGTCGGCCACCTTGAAGGCGCTGGCCATGTCGTGGGTCACCACGATGCTGGTGACCCCCAGCTCCCTCTGCAGCTTGATGATCAACTCGTTGATCGCGTCGCTGGTGATCGGATCCAGGCCCGTGGTCGGTTCGTCATAAAGAATGTACCGGGGCTTCATCACGATCGCCCTCGCAAGTCCCGCCCGCTTTTTCATGCCCCCCGAGAGTTCGCTGGGAAGCTTGTCGTCCGAATCCACCAGCCCCACCTGGGCCAGGCATTCACAGGCCCGGGCCTTGATTTTATCATCGGACCAGTCCATGTGCTCGGTGAGCATCAGGCTCACATTCTCGCAGACGGTCATCGAGTCGAACAGGGCGGCCCCCTGAAAGAGGAACCCGAACTTCTTGCGCAGCTCCATCAGCGGCGCGGGCTCCATAAGGGAGATCTCCTCTCCCTCGATCCATATCTTACCCGAATCGGGGTCCAGCAACCTCACGATGTGTTTCAGGAGAACGGATTTGCCTTCGCCGCTGCGCCCGATGATCACCAGGGTTTCGCCCTTGTGAATCAGGAGGTTCGTGTCCTTGAGAACCTCCTTGGCTCCGAAACTCTTCGACACCCCCTCGATGACGATCCCCGCGAACGCGGCCGGATCGGCGACCGTCTGGTCGGGCGGGGGAGGGATGTGGTAGTCGATGCTCACGTCTCGGCCCTACTTCTTGAAAATGATCTGGAACAGGATGATGGCCAGGAAATAGTCCGCCACCAGCACGCTCAGGCAGCTTCCCACCACCGCGGTCATGGTCGCCCGGCCCACACCCTCGGCGCCGCCCCTGGTGTGAAAACCGTTGAAGATGCCGCTCAGCGCGATGATCGACCCGAAGACGACCGACTTGATCAGCCCGCCCAGGATGTCGCTGTGCTTGTAGAACATCTGCAGGCCCTCGATGAAAACGCCGCTGGAAATGTCCAGCGTCATCACCGAAATCGAATAGCCGCCGAACACGGCCACCGCGTCGGCGAAGATGGTCACGATGGGGATCATCAGGGTGGCCGCCCAAAAACGGGGCATGGCCAGGTAGCGAACCGGATCGATGGCCATGATGTTCATGGCGTCGAGTTGTTCGGTCACCTTCATCGTGCCCAGTTCCGCCGCGTAGAAGGCGCACAGCCGGCTGCCGACCACCAGGGCCATCAGCACGGGGCCCAGCTCGATGAAAACGGTCTTGGAGATCATGACCCCCAGGAACTTCATCGGCACCAGGGACTGCATCTGGTACACCGCCTGCACGGCGGTCACCGCCCCCACGAAGACCGAGGTCACCAGGACCAGGGGCATGGACCCGATCAGGACCACATGCATCTGCTCCAGGACTTCCTTGCGCATCTTCCAGATGTAGGGCGTTTGAAGGAGAATGGAACGCAACAGCAGGGTGCCCTCACCGGCGTTGAGCAGCCCCACGATGACCTTGTGGCCGATTTTTTCGAAAAAGCGTTCCATGGTGCGACGAATATAAGCCCCGCCCTGGTCGATGTCTATCCGATATGGGGCGTTTGCCGGGCGGCCGACAGCAGGGCATCGACCTCGGCCATGGGGACATCCAGGTGCAACAGCGCCTGGCGGGTGATTTCCAGGCCGGCCTCGCGCCGGGGCTGGATCACGGCGTGCACTCCCTGGGCCCTCAACTCCTTTTCCACCAGGTCCCCTTCGGCGCTGACCACCACATCGAGACCGGGCCGCAGGGCGCAGGCTTGACGCACCACGGCCAGGGCCGTGACCGGGGCCGAGGGGGTGACCACCAGAAGGCGCGCCTGATCCAGGCCCGCGGCCTTCAAAACCACCGGTTGGGCGGCATCCCCGAATATGGTCGCCACCCCCGCGCCCCGGCAGTACTCCAGCCGGTGCTGGTCCAATTCGACCATCACGAAAGGCAACCGGGACCGGGTCAGGATTTCCGCAACGGCCCGCCCCATGGCCCCGGCCCCGACGATGATCACGTGGTCGTGCAGCTCCTCCTTGACCAGGTTGATCATCTGGAGGTTTTCAGGGGGCCGACGGCGCCCGACCAGGCGGTACAGTCCGCCGGTCAAGCCCGCGGCAAACGGGGTCATGAACATCGAAAGCAGGGCCACGGTCATGATGTTGGAATACATCTCCGGCCCGATGCCGCCGCTGGCCACCCCCACCCGGCCCAGGACAAACGAGAATTCCCCGACCTGGAACATGGTCAGGCCCAGGGCCAGGGGAACCACATTCCGGTAACGGAAGACACGGCCGAGACCCGCGAAGAGCAGACCCTTGACCAGGGTGACGGCCACGACCAGCCCGAGCACCAGCCCCAGGTTCTCCTTCAGGTAGGCCGGGTCCAGAAGCATGCCCACCGAGGCGAAGAACAACAGGCCGAAGATGTCCCGCAGGGGAATGATGTCGCTCAGGGCCTGGTGGTTGTGCTCCGATTCACTGAGGACCATCCCCGCCATGAAGGCCCCGAATGCGAACGACAGGCCCACCTTGTAGGTGGCGTAGCCGACCCCCAGACCGAGGGCCGTGACCGTCAGCACAAAAAGCTCACGACTTCCCGAGCGGCTGACCAGGACCATCAGGCGGGGAATCAGGCGGGTGCCGACCACGATCATCAACCCCAGGAACAGTCCCGCCCTCAACAGGGCGAAACCGAGCTCCGGAAGACCCGCCTGCAGGTCCTGGAGCTTGGGCAGGAGAATAAGCAGAGGCACCAGGGCCAGATCCTGGACCAGAAGCATGCCGACCATCACCCGGCTGGAAAGGGTGCCCATGCGGCCCTGGCTCTGCAGGGTCTTCAGAACGACCATGGTGCTGGACAGGGAAATACAGGCGCCGAACCAGATGGATTCGGCCCAGGGCCAGTCCAGCACCTTGCCCACCAGCAGGCCCGACCCCAGGGTGAGGATCATCTGGATGGGGGTGCCGATCAGGGCGATTTTCCGCACCGGCCGCAGTTCCTTCAGGGAAAATTCGATGCCCAGGGCGAACAGCAGCAGGGCCACGCCGACTTCGGCAAGAAGTTCAATGTCGTGGGAATCGCTGATGAACGCGTGGGAGGTCACCGGGCCCAGCAGCACCCCCGCGGCGATATAGCCCAGGATCAGGGGCTGGCCCAGGCGGTGGGCGATCAAACCGCACAGAAGCCCCGCCGTCACGATGACCGCAATATCCGCAGCAATGCCCACTGGTCAGCCCCTCAGGTATCCCAGAACACCACGCAGGGTCTGGTTGGTGAAATCCCTCTCCCGCCGGCGAATGTCGTCCGGCAGTTCCGATCCCCTGGCGAAGCGGGAATCGATTCCCACCAGGCGCGTGGCGATGAGATCCATCAAGGCGGCCTCGTCCGCCGGCTGTTCCGAGTGGGGAAGCCCGCGCAGATCCGCCAGGGTTGCCGCCACCGTGTCCACCCACAGGGCTAGCTGGTCCCGGGCGGTGGTCAGCAGCTTGCCGACATCCCCGGAAAAATCCCCGTGATGGGCGAACAGAAGCCTGTCCGGCAACGGGTCCAGGGCCAGCAACCGGTCCAGCGAAGCCCGCGCCACCTCCGGAAAAAAACGGGGCGGCGTGGCCGGGCGCAGGTAATAGTCCTCGCTGCGGGGCCCGGCGCCCAGATCCGAAAAGGTTCCCGCGGCTTCCCCGAGAAACAGATGGCCCCCGTGCCGGAAGGTGACATGATGCGGCGCGTGGCCGGGTGTGGGGATGGTCTCCACGCCGCGTTCGCCAAGGGTATCGAATCCCGCCAGGGCCCCCGGGGGGACCGGGGCCGGTTGACCGTAGACCTCCGCCTTGTGGCCCAG
>Ga0210065_1000184_pt1 | contig 17704 bp, 8 predicted proteins | sample Muzzi_PWB_D1_FD_185533 | JGI IMG/M metagenome (GOLD analysis project Ga0210065, IMG submission 185533) | Wetland microbial communities from San Francisco Bay, California, USA, that impact long-term carbon sequestration - Muzzi_PWB_D1 (SPAdes) | ecosystem: Environmental > Aquatic > Marine >... | reverse complement strand
ACTCCTGGGCCGACTTCGGTGATTTCCAGGGCACGCAGCTTCGGATCCAGCCAGGAGCCGTAGATTTCCTTCAGTTTTCCAAGATAGACAGCCAACCCAGGGGGGCCGAACAGGCGGATGGGGTCGTTCCTGCGGGGCACCGGCGAATGCAGCGCGAACAGCAGATGAAGCAGATCGGCACAGTGGTCCGGGTGCAGGTGGGTCATCATCACCAGGTCGATATCGTCCACGCCGTGTGGCGCCAGACCCGCCTGCACCAGCCGCACGAGGGCGCCCGGCCCGGGGTCCAGCAGAACGCCGTGGCCGTCGACGGTCACCCAGTAGGCAGCCGGATTGTGAGTGGGAGTGGGCACGGCACCGCCGGCGCCCAGGATGTGGAATCTGATCATGGGTATAAAGGAATAGAACGGAGGGCGGGAGTCAAGGGGCTCCTCGGATTGTTTCGGCCAGGGGATAACAAAAATGCAGTATCAACATAATGAAAAATAACGGGTTATACAGGTTTTGTCCCTGTCGATTTCGCAATTTGCTCCCATCCTGATGTCATCACCATTTCCACGGGCGGATATCATGCCATCGGGTTTTTTCCAGTCGGGTTTCATGATTGGGCCTTTTTATGGCAACAAGCAGCTTCTAGTTTGAGTCCCCATCGGGGAGGCGGTTGTTCGGGTTAGAACTTTTTCAGAGTATTTCGGCTAGCCGACACTGAACGTTTTATTCGTCGCTATAACCGCCTGGAATCAAACGATGTGTGAAGGCGAGTCGTTTGGTGGTCGAAATTCTTAAAATCTAATCAATAACACACGCTATCCAGACGACCTCGGAATCGGCCTCTGAGTCTCGTTTTCTATGCATTTTGGGGGCCAACGCTTAACACAGAATATCAGCATTATGGTGCCTGCGAAACCGGGGCAAGTCCAAGGTGTGCATCAACGGCAGCTGTGTCCTTGTTTGCCCCAGTGGACAGGTCGGGTGCAATGGGCTCTGCGCGTCCCTTGACAAGGACGAGGAGAACTGCGGCCAATGCGGCAATGTGTGCCCGCCGGGGAGCATTTGCGAAAATGGCGGTTGCGTTCCCTGCGAACCGGTCAGCAGTGATTCGTTCAGTTGGGGCATGATCAAAGCCCGATACAGGTACCAACCGCCCATTCAGCCGGGCAAGGCTCGACAGCTTGTCAAAGTCTCTCCGCCACCCTGCGGAAATGTTGCCCGGTGATGGCTCTGGTCATGGCCACCCCGATCTGGGGTGGGTGCCGCGGTGAGGCCTTGGTCAGGAATCGCCAGTGGGAGGTCGGCTGCGATGGCCGATGCCCATCAGCCCAAGCGATTTGGGCACGGCGATGATGTCGCCCCGTTGATCTCCGCCCCTCAAAATATCCCCTAAAAAGCTAGGGCTTATGCTAAACTCGGGGCAAGTTTCCTTTGGGGGATATTTCCGGGGCCATTCCTGGCAACCGGGTCAGGAGGCGACACGATGTGGACAAGTTTCCGAATTTCGTTCATGACGATGGTTCTTTTCCTTGGTCTGTTGGCAATGATCGAGCCCGCGCCGGCCAGCGGCGGTTATCCATGCGAAGGGGATCTGCTGGAGATCATGTTCGCCCCGGAATCCCGGACGCGTTTGGTAAAGGGATCGCCGACCGATCTGTCGACGGATGCCACGGCGGACCTCGACGGGGTGCTTGGGTCCCTCGATTGGTACCGCTGGAGCCGGATCAGCCAAGTAGGCGAGGAAGAACTGGACCGGATCCGTTCCCGGGGTGAAAAGAACAGCGGTCTTCCATTATACGACCTGAACAACATCTACCACCTCAGGATACCGCCGGGTCAGGACATCTGGGACCTGGCAAAACAGCTCGAATCCCTGGCCGGCATCCATCGGGCCCGGCCGGTGCCTCTGCCGGTGAAGCCGCCCTTGCCTTCCGATTATCAGCCCCAGCAGAAATATCTCGATCCGGGGAACTTCACTCCGACCGGGATCGACGCGGAATTTGCCTGGAATTATCCCGGCGGAAATGGGTGGGGGATCACGGTATGTGATCTCGAATACAACTGGAACTACAATCATGCGGATGTGACCAAGGGAGCGGGCTCGCAGATCAACGCCGATGTCGTCGATCCGGGGTACGGTCCAGATCATGGAACGGCCGTTATCGGGGAAATGGTGGCGGACGACAACGGGTGGGGAATCACGGGGATTTGCCACAAGGCGGAACTCATGACCTGCGGAACCTTCTTCGGGGTACCGACACCCTCCTGGAATGTGCCGGGAGCCCTGGCGGTGGCCATCGCCAACCTGCAGCCCGGTGACGTGATCCTGCTGGAAAACCAATGGGACTACTCAGGTCAGGAAGACTTCGTCCCCATTGAATGGTGGACCGACTACTATCCCAGTCCCCAGACCTACAACGCGGTCTACGCCGCGATTCAGACCGCCGTGGCGAACGGAATCCATGTCGTGGAAACCGGGGGCAACGGCGAGGGTGACTCCGGAACCATCTCCTGGTACGGGGATTCCGGCGCCATCGTCGTGGGCGCCGGCGGCGCGTACCCCGGCGGAACTTGGACCGAGGGCGACCTGCAAAAGTTGTCTTTTTCCACCTATGGGCCGCGTTTCGACCTGCAGGGCTGGGGCGAGGATGTCGTCACGACGGGGTTCGGAGACCTGTACGGCTCCGAAGGCCCCGATTATTATTTCACCAGCCAGTTTTCCGGCACTTCAGCCGCGGGTCCGATCGTCGCCGGAGCGGTTGCTGCGTGCTCGGGCTTCTGGAAGGCCAACGTCTCTTCCACCCCAGCGTCGCCTTCGTACCTCCGCGACCTGTTGAAATCCACCGGGACGCCGCAGGTGACGCCGCCGGCGGGCAACATAGGCCCACGGCCAAACCTCAGAGCGGCACTCGAGGCCATTGGCGTTTCCGATGTTCCGACCGGAGGGATGCCATCCTCGCAGGTTGTGCTTCAACAGAATTACCCGAACCCGCTCAATCCCGAAACGCGGATCACCTTCTCGATTCAAAAACCGGGATACGTGAAACTGACCATCCATGACGCTTCCGGCCGCCGGGTGGAGACACTTCTGGATGGTCACCTGGAAGAAGGAACCCATCATGTGACCTGGGACGGAAGAAACGCCTCCGGCGGTCAGGTTTCCTCGGGGGTCTACTTCTATCGTCTGGAAACGGGGAATATTTCCGAGACCAAAAGTATGGTGTTGGTGAAGTGATTTTATTGGAGTCGGTTGGGCCATTTTCTGGCCGGCTCCAATCTTTTCTCATTAGTTCGCTTACCCGTCCCACCCTTTTAGAGATAGTCAACCCCCGAGCTATTTGGTTTTCTGCTTCGCAGGCCGTGAACGGGCTGTCCATACGCTTTTTCGAGCTCACCGCAGTGGCTCAGGAAGTTTTTCGGTTGGGCCTGCACACGCGGGGCAGGACTCGCAGCCGGTCCAGTAGGACGCCGCAGTACCCAACGTTGACCTCGTTCGTCAGCCTGGTGGTACCTTGATCAGACTGTGGCTGTGACAAGCATCGCTCGAGAGTAAAATCATCTCCAGTGAGCAACGTTATTATAGACCCCCACGATCAATCGCCTCGCCAAGGCCATTCTGACTTTGTTCTTGTGGCTTCGCTTCAGGCGGCTTCTGGCCCAGTCGCGGACTCGTTTGTCGCTGGACAGAAGTCGCACCGCCCATTCGCCCAGTATATGACGCAGTTCCCGGTTGCCCCGCTTTGTCAGAGAACCGTGATGGGCGGTATCGGCCGACTGGCTGATCCTCGGAACAAGTCCGGCGTAACAAGCGACGGCACGTGAGTTTTTGAACCGCCGCACATCTCCCAGTTCATGGACCAGTATCAAGGCCGTCAGTGGTCCTACGCCTGGCAGTTCTTGGAGCGAACGAGGGAGAGCATCCTGAGCCAGATCCTTGATCTGTTTGTCCAAGGCTTCGATTGATTCGGTAAACGCCACAAGCTGGGACAGAAAGGCTTTCAGAACTGCGGTGAGTTCTTTGGTCTCCATCTCGAGCTCAGCGAGCTTTTTGAGGTTCTTCTTTGATGTCAACCGACCGGGAAAGTTCGTGATCTTGTACGAGTTCAGCAGTGACCGTATCTGGTTGATCACCTGTTGCCGCATCCGTACAAGACTCTGCCGAGCCCGAATCAGCTTGCGTTTCCCGTACTCGTCGTCAGTTGCATAGTAGGTCTTGGCATTTCTGTCGATGTCGCCCAGCAACAGGCGACGTGCGATTTCCAGCGCATCCCGCCGATCCGTTTTCTTACCTAGGATCTTGAGGTTCAGCTTGACCGGATCACAAACAACAAAATCAACATTTCGGTCGAGAAGTCGATTCACGAACCATCGATTCAGGCCTATGGCCTCGATGGCGACCCGACCTGAGTTCAGATAGGGCTGGATCCGATCCAAAACCAGTTCACCCCCCGCTTGATCAACCGGCCGGCAGCGGAGCTCCTCGACAATCTCCCCGAAGCGGTTCAGGACACAGATCTGGAGAACAGTCTTGTGAAGATCGACGCCAATAAAATACCGTGGTATCTTGGACATGAGTCAGCCTCCTGTCTTGGTTTTGGTTTCGCCGCTAACGGAACCCTACCAATTTTTTCAGAGGCTGACTTTCTCTATACCATCCCGGGGAGCCGGTTTTTCTAATATGAACTTTCTGAGGTAATGGAGCAGGGCAGGGGGCCTGCTTTTTTTGTGGGTATAAGCAACTGGTATAAAAGGTATAGTGGGAGGACGTGAACCTGTCGGGCGGCGTAATCAGGATGCTTGGTTAACAGATGTGACCGAAATGACTTCCTTATAGATTTTGTTGCCTCAAGAACCATGTGATACACTATTCCGGGCTATAGGAAGGGGGACAAAATGAAGTCCGTGATTTTATCATGTCTGGTATTGGGTCTGAGTATTTGTCCCGCCATTGCCCAGGACCTGGGCAAGTCAATAGAGCGTCCCGTCAATAGCACGACAATCGCAGCTCCGGGCCACTTGGACGAATTCGACGGGTTATGTCCCCCGGATGCCGTTGCCGAGGGTGAACCTCCCACGATAGATGGCTATTTGGACGAGTTCAACGGCGGCTGTAATTCTCAGGAATTCGGAGCTCCATTTCAGAGAATAAACTGGACCAATGACAACAATGACGACCCCCTTGACGATGGTGAGGCCTGGTTGTGCGGGATAACCGGGTTGTATATCGATACCGACGGCCTAGAGAGCCGGGATACTGACTGGTATCTGGTTATTGCCCGCCAGGATGGACTGATGACCTTCACGGCCGAATCAGAACAGCCCTGCCAAATGTTCAAACTGGCTCCGTTGAACTGCCGGGATGTCGCCGTCGAACTTTCGGCGGTCTGCTGGAAATCGAATCCCCAGACACTGACCTTTCCCGTCACGGCCGGAGAGGAGGTCTGGTTGTGGATGGGACCGTATGACTTCACCGCCCCGGTTCCCGAATTCACCTATTTCATGACCGTGACCAACAACACTTTCGATACTGTTCCCAGCGAGGCAATGAGCTGGGGAGGGGTCAAGAGCATGTACCGGTAATCCTTATAACCGCATGAAATCAAACGATGTGTGAAGATGGTTCGTTTGGTGGTCGAAATTCTTTAAATCTATTCCTTAACACAGAATGGCCACCATATGTGAGTCTTGATGGACCCGGTTTGGGGGTTCAGGGCCCTGTCCCGGCGACGCCCTGCTTGTCCGGCGTGAAATCGTGTCGGCACGGACAAGTCTCGGAAGGAGCAGAGGGGCCACATCGAAACGAAACTGGCGGGGCCCTACCACATTCGGGGTCTCCTTTCGCCCCCGCACTGGAGGGGAACGGTCGCGATCTCCTCGCCGACCACGATCCCGAAGCCGTAGGGGGAAACCGCGAAGGCCGCCCCGCCTTCGACCATCATGCCCGGGGCCGCCATGAGCGACGGAGCGGTGGGATCCGAGACGTCGACGACCATGAGACCCGAATAGTACCCGAACACATAGGCCCGATCATCATCGACCACGACCTGGTAGGCATCGCCGTTGATGGCCAACTGGCTGCCGACGATCGCCGGGGCCGAAGGAGTGGAAACGTCCACAATCAGTAGGGCCGAACCATCGGCGACGTAGACCAGGCCGTTGGCCACGGCAACCCCCGTGGCTTGGCCCGGCGTATCGAGGGTACCCACGAGGGTGGGGGCGGCTGGGTCGGACCAGTCGATGACCTGGATATCCGGAAAGTGGCCAACCACGATGGCCAGGTCGCCCATGAGCGCAATCCGGTACGGTTGGCCGGGTAAATCGACCAAATCGACTTCCGTTGGAGCGTCGGGGTCGGTGATATCCACGACCCACAGCCCCAAATCACTATCGGCGACCAGGACATGGTTTCCCGCTACCGCCACCGCCCAGAAACCATCGGTACCGGGAAACCTCACCTTTCCCCGCAACTCCGGCGCCGCCGGGTCCCTGACATCCACGATCTGCAGCCCGTAGCCGAGCTGGGCCACGTAGGCGAAGTCGTCGGTCAGGGCGATGTCGGTGACCTGCAGCATCTCGAATTCGCTCGTCACCCGGGGAGCGGCCGGATCGGTCAGATCCACCAGGCAGAAGCGATCGTCCGAATCCGACCCGCAGGCGGCCAGGGTCCCGTTCACGGAAATACTGTTGTACCTGCCCGAAAGAACCGCCGGTCCCAGGCTCAACTTTTCGGCAGGCGGACCGGGCACGATCGTGTTGATTCCGGTTAGCCCATCGGCCACGAAGATCCGGTTGTCGGTCACATCGATGGCGAAGACCTCCGCCAATGGCACTATTCCGATCCTGGCAGGCGCCGCGGGATCGCCGATGTCATAGACGTACACGCCTCCCCGATCCCAGTAATATTCACTGAGGAAGTAGGCTTCGGTTCCCCGTAAGACGATCCTCTGGAACTGGATTTCCTCGTCGATCACCTGCCCGTCGACGATGACCGCGCCCGTGGAGAGATCAACCACGTACACGCTGGAGACGGAGACGGCGAAGAGCAGGTCACCCTGCACTGCCACGTCCTTTAGGTCGACTTCACCGAAATCGATGATGTCGACCGGTTCAGGATCGGCCGGGTCCCCGATTTCCAGCACATGGACCTGCGAATCGTCGAGGACGTAGAGCCTCTCTCCTTCGGCGACGATCCGATTCGGCCTTCCTGTCGAAACGATTCGGCCGAGGACCGGCGCGACGGGATCGGACATGTCCATCACCTGGATGCTATTTCCGATCCCCACGTAGGCCGTGCTTCCGACCACGGCAAGGTCGGTGACATATTCCAGGAGGAGGCTGTCATCGGCGATGGTTGGGTTCGTCGGATCCGAGGCGTCCACGACGACCAACCGGTTGGAGGCACTGCATGCCACGAGGGCATAACTATCCACGATGTCCACCGCAATGGGGTCGCGGGGAAGATCGATCTGTCCGAGTACCCGGACGTCCCCGGGATTGGAAACGTCGGCGATGACCAGCCCCCCCCTTTCGTTGGCGATGTAAGCCAATCCACCCACGATGACCATATCGCCCGACAACCAGAATTCCGCTTTCGTCGTTGAGGACACGTGAAGAAAGTTTCGGTAGTCCGTGCACGACAACCGGGACCCGGATCCCCGGGGCTCGACGGGATCGTTCCCCGAACAACCGGCCGTCAGGGCCAGAATTAGCGACAGCGCCAGCAACAGGGAGATTCGATAGATTCTCATCATACCTCTTGGTCATGGGTCCGGAACCGGTCGCCTGATCCGCGGCGGTCCCCGCATGTGGTATACCCCAATCCGATCAGTCCCACGCCACTCGCTCGTGCCACCCTTCGGGCCCGTTTTCATCGATCTCCGATACCCCCACCTTCGGCTCTCCTGGGGATAGGAAAAACAACCGCATGGTCCGGCCTCAACAGCCCGGGTGAGCGCCCATGCTACCACTTCTGAATGCTCTTTGTCACCTCCCCCCTCTCCTTCCTGCACTGGGGGTGGGGGAAGGGTAGTAACGATTTGCCTAACTTGGATTCCCGGCCTGATTTCCCGCCGCGAAGCGGTTCTTGTGTCTGCCCGGGTGTAACGGTTACTTTAAGCCTGCCCGAAATACACCACACCCGTCATGCACAAGGGGGCCCATTGCATGAAGCGCTGCCTGGTCACGATTCTCATCGTTTTGACAGCCATGCCCGCTTTCGGCGCCGGCTTCGCCAAAGTCGGCACCTTTGGCTACCCCTATGAAGGCATGTTCACGGGGTGCCGCAACACGGCTCTTGGCCAGGCCGACATGGCGGGGGCCTTCGGCCCCGCGGCCACCCAGATCAATACGGCCCCACTGCCGCTCGATGATGGGGCCGAGATGTCCTACAGCCTGAACCCCTTCTACTCGACCATCGATCAGGAGGTCTGGGGTGGTGCCGTGGATTATCGCGGCCTGCGGTTGGGTTTCTCCCAGTTCGTCTTCTCCATGGACCCACAACTCGTCAGGACGGCCTACAACCCTGAAGGCACGGGAGAAACATTCGACGCCGGAGATAAGATCACGGTGGTGTCCGCCGGGTACGATCTGGGGCGCCTGCTCGACCCTACGGGCCACTGGAATTGGACCGTGGGTGGAGCCTGGAGGGGATACCATTCATTCCTGGCCGAAAACGAAATTAATGAGGACACTTTCGACCTGGGAACAAGTGTGGCCTGGACCACCGACCATTCCCATGGCTGGAGTCGTTTGATCTGGGCCCTGTCCTGGCAGAACGTGGCGGACAGGAACTTCCAATTCGATGAAAGGGAATCCACCCTTCCCGGCTCGATACGAATGGGATTCACCTTCGAGTCGGCCTTCGGACATCTTGAGTGGGGAAGCGAAGCCTTCAAGGTCCTGGTGGCCTATAGCCGGCGGTTCATGCGTGAGGATTGGTATTATGGTCAGGACACGGACCACTTCGGACTGGAGATGACCGGGGCGGGCTTCCTGGCCATGCGCCTGGGGCACAACTCCCGACTGCCGGGTAACATCAACGCCTGGGGGGTGGGCCTCATCCTGGACCAGGATTTCATGGGCCCGTTCCTTGTTTCGGTGGATTACGGTGGATATGATACCACCTTTGATGATCTTGATATGTGGTCGATCCGTGCCCGTTATTCCTTTTAACTGAGCTAATCCCGGCTTACGCGAATCCGCCTCAGATCAGGTCCTCCCGGATGGCCTTGGCCACCGCCGCGGACTGGGAGTGGACGTGGAGTTTGCGGTAGATGTTGCGAATGTGGAAGCGCACCGTATCGGCCGCCACGCACATGGAGTCCGCGATGGCCGCGTAGCTGTTGCCCTGGGCCAGGCTGGTCAGAACCTCGTGCTCGCGGTCGGTGATGTGCACTTCGGACTCGGACGGCGGCTGGAACTTGTCCTGGAAGAGGGTCACCACGCGTCGGGCGATGCGCGACGTCATGGGTGATCCGCCCTGGTTGGCATCGGCGATGGCGGTGATGAGGTCTCCAGGCGGCGTGTCCTTCAGCAGGTAGCCGCAGGCGCCGGCGCAGAGGGCCTTGAAGATGTTGCTGTCGTCCTCGTGCACCGTCAGGATGACGACCTCCGTCCCGGGCCGGATCTCCTTGACCTTCCGCGTGCCCTCGATCCCCGAGATGCCCGGCAGGCCGATGTCCATGAGCAGGACGTCGGGCCGGTCGGTGGCCAGGGCGGCGAGCATGTCCTCGGCATTGGCGTATTTCTCGACGCAGACCAATTCCGACGACGCCCCCAGCAGCGTCGCGAGGCCCTCGCGCACAATTTTCTTGTCCTCGACAATGACGATCCTGATCATGCTGCATCTCCGCGGTGGGAAACCCGTAAACCATTGTCGAACAATGGAAAACGATTATCGCACCGGGATATCGTTATTTCAACGCAATTTCGATAATTGGCGACTGTCCTGGTCGGCGTGAGATTGCCCCGCCAGCCGGGGGAAATGGGGCCGGGGCCCGGGATCTACCTGATGGAACCTGAATATTCCACGGTCGTGCCGGTGGCGGCGGTGGACCGGATGGAGACCGTTCCGCCTATCTGTAGAGCGCGGTGGCGCATGTTCTTCAATCCGTTGCCCGTCGCATTCGCCTCGAGATCGAAGCCGCTGCCGTTGTCGTGCAGCTGCACGATAAGCCGGTTCCCCTTCAGGTCGGCCTTGAGTCTGATCTCGGTGCATCCGCTGTATTTCAGGCTGTTGTTGATGGCCTCCTTGAAGATCAGCAGCAGGTGCTGCCGGTGTTCCATCTTCAACCGCACGGATTTCAGGGAGGCCAGGTTCTCGGCCGTGAATCGAATATCCAAGGCACTCAGGGTCTCACGGAACGCATCGCTCAATCGCGAAATGAGGTCATACAGCGAATCCCGCTTCGGATCCACCAGCCACACGATGTCGCTCATGGAGGAGATCAGGCTCCGGGCGGTCGTTCGGATCCTCTGCGTCTCGCCTTCGACGAGATGCTGCGATTCCGACGGAAGTTTCTGGGTGATGACGTGGCCCATCATGGTGATCTCCGTCAGTCCGGCGCCGATGTCGTCGTGGAGGTCCGCGGCGATCTTGCTCCGCATGCGTTCGATCGCCAGCAGTTGCCTGACGCGGATGACGATCAGCAACGCGATGCCGCTCCCGATGGCCAGGACCAGCAGGAGGATGAACCACCACGTCTTCCAGAAGGGCGGCGTGATGACGATCCTCATGGAAGCCGTCCGGTCGCTCCAGACACCGTCGCTGTTGGTTCCCCTGACCATGAAAGTGTAGGTGCCCGCATCGACGCGGGTGTAGCCCACGAAATTCCTCGTGCCCGCCTCGGTCCATGCCCTGTCCAGTCCCTCGAGCATGTACGAGTAGCGATTTCGGTCCGGAGTCGAAAAATCCAGCGCGGCGAACTCGAACGAGAAAAAGTTGTCGCGGTACGAAAGGGTGATCTCCGCGAGGTCGGAGAGTGATTTGTGGAGCTGCGCCGGTTTGTCGAAAATATTGAAACCCGTCAGGACGACCGGGGGAGCATAGGTGCTGTCCACGATACGCTCGGGGGTGAATTCGCTCGCGCCGCCCACACCGCCGAAGATGAAGGTTCCCGCGGAGGTTCGGGCGTAGGCGCCGGTGTTGTATTCGTTGACCAGCAGCCCGTCGCGGGTGTCGTAGTTCCTGAAGGTCCCGGTGGAGGGGTCGAAGCGGGACAGTCCGTAGTTGGTGCTGAGCCACAGCCTTCCCTCGTTGTCCTCGAGGATGCCGTAGATGACGTCGCTGGGCAGTCCGTCCTTCATGAAATAGCGCTCAAATACCGGTTGGTTCCGGTCACTCTTCCGCAGCCGGGACAGTCCCAGCATCGTGCCGAACCACAGGTCCCCGTTGCGCCCCTCATGGATGGACAGGACATAGTTGTTGCTGAGGGAACGGGGGTCATCCGGATCGTGGAGATACCCGGTGATCTCTCCTCGCCGACCACCCGCGGAGACGGGCACCGTCGGGTCGCCGTCGAAGACGAGCCGGTTCAGGCCGAGTTCGGTGGCGACCCAGTATGTGCCGTCGCTGTCCTGCAGCATGGAAACGACATTGTTGTGGCTGAGGCTGGACGGATCATCAGGGAGATGGCCGAAGTTGGTGAAATTCCCCGTTTTGGGGCCGAAGTTGTCCAGGCCTCCGCCCCAGGTGCCGAACCACATGTCTCCCAGATTGTCCTGGTAGACGGCCCTCACGTTGTTGTTGCTGAGGGTGTTGGCGGCGGTCGGTTCGTGGCGCAGGTTCGTGAACCCGCCGCTTTCCGGGTTGAAGATGTCGACGCCCGTGTAGAGGCGGCCGATCCACAGCAGCCCCGAGTTGTCCCAGGTGAGGCAGCGCGTGTAGTTTTGCGCCGTGACGTCTTCGTCCTGGCCACGGAGGTGGCGCTCGACCCTGCCCGTTTTGCGGTCGTAGTGGTCGAGCCCTTGCGAGCTGCCGAACCACAGATCGGCCTTCGGGCCTTCGGCGACGGTCCACAGGATGGGGCCGCTCAAGCTGTCCAAGTCTTCGGGATCGTACCTGAAGTGGCGGTAACGGTCGGTCCGTGGATCGTACATGTTCAACCCGCCGCCGATCGTTCCTACCCAGAGGACCCCGCCGGCGTCCTGGAAAACCACGCGAACACTGTTGGTGCTCAGGCTGTGCATGTCGTTCTGGTCGTGCTGGAAGGAGGTGAAGGTGTCGGTCCGTCGATTCAGGAGGTTCAAGCCGCCATGGGTCGTGCTGATCCACAGGTGACCTTGCCGGTCTTCATGGCTCTTGCGGATGTTGTCGACGCTGATGCTGGTGGGATCGACGGGGTCGTGCCGATGATTGACGAATTGATTGGTCGACGGGTCATACTGAACAAGCCCCCCGGCCGTGGATATCCAGAGCATCCCCGAACGGTCGCGCAGCAGGTGCCGGACGTTGTTGCTTCTGATGGTGTTGGAGCCCTCGGGGCCGGCCTGGAAGTGGGTGAACTCGCCGCTTTCGACCGCGAGGCGGCTGAAGCCCCGGTTGGTGGCGATCCAGACAATGGAACCGGAATCAGGCAGGGCGAAGCGCACATTGTCGCTGGGCAGCCCGTTGCGGACGTTCGGGTCGTGCCTCATCCTCAGAAATTCGCAGGATCCGGACCGCAGAACGTTGAGCCCGCCATCCCTGGTGCCGACCCACAGGTCGCCCCGGGCGTCTTCGGCGATGGAACGGATGCGATTGCTGCTGATGCTGAGGGAATCCGAGGGATCATGGACGAAGCGGGTGAAGGTCCCGGTTTCCGGGTCGTAACGGTTCAATCCGCTGGAGAAGGTCCCGATCCACAGGAACCCTGCATGGTCCACGTGGAGGCACCAGATGTTGTTGCCCGAGATCGACCCAGGGATATCGGGGTCATGCTTGAATTTGGTGAAATGGTACCCGTCGAAGCGGTTCAGGCCGTCCTCGGTCCCGAACCACATGAACCCCTGCTGATCCTGGGCGATGGCTTCGACCGTCGATTGGGACAGGCCTTCCTCGATGGACAGTCGTTTGAACCTCATATTGCCGTGGGCCCATACCGATGGGGCCAGCATCAGCAGGAGAATGGCGGCAAGAGTTGAAAATCGGTAGTTCATGGGGTGCACCATACGACTGAAGGGGATTATTCATCAAGCCATAACCGGTCCTTGTGATCAAAGGCCAAGTCGCCACCTGCATGATCATGCGGGTCCCGCGCGCCGATATTGAATTTTCCACATCATCATGCAGTTATCTGCTTCCTGAAAATGGTTTAGCCTCGTTTTCCTGAGGCTTCGTCCAACATTTGCGGCCGCGCGTGACGGCAGTCCAAACCATTGGGAGAAAAAATGAAACGGGTGAACAAAATCCATGCACCGACCGGGTGGCTGGTCCTGGCGGCCCTGTTCCTGACAGTCTTCGTGGCCTCTTGTGGGGACGAGGACCCGGTCGCGCCGCCGGACACCAACGGGGCGCCGACCGCGCCGATCATCAACACGGCCGTGGGTGCGCCGGCACACAACGCCGACGGCGTCGACCTGGGGGTGGACCTGGCTTGGTCCTGCTCCGATCCCGACGGCGATGCGCTGACCTACACCGTTCGCTTCGGCACCGCTTCGGAGCCGGCCCTGGTGGCCGAGAATCACGCGCCGTCCACCTACACGCCGGTGGGCCTGGTCAACGGGACCACCTACTTCTGGCAGATCACGGCCAGCGACGGCGCCAAGTCGACCAGTTCACCGGTCTGGAGCTTCACGACGGTGGCCATGGCCGCCGAGACGGTGACACCACCGAACACCCCGACGGGTGAGGCCTCCGGCGAAGTGGATATCAGTCTTTCCTACTCCTTGACCGGTGGTTCGAGCAGCGAGGGCCATGCCCTCGAGTACAGCTTCGACTGGGACGACGGCACCACCTCCACCTGGTCGGCCGCCATGACCGCCGACCACACCTGGTCCGTGGCCGGCTCCTACGAGGTGACGGCCCTGGCCCGTTGCATCGAGCACCCCGAAGCCGTTTCGGGCAACTCGCTGTCCCTGCAAGTGGCCATCGACGGTCCGGAAAACGTGACCGCTCCCTTCTCGCCCAACGGCCCGCTGTCGCCCGAGGTCGACGCCGCGGTCAGCTACGTGGTGCTTGGCGCCACCAACAGCCGCGGCCATACGGTCGAGTACCGGGTGGACTGGGGTGACGGCACATTCTCGGACTGGGGGCCCGGCGACGGGGTGAGCCGGACCTGGACCGTTCTGGGCGTCCATGATATCCGCGCTCAGGCCCGCTGCGTGGACCATCCCGACGTGGAATCGGCCTGGTCCGGGGTCAGTCGGGTCACGGTGATGGGACCCGAGACCATCAGCACACCCGACGCGCCCTCCGGACCGGTCACGGGCACCACCGGCGAATCCCTGCAGTTCAACATGACCGGCGCGGTCAGCAGCCGCGCGGACGATCTGGACATCCGCTTCGACTGGGGCAACGGCATCGTCACCGCCTGGACTTCCGCCGATTGGGGGGCGACCCAGTGGAACACGGCCGGTTCCTACGAAGTGCTGGTGCAGGCGCGTTGCCACGACCACACGAGCATCCTGTCCGCATGGTCGGCCGCCACCACGGTGACCATTTCCGATCCCCCGGCCGAGACCGTCGGCACGCCCGACGCGCCTTCCGGACCGGCGACCGGCGAAACCATTTCCCAGGTTACCTTCACGACGTCCACCGTGACCTCCAGCGCGGGTCACAATGTGGATTACGTTTTCGATTGGGGCGATGGCACCAATCCCAGCCGGGTCTCCAGCCCGACCGCCGGCCATTGGTTTGCCGCCGGGACTTTCGACGTCCGGGTCAAGGCCCTGTGCAGCCTTCATCCCGAGATCGAATCTCCCTGGTCGTCCACGACCCCGATCACCATCACCGAACCCGCCGAGACCATCACGGCCGACCCTCAGATCGTGGGCGACACTCAATTCGCGGCAGTCGGTGAGGAGGCATGGGTGAGTTGGGGCATGGTGGAGAGTAATCTGAATCACGCCCTGGAATACCGGGCGGACTTTGGTGACGGCACCTTCTCGGACTGGGCGAATTCCAAGTCCGTGACCCACGCGTGGTCCGCGGTCGGTACCTACATCCTGCGCGCCCAGGCCCGGTGCATCGAACACCCCGACATCGTGTCTCCATGGACCTCCGACAACCATTCCGGAGAGATCCAGATCTATGGCGATGTCGAGTTCATGCTGCCGGCGGAGGTGGCACCGTCAGCTCCGGTAACGCGGACGGGGTTGAAGGAGTACACGTACAGCATCGGCTGCGGTTCCAGCAAGGGCCACAGGTTCGAAGTGCGCATGGACTGGGGCAACGGCGAGATCTCCGATTGGATTCCCCAGACCTATGACTGGAATCCGGTCTATTTCAATTACACCTACACGGTCTCGGGAATCTTCGAGATGTCGGGCCAGGCGCGGTGCATCGAGCACCCGGACGTCATCTCTGACTGGAGCCCGACGACCACCATCACGGTCCCCGAGTTCATCACCACCCCCACCCTCAGTGGCGAGGTTTCCGGGACGGTGGGAGTACCGGTATCGTTCCTGTCCGAGGGTGCGGTCAGTTCCGAAGGGCATGCGGTGGAGCACTCCTTCTTGATCTTCCCCACCTGGACGGCCTTTACGGCCTCACCGGCGTTGGAGTATACCTTCACCAAACCCGGGACCTATACGGTCAGGACCCGCGCCCGTTGCGCGGAACATACCGATATCGTATCGGCGACGTCGGCGGAAATACTGAGTGTCGTCATCACCGAATGACCGGCGACATTCTAGCCTGCAAAAGCCCCGCCTCCCTGTGGAGGTGGGGCATTTTTCGATACGGCCCACGGTTACCGACCCGCTATCAGCCCAGCGGCCCAGTTCAGCCAGATTTCATAGCCGCCCTGGGACTGGCCTTGCCTCAACCGCAGAGCTGCGAATCCTCCGTCGGGATGGCCCTGGAACGAGCGGTGGTTCGAGATCTGGAACAGACGCCGCGGCGGGCTGAACCTCACCGGGTCGCGGCTGACGTCCACCACGTGGAGCCAGCGACCGGAGAGGGATGCGAAATAGAGGCGATCGCCTGAGGGGCTCCAGAAGGGACGGGCCCCGCCTTCCTGCGAAACCTGCCATTCACCCTTGCCGTCAGGGAAGCTCCGGACGACGATTTCGCGACGCCCCGATTCGACCGTCTCGTAGGCGACAAAACGGTCGTCAGGGGACAGGGTGGGATTCTGTTCGGCGAACTGCGTGTTGGCCAGCATCGTGACAGCGAGGTCGGGGTCCTCGAGCTCGATATATCCGATGTCGGATGCGTTGGCTTCGGTCCAGGCGCACAGGACAAGGATTCCCTGGTCCCTGGTGAAGTTGGGGGTGTTGCCGCGAACACCGATGGCCGACGACGACGACCCGTCGATGGCGCGGATCTCCTGGTGGAGCTCGGCATTGTTCGTTCCGGCAGTAAAGACGATGTTCAAACCGTCCGCCGACCAGGAAAGGTCCCCGATGGGGTCCTTGCTGAACATGAACAACTGTCTGGCCCCGGAGGCCATGTCGACCGTCCAGATCTCCGAATTATCCCCCTCGACCACGACCACCGCCCGGGTACCGTCGGGCGAAACGGCCAGTTCGGTGGCCCCGAGGATGGGTTCGCCGATCTCCCCGGTGGGGAATCCGTTTTCGTCGACGCGAATGATCTGCATGTTGGTCTGGGCATTGGTGACGTAGGCGAGATCTCCCTGCGGGGATACCGTTGGGAGCGAACCTTCGGGGATAACGAGAAAGGGTTCGCCGGTGACCTTGAGGTCCTCCAGCGAGAAGGGCACGGCCCAGATGCCGGGATTGTCCGGAGTCCTCATGTACACCAGGTGGCCGGAGGTGTAGGCCGCTGAATTCAACTGCTGTCCCTCGACACGCAGAATTTCGCGACGTTCGGTCCCGGTGAACAGGTGGATCGAGTCGAACCTCAGATCCACGTGGGGGTGGAACAGGAAACCGCGATTCCCCGGCAGCGAAAAAACGTGGTGGAAGTCGGTTTCATTCTCGTCGGGAACGATCAGTTCCCGGGCGTCGCCCCCCGAAGTGCCGACGCTCATCAGCCCGATGTCGCCGGTGGCGAATACAATCCGGTCATCTTCCGTCCAGTCGATGGAGCCCGCCCAGGAGTGCAGGTCGTTGTCCATCTCGCACAGTCGTGTCCTGTTGTTGCCGTCCGGCCGGATCTTGTAGTAGGACTTGGCCAGGGCGAAGGCGATCCACTCGCCATCGGGGGACCAGGTGCAGGCCAGGGCGCCCTCGGTGCCCGGCACTTCTCGCGATTCCATGGCGTCGAATTCCCTGATCCACAACATGTTTTCATTGACGAACAGGAACCGGGAGCCGTCCGGGGAAAGAGCGGAACGGGGTGTGCCCTCGCTGTCCCGTGGAATGGCGAACCGAACCTGCCTTGCCGGAGGAACGTCGGATACCGAGGGGATCAGCATTTTCACGAGAACGGCCCCGAGGACCAGACCGGCCAGGCCGACGACCGCCAGGATGCCACCACGGCGGCCGGTGGAGACCTTCGCCGTGGGCGCATCCTCTTCGAGGGGCTGGTCGAGCAGGACGCGGGCCTCGCCGATGTCGCGCAGGCGGGTCGAATCGTTGCGGTCGAGGCAGCGTTTCAGCAGACGTCGCA
>Ga0210065_1000183_pt1 | contig 17770 bp, 19 predicted proteins | sample Muzzi_PWB_D1_FD_185533 | JGI IMG/M metagenome (GOLD analysis project Ga0210065, IMG submission 185533) | Wetland microbial communities from San Francisco Bay, California, USA, that impact long-term carbon sequestration - Muzzi_PWB_D1 (SPAdes) | ecosystem: Environmental > Aquatic > Marine >... | reverse complement strand
TGTAAAGCTGCTGCCAGTAACATCAAACCTGCACCAAAAGCGCCCGCTTTCGTCGCAGCGTGCATGCGCATGTAGAAGTCCGGCATGCGGTTGACTCCCAGTGCAGCCACGAAACCAAAAAAAGCTCCCAGCACCATACAGATCGCAACTAAAATACTCATTTAGTTTCCCCTCTTCCTAAATAGCGTGCAAAGGCTACTGTGCCGAGGAAACTGACCAAGGAAATCGCAAAAGCTGAATCCAGCAGGACACCTTGATCAAAAAAAATCGAAAACATAACGATCAAACACAAGCACAGACCTCCGATCAGATCGAGCGCAACCACTCGATCAAAGGGAGTCGGCCCCACAATCACACGGCGCAAAGCTAGGCCGAGACCTGCCAGCAGCAGGACCGAACTGATCGCAAAAGCTATCATCATCGGAGTATCCAATTCGTTAAAAAACACGCTTCACCCGCTTTCCATAATCGTTGAGTAATTGTTCCGCTACCGCTTCAGCGGGGCTATCCAGATACATCGCATGTATGTAGAGGGTGCTGTGATCGTCGGAAACCGCGAGTCCCAACGTGCCGGGTGTCATCGTAATAAAGTTAGCCATCATTGAGATCTGCGCGTCTGTGAAATCGCTGACATCAAGCGCGATGATACCCGGCGTCATGCGGTGTGTCGGCGTTAAGACGTCGTACGCGACACGTACGTTGGAGACCAAAATCTCCTTCAGGTAGAAGAGCAGGAATTCTAAAAATGCTAAAATACGCATCATGGCGACACCTCCGCAACGGTCGGCAAGACTGCCGAAATGTATCCTTGTGGATCGAGTAATTGCGCCGCCGCTCTTTCCGAAAAGGCAAAGAGAGGTTCGCCGAATAAACCGATCACAATCGTCGAGATGGATAAAACTGCAATCGGGATGACCATCCATGCGAGGTGGCCGACCGGCTTGGGAACTTCCACTGCAACCGCATCAGGCTGTTGTTTCCAAAAGGCCTCTGCCCAAATCTTGGTCATCGAATACAAGGTCAAAACACCCACCAGCAGGGCGGCAGTCACTGCACCCCAACTCTCAATACCGATGCCCGCTTTCACCACTGCAAACTTAGCCCAGAATCCGGAAAGCGGCGGGATCCCACCCAGCGAAAACGCGGGTATGAAAAACAACAGCGCCAACCATGGGGCCGACTTGCACAGTCCGCCGACCTTGGCCAGATCACAGCTTCCCTTCAGCCGTATAACCACACCACTCACTAGAAAGAGGTTCGTTTTCACAATAATGTGGTGCACTAAATAGAAAATAGCAGCCGCCAACGCGAGCGGCGTCATAAACGCTAGGCCCAGCACCATGTAGCCGATCTGACTCACAATGTGAAATGACAGAATGCGTCGCATGTCGAAGTGCGAAGCCGCGCCCAGTACACCCGTGATCATCGTCAAAATCGCGAGCCACAGAATGATCTCCTGAACATGCGGAAACAGCGGTACAAACATGAGCGTATATGACCGGAAAAGCGCGTAAACGCCGACCTTGGTTAACAGACCCGCAAAAACCGCAGAAACCGCGGACGGTGGCGTATGATACGAAGCTGGCAACCAAAAGAAAAATGGAAACATACCCGCTTTAAGGCCAAAGGAGACTAACAGCAGCATGGAGCTGCTGAGTGCCCAGTCAGCATTTTCCGCCATTGCCAACTGATACGCTATGTCCGCCATGTTGAGCGTGCCGGTCTTGCCATAAAGAATGCCAGCACCTGCTAGAAACATCATCGAGGAAAGCAAGTTGAGACAGACGTATTTGAGTCCACCCTCGAGTTCGCCCTTCTCTCCTCCCATTGACATCAATACAAAGGATGCAATCAGCATGACTTCGAACCACACATACAGATTGAACAAGTCGCCGGTCAGGAACGCCCCATTGACGCCAAAGATCAGTACCAAATAAAGCGGAAAGAAAAACTTACGCAGGCGTGTGTCATCAATTTCACTGAGGGCGTAAACCGCTACCGCTATCCCCATAAAAGATGAGACGGCCACCATGACCGCGCTGAAGCGATCCGCTACCATTGATATACCGAATGGTGCTTCCCAGCCGCCGAGTTGAATGACGACATAATCAGCCTGATCGACGACGAACACCAAATACAAGGAAGCCGCAAAGGTAAGTGCCGCAAAGACAACACCGCCGATGCGTTGCACCTGCAATGAGCGCGCGCCCAAGAGGAGCGTGACCACTCCCAGCAAGGGAATCAGAATCGGAAAAAGTAAAGCGTATGCGTTCACGTGTCGGTGTTGTCGAATGCGTTAATGTCGTCATCACCCACGGCTTCGTGCGCGCGGCACACGAGTGCCAAAAGGAATGCGGTTAGACCAAAGCCGATCACGATGGCGGTCAGCACCATTGCCTGCGGTAAGGGGTCCCCAAAGGGTGCCGGGGGGGCAGTTGCTCCCGCTTTGACCAGCGCAGGTCGACCTGCCAGCAAGCCTCCGGAGGTAAACACCAGCAGATTCGCTCCTTGAGAAATGAGCACGATGCCAATCACCAGCTTCACGATGCTGCGACGCAACAAGCTGTATATGCCAGCGGCGAAAAGAATGCCGATCAGTAATGCAATCAGTGGTTCCATTAGTCTACAGGCTCCTCTGTTTCGGGTTGTGCCAGCTCCGCTAGGCAAAAAGTCGTGTGCAGGGTAAAACCGATCACCACTAGATAAACACCCACATCAAATACCAGTGGTGTCCCTAAGTGTATCTTACCCAATAGCGGCAGTGAGAACGTTGGCAGCCACTCGCCGGTTAAAAATACACCACCGGTGAGCATTCCGGGCAAGCCACTGATGATCGCAACCGCAAGTCCTAGCGCTAACAAAAAAACCGGATCTACACGCAGCTTTTCCTTGGCCACACGCATGCTGCTGCCGATTCCGACCAGAATGTAAGCAGTCGCTGCCATCAAGCCGCCAATAAATCCACCGCCGGGCAAGTTGTGCCCTCGATATAGCACAATGAGTGAGAGAACGATTAAGCACGGAAACAGTAAGCGCCCGGCACCGCCTAGGATGAAATATTTCATGATGTCCCCTCCTTACGTTTTTTAAACTTAACCGATACCAGCGCAGCGATGCCCAGCGCGGCCGCGGCAATCACCGTGATTTCTCCCAGCGTATCGAGGGCGCGGAAATCAACCAGTATCACGTTCACCACGTTTTTACCCTTGGCCTCGGGGTAACTCATGGCCGCCAATTTATCCGAGATGGCATGGTTGAACTGTATATTTACAGCTTTCAAAACGAGAAGCATCATTAGAAAGCCAAACGTACTGGCCAAAATCGCGTCGCGTACTCGCATCATTTTCGAGGAAATTGTTTTAAGGGGTGGTAGCCGCAGGACCACATACATGAAGAGCACAACTGTTAGCGTTTCGACTAATAGCTGCGTAATTGCTAGATCCGGAGCACCATAGTAGACAAAGATCAGCGCCACACCAAAGCCCACTGTGCCGAGTGCCACAAGTACTGTCATGTAGGCTGTAGCCGTGACCGCTACGAAGGCCGAGATCACCATAATCACCACCAGCCCCATCATAATCAGGTCAAACTCCGACCAGTCGATATCGAACTGCAAACCTCCGAAATTTAAGATGGCCCACACAAGGAAACCCACTGTCACCAGTACGATCATAAAGACATAATCATGCAGACGGCCCGTTTGCAGTCGGCGCGTTTGCGCTTTCGAAAGCCAGATGGTAGCATTGAAAATGCGTTCGTACATCGCCTCAGCACCCCAAGGGCGAATCGCCGCACGCACCTGATCGGCCACCGCCCAGAATTTGCCGCGAATCGTGTACAGCGCATATCCGCCCGCAACCGTAAAGACACTCAAAAGAAGCGGAAGGTTAAAACCATGCCACAACTCTAACTTAATAACCGGCACCGGTCCGCCAAGAATCGAAGCAATTGTCGGAGCCAACAAGCCGGTCACTAAAAATGGGAAGAGCCCTAAGACTAGGCCGCCTACACCCAGTACAACTGGCCCTAGCCACATCGCCGGCGGCGCTTCGTGGGGTTTCTTCGGTAAAGCCAGATGGTTGGACTTACCGAAAAACGGGCCAATCCCCGCCTTGAGCGCGAGTGCCATCATTAAGAAATTTCCGATGAAAGCCGCCAGTAGAAAATATAGCTCCAAGCCTTCCAGCTTTACACTCGCTTTGTAAATCAATTCTTTTCCGATGAATCCAAAGAATGGCGGCAGGCCTGACATCGAAAGCGCCGCCAGACCTCCGGCAAATGCGGTAATCGGCATCAGGCCACGCAAGCCGCGCAATAAGGTGACATCACGCGTGCCGGTTTCATGATCAACCGAACCCGCCACCATAAAGAGTGCGGCTTTGTAGAGAGCGTGCCCAAGTAAAAAGCCCACCATTGCCTTGATCGCATAGTCCGTACCGATTCCCAGCAGCATCGTTAAGAGTCCCAAAACCCCCAGCGTCGTGTAAGCCAAAATGGCCTTGAGATCCTTTTGAAACAAACCGAGTACCACTGCGAGAAGCAAGGTAACACTCCCAAAAATCGATAGCGTGTTACCCCAGAGTTCTGTACCTCCGAGCGCTGGATTCAAGGCTGCCATCAGGAAAATGCCCGCTTTAACCATTGTAGCCGAGTGCAGGTACGCACTGACCGGTGTTGGTGCCGCCATTGCGTTGGGCAACCAAAAGTGGAACGGTACCTGCGCACTCTTGGTAAAGGCACCACCGAGCACCAGTAACACCATCGCCAGATAGAAAGGACTCTCACGCAGGACATCCCCCATCGCATTAATTTCAGTTAACGAGAACGAACCGGACACGCCACCAATAAAAATAAACCCGGCCAACATCGCCATAGCACCCAACCCGGTAGTCAAGAGAGCCTGTAACGCCTTCCATCGAGATTCCTTTTGCTCATGGTTGAACCCGATCAGCAGGTACGAGGTAATACTCGTGAGCTCCCAAAAGATAAAAAGGACAATCAGGTTGTCCGAAAGTACCAGTCCCAGCATCGCGCCCATAAATGAGAGCAGGTAAAGATAGAAGCGTCCCAAGAGCGGGTGCCCGTGCATATAGCCACTGGCATAGATCACGATCAATCCCCCGATGCCCGTCACCAGCAGACCCATTAAAAGCGCAAGACCATCGAGGCGTAAACTGAACGCACAATCCAAAGCGGAAAACCAATCCACATGATACGCCACCACCGATCCGTCAGCAATGGTGCCGGCATGACTCGCCAAAAGTGCAAAGGCGCCAAAAGGCGCCAGCGACAATAACCAACCGCATTTGTCACTGCAGCGCCCACAAATCCATGACGCCAAAAATGAAGCACCAAAAATTAAAAGTAGACTCGTTAATAAAAAACTAGGCATCTAGCTGCGCGTTTAGCTGGCAAAATTTTGACTACGATTGGAAGAAGCGCGATCGACACAAGCAAAAGCGCACGAATTTGGACTTTAAATCCAAAAGGTGTTTTATTTGCAGGCCTTGGTAGCCGGTCGGACTATCCAAAACAATTCGTGTCGCTCTGAAGGCATATAAATAAATATGCTGTGACTAGCATGTAATATGCCCAGCCACCTTTTAATCAGAGCCTGCTGTCGTCACTGGTATACCCGCCTTCGAATGGTTCCTTCGATGCTGGAACTTATTAATGTCACGCAGGGACAATTCACCGGCAAGATCTTGATAACTCGTGGTATCCTGTAAAAACATACCATACAGTTGACGGTCATAAATTTTTCTGGCGCGCTCGTCCGTACTGATTCCTGCTTGTTGCTGTAAATCCACCATACGCTGATCCCACTCTGACATATCATAAGTCTTGTTGGAAAAATTCACTACTTTCGATTTAAACAGCTTTTTTTCCTTCTTAGCCTCCAGCTGGATAGGCGCACGTTTACTACCTAAAGATGAAAAATGCTGGTCCCATTTTTCTATCGGAAAGGTTTTTTGCATCAGATCCGTTTTCGAGGTGGACTGCCACTTGCGCTGGTCAAAGCGCTGATCTGACAAAATACTCTCCTGCTTACTGTAATCTCGCATCTTGGGCGAATCCGCGTGCAGAAGAACGGCAGAATACATCAGGGTAAGGCAAACAGCTACAAATATTGGAGTACGTATGGACATTACAACCAACCCAATAGAACAAGCTGGCGGCAAGATCAAGCCATTCTCGCCAGAGCTTTCAAGCGCAGCACTCTAGCCCCTTGACGGACTCAAGCGAAGCCTTCTAAATCCGCCTTTTTCTAAAAATGGCAACTCCAAGCAAAGATTACGACTTTTCCAGCATCGAACCCAAGTGGCAAGACTACTGGGCGCGCAACAAAACCTACCAAGCGACGGATTTCGAAGAGAAACCAACCTACTACGTCTTGGATATGTTTCCCTACCCATCGGGTGCAGGTCTGCATATCGGTCACCCCGAAGGTTATACCGCAAGTGATGCACTCAAACGCTTTAAGAAAGCGCAGGGGTTTAATGTTTTGCACCCAATGGGCTGGGATGCATTCGGTCTGCCAACAGAGCAATACGCGATCAAGACAGGGACGCACCCTTCGATTACGACCAAACAAAACGTCGCACGCTTTACCGAGCAATTAAATCAGTTAGGCTTTACCTATGACTGGAGCCGCGAGATCAATACCACCGATCCCGGTTACTTCAAATGGACTCAGTGGATCTTCTTACAGCTTTTCAAAAGGGGACTCGCCTACGTCGATGAGAAACCAGTCTGGTTTTGTCCCGAATTGGGCACTGTCCTGGCCAACGAAGAAGTCCTTAATACAGCTGAAGGCCCACGTTCAGAGCGCGGGAATTTTCCCGTCGAGCGTCGCCCTATCCGTCAGTGGGTATTGCGCATCACTGAATACGCAGAACGCCTAATCGCAGGCCTTAAAGATCTTGACTGGCCTGACTCCACCAAGCGACTACAGGAAAACTGGATCGGCCGTTCTGAAGGCGCCGAAATCACGTTTGATGTCTCTGGCCACTCAGCTGAATTGAACGTTTTCACCACGCGCCCGGATACGCTTTATGGTGCCACCTACATGGTCATTGCGCCCGAGCATCCGCTACTCACGCAGATAACGACTGACGAGCAAAGCCAAGCCGTCTTTGACTATGTTGAAAAGGCCAAGAGCAAATCCGACTTGGAGCGAGCGGAACTCAGCAAGGATAAAACAGGCGTCTGGACAGGTGCGACTGCCATCAATCCGATCAATGGTAAAGAGATACCTATCTGGGTCGCTGACTACGTACTAATGACCTATGGTACCGGTGCAATCATGGCAGTCCCTGCCCACGATACCCGCGATTTTGAATTCGCTAAAGAATTCGATCTGGAGATCGTGCAGGTGATAGACGATGACCAGACGGCTGCCAAGGACGCAAATGGCGCACTCGTTGAAGCTTACACCGGCCCCGGATTGTTAATAAATTCCGGCGAGCAGTCCGGTCAGGATTCAGACTCTGCTAAGCATGCCGTAATCGAAAAACTGGCCGTTGAACACCGCGGCAAGGCCACCGTCAATTTTAAGTTGCGCGATTGGTTGTTCTCACGCCAGCGCTATTGGGGTGAACCTTTTCCGATCATTTGGGTAAATAAGGCTGACTACGCAAAAGCAGATGACTCACTCAAATCAGTCGAACGTCCGGTCTGCTGTCAAATCGATGGCGAGTTACGTTTCGCGCTCGCACTACCAAATGTGGAATTGCCGCTGGAATTGCCGGAAGTTGAAAGCTACACGCCCTCCCCTGATGGGCAGAGCCCGCTCTCCAAGGCAGATACCTGGTTACATGTTTATGTCGATCCCCGAACCGGCGAAACTACTTCTGAACCCAAAGACGGTTGGCTAATGGGAATTCGGGAGACAAATACCATGCCGCAGTGGGCAGGTTCTTGCTGGTACTACCTGCGCTACATCGACCCACACAATACTGAGGCCCTAATTGATCCTGAAAAAGAGAAGTACTGGGGCACACCAGACTTGTACATAGGTGGTGCGGAACATGCCGTATTGCACCTCTTATACGCTCGCTTCTGGCACTTAGTACTCTACGACATCGGAGTCGTCAGTAATCCCGAACCCTTTAAAAAGCTCTTTCACCAAGGCATCATTCTCGGCGAGGATGGTGAAAAAATGTCGAAAAGCCGTGGCAATGTTGTGAGTCCTGAAAGCGTCGTCGATGACTATGGAGCTGATGCTTTGCGCTTATACCTGATGTTTCTGGGACCACTCGAAGCCATGAAGCCGTGGAGTACCGGCGGCATCGAAGGCATCGCACGCTTTTTACGAAAAGTCTGGCGTCTGGTGGTAGCCGAGGATGGCAGTATACTACCCAATTCGACAGCGATTCAAGCGATCGACCCGGAATCGGAGCGAGTGCTGCACGCTACCATCAAGAAGGTCACCGAAGATTATACCAAATTAGGCTTTAATACTGCGATTTCGCAAATGATGATATGCGTCAATCAACTTAATAAGGCAGAAAATTTACCACTGCATGTCGTCGAAACGTTTGTGCAGTTACTCGCTCCATTGGCCCCGCACATCGCCGAGGAACTTTGGGAGCGCATCGGACACACTGATAGTATTGCCTGTGCTGGTTGGCCGACCTTCGATGCAGGGAAACTGATCGAAGATAATATTAAGATCATATTTCAAGTGAATGGTAAGTACCGGGGAGATGCTGAATTCGCGGCCAACGTCTCCAAGGAGGAAGTCATTGCCGCTGCAAAAACGCATTCCAAGGTACTTCCCCATATTGAGGATAAAAGCATCAAGCGTGAAATTTATGTACCGGGCAAAATTGTTAACATTGTTGCGAGTTAATGAAAGCCATTCAACAGAGCCTGCAGCTGAGTTTATACCGTCCACTGGCATGCTTGATGATCGGCTTGGCAACACACTCAGTGCAGGCCGAACCGAGGCCTGACGGCATCGCGGTAGTTACTAGCCTGAAGGGCGATGTTAGAATCATCAATGCTCTTGGCGAAACCATCCGACCACAACTACATTCAGAACATGCGCTGAGCCAGAACACCATTGAGACCGATCATAATGCCTATCTCTTTCTAGCCCTATCGAACGGGCTTGGCATTGGAATCAATCAATCCAGCAAAGTGAAAATTACCCAATATACTCAGCAGCCCTTTGAAGCAGAAAAAGAAAATCTGGATTTCGAGCCTTCTGAATCCGAGTTCAACATCGAAATTGAATTCGGCACGCTTGCGATTTCCAGTGAAGGTCTCTCACCGCTCTCAAAGGCACAAATCAAAACTCCCGAAGGAACATTACGCGTCCATTCGGGCAGTTCCTCAATTATCTGTGACACGACAGGTACAACCGTTTGCGCCTACCGCGGGAATGCCACTTTTTATTACCCAGACCAGTTGAATCGAAGCTTTATCTCAGGTCCAAGTTGTATTCGCATCAGCCCGCAAAGCTATAAAGTGGCCAAAGTAGCCGAACGCATCCCAATGGAATCACTGCCGCAACATCTACAGCGTTTTACCGACGCGACACGCCACGCCAGTCAACGTGTACTCTTTCGAGCGTCGACATCAAAAAATCCGGTAGAACCTATTCTGGTCGTCCCCAAGAAACATTTTAACCAAGCGACTAAACGTCCATACCAGTATAACGACTAATTTATGACCTCACCCGTCTCAAATTTTTTGCCAAACACATTCGATTTGCGCCCGATAGGACTGATCGCAGGCAAGGGGCGCTACCCCATCTTAACCGCAGAAAGGATCCGTGCGGCAGGCTATCCGCTCAAAGTCATCTCCTTTGCCGGCGAAACTGAACCGAGTCTGATTGAGTCATGTCCCAGCCAAGACCATATTCAAATTAAAGTTGGGCAACTTGGAAAGTTATTGAAATCACTCCGTAAATTGGACTGTGGCTATGCCTTGATGGCCGGACAGATAACACCTCGCCGCCTTTTCCATGGGCTGCAACCGGATCTGAAAGCTCTGAAAATCCTAAACAGCTTGAAAGTCAGTAACGCGGAAACAATTTTTGGGGCAATCGCCGAAGAAATTGAGGCGATCGGTGTAACCATGTTGGATGCACGGGCTTTTCTGGATGATCAACTGGCAACTCAAGGTCTAATGACGCGCGGAAAAATCAAAGCGGACCTCTCTTTTATTTCACACGGCATACAGGTAGCAAAAGGCATAGCGAATCTTGATATCGGACAAGGAGTTGTTGTTCGCAAAGGAACTGTTTTAGCAGTCGAAGCATATGAAGGCACGAATTCGATGCTGCAAAGGGCTGGCGCGTTCAAAACGAAAGGTCTGATTTTCGTAAAAACGGTCAAAAGAGGTCAGGATTACCGTTTCGATGTTCCTGTTTTTGGAGCTCGCACTCTGGAGGTTATGGCCGAAGCGGGGATACACACAGCCGCACTTGAAGCAGGGCGTGTTATTATTCTCGATAAAGAAACAATAATAGTAAAAGCTGAAGAACTGGGGATTGAATTATTTGGTTACGTATGCTAAATAAACCAATGTAGTTCAATTTTTTAGCTTTAGGTACCATGGTCTCCCACTCACGTCAGAGCGTTTCATCTAATCAGGCTGGTTTCACCCTGCTAGAGATTGCTGTGGTGGTTACCATCATCAGTATTCTGGCAGCACTCGCAGTCCCCTATTACAAACGCGTCAAAGAGAGGGCACAAATCAGTACTTTTGAACATGATGTTAAGCTTTTTGAGCAAGAGTTTAACATACATGAATTGGAAAATTCGAAACTTCCACCATCGCAAAATCTAACAGGCGAAGTGCCTCAAGGCATGGAAGACGGTATCAGCAATGCATGGACCCAACCGAGCCCGCTTGGCGGTGAATACCGCTGGATTTACACGACTGAGTCCGATCCCAGCAACCGGGTCGCCTATATACAGCTTTTAAATAGCAACAAATTTCCTATCAATTTAGACAGATCGCGCCTAATTGAGATTGATAAAGAAATAGACGACGGGAACATATCATCCGGAGCACTTCGCCTGGTAGGGCTGAACATTCACTATTTTGTTAAATAGCTTAATCGACCACCTGCCCGAGTTCCCCTAGCTGTCCGCGCAAACGCTTGTACTCGAGGTCGTGCAAACTTATCAAATCAGGGCCTTTGGGCAGCAGTAAATGATACTCGCCTGCGAGCATGGCCACTTCGTTCATTTCTGTACCCACCTGTAAATCAAACGACTCTGTTTGCTTTAAAACAAAGCCGTTCACTTCTTCAGAGTACCACAGTTCATAAAAAACGATTAATCCTGTTTCATCGATCTCAAACACCGAACCACCCTCGCGATATTCGTTCACATAAATGTCACTGTACTTGCGGATTATTTCAGCCTCACCATCCAAGATCGGTATAAACTGATTCGGCTTAATCAAAGAGGGTTGAATCGAGAATTCCAACCATAGTACACGGCCACAAATGCCAATAACACTACATAATACTAGCAGAAAAATGAAACTAAACATACTGGACAGCCCGGTGCTGCGGTAATTCATCAAATATCTGTCAACGCCTTCTTCTTTATCATCTTCAGTTGAGTCAGTGAAAATTTCCTCTAAGGGCTTATCAGCCAATAATCCAAGTACTTCATCAGCAATGACCTTCAAATTCTGATGATTTTTGGAGTGAGCATCATTATAAAATAACTGCCCCGCTATAGCGCTGACAGTGGCGCGTTTGTGACCCACCGTAATCTCGACTTGTGGAATGTCCAAAAAAGTCGTCTGTGTAGTAGCGACTGCAACTCGATTCAACAGCAAAACCAACGCTTCATCGGTATGCAATACTTCCTCCCATGGCCCTTCCGGTGGGGGCTCAGCAGTAAGGTCTGAGTTAATATGAGTGACTGAAACTTTGTAATCCATCCGAGAGCACCGACATTCAAAATGATAAAAGTCTTTTGATGCAATTGCTATTATAATCTACTTTTTCGACTCTGCCCTTGGGTCTACGTACTGCGCTTTATTTTCTTCGGCAATTCGATACAGGGCTATGTCCGGAATATCGATAATGACTTGTATCAAGAATTTTCCAACGAAAACAAAAATAATATAGAGGCCAGTAAGAACCAGGGCAGTCAGCGCCGTGTAAACATCAAACGCAACCATCACACTCAGCAAAGCTGTCATTGCTATGACGGCAATCGCTACCCAGGCCAGTACATCGACAATCAGCCTCAAATCAGAATAAGCAGATTCCGAACGGACCTTGCGCTTTAATTCAGTTGATTCAGAACTCGCTGATGGCTGGTGCATACCAGAGGAACCCTTTCTACGGGACTTGCGGCGAGCAGATTGACTACTTTTGTCGGCACCACCAGCAGAAGAGCCATCTCGTAATCGTTCGCGGGAACTCACGTATGCTTTGTAAGCCTGCCCCCACTGATGATCCGATAATTTACTGGTGGATGGGTCCATCTGCTTACGCGATTCGATAAATTCTTCAAAACTCTTCATCAGTTGAAAAATGAATGTTCTGCAAGAAACTGCAAGACTTGTACTTTAATCCACGTAGAGATCAAAAGGGCCGTAAACCTCCTGCCCCGCTATTTGAACTTGCGCGAAAATGCGATACCAACCCGGATTCGGGACATTAAACATAAAGGCTAATTCCCCTTCTTTAGAGTCTGTAGTCAGTCCTGCTCGCGATGCCACAATACTATCAACCGGATGCATGTGCGCAAATCCTTTGCCCGCTGCATCAAACGCTACCATGTGTCCTTTTGCTCCCATAATCATCTCTAATGCGACTGGGGCACCATTTTCAGCAGAAATGTTCAGATTGAATTTATAGTCCTGTCCGGTTCGGATCGTAGCAGGAACTCCAACTAATTCGAACTGAACGCCGTCGACAGAACTTTCAGTGCGTTTGCTGAACCCGGGGGTTCCCGCCGAACCGGATACTGGAATCGTGCCAGTGGCGATCGCCTGTTGACGACTCATTAATGGTACAATCTCTGTGAAGACGCGATAAGCCCCAGAACTTGCCGGTGAAAACTCAAATGTATATCGACCGTTCAAACCGTCCGGTTCGGGGTGGACATGATGGTAGTCCTGCAGGGAAGCATCGATTAGCATTACATGCATTTTCTTAGTATGCGTGACAGCCAACTCATATGGTGCAATCGACATGCCACCGCTAGTCTCCAAATTCAACCCCACGCGTAACACTCCCGCAGCGTCGATTTCTTCAATCTCTAATTGTGTCGCGATTGGATATTTGAATCGTGTGAGATCGATAAAACCCGCGTGATTTGTAGCACATAACTCGATCTCGCCATCTGCATTTCGGATTTCTTCATAATGCAGAAATCCGCACTGTGCATCCGGCAATGCGCGCAAAACGAAATAGGCGCCAATAAAAAGTACCGAAATAATGCCGACGCTCCAGAAGGAAGACGTCCCCGGTTTCACTTTACTTATACGCTGTTGGGTCGAACTCAAAGCTGACTCGCCTCCTTGAGGAAGTCCTCAACGCTCCAGCTTGAGCCTTCTTTCCGATGCGCAACACGTCCGTTGGGATCAACCAGCAAGGTCGCCATCGTATGGTTGATGGTGCCGTCTTCATTCATCGTTAAAATACCAAATTGCCGCAGTAAATCGTCAACCAATTGCTTGGAACCGGTTAACAAATGAAAATTACTTGGGTCGATGTCGTAACCCTCGCCGTATTGCCTCATAATTCCGGGCGAATCGAATTCTGGATCAAAAGTGATGGTCACGAAATGCAAATTTTCAAGTCCCCTTTTCTTGGCGGCGTCTTGCATCTCGACCATTCGGGTAGTTGAGGCGGGACACATCGTCGGCACAGTGCAACGGGTAAAAATGAAGTTCAAAACAAACGCCTTTCCCCGCAACTCGCGGATCTGCAGGAAATTTCCATCCTGATCAATCATCGCAAAATTCGGAAGATAATCGCCCTGCTTGACATATTGCCGACGACTCATGGACGCGGTCGCGTCGTGTAAGACCGCATTTAAATCATGCATCGCCTTAACACCGAGTCCGTCGGTAGGAAACACCCGTTCCAAGTGCCAAGTCTTGTTGTAATAGACCGCCTCGGCACGCACATGACGTCCCTGATAGCCAATCTCCTGATCGCCGGCACCGACTCTAAAATTCATGGCAGTACCGACTGCTACCTCATCGCTGGTCGAGTTGGTTATCTCCAACCGAAGCGAACGTTGCTCAGCAAGTTCTTCCACAACTTTTCCCTCAATCGAAATCGATTTTGCAGAAGTCAGACTCAGCGCCAAAAACATAGCCCCAAAAAATACTATCCTTAGATACATAAATTTAAGCTGTAAGTAATCCTGTAATTTTCAACTCACAAGTAAAGTGAACCGATGTCTGAAATCTGAGATCAGTTCGCTCTTAGTTGCGTAAAATAGACACAAAAAAGTTATCTAAAACCAAATAGCTTTTTAAGGGTCACCAATGTCCCGGATGAGATGGCAGGAGACCTGCCTCCTAGTTCAAGCACTTGACGACAGCTCTGTTTGTTTAGAATGCTTGGACTATAGGCCAGCACACTGACGTCGCCGGGACGGCCTTCAAGTTGTTCACCCGCAAATCGTGGCGTCCACTCAATAGGGACTCCAAACTCCGAAAATGCGATATCCCAAGCAATCACCGTTTCATCCTGATAGGAACGCGTTACTAAAGCAGGGTAATTTTTTACGAAATTTGGAATCTGCGAAGTATACACGCGTATCCGAGCTACCGCCGGGATTGCCTTTAAATACTCATACATGTTCAAAACCTGACCACTTCGTATCGCTTTGTAATACTTCAATGGATCGATACTGACCATGTTCATGCCATTCCAAATGCCATGTCGGTTTTTACTGCCAAATTTTTGCCGATCATACCAAGTCTGAAAATCACTGGTCAGACAAAAACCGATCTCAAAATGTAAATGAGCTCTTTGCCTCGGAATCGTATATCCGGCCGCAGAACGTCCCATTTTTCCGAGTGTGGTACCTGAATCAACCCGAACTCCCGCGGCAATGCCATCGGCCACGCTGGCTAAATGCGCATAAAGCGTATGGAAGGTAGGGACCTCTTGATCATGCAAAACAACAATATAGCGACCATAACTACTATAACCCGCTGTAGCATTCACGTGCACCACACGCCCTGGTAAAACCGAAAAAACAGGATCAGTCGCTTCTCCCCGACTATCACGTGACATAGGAAACAAGTCCAAGGCCTCATGGAAACGCGCGCCATTGTTGCGAACGCAGCCAAAGAGCCCGGACTCGGGGTCTCCGGATACTGTCGGCTGGATAAACTCTTCAATGCCGGCACCTTTTTGAAAAGCGGGATTCGGTGTCGGCCAAATTAACTCTGCCGAACTGCTCAACGAAAAAAGTAACCACGCCGATAAGATAATTCTGGGCCTGTAGAATAAATGACTCATACCATTCAAGCGATCCATCATCTTATCTATGCGTGAATTAAAGCAGTGTGCCGGTTACTTATTTTTCTGTAATTCAACAAAGCTTGCCTTCAAATCCAAAATCAACTGTTCGAGTTCGTCATCAGCAACTTCCACAAAGGTGTAATATTGCCCGTCTGGAATGGCTCCATCAATACGTCTGGCAGCAATGGCATTCCCATTCACATTCAAAACAAATCGACTGCCTGTATTTGTCACTGAGGCGCGGTAAAGTTTGCGCGCGCCTTTCTCTGTCAATTGAAATACCAGCGCGAGACCAAGGTCCACTTTCACCAAATTTACATCAAGGAAATCAAATTCGTTAACCACCGGATCCTTTTGCAATTGGATTGTCGTGCCGCTGAGTGGCAGGGTAACGGTCTCACCCGTCAATGCTCCATAATTGACACCTCTTATTTCAGCCATCAGACGCGGCACCTTCAAATTTCCATCATTCTTATCTTTGCTACAGCCAGCGGAAAAGCCAACCAGTAGCACGAATACACTTAAAATAATTGAGGTTTTGAAACGCATAATATTAAAAAAATTATAGAATGATGTCTCCAATAGTATCCTGTATGCTCAACATCAATTCAGTCGAAATGTCGGCGATAGGGACTTGTAACTCGCGCTTGGTTTTGACGTGTAAATACAACTGGAATCCTTGGTTTTGTCGCGGAGCAATCGCTCTCAGTATACGCTTACGTTCCAGCATTAATGCAAGCAAATGCTTTAATATATTTGAAACAGACTCGTCCTGCTGAGTTTCGTTCTCAAAAAGCGAAAAGAAGAAGTCTTCGGCCGAGGCCATCGTTTCACGAACACTCGCACCCTCTTCATCCGGCTCTTTCACCACGCGCGTCCAGCGACCCAGTAATGGACCCGGCAATTTATAGCCTTCCAATTCCTGTTGTAATAGATCAACGCGACCGAGCTCCTCCGCATTCGGATCCTTGTAAACAAGACAGACGATGCGATCTCCGGGGTGAAAAGGTGTAGCCGAAAGTGAGGATTTTCGAGCGATTGTTTTAATTTGCCATACCATGGGTCTATGAAAATAAAAAATCAGAGTGTTGAGTGCGGGTCGTGATGCAATCAAAACAAAAAACAATGGGATCGAATCCTCCAGTAAACCGAAAATGAATTCGTGCGCCTGATTTTTACTTGCAGCTTTTTGCCCAACGCCAAACCTTAAAGCTCTGAATGCTTCCAAAAACGACAAAAAAAATATGCCGCGCACCATAGTTATCGGAGATGTGCATGGTTGCGTTGACGAATTCGAAGAGTTGCTGGAAGCACTCGAACTGCACGCTCAGGACCGTGTCATCCAGGTTGGTGACCTAATTAATCATGGTCCGGACAGCCATAAAGTACTCAAAATTGTGCGACAGCGAAATATTGAGGCAGTTCTGGGGAATCATGAATTGCGGCTACTTCAGGCGCGTCGCGAGAAAACTCCTCAAATCCTTAAGGATTATGACCAAACAACACTCAAACAGCTCACAGCGCGAGACTGGAAACACCTGAGCAGTTTGCCTAAATATATTCATCTGCCCCAGAATAATACCGTGGTCGTACACGGTGGCTTTTTACCGAACATCCCGTGGCAGGATCAGCCACTGGAAATCATAACAAATATTCAGGTGATTGACGCTAATGGCTCGGCGGCGAAACGCTCGGATGCACCGGAAGCACCCCAATGGGCAGACAGTTGGTCAGGCAGCCCATTCGTTATCTATGGTCATACGCCACGTCATGATGTGTTGATGCGTAACGGTTCTATTGGCATTGATACCGGCTGCGTCTACGGTGGTCATCTGACGGCCTACATCATCGAAGAAAACAATATTCTACAGGTGCGAGCACATAAGACTTACGCGCAGAGTAAACGCCTGCCGAATCCAATATAAAACACCGCAAGTATTGATAGAATCCAAATCCAAACCTTCCTGCGAATCCTTTCAATATGTCTAATCCGGCACATCACCTCGGCCTCCTACTCATCGACTTCCAGGACGTTTTTCTGAATGTCATACCCGACCGCGAGCGGCTGCTGGCACGAACTTGCTTCAGCGCTCAGGCAGCCGCCCTGATGGGTTGCTCCATCGCGGCCACTGAACAACTCCCCCAGAAGCTGGGTTCCACCACAGACGTGCTGGTTCAGACTCTGCCGACAAATACGCCCATCTTCGATAAATCCTCATTTTCCGCATTCGAAGCAGAGGGACTATCACGCTGGATTGAAAGCAATCAGATAGATCACCTACTGCTAGCAGGCATAGA
>Ga0210065_1000182_pt1 | contig 17821 bp, 8 predicted proteins | sample Muzzi_PWB_D1_FD_185533 | JGI IMG/M metagenome (GOLD analysis project Ga0210065, IMG submission 185533) | Wetland microbial communities from San Francisco Bay, California, USA, that impact long-term carbon sequestration - Muzzi_PWB_D1 (SPAdes) | ecosystem: Environmental > Aquatic > Marine >... | reverse complement strand
CCGCCACAACCGCACCAGCGACAAGCGCAACAAGAGCTACCACATGATCCTGCTGGCGAAGAACGAGACGGGTTACCGCAACCTGGTCAAGCTCTCCAGCCAGGGGTACCTCGAGGGTTTCTACTACCGCCCGCGCATCGATCGCGAATTGCTGGCCCAGCACAGCGAGGGCATCATCGGGCTGTCGGCCTGCATGAGCGGGGAGCCCAACTTCCATCTGCGGACCGGCAACGTCAAGGCCGCCGTGGAGGCCGCCTCCGCCTACCGCGACATCCTCGGCAAGGACAACTATTTCCTGGAAATCCAGAACCACGGGATCGAGGAAGAGGCCCGCATTCGGCAGCTCATGCCCGAAGTCGCCCGGCAGACCGGGTGTCCGATCATCGCCACCAACGACTGCCACTTCCTGGACCGCGACCACTTCGAGGCCCACGACATCCTCATGGCCCTGCAGACGGGCAAGACGCTCAACGATCCCGGCCGCTGGCGCAGCAACACGCCCGAGATCTACTTCAAGTCCACCGAGGAGATGCTGGGCCTGTTCCAGGACTGGCCCGCGGCCATCGAGAACACCCTGCGCGTGGCCGACATGGTGGACTTCAAGATGAAGCTGGGCAACCTGCTGCTGCCGAAATTTCCTCTGCCCGACGGCTTCACCATCCCCGACGAATACCTGGAACACCTGGCTCGCGCGGGCCTGGAGAAGAGGTACGAACAGCTGACCCCGGAACTCGAGGAAAGGCTGGCCTACGAACTGGGGGTCATCAAGCAGACCGGTTACGCCGGCTACTTCCTGATCGTCTGGGATTTCATCGACGCCTCGCGCAAGATGAACATTCCCGTCGGCCCCGGCCGCGGCAGCGCCGCCGGCAGCCTGGTGTGCTACTGCATGGGGATCACGGACATCGACCCCATCCGGCACAAGCTCCTGTTCGAACGGTTCCTCAACCCCGAACGCATCTCCATGCCGGATATCGACGTCGACTTCTGCTACGAGCAGCGCGGCGCCGTCATCGAATACGTGGCCAAGAAGTACGGGCGGGAAAACGTTTCCCAGATCATCACCTTCGGCACCATGGCAGCCCGCGCGGTGATCAAGGACGTGGCGCGGGTCCTGGATTTCAGCTTCGCCGAAAGCGACCGCATCAGCAAGATGGTGCCCGAGGAGGTCGGCATCACCCTGCAGAAGGCCATCGACACCGCGCCGGGGCTGAAGGACGTGTACAAGGAATCGGCCGAGCACGCCATGCTGATGCGCAACGCCATGGTGCTCGAGGGCTTCAACCGCAACACGGGCATCCATGCCGCCGGGGTGCTGATCACGCCGTCCCCGCTCATCGAGCACGCGCCGCTCTACAAGAGCACCAAGGGCGACATCACCGTCCAGTTCGACATGAACATGAGCGAGGCCCTGGGCCTGCTGAAGATGGACTTCCTGGGGCTGCGCACCCTGACGGTGATCGACAAGGCCCTGAAGCTCATCGCCGAGACCACCGGCCGCAGGTTGAAGGCCGAGGAGATTCCCACCGACGACGAGGCCACCTTCAAGCTGCTGCAGGAGGGCCGCACGGTCGGGATCTTCCAGCTGGAGAGCAGCGGCATGCAGGAACTGGTTCGCAAGATGCAGCCCACCGGCTACGACGACATCACCGCCATCTGCGCGCTCTACCGCCCGGGCCCCCTGGGCGCGGACATGGACAAGGTCTACGTCGAACGAAAGCATGGCCGGCAGAAGGTCGAGTTCAAGGACCCGGTCCTCGAGCCCATACTCAAGGACACCTACGGGGTGATCCTCTACCAGGAACAGGTGATGCAGATCGCCTCGGCCATGGGCGGCTTCACCATGGGCCAGGCCGACACGCTGCGCAAGGCCATGGGCAAGAAGAAGCTCGAGATGATGGCGGAGATGAAGATCCAGTTCCTGGAGGGGGCCAAGAAGGCGGGCTTCGACCCGCGGGTGGCCCGGGAGATCTTCGAGGAGATGGAGTTCTTCGCCCAGTACGGCTTCAACAAGAGTCACAGCGCCGCCTACGCCCTGCTTTCCATCCAGACGGCCTGGATCAAGGCCCACCATCCGGCGGAATTCATGGCCGCGACCATGAGCACCGAGATGCGCAAGTCCGAACGCATCACCCAGCTGATCGACGAGGTGAAGGCCCTGGGGCTGGGCATCTGTCCCCCGGACATCAACCAGCCGCGCAGTGAATTCGGTGTCCGCGACGGACAGATCGTCTTCGGCATGGGCGCGGTCAAGGGCGTGGGGTCCGCGGCCATCGACATCATCGCCGCCTGCCGCGAGGAACTGGGGCGCGATTTCACCGACCTGTTCGACCTGTGCGAAAACGTCGACCTGCAGAAGGTCAACCGCAAGGTGATGGAGGGCTTGATCAACGCCGGCGCGATGGACCGGCTGCCGGGACATCGCGCCCAGCTCCTGGTGAACCTCGACCGTGCCCTGGCCTTCGGGCAGCAGGCCGCCCGCGACCGGGCCGGAGGACAGGCCTCCCTCTTCGGCGGCACCGCGATCGCCGAGACCCTGAAGCCCGTCCTGCAGGAGTGCGAACCCTTCGATCCCCTGGTGGAATTGAGCAAGGAGCGGGCGGCCGTCGGGTTTTTCCTGTCGGGTCATCCGTTCCAGGAATACCGGGAACTCATCGACAGCCTGCCGGTGGGCACGGCGGCCGCCGCCCACCAGCGGGGTGAAGGGACCTGGGTCGACCTGGCCGGGGTGATCACCGCCCACACCAAGCATCGCGACCGCCACAAACGGATGTACGCGCGCGCCAATTTCGAGGACACCAGCGGGGTCATCGGCCTGACGATCTACAACCAGCTCTACGAGGTGGCCCGGGAACTCGTGGAAAGCGACGCCATCCTGGTCATCGGCGGCCGGGTGCAGGTGCGCAGCGACGGCAGCCGGGAGATCGTGGTCGACCGGATGACGCGCATCGACGAGGTTTTGGGAACGTGGGTGAAGGACATCTTCCTGGAGATCGACCTGGAAAAGGCGGGCCGCACGGGCATGGAGGGCCTCGCGGCCCTGTTCGAGGAGTTCGGTGAGCCCACCGAGATGCGTCCCCTGCGCCTGGATCAGGACATCGAGCCGGAGGCGCCAGCCGCCAACGGGAACGCTCCCGGCGGCGACGCCGACCCCGACGCCGCCGATGCCCAGGTCGAGGAGTTCGGGGCTCTGGACCCGGCAATGGCGCCCGAGCCGACCCTGGCCCGGCCGGTCCCGCTGGTGATCTCGGTGGAACGGGAGGGCAAGTCGTGGCTGCTCAAGTCCGGCGACCGGAACATCGCCCTGACCCTGGAAAGCCTGCGCCGCCTGCGGCAGGTGCCCGGGGGCGGCGAACTGCGCCTGCGGACCGTGCTGCCGGCGCCCATCGAACGCAAGAAACGTTTCATGGGCCGGGGATAATCAAGGCAAGGAGTGAGCATGTCGATCACGACCGTCAATCCCGCCACCGGCCAGGCCATCCGGACCTGGCAGACCATGGACCAGGGGCAGGTCATGGACATCGCCCGCGCCGCCCACCTGGCCTTCGGCTCCTGGCGGAAGCTGCCGGTGGCCGAACGCACCCCGTATTTCGGGAAACTGGCCGCGGTCCTGCGGGAAAACAGGAACGAATGGGCCGCCCTGATCACCGCCGAAATGGGCAAGCCGCTGGCCGAAGCCCGGGCCGAAGTCGAAAAGTGCGCCTGGATGACCGACGTGTACGCGGAAAATGCCTCCCGGTGGCTGGCCGATGAACAGGTCGAAGCGGACGGCTTCCGGCATCTGGTCACCTTCCAGCCCCTGGGCGTGATCTTTTCCATCATGCCCTGGAACTATCCCTTCTGGCAGGCCCTGCGTTTTGCCGTGCCCGGCCTGCTGGCAGGCAACACCAGCCTCCTCAAGCACGCCAGCAACGTCACCGGCTGCGCGTTCGCCATCGAGGACGCTTTTGTCCGGGCCGGTTTCCCCAAGGACGTCTTTCGCACCATCGTGCCCGACCACGAAACCGTTTCGGCCCTCATCGCCGACGACATGATCCAGGGCGTGTCCCTGACCGGCAGCACCCAGGTGGGCCGCCACATCGGCGCCGAGGCCGGCCGCCATCTGAAAAAGGTGGTCCTGGAACTGGGGGGAAGCGACCCGTTCATCGTCCTGGATGACGCCGACATCGAATTCGCCGCCCGGGGTGCCGTCACCGGCCGCATGCTCACCGCCGGACAAAGCTGTATCGCCTCCAAGAGATTCATCGTGGTGTCAGCCGTCGCCGACGCCTTCACTGCCCGCTTCACCGAATTGATGAGCCGGATGAAGGTGGGCGACCCCACCGATGAATCCACCGAGGTGGGGGCCCTGGTCAACGAGGCCGCCGTTGCCGAACTCGAAGGACAGCTGGCCCAGTCGGTCGAACTGGGGGCGAAGGTTCTTTGCGGCGGCACGCGCCTGCCGGGCCCCGGCTGTTTTTTCCCGCCTACGGTGGTGTCGGGCTGCCGACCGGGCATGCGCCTGGTGGATGAAGAGGTTTTTGGTCCCATCGCCCCGATCATCGTGGTGGCCGATGACGCCGAGGCGGTCGCCCTGGCCAACGCCAGCGAGTTCGGCCTGGGCGGCAGCGTGTGGACCGCCGACCTGGAACGGGGCGCCAACCTGGCGCTGCAGATCGAATCCGGCACCCTCTTTGTCAACAGCATCACCAAATCCGATCCGCGCATGCCATTCGGGGGCGTCAAGAACAGCGGACTTGGGCGGGAATTGTCCCACTATGGCCTTAAGGAATTTGTCAACGTCAAGGGCGTAAATCTATATGAACAGGGGTGATAGGCGGTTATTGCCCACCGCTCGGGCCCATATGGCTTGACACTGGGGGACCGAAGTGCCTAAATCTGGCATTCCCTGAGGATTCCGTTTCGAAAATCCCCCGGCGCTTTCGCGCCCGCCCATTTTGAAAGGCCGTTGATGGACTGGAAGAAAAAAGGACTCTGGCTGGATTTCGAATTGCCCATCGTGGAGCTCGAGGAACGAATCCAGACCCTCCAGGACAGTGCTTCGGTCCGCGGGGTCGATGTGGCCAGCGAGGTCGAGCAGCTGCGCGCCAAGTCCACCAAGCTGGGCAAGGAGATCTTCGCCAAGCTCGAGCCCTGGCAGCGGGTCCAGCTGGCCCGCCATCCCCGGCGGCCGACCACCAACGATTACATCCACTACATCTTCGACGATTTCGTGGAGCTGCACGGCGACCGCATGTTCCGGGACGACGAGGCCATCGTGGCGGGCATGGCCTCCCTGGGCGACCACAGGATCATGATCCTGGGTCACCAGAAGGGCCGGGACACCAAGAGCAACATCCGCCGCAATTTCGGCATGGCGCACCCCGAGGGATACCGGAAGGCCCTGCGCCTGATGGAAATGGCCGTGCGCTTCGAGCGCCCCATCGTGACGTTCATCGACACACCGGGCGCCTACCCGGGCGTGGGGGCCGAGGAGCGGGGCCAGGCCGAGGCCATCGCCCGCAACCTGCGTGAGATGGCCGACATGCCGGTGCCCATCATATGCATCGTCACCGGCGAAGGCGGCAGCGGCGGCGCCCTGGCCCTGGGCGTGGGCGACCGCATCTTCATGCTGGAAAACTCCATCTATTCGGTCATCAGCCCCGAGGGCTGCGCGGCCATCCTGTGGCGGGACGGCACCAAGAGCAAGGAAGCCGCCAAGAACATGAAACTGACGGCCCAGGACGCGGTGGACCTGAAGGTGGTCGACCTGATCATCAACGAGCCGGTCGGGGGCGCCCACCGGGACCACGAAGCCATGAGCCGCGAGATCCAGAAGGTCATCCTGGATACCCTTGCCGAACTGGGTGAGATTCCGCCCAACGAGCTCCTGGATCAAAGGCTGCAGAAGTTCCTGGATATCGGGGTATTCGAGGAAGCCAGCCCTTCCTGAGGCCGGTGATCCTTCCGGTCGGCGGGTGTGGGGGTTGACCCGCCATCCGAAAAGTTGTATTATCCCCATGCCAACCTTTTCGAAAATCCGATTATCTCATCTGGCCGACACGCCTCGACGTATCTTTACGTCCGGCAATGGTGTCCGGTTTTTCTTGGCTTCCCAGCTAAGGTGTGTTTGCAACCTCTCCCGGACGTACTATGATGCGGCCGATGGTGTTTTGTGCAGGTAACTTGCCTTGGATAACTTGCCTTGGAGGCGTTCGATGCTCGACCCCAAACTTCTGGAAATCCTGGCCTGCCCGGTCTGCCGCACTCCCGTGCATCCCGACGAGGCTCACGCCTGGCTGTACTGCCGTTCCTGCTCGGTTCGTTACCGGGTGGACGGGGACATTCCCATCATGCTTCCCGACGAAGCCGAAAAAGTCGCGCCCACCGGCCAGGAAAAGGAGTAGCGGCGCATGTGCCTGTTTACCCACTTTGCTGCGGGCGCCCTTGCGGGCGGATTGACGGGCAACGTCTACCTGGGGGCGGTCGCCGGGCTGGCCTCCCACGCGGTGCTGGATGTGATTCCCCACTATGACCACCCCGACTGGCGGTTGGAACTGGCGGCCGGAATGGCCAGCCTGGTTCTCCTTCTCCTGATGCCCTTCGCCAGCTGGCCCGCCGTGGTCGGCGGGCTGTTCGGCATGGTCCCGGATCTCGAGAACCTTTTCCAGAAGCTGGGGCGCATGCGCCGTGACCAGTTCATCTTCCCCACGCACACCGGCCTGCTCAAGCACGGCCGGGCCCTGGGTCCCCGGTCACTTGTCTGGCAGGTGGCCATTTTCGTGGGCTGTTTCGGCCTGCTGGGACTTCTGAACGCCCCCAAGGCACAGGCGGCCGCGCCCGCCGGATCGCAGGCCAGGATGGCCCCGCCGCAGGTGCGTGTGCTGCAGGCGGGCAGCGACCGCTCGGTGGTGCGCATCGATTTCCCGGTCCTGGAACAGCCGTCCGATTGGGAAGCCCTTTCCGCTGATGATATCCGCTGGGCCATGGCACCTTTCGTGGAGAACGAATTCACCGACGAGGCCCGGGTCCTGCCGCCCCGGCTCAATGTTCCCCTGGCGGTCCCCACGCGTTTTGCCGTGACCGGCCGGGTGGTCGACGTCTCCTGGTGGCGCGAGCCGCGGCAGCCGGTCGACGAAGCCTCCCTGGCCCAGATCGGGCAGCCGGCGGTCTACCGCTCGGTGCCGATCATGGCCGCGGTGGTTCCCCTGGGCGCCGGGGGCGGGGTCCTGTCGAGCCTGACCCTCGAGATCACCCATCCCGCGCAGGGCGTCGATCGCCGGCACCTGGAACTGGGGCTCGATTTCGATGCCGACGGCAAACAGGATCGTTGGGACGATCCCGCGCCGAGCGGACTGATGAACCCCGAGCTTTTCCGGCTGTTGTCGCGGGGCGCCCGTGAGGCCGCCCTGTCCGACCGGGACGCCGCCAAGGCCCAGCCCCTGGAACCCTTCGGCCTGACGACCCACTGGGTCAAACTCGATGTGACGCGGACGGGCCTGTACCGGCTTACCGGCCAGGACCTGTTCCTCTACGGCGTGCCCAACGGGGACGTCGATCCCGACAAGCTGCGCTTGTACCGGGGCGGGGGCCTGGCGCTGGACGCCGACGCGGCCGTCCCCGATTCCCTGCAGCCCGAAAGGGTGGGGCTCAACGAAGTGGCCATCGAGGTGCTCGACGGCGGCGACGGTGAGTGGAACCTGGACGACGAGATCCGTTTCTACGGGGTGCCGACCAGTGTCTGGCGCGATCGTCTCGAACCCGGGGCCGACCCCGATGATTTCTACGACCACCCGTACGCCAACCACGCGACCTATTGGCTGACCTGGGAGTCGGCCACCACGCCGTCGCCCCTGCCTGGGGTGCCGCGGCGGGCGCAGAAGATCAATGCCACGCCCACGGGCGGCGAACTGGCCGACACCGCGCGATTGCGGATCCACATGGAACGTCAGGTCCTGGACGAGCCGGGTGTGTTCTGGGACAACTGGTCCTGGGACAACACCATCTATTCCTCCCGTCCGGAAAACTTCACCCTGCGGACACCCGTGGCCGGTTCGGCCGCTTCATTCGTGATCGATATCAGGGGCATGTATCCGCGCACCTTCAACGGTTACGTGTTCGAAGCGGCCGGTTGGCTCAACGAGGATGAAGCGAACCGGGCGACCGTCCAGTTCACCCGCTTTGCCCAGCATGATTCCCTGCGCCTGAGGATCATGGGTGAATCCACCGCCATCGGGGTCGGGTCCAACAAGATCACCCTGCGGAACATCAACAACAACGGCGGCCAGGGGACCAAGCCGCTGGCCCTGGACAGCTACGACATCTTCTACTGGACGGGCCTCGACCTGACCGACGCGCCGGGGCAGCTGGCGTTCGCGCACTGGGGCAACCAGGTGGCCGCGCCCGGCACGGCCGTCGATATCCGCGTCACCGGACCCGCGGGCGTGACGCCCATGATGTGGGACGTGACCGACCCCGCCGGGGCCGTGATCCTCAATGGCGCCGGCGATGCGGGGCCCCCGGCGACCTTCACCTACGGAGTGATCCGCGATCCGGAGACGAACCGGCACTTTGTCGCCACGGTGCCCGCCGACCTGCGGAAGGTGGACACGGGCCGCCGCGTCAGCCCGGTCGCGCTCCGTGCCCAGCCGACCGAATTCGATTACATCGTGGTCCATCCCGGGGTCTTCGCCGGGCCGGCGCAGGACCTGGCGGCCTACCACAATACCTACCTGCCGGGCGTTACCTCGCCCCGGGCCCTGGCGGTGGATGTCGGCGACATCTACAACAATTTTTCCGGCGGCCAGAAGGACGTGCGGGCCATCCGCAACTACCTGAAGTTCGTCTATGAGCAGAGCGGACATCGACTGCGTTTCGCCTGTTTCCTGGGCAATCCCAGCCGCGATTTCAGGGACTACAAGGCGCCCGATCCCGACATCGACCTCTATGACTTCCTGTCGACGGAAATGAGGACAAACTACCCGGTCGGGCCCTGGGCCTATTCGGACAAACCCTACGCCACCGATGACGGCCTGGTGTCCTTCGAGTCGGGAACCTGGAACAACCTGGATGTTCCCGATCTTGCCTGCGGTCGCGTTTCCGCGGGCAACCTGGCCGAAGCTCAGGGCCAGGTGGACCGCGCCATTCGCTTCGCCAGCGACCCCGAGTCGGGACTGTGGCGCAACCGGGTCCTGATGACGGCCGACGACTGCGTCACCTTCGATTCCTGGCCCGTGCCCATCTCGTCCGAGGACCGGCACACCTTCGTTTCCGAGGCCCTGGCGGACACCGTCTTGCCGGTTGCCCTGGATGTCGTGAAGGTCTACGGGGTCGCCTACGATTTCCCGCCTTCGTCGCGGGTCAAGCCCGCCATGCGCACGGCCATCAACAACGAGCTCAACAAGGGCGCGACCATCTTCTACTACGTCGGGCACGGCGCCGAGGACAACCTCGCCGACGAGCAGGTCTTCCAGTCCCGGGACATCACCAACCTGACCAACGGCATGAAAAGAACCGTCTTCGTGGCGTTCAGCTGTGACGTGGGTGTATTCGACAGCCCCAGTCGGTTGTCCATGGCCGAACAGTTCACCCTCTCCGAAAACGGGGGCGGCATCGGTTCGATCTGCGCCAGCCAGGTCAGTTTTTCCGGTCCCAACGACCTGCTGTCCGTGGGTTTTTTCCAGAACCTCTATCCCGGCGGGGATGTCTCGACCACCATGACCCCGTCCGCTGCGCTGCTGTCGGGCAAGGCGGCCATGAGTTCCTTCTACCAGTCCAATTCCCAGCGGTACAATTTCTTCGGGGATCCCGGTCTGCGCCTGCCCAACCCCGCGGACGATCTGACCCTGGCCACGGCCAGCCTGGACACCCTCAAAGCCGGGGCCCTGCAGTCGGTGGTCGTCGCGGCCTCCGGACCCGGCGCCATGGTGGGGCCGGGGGACACCTACGACCTCAAGGTGCTGGATTCCTCTTATGACTTCGGCTACATCAAGGCCTATCGCGACAGCGTCACCGCTGAGGGCGATACGGTCAAGGTGCCGGTGTGGACCACGTTCGTGGCCTCCGGTGCGCCCGTTTTCGCCGGCAACGGGATCGCGGGCACGGGTGACCTGAAGGCCGACTTCAAGGTGCCCACGAAGATTCGCTACGGGAACGGCGCGCGGGTGCGCATGGTGGTCGAATCCCTGGGGGAATCCCATTCGGTGGCCCGGATCGTACCTTCGGTCCCTTCGGCCACGGGCCCCAGCAACGACATCATCGGCCCGGATATCGGCCTGGCCTTCGAGGACGACCGCTACCGGGTGACCCCGGGAACGGTCCTGAACGCCGCCTTGAACGACACCAGCGGCATCGCGATTCTGGGAACCACCCCGGGCAACTCGTTGTTGCTGGAATTCGACGATTCCGGGTTCATGACCGATGTTACCGGCGCTTTCGTCTATGACGCGAACAGTTACACCACCGGCCGGGTGACCTTCCCGCTGCCCGGCGACCTGGAGTTGGGCCCCCACATGGTATCCCTGCACGCCAGCGACGCGCTGGGCAACGTGGGCAGCGATACCCTGAGCTTCGAAGTGGCCCCCGCGGGCCTGACGGGCATCGACAAGGTGACCCTTTTCCCTAATCCGACGTCCGGCCCCTGCCGATTGATATTCGAACTCAGTGACGCGATGCAGGTGCAGTGGGACATCTACACCTTGTCGGGACGCCGGATCCGCTCCATCAGTGAGCCGTTCCTGCAGGCCGGGCCGCGCATTTTGCAATGGGACGGACGTGACAGTGCCGGAGATGAAATCGCCAACGGCACGTATTTGTATGTTTTGAGGAGAACCTGGCCCGAGGGACAGCGTCCCGAAGGGGAACAGGGCAGGGATATAACCAAGACGGGCAAGCTCGTCATCATGCGGTAAAGCCGCCGTCGCGGGGCTCCCTCGGCTCCGCGGTGTCAACATAACCGGAGGTATTCGGAAATGAAGAGGATCTTAATGGTGGCCGCGATGACCGCGGTTCTCGTTCTGGGTGTTGCGGGTGCCGCTGTGGCCGGATCCGGCGCGGGCGCCATCAACCTGAGTTTCCCCATCGGGGCTCGGTACAACGCCCTCGGAGAATCAGGCACGGCCCTGTCGCAGGATGCGACGGCGATGTGGTGGAACCCCGGCGGTCTCGCCTTCCTGCCCCAGCGCCCCAAGAACCATGACATCGCCGTCATGCAGTCCAGCCTGGCCGAGGGCCTGGCCGACGACATCGGCCTGTACTGGGCCGGTTACGCCGCTCCGCTGGGCTCGAACGGCGCCGTCGGCGGCTACATCAACTACCTGGACATGGGCACGCAGCAGGCGACCGATGAAAACGGCCAGGCCAAGGGCGAGTTCAGTTCCTACATGTTCGCCATCGGTTTCGACTACGGCGTGCGGATCAACAGCAACGTCGGCATCGGCCTGGGTGTGAAGTACTTCCGGGACAAGTTGTCGGACGACAGCATCATCCAGGACTCCTCCGGCGGGGGCAGCGGTGACAGCTTCGGCGTGGATCTGGGCATGCTGTATAAGGTGCCGTCCATCCGCTCCAACTTCGGTATCGCCGTGGCCAACCTGGGTCCGGACATCAAGCATGTGGACGCCGACCAGAGCGATCCCATGCCGAGCAAACTGACCCTTGGTTACGCCTTCAGCCTCTATCACAGCGAGTACATGGGCCTGCTGCTGGTGGCCGACTGGCTGGCGCCCCTGTACAAGTGGGACAACTCCAAGGAAGATTACGGCTTCGGACTGGACACCGACCAGGAGGAGTTCGGGTTCGGCGCCGAGTGGAACTACCTGCGCTCGCTTTACGTGCGCGCCGGCTACAAGAGCGCGTCCTACGGCGACATCCAGGACGCGACGTTCGGGTTCGGCGTGGACATGGAACACTGGGTCGGCCAGGCGATCACCTTCGATTTCGCGTCCGTTCCTCAGGCCAGCGGCCTGCCCAAGGTCAGCCGTCTGTCCCTGGGCTACCGTTTCTAGATTGTGGCTGCCAGGCAGGCTGTCGACCGGCGCTTGGCCGGGGGCAGCCTGCACACCCACCCCTGATTGAGGAGAGAGGCTTTGCAGCCCGTTATTTCCAACTCCGACCGGTTTGTTCCGGCCCGGCATTTTCGAGGTCTGCTGATCGCCGGCCTGGCCGCGGGCGCCATCCTGATATCCGGCGCGTCGGTGGGCGCGGCCCAGAAGCCGGCGGCCTACGACGACCTGCCGGTTCGCCGCTGGAGCCAGGAAGAGATCCGCGACCTGCCCGACGGTCCCGAGAGGATCGCCAGGGAACAGTATCGTCAGGGTGAATACGGGCGCCGCTGGAATTTCATCCATCACCTGGTGGGTGAGCAGCACATGTCGTCCAAGAGCGGCGACATTCTTCGCGGGCGCGGGCTGGGCCAGGCGCGGCTGGACAAGAACAGCGGCGATCCTTCCCTGCGGAGCGGGGCGCAGGCCGGGCAGGACACGCTGCGGGTCCTGATCGTCCGCATGGCCTTCGAGACCAACCGGGACCCCAACCTTACCACCATCGTCCCCAGCGGTGACTTCATGCTCGATCCCCTGGCCGACCCGCTGCCTCTGGAAGTGGATCCGCCGCCCCACAACAAGGCCTATTTCGAATCCCATCTGCAGGGCCTGTCGGAGTACTACCGCTTCATGTCCGGCGGCCGCCTGCACATCGAGGGCAAGGTCCTGCCCGACGACATGGACGGCAGCTACAAGCTTTCCGATGTGGCGGACTACGGTCCGGGCGCCGAGGGTTTCTGGACCCTGGAGAGTCTCGAACGCCTGGTGCAGGACATGATCACCAAGGCGGACCAGGAAACCCAGGCCGACGGCAGCGCCAACCTGGCCGACTACGACGACAACACGCCGTTCACCTACATCATTTTTGTCCATGCCGGCAGCGACTGGCAGAGCGACGTCAACGGCGATTCGCCCAACGACATCCCCACGTTTTTCGTGAGGCTGGGCGAACCGGTGGATCTGGCGGGCACCGACCCGGAGGGGCTGCCGGGGCAGCTCAGCGAGTGTTCCATCATTCCGGAGACCACCAACCAGGATGGTTTCCCCGGCAGTATCGCGGCGGCCTTCTACCATGAATTCGGTCACGCCCTGGGCCTGCCCGACGTCTACAGCACCAGCACGGGTCTGCCCTCGGTGGGTATCTGGGACCTGATGGATTCCGGCACCAACCTGCCGGTGACCATGGGCACCGTCGTGGCCCCGGGGGACACCTTCGTCATCTCGGCCACCGGCGTTCTGCCGCCGTCGCTTTCGGCCTGGAACAAGTGGTTCCTGGGCTGGCTGGAAATGGGCGAGCTCGACGGGCGCGAGGGCGACTACCTGCTGCCGGCCGTGGGGATTCCGACCGAGGAATACTATATGTATCCCGAGTTCCAGGTCCTTCCCGACAACACCCAGGCTTTCAGGGCCGGACTGTCGCCGCGGGAGTGGTTCCTGCTGGAAAACCGCTGGGTGCCGGCCTCGGTCAGCCAGACCCCCTACAACGATTTGCGCTTCGAGAGGGATGAGGAAACGGGCGTCATCCTGTACCTGGCCGGACAGAGACAGAACACCTGGCGCAACTCGGGCCTCTACGACTATTTCATGCCGCCGGGGGGCATCCTGGTCTGGCACGTCAACAGCGACCGCATCAACGAGGGTCTGGCCGACAATTCCATCAACAGCAACGAGGACGGCCTGAAGCTGGTCGAGGCCGACGGCATTCAGGACATCGGGGTCCTGGAGGCCTATGTGCGGGGCTGGTACGGCTCCTACCTCGATCCTTTCGGGGGCACCGATCCCCAGGGCAACCCGACCGGTTTCACGAACCTGTATGTCGAGGGTTTTCCCTCGAGCCGGGCTTTCGACCGTTCCTGGACCGGGTTTTCCCTCAGCGAGGTCGGACCGCGGACCAAGTTCACCGACAGCGTGATGAAGTTCAAGGCCGGCCAGGGTCCGGTGGGGTCCGGTTTCCCCTATGAAATCCCTCCGGTGCAGATCGGGGAGATTCCGGGCTATGATTATCTGCCGTCGCCCCGGGCCATCGACACGTCCTCGTTGACGCCGGTGGTGCTGGCCGATGGGAAAAAGCAGGTCCTGATCTTTGCCGATGCCGCTCCGGCGGACTGGACCGGCGGCGACTATCCCGCCACCCTGTTTGGCCGCTGGGCCGATGGCATTCGCCGCTGGGTGAGCCTGCCGGGCAAACCGGAAGGGGCCTTCCAGTACCTGGGCGCTCCCTTGAGCGGCCCGCCTTTCGTGGCCGATCGGGCCGATGCCGACGGCGTGGACCTGGTGTGGGGGACCACCGCCGGCCGGGTGGGGCGGACCCATCTTCCCGAATTCGACATGCCCGCCGCCCTATGGACGGTCCAGGTCGGCGACACCCTCAGCGGGCCGCCGCTGCCCCTGACCTGGGCAGGTTCGGATGGACGAGTTTTGTGTCGGGTCAGCTCCGGCGAATTGATCCTGTTGGACGGCGACGGCAACACCCTGGGTGCTCCCCTGCAGTTGGCCGGTTCGGCCCTGATGATGGCGGGCCCTGTTTCGGGTGCCGGCGGTTCCGACCTGGCGGCCGCCCTGACCCTTGATGGCTGGTTCCTGGTGAAGCAGGGTGTGGATGGCTTGATGAGCAACCCGGCCTTTAACGTCTACCCACGGCCGGTCGCCGGTTCGATCGGCTGGACCGCCACCGTCCCGACCCTCAACGGGGTCCAGCTGCATGTATTCGACGACGAGGGTGAACTGGGCGCCTGGTCGGTCGCTCCCGACGGCACCGTGAAGGATCTCGGTTCGCCCCTGGCGGTCCCGGGTCCCCTGGTGGCCTCGCCCGGCGTGGCCGACCTTGACGGCGACGGCGCCGATGACCTGGTGATGCTGACGGCTAGCCATATCTATGCCATGCGCCCGGACGGCGTGGCGCTGCGCGGTTTCCCGGTGCGGTTCTTCGACCTGTTCCCCCTGCCCGACACCACCGCGGTGGCCGGGCCGGTGGTGGTGGCCGACGCCACCGGGGACGGGGTCAATGAACTTTATTTCAACACCGATGGCGGGCACCTGCTGGGGCTGGACGCCACCGGTCAGCTGATGCCCCGTACGCCCTTGCGCTGGGGCGGACATGGAACCGCCGGTCTGGCCGTCGGGGGTCCCGCTGACGCCCGCACCTTGTGGCTGGTTTCGCCCGGCGGATACTCCGGACCGCCCCTGGGCCGGCAGTTTGTCGACGGCAGGGTCATCCCCTACGGGATAGCCAAGGGCGCGGCCGCCTCGGCCCGCACCAGCGAGTGGGCCGGGCTGATGGGCGGTTCTGCGCGCCGCGGACCCGAAGGCACGGCCCAAAACCTGGGTCCGGCTTCACCGGTGGCCGCGGAAAAGGGTCAGGTGGTTTTCTACCCGAATCCCGTGAGCGGCGACATGGTCACCGTTCGTTTTTACAGCGATGGCGAAAGCGCCGCCCAGTTGACTATCTACAACCTGGAAGGGGAGCCGGTGGCCTCGGCCTCCATTCCGGTCACGTCCGGCACGGTGAATGAATATTCCCTGCCCTTGCCCGGAGTGGCCAGCGGCCTGTACCTGGCCCGCCTTCAGTACGACGCCCCCGGGGGCGCCACGATCAAGACCTTGACCCTGGCGGTGGAAAAATGACCGCCGGTACCCATAGGGAGAATCGCATGTCTATGCCGTCCAGACTGGGAACCATCATGCTGGGCACGACCCTTGTGTGCCTGTTGACCGCGGGTGTCGGCCTGGCCGATTCGTCCGGTACGCCGTCCGGGATTGCCGACCAGCCCGGGACCGAACGGATGTCCTGGCTGCTTCAGCGCGACAATCTCGAGACCCTGGCCCTGACCGGCCAGCGCTTCGACCAGTCCGAGATCGGGGGCAGCGGAGGGGGTGCCGAAGTCAAGGTGGACGACCCCAAGATCCAGGGGCCCCAGCAAAAGAAGAAGAGCGGCTGGCCCGTCCTGTATTCGCTCATCCTGCCCGGAGCCGGCGAGGCCTCCATGGGGTACACCCGGGGTTATTTCATGATGGCCCTGGATATCTTCGCCTGGACCCAGGTGTCCAAATACAACAAACGCGGCGACCAGTACTCCGACGACTATTACGCCTTCGCCGACGCGCACTACACCGACAGTGATCTGATCAATGCGTACAACAACAACAACAGCGACATCGAGCGACGGGGCGAGGGCAACATCTATTTCCCCACGGTCCAGCCGTTCGACAGCGCGTCCGGCCTGGACAACCTTCCGCTTTACGTGTCCAAGGAAGACGACTACCGCGAGTACTACGAAAACCTGGGCAAGTGGGACCAGTTCATCTTCGGATGGGACGATTACATCAGGGCCAGCGCGCCCAACCCGGATTATCCGGACTACGTGCCGACATTGACCCGCGCCGACCTTCAGCAGCCCTGGGTGTCGAAGAATCGCGAGATCTACCGCGGAATGAGGGACGACGCCAACGACGCCTATGCGACCCGCGACACCTGGATGTACGTGAACATCGGGCTGCGGGTGATCAGCGTGGTCCAGTCGGCCTACCTCGCGGGCCTGCTGGGCGGATCCTCGGATGACGGCGACATGAAGGTGGCCGGCCACGACGTCAAGGTCTACGCCCAGCCCATGGGCTTGTACCGCGGAACGGTGGCGGCCACGGTTTCATTCTGACCCTTAATACCCCTGGCCAACCTTGGAGGCCGAAGTTGATGCGATTTGCAGGAACAAACAGGGTTGAAATTTTCCGGACCCTGGCGGGATTGGCGCTGGGCGCGGTCGTGATCCTGGCCGCCGGCACCGCCCTCGCCGAAATCCAGCCGGCCACCGGACACTCTTTCCTCCGGTCCGAATATGAAGTCTTCGGTCACGGCGCCTCGCGGGGCTGGACGGGTTTTGCGGCCCGGTCGGGCCTGGCCTTCGACCAGATCGGCGGCCAGGGGCAGGGGGACGAGTTCGGCACCGGCGGGGCGGCGGATCCCGACAAGAAGGATACCAACCAGGGCCCGTCCCACACCGGGGACAAGGTCAAGGCGGGGTTGCTGTCCCTGGTGGTGCCGGGGGCCGGGCAGTGGTACAACGGTCAGAACAGCAAGGGATTCATCTTTTTCGGGATCGAAGTCGCCATCTGGACGACCTACATCGTATTCGACACCCAGGGTGACAACAGCATGGAGTCGGCCCAGGAGTGGGCGGGCATCTACGCCGGCACGCGCGGGGACCATGAAAATTCCTACTGGCAGAACGTGGGCCAGTACATGGACAGCGACGCCTACAATGAATCGGTGCTGCGTGAGGCCCGCGCCCTGCAGGAGTCTCCGTCGGGACTGGTTTCCGGAATGGATGCCTGGCAATGGGTCAATCTCGACCGCAAGAACGGGTACTCCCAATTGCGGGCAGACGGCAATTCGGCCTATGACCGCCGCGACTTCATGATCCTGTTCGCGGTCGTCAACCGCGCGGTTTCCATCGTTGACGCGGTAATGAACGCCGGCAAGGACGACGGGGTGCTGCAGACCGAGGTGATGGGCCTGAACATGGAACTGGAAATGCTTCCTTCATTCCGGGATCCCGGCGCTCGCTGGGTCGTGTCGCGGAGGTTCTGATGAAAGGATCCCCGGTGAATCGAGGCATGGGAAACCCTGGAACTGTTATTGCGGCGGTTCTGCTGGTGCTGGTCGCGCCCCTGCTGGGCTGTTCCTCCGGGTCGGCCGGAGGTTCGGGTCAGGCCGCGGACAACTCGGGCTCCAGGACTCCCTCGGTGCCGCGTCCCGGGACGACCGTCGTCGGGGTTGAATTCAGCCATGCCTTCGAAAACGAGGC
>Ga0210065_1000181_pt1 | contig 18022 bp, 15 predicted proteins | sample Muzzi_PWB_D1_FD_185533 | JGI IMG/M metagenome (GOLD analysis project Ga0210065, IMG submission 185533) | Wetland microbial communities from San Francisco Bay, California, USA, that impact long-term carbon sequestration - Muzzi_PWB_D1 (SPAdes) | ecosystem: Environmental > Aquatic > Marine >... | reverse complement strand
CTTGAAAAAAATGGGGCCCGGGGTTTCCAGCTTGATGAGCATCACGATGAAGGGCAGTAAAGGCAGCAGAAGCAGGATCCCGAAGATGGACGCCCCGAGGTCGAACAACCGTTTGAAGGCCAGGTAACCGGCGGACCGGTTGCCGTCGCCCGGTTGACGGGCCCCGGCCACGAACTCCTCGAAACCGCCGAGGTCGCCGTAGAAGTTCTCGGAGTTCATGGTGCCCGCCCGTCGGTTTCCTGTGCCGTCCAGTGATAGACCTCGACCCCGGGCGCGGTCAGGGCCCGTCGCAGATGGCCGGCTCGCGCCAGGGCCAGAGGCAATTGGCCCCGGGGATCAAAATACCAGGCGCGACCCAGGACCACCCAGGCGTCGGATTTTCCGGCCAGGCTCTCACGGCAGAAGGCATCCGCCGCCGCCGCGTTTTTCAAGGGCTCCAGGCCGTGCGTCTCGAGTATCTCGCCCTCGCCACGATAATAATATTTGAACACCGAACTGACCACCGGGACCAGCATGGGATCGCCGGCCGTGTTCATCTCTTCGAGATAGGCGGCGGCCGACCTCACGTCCGCTTTGGCGTACCGTCCGTTCCGGTAGTACCCGCCCAGGGACCAGAGGGTCAATCCGATCAGGAGAACCGTCAGGGCCAGGGCCAGGCGGCCGGGCAGGCGCGTCAATCCGTAGGCGGCCAGGGCGAGAACCCAGGGGAAGGCCATGGCGATGTAGCGGGGGTTCCAGGGTTTGACATTCCTGATGGCCAGGAAGGTCAGGATGGCCACGGGAACCAGGATCCAGACGAGCAGCAGGGAGCGTCGCCGATCCAGCCGGAAAACACCGGCCAGCAACCCCGCCCCCACGGGAAGAGCGCCGACGGCCAGCAGGGGAAGGGCGCCGCGCAGAACCGCCATGCGGTCCGGTTGGTGAAGTTCGCCCAGGGACGGTCCGAAGCTGTAGCCGTAAAAGAAGGTTTCCAGGGTGAAGGGCCAGGCCATGAAGGAAAAGGTCGTGGCCCCGCGCAGGGCCTCGCCGGTACCGCTTCCGGGAACCACCCGGTCGATCGCCCAGATACCCGCCGCTTTCAGGAGCCAAGGGAGCACCAGCAGGAATCCCAGGCCAAAGGCCAGGACCCAGGGGCCCCATTCCTTCCTGGTGCCCGGCCTGTGCCAAAACAGAAAACCCAGACCCATGGCGGCCAACAGGAACAGGCCTCCCAGGTTGCTCAAGGCCGCCCCGGCGGACACCAGCCCGAAAACCGCCGCCTTTCGGTAACCGGCTCCCGTGGAAACCATCTCCAGGTACATCAAGGCCATCAGCACGGAAAACAGGATGAGGAAGGCGTAACCCCGACCCTCCTGGCTGTACCAGACATGAAACGGGTTCAGGGCCAGCAGCAGGACGGCCAGGCGGGCCGCCCGTCCGGCAAAGAGACGGGACATGAGAATTCCGAATACCGGGATGGTGATGATGCCCGCCAGGGCCGCCGGCAGACGCAGCATGAGCTCGGAATCCCGGATCCGCAGCAGGGGCCAGACCACCGCCATGTACAGCGGGCCCTGGATGGAATCAAAAACCTGCTCCAGATACCCGGCCCCGATTCCCGGACGGATCATCTGCCAGGTCAACATTTCATCGACCCACAGGGAAGGTCCGCTCAGGGCGTAGAGGCGAAGGAAAGCCGCGATCAAGGTGACGATCAGCAGGAACCCGGTTCCGACGGGCTCCCGGTCGATGCTCGGGCCGGCGGCCCAGTCGGACGGAGGCACGAGAGATCCGGCCGAACCGGGGCGGCTCATGGGCTGAAACTTTCCGGTTTCAATTCGACTCCACCGTCTTGGGAATAAGCGGAACACCGGGGCGGTAGGACTTGAGTTCCACGTCGATGGATCCCACGGCCACCTTGGTCTTGATCAGGACGGGCACGCGATATTCGTCGTCGCTGATGTACAGGGTCATTTTACCCTCGTGCTTGAACAGGCCCTCCCCCTCCAGGAGGGGCTCCACCACGAAACAATCATAGGTTCCGGCCTCGACTTCCACTCTTTCCTTGCCTTGAACGATGATCTTCAGGTCGTAGGTGCGGCGGGAACTGTGGGCCGGCAGATCATAGACGTCCCCCACGTCGAGGTCGAGATTCCGGCAGAAGTAGAAAGCGGACAGGACGTCCTGAACCCCGGGGTTGATGGGATAGGTTTCCCCGTTGGAATAGATGGCCTCTTCCTGTAAATGGTCGAAGTCGATTTCCACGGTTTTCTTGTAGTCGCCCTCCCGCAGCCGCTTGTGGAAATAGATGCTGTAGAGAGACCCGATGTCGATGTAGCTGGTGACCTTGTCCCGCACCTTGTAGAGGGAGGAGAAAAACCGATTGCTGTTGGCCTTGCTCTCCACGTGGTAGCAGGTATGCCCCTTGTAGTTGATGATTCCCAGGACTTCGAGGATGCCTTCGCCGGCATCGATGGGCCCGAAGCCCACCTTGAAGACCATTTTTTCACCGACCCCGAAAACCGTGGCTGCGGTGTCGGGATGGGCCTCGGCCGGAAGGTCCTCCTCCGCCCAGGCGGGGCAGGCGGCCAGCAGGCAAGTCACCAGGAAAATCATCCCCGAAAGCGGCCGCAGCGTCGAGTCGAATGAGAATTTCATCAGGAAACCTTTCCCTCCGGGTTCCTGTCCAGCATCCGCCGCACCGCCTCCAACACCATTTTCGGGGTCAAACCCGTCATGCAGGGGTGGCCGGGGATCGGACAGGTCGTCAAGTCACAAGGCGAGCAATCCACGCCCAATCTTACTGATACATGGGAAGGGGACGCCGGGTTCCACCCCGCCGGATCGGTGGGCCCGAACAGGGTGACCGTGGGGACATGCAAACCGGCGGCCAGATGACGGGGGCCGCAGTCCGTCCCCACGAAAACCCGGGCCCGGGACAGGAGCCAGGCCAATTCGAGCAGGCTGGTCGGCGGCGCCAGGCTATCCGAAGGAAGAAGTTCCCGCAATCGGGCTTCAAGTTCTTCGTCCCCCGGCCCCGTGGCGATGACGGGGTTGCAGCCTTCGTCCCGAAAGTCCTGAAAAAGGCGGGCGGCGTGCTCGGGAGGCCACGCCTTGGCACTCCAGGTGGCGCTCATCATCATCACGATGTTGGGGCCGGGGCCACTTTCCCAGGCGGCCAGCCAGTCACGGAATTCGGGACTGAGGCCCTCCAGCAAACCGGGGCTCAAGGTGTCCGCCGCATAACCGTCCCGCCAGGGACCGGGTTCCATGCCCAGGCAGCGCAAGGGGTCCAGAAACGCCTCCCCGGCGAAACCCCGCAAACCGAAGTCCCCCGCCTTGTTCCGGGGAACCTTGACGTTGTAGGCCCAACGGCGACGGGGAAGGTCATAACCCACACGGACCGGGGCGCCGGTCAGCATGGTCCACAGGGCGGTTCTGGGACTGCCCAGCCAGTCAATCACCAGGTCGTAATGACCGCTTCGAAGCACCCCCAGCCACGATTGGCCGGCCCGGGGAGGCCAGGCCAAGACCCTCAAGGCCCCTTTTTCGCCCCCACGGCCGGAAAGCCCCTCCAGCAGGGGAACAAAAGGTCGGTCGATGACCAGGTCCACTTCCGCCAGTGGCCAGGCGCGGACCACTTCCATGACCGCTCTCATGGTAACGAGCGCATCGCCAAGGGCTTTACGGCGAATCAAGAGAATCTTCCTGAAGTCCTGACGGCCCTTCACGAACTCCCTCCCGCGGTGGTCGAAGTTTCCTTCAGCAGGGCGCGCAGCGCGTTCCCAACCCGTTCGGGAGCGAGATCCGGCAGGCAGATAAAAGCTCCGCAATCATGGAGATCACAGGGATGGCAGGCCGGCGCTTCAGCCAGGACCCGGAACGGACCCAGCCCCTCATAGGGAAACCAGATGCCCGGATCGGTCGGACCGAAAAGGGCGACCGTGGGCACCCGCAGGCCGACCGCGGCATGCATCATGCCGCCGTCAACGGTCACCAGGGCCCTTGCCGCCCCGGTAACCCCCAAGGCATCGTCCAGGGGCAACGGCGGGAGAACCCCACCCCGGCCGGAAGGAATGAGGGCCGCAAGCGAAGCCCAGGCCTCGGCCTTCCCGGGGGCCACCATGACCGCCACGGCCAACGATGTCTCCTGCATCAGGGTGGTAACCAGCGATGCCCACGAGGCCCCGGGCCACTGCTTGCTTTCCCAGGTCGCACATGGCGCCACAAGCACGTAGGGGGATTCCGGGGCCAGACCCAGATTCCCCAGCTGTTCCGCGGCGGAAGCGGAGACCGGGAATTGCCCCAGTTCCGGCACCAGATCCCCCGGCTGATAGGTCTTCTCCAGCCAGGACAAAAATGGCAGGCCCGTTTCGACATGGACCAGGGGAGCCAGGCGGCAAAGATGTTCCCCCAGCCCGCCGGGGGCGATCCTGTCGAAACTAGGATTGTCGACGTCGCCCCGCACAACCTGCCGGGTGTAAAGGCGGCCGCGCCACTTGCGGGTCCCCCCGATCCGCAGCGGGATGCCGGCCAGTTTCAAAAGCCAGGCACTGCGGGGATTAAAAAACAGATCGACCGCCAGATCGTAGCGGTGCCGCTTCAGATCCCGGAGGGCGCCCAGGGTGCCGTTGGCCGGCCGGTGACCGGGGGCATTTCCCGCGCGGGCCCTGGCGTCCGCCCCATGCCTTGGGGACCGCAGGGAATGAATCCTCTTGAGCCGGGGATGCCCGGCCAGAACGGACGCAAAATTGTCCTCGCAAAGGTAGCCGATCTCCAGACCGGGGTCGCCCCGGTGCAGGACTTCGAGCACCACCGTGGACATCACGATGTCACCCAGATACCTCAAGCGGGTTACCAAAACCGAATTCAGGTGCCTGCCTTCAAGGGCCCAGGTCATGAAGACGGGCCCCCTTTCCTGTCCCCGGACAGGACGGCAAAGGCTTCGGTCAGGTCGGAAGCCACCTTGACCCGGGGATCGTCGGGCCACCGGCGCCGCACATCATCCTGCTGGTCCGCGCCATAGCCGGTCAGGACCAGCACGGCGCCCAGGCCGTTGTCCCGGGCAAAAGCCACGTCGCTGGCCTTGTCGCCCACCACCCAACTGCGGGCCGGGTCCCAGCGGCATGTGGCCGCGGCCTCTTCGAACATACCGGGACCGGGCTTGCGGCACCGACAGCCTTCCCCTGGCGCGTGGGGACAGTAGTAGAAACCGTCGAAACGGGCGCCGGCTTCCCGCAACAGGGCGTCCTGGCGGATCATCACCCGCTCCAGATCATCCCGGCTGAACAGCCCCCGCCCCAGACCCGACTGGTTGGAGACGCCGATCAACAGGTAACCCGCCTTCCGCGCACGGACCATGGTCTCGGCAACTCCGGGCAGAAGCTTCACCTGGTCCGGATCGCCGAGATACCCCCGATCCACGATCACCACCCCGTCCCGATCCAGGAACAGGGCCGGCGGGGAATCACCCTCCGGCACGATCACGCATTTTTTCCAGACGGCCATCAGTTGTCCTTTTCAGGCACGGTCGCGGTCAATTGGCGCACCGTGGCCAGCACCGCCGCGGCCTCGATGGTTTCCAGACAAAACACAGGCTGATTGCAGGTCTTCCGGTAGCAGGGCCGGCAGGAAAATCCTTCCGGAACCACCGCTCCGGTCCTGGGACCCACCGGCGAGGTCCAATCGGGGTTCGAGGACCCGAAGATGCCCACGGTGGGCAGGCCCAGGGCCGCCGCCACATGCATCAGGCCGCTGTCGTTCCCGATGAAGGCCTGCGCGGCCTTCAGGACACCCACGGCGGCTTTCAGGTCGGTCCGGCCGGTCAGGTCCACCACGTCCGTGGAACCGTCGAGATCCTCTCCCCAATTTCCTTCAAAATCATCGCGCAGCTTGGCCGAAAAACCTCGCGCGGCGGCGTCACCGAGCAGAACAAGGCGCACACCCTGCTCCCGTGTGGCCAGGCGGAGGAATGCCCGCGCCTTTTCAGGGGGCCAGGTCTTGGCCTCTCCGTAGGTGGTGCCGGGCGCCAGGACCCACCAGGGTCGATCGTGGTTGCCGGCGGCGGCCTTCATCGCGGCGCAACCCGGCAAGGAGGGGTCGGGCGTGGCGCCTGCCATCCTGGCGGGGTCCACACCTGCGGACGAAAGCCAGGCCTCACCCAGGGCCACCATCTCCCTGGCGTAATGCTGCTGCCCCCGGCGGGCGGGGGTCATGCCGGTGGTCAGCAGGAGCGAACGACCGTCGGCGCGATACCCCACCCGTGACGGGATGCCGCCCAGTCTGGCCGCCAAACCGGCCCGCAATGAAGGGGGACCAATGATCACCGCATCGAAATCCCCGGCCTTGAGATCGGCGCCCAGCTTGACGATCCCGCCCACGCCCGCGTGACGGCCCTTCCGTTCCACGATGAACAATTCATCGACCCTGGGATCATCACCGAAAAGTTCGGCCCAGGCCCGCCGGATGCCCAGGCTGAGGACCAGGGGTCTCCCGGTGGCCGCCAACACGTCCGGCCGGGAATCATCGAGAACAGAAAGTAGGGAAGTGAACATCACCGCATCCCCAAGCCAGTTCGGAGCCCAGGCCAGGACACGCAAGGGAACAGGATGGCGAGGGTCGCTAGTCATGGCCGGGTTCGTCACCGGCCGGAATCGGCGAGGAGGGGCCACCGGAAAGGGGAGTCGTGATGACGGTCGAGGCGGTGCTCGTTCGGCCCTCGGTCACCTTTTCGACGGCCTCCATGAGGGTTTCGATATCTACCTTCTCGCCCTTGGTGACCTTGACCACCTGGGCGCGCGGGCGGCCCCGGGGCATCCACTCGGATCCATCCTCCTTGGCAAACAGGCCGATGGCGGGCACCCCCTGCGCCACCGCGAAATGGAAAAAATCGGTGTTCCCCGAGACGAACAGGTCACACTGGGCCAGCAGCAGCACCATCTCGAGCAGGGTGTCCCGCTGCAGGCCCACGGGAATCTCCGAAATGCTCGCTTCGAACTTCTGGAGTCGGTCCTCGGACCCTGGATATCCCAGGGGAAGAATCTTGCACACCAGCTGGCTCGAGAGTTGGCGAACCAGGAACTGGATGTTCTCCAGGGCGAAGACATGCCCGCTCTTGCCCACCCCGGGATCCACCCCGATCAACATCTGGTCGGGGTTGGGTTTGTGGAAGTGGACCTGCTGGGCCATCTGGCGGAGTTTTTCCAGGGGCAACGGCCAACGGGAATTCAGCTCATCGCGAGCGAAACCCAGGAAAGGAAGAACGTCCTGCAACCGGTCGCCGCGGTAGCGGTCATCGTCCTTTCGCGGACGCAGCTCGAAGTTGACTCCCGGCCAGGAATCCACGTGGGAAGGCCCGAATCTCAGGGAGGCGCCGCTGGCCAGGGCCGCCAGCTCCAGGCGAGGCTGCGGCGACAAGGACATGACCAGGGCGATGTCATATTTGCCCGCGCCCAACTTGCGCAGGAGGTTGCCGAACGAGGGCCGCCAGGGGTTCAGCTGACCGTCGGTATAGGTCATGCAATGCCGCGCCAGGCCGCTGGGGACCACCAGGGGGGCATGCCTTTCCGAGACCAGGAAATCCATTTTCGAGCCGGGATACCGGTGCCGGATGGCGGTCAGCAGGGGCATGTGAAACAGAAAATCGCTGAGATCCCCGCAGTCGATGCACAGGATCCGCGATGCGTCGGACAAGGCGCCCGGAAGGGTGAAGGACCCCTCCTTGCCCTTGTTGAAGAAGGGGCGCATCAGGGTACTGATGATCTTGTGTTCAGCCAAGGAACGCCTCACTGCACTTCATCGTGACGGTCGCCGATACGGCCGACCGCCGGACCTCAATCAAAGACATGGGGGAAAACCGTTTCCCAGACCTCGTCGACATGGGTGACCGGAATAAAGGTGATGGCTTCCCGCACCTCGTCGGGAATGGATTCGAGATCGGGCTCGTTGGCCGCCGGAATGATCACCTGGCGGATGCCCACCCGGTGGGCGGCCAGGACCTTTTCCAGAAGCCCGCCGATGGGCAGCACATCCCCGGTCAGGGTGATCTCCCCCGTCATGGCGGTGCGACGGTCCACGGGTTTGCCCACCAGAAGCGACAGCAGGACCGTCGCCATGGCGATGCCCGCGCTGGGGCCGTCCTTGGGCACCGCGCCGGCCGGCAGATGGATGTGGACATCCCTCTCGGTGAAGAAGCTGCTGTATTCCATGCGGTCGGCGAACTTGTTCCGCAGGTAGCTGTAGGCCGCGCTGGCGGATTCCTGCATGACGCTGCCCACCTGTCCGGTCAGCTTCAATTGGCCGCGGCCCCCGGGAAGGGACAGCCCCTCGATATAGAGGATGCGCCCTCCGACCTGGGTCCAGGCCAGACCGGTCACCACCCCCGCTTTCAGGCGGCGACGCAGCCGGTCGCCGGAATAGCTGGGTGCCCCGAGGTATTCCTCCAGGTTCTTGGCGCCGATGGTTTGCCTCTTCTTCTTCCCCTTGGCCACGTCGGTGGCCACCTTGCGGCAGACGGAGCCGATTTCGCGTTCCAGGTTCCGGACGCCCGCCTCCCGGGTGTGGTCCTCCACGATGCGCATCAGGCCGGCGTCGGTGAACCGGATGTACTTGCCGGTCAAACCGTTGGCCTCAACCTGCCGCGGCATGAGGTACCGCTTGGCGATCTGGAGCTTCTCCAGGTTGGTGTACCCGGGAAGATGAATGACCTCCATGCGGTCCAGCAACGGACGCGGAATCGTGTCGAGCATGTTGGCCGTGGTGATGAACATCACGTTGGACAGGTCAAAAGGCAGGGTCAGGTAATGGTCGGTGAAATCGCTGTTCTGCTCGGGATCGAGGACCTCAAGCAGGGCGCTGGCCGGATCGCCCCGGAAGTCCTGTCCCAGCTTGTCGATCTCGTCCAGCATGAAGACGGGATTGTTGGTCCCGCACTCCTTCAGGCCGCTGATGATCCGGCCCGGCATGGAGCCGACATAGGTGCGGCGGTGGCCCCGGATTTCGGCCTCGTCCCGCATGCCCCCCAGGGAGAAACGGAAGAATTCGCGCCCCACCGCTTCGGCGATGCTGCGCCCCAGGGAGGTCTTGCCGACTCCCGGAGGCCCCGCCAGGCACAGGATGGGACCGCGGTGGTTGTCCTTGAGCTTGCGCACGGCCAGGTACTGGATGATCCGTTCCTTGACGTCCTCCAGACCGTAATGGTCGCGTTCGAGAATCTCCTCGGCGCGTTTCAGGTTCAGCTTGTCCTCGCTGCTCACCAGCCAGGGCAGGTCCAGCACCCAGTCGAGATAGGTCTTGCTGACGGTGTATTCGCTGGCACCGGGAGACATCCGGCCCAGCCGGTCCAGTTCGCGCTCGGCGGCCTTGCGCACTTTTTCGGGGAACTCGGCTTCGGCGATCCGCTCGCGCAGTTCGTCGAGTTCGACCGAGCCCTCGTCGACGTCGCCCAGCTCCCTCTGGATGGCCTTGAGCTGCTGGCGCAGGTAGTATTCCCGCTGGTCCTTGTCGATCGATTTGCGGACCCGGGTCTGAAGTTTCTGGCCCAGTTCCAGGACATCAAGTTCGCCCATCACCAGCTTGGAAAGCATCTGCAGGCGTTTGCGGGGTGACTTCTCCTCCAGCATCTTCTGCTTTTCGGCGACGTCGACATCCAGGTTGGTGGCGATGAGATCGGCCAGACGCCCGGGGTCATCGATATTCATCACGACAACCTTGAGCTCTTCGGAAAGCGTCTCGCTGGCGTCGATGATCTTCAGGAAATTGTTGGCCACGCCCCGCATGTACGCCAGGGTGCGCGAATCATCCTGGTTGTCCTCCTCGATGAGCTCCACTTCCGCCAGCATGTAGGGCTCGGTGCCCACGAACTCCTTGATCCGGCACCGGGCGATGCCCTGCCCCAGCAGGCGCATGCTGCCGTCAGGGAAGCGCAGCATCTTCTGGATCTTGACCGCCGTGCCCACCCGGTAGATGAGGTCGCGGTCATCCACATCGTCCACTTCGTCGTCAGCGATATCCCGCTGGGCGAAGGCCCCGAGGATCTTGCTGCCGGCCAGGCAATCGTCGGCCAGCTTGACCAGATTGGCGTCGCTGAGAACCAGCGGCACCATCATGGCCGGGAAAATGACCGCTTCGCTGATGGGCAGGATGGGCATTGTCGTGGGCAGCTGCACATCACCCGTGTGGTCCAGTTCCATGAGATCCTGGTCGTTGTCCGCCATGTAGCTTGCGCTCCTTCCGGAGGTGAGGACGTGTACCTGTTCAGCGGTCGATGGCGATATGACGCCTGTCCACCGACCCGGGCGTCCCCTTACGGAACGTCACGTAGAGAAAACCACTGCGATATCGGGCGGAGGCGCTGGCCGGATCGACCGGCACGGTGATGGAAATCCGCCGGACGAATGGCCCGACGTTGATCTCCATCTTGTGGAAATGCTTTTTGCCCGGGACCGAGGATTCCTGGCGGATTCCGCGAACCACCAGGCTCTTTTCGTCGGCCAGGACTTCGATCTGCGCGGGATCCATGCCGGCCAGATCCACCTGGACGATGAATTCCTCGTCGGTTTCATAGGCGTCGGTGTCCGGACGCCAGCACATGTCGTTTTCCCCGGGGATGACCCCGCCCTTCTGGGCATAGGAGGTCACCAGGATCTCGAAGATCTCTTCCAGTTCATTGGACTTGTTGCGTCTGCTCATTTTCGCCTCGGTAGATCCAACCGGATGAGGAACGGGATATCACCATCCCGCCAACCCCAACAGTAATACTCAGGTTGATGGTATGCTACCGTCCCGGACCCCGACCGTCAACCAAACCCATGCCCGCTGACGGACCATCGCCGCCCGGCCCATACCAGACCGCCCCCCGGGTCCGCAGGAGTTCCTCGCAGGCCAAACCCAGCCGGGGACCAGGCCCCGGGGGGAAACGTCGCAGGACATCGGCAAGGCGACTGTCGGCCGCATCCTCGGGAAAAAGCAGTCCTTGCCCGGAAGAACCCTCAATAGGGTTGCCGGCGGCCAATTCCAGGCCCAATAATCCCTTACGGACCGGCGGCAACCGGCCCCACAGGGATTCGACCAGGCCGTTCCAGGACCTCCAGCCGGCAGGGTCAGGACCGCGGGCAGAAACGCTCCGGGATCGGCCTTCGGGCCAGAAGGCCGTCAGGCGCCAACGCCCCCGGCCCGAGGGACCGCCCGCGGACTGGGTCAACGCCCGCGCCGCCAGACCTCTCCGCAAAGCCGACAAGACAGGCCCCGCGGATACCGGAGGTGAAAGCCTCACCCCAACCACCAGTTCAAACAGGGAGCCTTCCCCCGACTTGACGGACCACCCCCGATCAGGAGAAAGGACTTCGCGCCCCCAGGCTTCATCGGCGAAACCGGGTCCGTGGTCCCCGAACACGGCCCTGAGCAGATCACGGGGAACGACCTGAAGGTCCCCGAAGGTCCGAACCCCCAGCTGCCTGAAGCGGTGGATGACCGAACGGCGGCAGGGGAGATAGTCCACGGGAAAAGGTTGCAGGAACACCGCCACATGATCAGGACGGATAAAAAGCACCCCGCCGCCAGCCCGGGCGGCACACCAGGATGCCAGCCGGGCGGCCAGGCGGGTGGGCGCCGATCCGGCGGCGGAAAAAACAGCGGGCGAACGCAGGGAGCGCTGGAACACCACGGCGGCCCCGTCGAGACCACGGCCGTAAAGGCGGTCGGTTCCCGTCAGGTCAAGGAAGGCCCCGCCAGGCGCCCACTCCCACGAAGGCGTCACCTGCCGGCAGAAACTCTCCACGCCCATCTTGAGCCCGGAAGGGTCGGGCCTTTTTCCGGACACCGGCGAATTCAGGCGCAGATGCAGGATGGACCGACGGGCCGGCCGCGTGTGAATGGACAATTCTCAGGAGAACCGGCGCAGAACCCCGATGACCACTCCCTGGACCCGAACCCTGTCCTCGGCCAGCCGGAGTACCGGAACAGCGGGGTTGGCGGGTTGCAGGCGAACCTGGGAACCTTCACGGTAGTATTGTTTGACCGTCACCGAATCCCCATCCACCAGGGCGATGATGGTCTCGCCGTTGCGGGCCGTTTCCCGGGCTTCGACCACGACCGTGTCCCCGTCACGAATCTGTTCCTCGATCATGGAATCCCCACGCACCCGCAGGGCAAAGGTGCGGCCCTTGCCCAGCCATTCCTCGGGAAGATTGATTTCCTCCTGGTCGGCGAGGGCCTCGATGGGCAGCCCGGCGGCCACCGTTCCCAGAAGGGGAATGCGGGCCATGCCCCTGGGCGGGGCGCCCTGGTCGACCACATCCAGATCCCTGCTGGCATTCCGACGTTCCCGCTTCAGGTAGCCCTTGTCCACCAGATTGCTGATATGTTTGTGAACCGTGGCGACCGAGGACAATCCGAACTTCTCCCCGATTTCCTGCAAGGTGGGGGCATACCCGTTCCTGTCGCTGTATTCCGTGATATAGGTCAGGATTTCCGCCTGTCTCGGAGTCAGTCCCATTTTCGCCTCCCGCGAGATGATAGACCTGGATTTCTGCCGGGGGACCACCCGGGGAGAGCTTGACGCCCTCTCCCGGATCCCATCTGACCCCACAATAGACGAAAGATTGGCGAAAGGCCAGCGAAAATTCAAAGAAAACGGGAAGGAATCAATCAGGGGCGGAGCCGGGCCTGCAGGAGCTCCGGGTTGACCCGAACCCCTGTTTTCAGCAGTTCCAGGACTTCCGGAAGGGTGGGGAGTCCCCGGCGCCCCCCCCAGTCCCGGCATTTCAACCCGGCGACGGCACAGCCCCAGTCAAGGCAGGTTTCGAAATCCAGGCCCCTGGCCCTGGCGAATGCATAACCGGCGTGGAAAGCGTCCCCCGCTCCGGTGGTGTCGGTCACAGGAACATCAAAAGCGGGGACAACCACCGGCTGGTCATTCCACAGGCCAAGGACACCTTCGGCGCCGAAGGTCATCCCCACCCGTTCCGGACCTTGGCCCCGAAGGGCCCGCAGGGCCTCCAGGGGTTGGGCCTGTCCGGTAAGCTCGGGGGCGAAACCCTGGGAACTCACCACGTCGGTACAGCGGGCCACCAGGTCCGAGGATCCTTCCCGGACAGAACCGGCATCCATCACCACGGGCAACCCCCTTTGGCGGGCGGCTTCGGTCAAGGGCAGGGATATTTCCCACTCGTGCCCGTCCACGTAAAGGAGATCCATTCCGTCCAGCCAGCGCGGATCCGCGGTCCGGCCAGCCAAGCGGGGAAGACCGCCCCGGGACCAGAGGACCGTCCGGTGCCCCCGGGCCTCGTCCACCAGGATAACCGCCCGGGGGCTTTCATGTCCCTCAAGGGTGGGACAAAGAGAAAGGTCCACGCCCGCGGATGTCAGTTCCTCCCGCTGCTGCCGGCCGGCCACATCCCCGGTCAAGGGGGTCACGAGCCGGACTTTCGCGCCCAGCCTGCCCAGGGCGAACGCGGCCGTGGCGGCGGGTCCGCCCCCACCGCTGAACATGCGGGGAATCTCGTGCTTCTGGTCCGCCCGGGGAAGCCCGGCCATGGGCACGATCACATCGAAGGCGTGATAACCCACCACCAGGATCCGGGGGCTTGGCAGAGAATTAGTGCCGCTCACCAAACACTCACTTTTCGCTGCGACGGCGCCATGTTAGGCTGATCGCACATTGAATTCCAGCGGGCCGTCGGGCCCATCGCGAAAGGATCACCATGGGCTCCTGTCTATTCTGCGACATCGCCGCGGGCACGGTACCCTGCACCCCGGTGCACGATGATGAGAATTTCCTCGGTTTCCGGGACATCTCCCCCAAAGCGCCCACACACATTCTGGTCATTCCCAAACGCCACCTCCAGGACCTGGCCTCCCTTCAGGATGCCGACGGGGAACTCATGGGCAAGCTGATGATCACCGCGACGGAAATAGCCGCAGCCGAAGGCCTTGCCGAAGCCGGATACCGGTTCGTCATCAACTGCAGGGAAAACGGCGGACAGACCGTGGGCCACCTTCACCTTCACATTCTCGGGGGCCGACCGATGACCTGGCCTCCGGGCTGATTCCGATCCGGACTTCGTATCCTGGAGAATGAGCCCCGGCGGTGACGGGGCTCATTCCTCAGGACCGGGGACAAGGTTAAATGACGTCGCAGACTCCCCGCCCCACCCTCTTGACCATCCTGCTGGTGGACAGGGTACGCCGCAGCACGTTGTCGAAGTTGCCGCTTTTTGTCGGAAACATCCTCCAGCTTTACCCGGGGGGCGCCCTTTTTGGCCGTGGGTTTCTTCCGCGACACTTTTTTGGAAACGGTCTTTTTGGCAGGGATGATTTCTTTTGCGGCATGCTCACCTCGCAGGGATGATTGACCGGACAAGAAATATACCCGAAGGGTTGACGCGCCCACCGTAGAAGGAAGCAATAAATATGTCAACGATCGGGGATCAGCCGGATATTACCGGGAAGGGCCGGAAGTTCATTTCAGGTCGGTGCCGTCCCGGGAATAGTCGGCCATGATCGACCCTTGGGGAATGTTGCGGATGGCCCGCACGGCGCGACGCTCGTCCTGGTGGATGGGCTCCAGCCAACTGAGGGAACTTGTGCCGCCCGCGCTTATCATGAGGTACTCCGCACCGGAGCATTCCGCGTGACCCAGCATCCCCAGGGTGTGACCGAATTCATGAAGGGCGACACCACGAACTTCCTTGTCCAGATCAAGGGCGACGTCTGTATTGATCCAGACTTCCATCTTTTGGGGGACCACTTCCCCAATTTCGATCCCGGACCCGCTGGGCTGGAGCAGGGAAACCAGCCCGTAATTCTGGCTCCGGAATTCGAAAAGGACCACGATAGCGGCCGAGGCTTCGTCCGCCGTGCGCACGAAATAATCCGTCTCCGAAATCCCCGCCCCCGCGGCATCGATCCGCATGGCGGTGTTCCAGTATTCCATGGCATCCAGGGTGGCGGCGGTCATGTCCACGCCCGTGTTGGGATTGACGAATTCCGGGATATATACCGAAACGGGATATTGCTCCCAGGTGAACAGCCGGGATTTCCCCGGCTGGCCGGGAACCGGTTGGTTCAGGGTAAGGGCCTGGAGATACACCAGGAAATCATCCGCATAGCAGCCGGGATAACCCAACCCGTACTCATTGATGAGGGTCACGTCGATGAAGGTGGTGTCCCCCTGGATGGTCACCGGCTCGGTGGCAAAGTCGTACAATGAGGGAGACGACGTGGCCACCCTGATACTGTCGATGTCCCGAAACGGCTTGTCGAAGAGGAACCTGCCGGTGCCATCTGTATTCGCCGAATATCCTGGCCCGGTGGAAACGACGATGACCCCCAGCAGGGGTTTGCCGGCGTCATCGGTGACCCGGCCCCCAAGGTACCAGGGTCGGGTGATGTCCACGTAGTAGCTCTCCGGAAGCAGGGACAGCTGTTGACGATCATCCAACGCCCGCACGGCGAACCAGGCCCGCTCGCCGGCCAGCATCCCGTCCGCGGCGGCGGTGTAGGTTTTTGAGTAACCGATCGCCGTCCCGGTGGCGGAATAGCGCCCAAGCTCCGAGGCCTGATCCCAGTTGCCCTCGGTGATGGGGCCGTCGTAACTGATCCTCACGATGTATTCGACCAGAGGAAAGGCGGCCCCGGTCACGCGGTTCCATTTCACCAGGACATCGGAGGGCTGGATCCCCGGGGACACTTCCACGTTGGAGACGGCCGGGGGAATGACCGAAACCTCCTCCAGGACTTCGATGACCCAGTAGTAGGTGTCCGACGCGGCGGTGGCGAAGGCCTTGACCTGCAGGGTGTCCTTACCCACGGACTGGGGAACGAAGGTGAACGAGTTTTCCTGTCCCACCACCTGCCCACCCCTGTACCAGGCCACGGTCAATCCCCCACCCGAATCCAGATTGGCCGAAAAGTCCATCGTCTCATCCAACTGAAGGGTTTGACCTTGTCCAGTCGGGGAAAAAACGATGGTCCGGGGCTGCTCGCCGCCTCCCTGCGGATCGGTGCTGCTGGAACACCCACCCAAAACCAGGACCAATGCCAGGCAAACGCAGCCGGCGCGGGGTGACGTGCGCCACCGGGATACGGGTCGTGGGGAAAAATGTCTAAGGCTGGGCTTCATGTTGATACAATTTACGAAAGCGTCCCCGTTAGGACAATAGCGAGGTCCCTGAATGCCTGTTTTCATGATCCGGACCGGTATTTCCGGTCGACCGGCGCGATCCACCATTCCGCCAGATTGTTGAAGGGCGAAAGCAGGTGGGGACGAACGCCCTGGAGGCGTGGCCCGATCCCCACCAGGTTCTCGGGATAGAACAGATAGGCCGCCGGCGGATCCACGGCCAGGATTTCCTGGATCTCCAACCAGTAGGGCAAAGCCTGTTCCGGGTCCGGGAGGCCCAGGGCCAAGGTCAGCAGGGAATCAACCTCGGCATTGGCGTAATGCCCGTTGTTGAACTCCTCCACGGCCGTTGACTGGATGTACCCTGAAGGGTCTCCGAACAGATTCGCGTTGAGACGACCAAAATAGGAATCGAATCGTCCCGCCCGCAGCCGGTCCAGGCCGGCGGCCAATTCCATCGCCAGGATCGAAACATCCACCCCCACGTCCCTCAGGTTTTCGCGCAGGATCACCGCGCCGTTTTCCCGCACCGGGTCCCCTTGGCGGGTCAGGATTTCGAAACGGAACGGCACCCCCTCCCTGTCCAGAATCCCGTCCTGGTCGCTGTCGACCCAACCGGCCTCGGCCAGCAAACGGCGGGCCTGGCCGGGATCGTAGGCGTCGGGTTCCAGGTCGTGGTGGTGATTCCAGACCGAGGGGGGAATGGGGCCGCTTGCGGGAGTCCCGTAGCCCAAGAGTAGGGTTTCCACCATCCGGCCGCGATCCAGGGCCAATGACAACGCGCGGCGCACCTGCGGCGAACGGAACAGGGGATTCCGGAAATTCCATTGCAGGTAATAGAACTGGCGCCCCCCGGTGGCGGCGATGCGGATATTCCCGCTGGCCTTCAGACGCTCCGCGGCGTCGGGCGGAATCTGGTCCACCAGATCGACTTCCCCCGTTTCCAGGGCCACCAGGCGGGCGCTCTGTTCGGGGATGATACGGAACACCACCCTGTCCAGAAAGGCAGGACGACCGGGATAAAGCGGATTGGGGACCAGGGACAGGGAGCGGTTGCGGGCCCAGGTCTCGAGTTGGAACTCGCCCGAGGAAAGAGGGTGCTGATTGAGATCCCAGGAACGGACCTCGGCCGGATCCAGGTTCCTGGTCAGGTGGGCCGGCAGGATGTGGTGCCAGGTTCGTTGCAGGATATTCGGCTGGGGACGGACAAGATCGTAACGAACGGTGGCCGAATCCAGGATCACCGCCCGCAGCACGTCCCGGTATGAGCCCCGGCGCGGACTGGCCACCTCCGGGTTGGTGAAGAGGTCAAAGGAGCTGGCCACGTCAATGGCCGTAAGAGGAGTCCCATCGGACCAGGACCAGGGACGCAGGTGGTAGGTTATCGACAAGCGGTCCTGCGCCACCTCCCAGCTGCCGGCGATCCGGGGATGATAGCTGAGGTCCTCTCCCATTTCCGTCAATCCGTCGTGTATCTCGGCGTAAATGTTCCCGGCGATGGTGGATGTATAGATAAGGGGATTCAGGACATCCGGGTCGGCTGAAAGGGCCACCACCGCCGTCCCTCCGGCCACCGCCACCTTCGCCGGACCGTCGGCACGCCCGGCATCCTCCTTTTCCCCGCTCCCGCACCCGGCCACCAGAACGGCAGCCAAAAACCCCGCCAGGCACAGGGCACCGCGGCTGGGGGCAACCCGACGGGGAAGGGAACCGGGAATAAACGACACGAATGGGCTCCTCGAAGCGGCCAGACCGAAGACCACCGCCGGGAGGTGGCGGGACGGGACCGGAAAAAGGCGCGGCTCCCTGGGGAACCGCGCCTGAAGATACCCGCGACGGGGCCGATCGTCAATGCCGCTACTTGACCAGCGTCATCTTCTGGACGGTGGCTGTTCCGGCATTCATCGCGCGCAGGAAGTACAT
>Ga0210065_1000179_pt1 | contig 18119 bp, 16 predicted proteins | sample Muzzi_PWB_D1_FD_185533 | JGI IMG/M metagenome (GOLD analysis project Ga0210065, IMG submission 185533) | Wetland microbial communities from San Francisco Bay, California, USA, that impact long-term carbon sequestration - Muzzi_PWB_D1 (SPAdes) | ecosystem: Environmental > Aquatic > Marine >... | reverse complement strand
GACCGAAGTCGGGCGCTTTGTTCGTTCAGGAGTAGCAATCGAATGGCGATGTCTACTTTTTATATTCAAACCCGGCCGGAACAACTGAAGCATCTCCCTCCGGATCGGCAAACAATCTGTAGTTGCCCGGAAGATTAGGATAGCGGTTTGTCTCAACCGATGCCGCCTGCCGGTCGATCGATGCCACATGGGGCGAAGACGTATATATGCCTGTACTGGTGGCGGATTGACGCGCATTAATGCCTGCATACTGCAACCCGAAGAACGCGATAAAGAGCGCCGCAATGCCGTATCTGGGTTCCGCAAAAAACCAGGGCATACTGTTTTCAAGCCTGTCCAGAAGCGGCTGACGCTGATTGGCCTGGGCCTGCCGGACCCCACGCATAATGTTCTGCTTGTTTCGAACCATGCGCGACGCATCCGGTGTCTCATACCTTTTCAGGTGCATCAATTTGTTCAGCAACACCTCGGCCTCCATGTTGGCCGATCCTTCATCTGAATGTTTATTCATCATTTTATGAATTCCGATAGTTCCGACTGCATTTGTCTGCGTGCATAAAACAATCTGGATCGTATTGTTCCTACCGATGCTCCGACCATTTTTGCAATTTCTTCGTGTGGAATCCCCTGCATATCATGCATCACCACAACCGTTCTGTGCTTCTCAGACAGGTTCTGCAGGGCTTCGTTCAATTTTTTCTGAAGCTCGGATAAACTGATGTTTCGCAGGGGCGAACCCTTGCTGGTCAGGTCATGATAGACATCGTCTGTTTTGATTTCCTGATCAAACTGATCGAGGCTCAAAGCGCGCTTCCGGTTCCGCTTTTTCCGGTAGTTAATGGTTTTATTTACAGCAATCCGATAGATCCATGTGTAGAAGGAGGATTTTCCTTTAAATCGCGGCAATGCCTCGAAGGCCTTCACAAAAACCTCCTGGGTCAGATCTTCCGCATCCTCACGGTTGGAGGTCATGTTATACGTCAAACCATAGATTTTGCTGTGGTAGCGCTCGACCAGTTCATCGAAGGCATGCACATCGCCCTGCTGCGCCTTGAGTACCAGCTCATCATCGGACGGCCCTTCCAAAACCTCGGGCATCTCCTCCTGAGAATCTTCAATGTTCTTTTCCGGCCCTTCGTCCGGATCAATCTGTAGATCACCTGCCATACGATGCGCTATGTTAAAGCATAGCCTCCCCCTTGCGAGTAAAAAGAATCAAGACATAAAAAGGGTATACATGTTCAATTATTCCGGGCGGGCGGTTCCCGGCCCAGTTCCGCCAACACCCGTTGAAGATCGGTCCACACATCTTTTTTCTTTGAGGGGTCACGCAATAGATAGGAGGGGTGAAACGTCGGCATCAGCTTTAATCCCGCATATTCCTGCCAGATGCCGCGTATCCGGGTAATTCCTACCGGCTTTCCCAGCAGGCCTTCGATGGCCGTTCCGCCCAGACCCACAATAATTTTCGGTCGGATCAGCTTGATCTGCTGGCGCAGATACGGCAGACACATTTCCATTTCCTCCCGAACCGGCTTCCGGTTGTTCGGCGGGCGGCATTTGACCACGTTGGCAATATAGACCTCTTCCCGGCGGTAGCCCATGGCCTCGATCATTTTATCCAGCAATTTGCCGGCTTTACCAACAAACGGGCGGCCCTGAGCATCTTCTTCAGCGCCCGGCCCCTCTCCGATAAACAGAATATCAGGACCGTTCGCATTGCCCTCACCGGGTACCGTTTTGTTTCGCTCCTGGCAGAGCGCACAATTCGTGCAACCCGATATGTGCTTCGCAATGGCCTCCACCGATTCAAAATCAGACGGAATCGGATTTGCGGAAACAACGATTTCCGCCGGCATTTCGGCAACCGGCTCTTTTGCCAGTTCTTCCAGCACCGAGCGGTCCACTTCCACTCGCTGAATCCCTTCATCACGCTGGTGCTCGAGGTATTTTTCGATATTTTCCAACAAGCTGTAATAGGTATTTTCGGCCATCAGTTTTTCCTCAGCGCTTCGAGCAGAAGCCGCATATCATCGTGCAGCGGCGCTTCGAAGGAAAGTCTTTTCCCGCTCTGCGGATGATTGAATTCCAGCCGCGCCGCGTGAAGCATCTGTCGATCCGGAACCAGGGGAAGCCGGTTTTTCCGCGCCCGGCCATAGACCCGATCCCCCACAACGGGATGACCGATATGCGCCATATGAACCCGAATCTGATGTGTCCGGCCGGTTTCAAGACCAATGCGCATCAGCGCGGTTTCTTCGAAGGTTTCGAGACGGGTATAATGCGTTACGGCCTGTCGGCCTTCCTCTTGGAGAACGGCCTGCTTTTTGCGGTGAACCGGATGCCTTCCCAGCAAGGTTTCTATCTTTCCGGTGGCCGGCGGTTCACCCCATACCAATGCAAGATACTCTTTTTTTGTGGTTCGATCCCTGAACTGTTGCTGCAGAGTCATCTGCGCCGCTTCGTTCTTCGCCACCACCATAACGCCGCTGGTATCCTTATCGAGCCGATGGACGATACCGGCGCGTTCCAGGGCATGAAGTGAGGGTTCATGAAAAAGCAGACCATGCAGCAAGGTGCCCGAAGAATTGCCCACCGCCGGATGAACCACCAGACCGGCAGGTTTGTTCAGCACAATGACCGATGCATCTTCAAAAAGGATATGGAGCGGTATATTTTCAGGAATGGCTTTTGCCGGTATCGCGGCAGGCAGCATCCATTCGACCGTATCGCCTTTCGACAGCTTCCGGTTAGGTTTTACATCGTCTCCATTCACCCGAACCCGGCCATCCAGAATACAGGCTTTCCACGCCGAACGGGATACCTCCGGAACGTGCGCCGCCAGAAAAGCATCCAGACGAACGCCCGCCGGTTCGCTATCAATAGTTAAAGATTGTTGATTCGTTTTATTCATACCACCAATATGGCCCCCATACTGAGGAGCACACCATGGACATTCAAGCGGAACTTATATCGATCGGCAACGAACTGCTGAGTGGAAGAACCCTTAACACGCATGGTCGCGATCTCGGAGAAGCCCTTTCAGCAATTGGACTTCAACTGGTCCGCGACACCACCATACCCGATGACCTTTTTACAATCGGACAAGCAGTTGACGAGGCTTTCGAGCGGGTATCGCTCGTCTTTGTCAGCGGAGGGCTGGGGCCCACGGTCGACGATATTACACGCGATGCACTTGCCAGACTGCTGAATTGTAAGATTGTACTCGATCAGGCAACGATCGATCATTTGAAAGGCTGGTACGAGAAGCGGGGGCGAACCATCACGATTGCCGCAACGCGGCAGGCGCAGGTACTGGAAAATGCAACCGTGCTGTTCAATCCCGTTGGAGCAGCGCCCGGCCAGCGAATTGAGATCGACAAGCAGAAAACCCTTTTTGTGCTGCCCGGACCGCCCAATGAATTCAACGCCATCCTCAAAGAGGAGATTATTCCCTGGCTGCAGAAGACATATAAACATGCCCGGCCCAAACTGGTGCGCATTGTACGCACGAAAGGCATCGGCGAATCGGATATTGTCACGATTCTGGAGTCCGCCGGATTTGAGCCGCACAATATTGAGCTCGGTTTCTATCCGGGAATGGGAAAGGTTGAAATACGGCTGACAGCCGATTCAGATCACAGTCTCCCCATTGCCGAAGCCGAACAGACCCTGCTGAAACTGCTCGCCGACCATCTCGATCTGTACGATTAGTCTACTTCTTTCGCAGAAGAGCGGCGAAGGCGCCGTCGGTGCCGGAATCGGGCGGGAAGGCCTTGCCGGTTTTAAGGAGACGGAATTCAGGATGGTCGCGCACCCACCCGGCCACAAGATCTTCGTTCTCCTCTGCCTCAAGACTGCAGGTGCTGTAGACCATCCTTCCCTTTTCCTTTAATAAAGCGGAACAGGCCGTAAGCATATCGCGTTGAAGCGTTGTAATGGTTGCTATGCGTTCCGCGTCAATACGCCATCGGGCATCCGCACGGCGGCGGAGTACTCCGGTATTCAGACACGGTACATCGAGCAGAATCGCATCGAACCGCCGTTCCCCGAACATCCCGGACGGGTTTCGTGCATCACCTTTTATGATTTCAATCCAATCGAGATTCAACCGCTGCTGATTTTCCTTAAGCACATCGATCCGGTCTTCGTGCAGATCCATGGCCACCAGTTCACCGCGCCGCTTCATTCGTCCGGCCATCATGGCCGTCTTGCCACCGGGCGCGGCGCAGGCATCCAGCACGGTTTCGCCAGGACGCGGCGCCAGCAGATCAACCGAAATGGACGTGGCCGGATCCTGCACCGTAAACCAGCCCTCGGCATAGCCCGGCACGTTTCGCACGGCAACACCACGGGGAAGAACCAGAAAAATTTCCCGATCGCTGTAAGGATGCATCAGCGGTTCAATGCCTGCCGCGCGTAATCGGTCGATAAATTCAGCGGCATCAACCGCTGTTTGCTCAATGCGCAGAATCGTCGACGGCGGCTCGTTATTCCACTCGGCCAGACGGTTCGCATCGTCTTCACCGTATTGTGCCGTCCAGCGGTCCATTAAAAATTTCGGATGAGATAGACGAACAAAGGCCGGCTGCCGGGCAAGATCCGTCAGGATCTGTTCTTTTTCCCGTTGCGCCCGGCGCAATACCGCATTGATCATCTTTGCAGCTCCGGCTCCGTTGGATTGGCCTTTCGCCGCATTAACGGTTTCGTTGATCGCTGCATATTGCTCCGTATTTTCCATGAACAGCAGCTGGTAAAGCCCCACCCATAGGATCGCCTTGAAAAGGCAGGCAGGCTCATTCTTCAACCATTGATTTTCAATCCATTGAAGAATCTGCCGATTCCGCACCACACCGTTCACCATCTCCAGAACAAAAGCATGATCCTGCTGAAGCCGCGCCAGTCGGCGATCCGGAAAACGCTGATCCGCCAACCATTCAGCAATAATTTCCGCGGCAATCAGGCGACTGTTCTTCTTAATAGGCATAACCCGTTTTCCTCCAAAACCACCGGACTCTACCTTTTTTCCGAAGGTTGAAAAGAATAAGGCATCTTTTTACCCCGAAGTTTCGCAGAAGTGAAAAGAAATGGTGGCGCAGAGGGTATTCCAACAGGAATCACCACCGAATACTTCTATGGCATGCAACCTGCTAAAACCTTCGCATTGATTATTAACCGAAAAAACAACTGCGTGGAGATTTCATTTCAATGAAAACAAAAATTAAACCGATCGTATCGTGGAGCATCTGGGCCGGCGGCCTTTCGCTCGTTATGGGTATCGTTACCCGCAAACAATTAATTGCCGGATTCCAGTCGGATGAAACAGGCATGAGTATCGTAATTACGGCTTTGTTTGTTGCAGGACTGATTATTTCCTTTCTTGCCGCGAAGCAACTGCATGCTGAATGGGGCGTGCTGGCCGCGATCCATAAAACCAATACCATTCCTTCTTCACGCCGCAGCACCGATCTTGCCGCTGTATTCAGCAAGCTGGAAGGATATAAGAAAAAAGGCGAAACCGTCGATATCCACACCGCGATCGACACCTACCATTCCAAGCATAATTCCCGCGTCCGCTCGGTTTCCATCATGGCCGCGCTCGTGATTTCAATGGGCCTGCTGGGAACCGTGGTGGGTCTGATTATGTCGATCTCCGGTCTCGGCAGCATGGTTGAAAACATCGGGCTTTCCCGAACCACGATGATGGAGGCCCTCAAAGCAACCGTATCCGGTATGGGCACCGCATTCTACACCACCTTTTTCGGTGCACTCGGCGGTCTGATTCTCCGAGCCGTAGCCGTGTCGCAACTCAACTCGCTCTCCGAACTCTGCGCCGAAGCCGCCGAATATGCCGAACATCACCTGACGGCCAAACTGGAGAACAAAGACGAGCAGCTTAACGAGCAGGTTTCCAAAGTCATCAGCAGTTTTGAAAACATGCAGAACCAAATTGATGCGTTGACCGTCCGTATTGCCGACTCCATTGAAACGACCATGACCCAGTTCGGCCGCTCCATCGAATCGGTCGGCACACATGCCATGACCGCCACCAAAGAAACCCTTTCCGGCATGACTGAACAACTGTCCGCCTTTAACGGTGAAATTGAATCCTCCTTCGGTTCATTCAATGCATCGGTTACACAAGCCGGCGCAAACGTGCTCGAAGCCATCGGAACGGTTAATGAATCCATCGAAAAATCGGGCGAAGAACTTCATACCGCATTCGGCGGTCTCAACGAAACGATTGAACAATCCGGCCAGCAGGTGGGTACCGCATTCGAAGGGCTGAACGGAACCGTGAATGCCGCAAGCGACACCGTGGGCGGCTCACTGGCTGACTTTAAACTTTCCGTGGAAGGCACTGCGCTGGAGCTCAAGGATGCCGTCGACGAACTCCACTCGGCCATCGGCCAAGCCACCGGTGAAATGGTAACCATGGCCAAAGCCAAGCTGGATACCGATGCCCACGAAATTGCAGGACACCTGTCTATCGCGGCCGATTCGATTCAGAAATATCTCGTCGGCAAAACCACCGCCGAAACCAACCAGAAGGTGGCATAATGCGTGCGGCAACCCGTCATGATGCGCCCTCCGACAGCGAAGGCATCTATGAATCCTTCTCGGACATGGTCCTGTGTACCGTCATTGTACTGATCACACTGGTTGTGGTGCTTGCGCTTAATGTTGTGGAACAGCTTAACGTATACATCGAGCCGAATCACTTCAGTGGCGGCGCCACACGGCCATGGCTTTATCTGCAGGCCCAGAATGCCGATTATTCCAAAACCACCGCCGAACATCTGGCGCTGGAACGAGCGGTTTATGGCGAACATCCTTTTGTAATGGTAAACCTGTTCAGTCCTTCTTCGGCTCAATCCGCAACGATGGTGAAAGACGGTCAAACCATATCCGCGAAGGAAGGACAGTCGTTTCACGGTCAGTGCGATTTAACCGCGTACAGTTTCCTGCAACTGGCTTCCGGTATCGAACCGGGCAGTTTCCCGGTTGAAGGCGACCAAACCGCCCTCATGCTTCCAAAGTTTTCGCATAAGGATATCCTGCTGGAACCGGGCACGGCAAACGGCTATACGACCATCCCGGACAACGAACTGGCGCTTAAAACCATGGCACTGGCATGGCCGGTTTATAACCATGCGCTCTATCCCCGGCGCGCCGCCGGTGATTACCTGAATGCCCGCACCCGAATCTACATCGAGGTGCTGGATACCGACAACGGACAGCATCAGATCATGATCGGCCACAGCGTATTTACCCTGCCCCAGGATATAGAAAACGGCCGGCTAGGCTGGATGGCCGGATTTTCCTCCGGTTTGACCGAAGTGGTTTATCTGGGCAAGGTCTGGAGCGATCCGGCTGAAAAAACCAATAAGCGTATCGCCTTTTTTGAAGAAAACGGTTTTCCCGAAGCGGCAAAGGATTACCGGGCCTTTAGTTTTCCCGGAGGAATCTCAGAACAGCAACAGCTGATGCTGAGCAAACTCGCATCCCTCCGGCCCGATGTTCCTCAGGATCATCTCATTCAGTACATCCGGCAGGCTGAAGCCCAACAGATGGTTTCCAGCGCCATCATGAATGGAACCGATACCGGATCTGCGCTTCCCCCGCTGCTGAAGCACCGCGATGCGTGGAAAGCCTACACCGAGTACTGCACCAAACTGGAAACCGGAACGACTCCGCCTGACTGGATTATGAGTGAATTTCTCGAACCCCTCGGATTCGATCAGGCCGTTGTGCGCGGGCTGCGCTCAGACGGCTAACCCGTTCTTCCCGGAAACTCTTCAAGGAGCAGTTCAACCTCGAACTGCTCTTCTTTTGTTTCCAGCAGAAAACGTACGGCATCCCCCACCGATTTGTTGTAGATAATACGCTCGATATCCTGCTCGGTCTGCACCGGCATGCCATCGACTTCAAGTATGGAAGTGCCCGGCTGAAGCCCCGCCCGTGAAGCGGGCGTATCGTTCCAGACCTGCGCAATAATAACCCCCGCCCCGCCAAAGACCTTATCGCGGAACCGTTTGTCGACGGTGTAAAACGACGCACCGATCCATGGCCATTCATGCGAACCGGTTTCGATAATCGATTTTGCAATCACCATTGCCAGATTCGACGGAATAGCAAACGCAATACCGACCCCCTTCTCCTGTACATCCGTTTTTTTTGCGGTATTGATTCCGATCAGCCGGCCATCCACATCGATTAACGGCCCGCCGCTGTTTCCTTCATTGATAGCCGCATCGGTCTGAATAAAATCTTCATAGGGAAGAATGTGAACCTTCCGGCCCTTTTGGCTGACATGCCCGACCGTCACCGAGCTCTGAAGACTGAACGGGGAGCCGATCGCAATAGCAACTTCGCCCACGCGTACGGCATCCGAATCGCCGAACTCGACGGCCGGATAGTCGCCCTCACGCCCCTCGATCTTCAGAATGGCAAGATCGGTTGCCTCGTCAAACCCTACCAACCGGGCGGACAGTTTTGTTCCATCGTTGAGCACCACCGCGCCGTCGCGCGCTCCCTCAATCACATGCCAACTGGTAATGACATAACCGCGCTCATCGATAAGTACGCCGGAGCCTTCACCGGCGAGTTCTTCGGGTATGAGTCGGTAGTACCGCCGGAAGCCGAACATATCGACCATCTCCTGCCGCTTCATCTGCACTTTTTCCGTACGGATCACCACAACGGCCGGCATCACTTTCTCAACGGCATCCGCAATGGCGTCGCTGTAATCCCGGGCCGGATTATCATCCATCACCGGTCGCTGCCGCGGCGAAAAACGGGAATCCGGTATCTCCACACGGCGATACGAAACATCGGGGACCCGAATGCGCTGACGGTTCACCGCTGAAATCAAAGCGCTCACAACCATCAGGCCGCAGAACCCGACCAGAATCCACTTGCTGCGGTTCATTTACTCCTCCACCTCGAACGGCTCCTCCCGAAGCTCGCCCTCTTTTTTCACCAGCTTCTCGATCTTCTGCTCGACCTCATTGAGTTTTTTAGAGCAAACATCCACCAGCTTGGAACCCTCTTCAAAATGCCTGATCATCGCCTCAAGGCTCAACTCGCCGCTTTCCATTTCCTCAACCAGTTGCTCCAGCCGTTCAAGCGACTGTTCAAAATCCATACTTTTCTTGTCCGCCATGGTTCGCCTCCAGAAGCCATTCCTTACTCTATTTCCGTTACGTTTGAAACCACTTTCCCGTCTCCCAGCAAGGTTGTCAGCCGGTCTCCCGCCACGACATCACCCGAGCGGCGCACCACGGTGCCGTCCGCCTTCTGCGTCAGGCTGTATCCCCGCCCCAATACCGCCAACGGGTTCAGCATGCGCAACTGCGCCGTCATACGCTGAAGCGTATCCCGGTCGATCTCAGCTTTCCGGTTGACACGATGCTGCATTGTCAACGCCAGCTCATCAAGATGCTGATGGGCCTGCTGCACGCCGGACTGCAAACGATGTCCCATACGAATACGGTTCCGTTCCAGTCGCTGATCTTTTTCCTGCGCATCCATGCGAAGTAAATCGCCCATACGGATTTCCATCGAAAGAATATGCTGCCGATACTGCTTCACCAGTGTTGCCGGTTCGCGAAAAACATAACTGTGTGCCGCTCTGTTCAGCCGGATTCGAAAATCCTGATTCATGGCTTTCAGGTTCTGAACGAGCTGACGGTGCAGGCCGGCTATTTCATCCTCCAGCGCCTGCTGTTCCGGAACCGCCAATTCGGCAGCCGCCGAGGGCGTCGGCGCACGGACATCTGCCACAAAATCCGCTATGGTATAATCAATCTCATGCCCGACGGCTGAAATGACAGGAATCCTTGATGTGAAAATTGCACGGGCGACCACTTCCTCATTGAAATTCCAGAGATCCTCGATGCTGCCGCCACCGCGCCCCACGATCATTACATCAATATCATCGCGCGAATTAAGATAGCTGATCGCCTTGGCAATGCCGCGTTCGGCCCCGGCTCCCTGGACTTTTGCCGGAATCAGTAAAATTTCGATATTCGGGAAACGACGCGTTAACACGTTAATAATATCGCGAATCGCCGCGCCGGTCGGCGAAGTAACCACACCGATCTTCCGCGGCAACAGCGGAAGCGGTTTCTTCTTCGCCGGATCGAACAGGCCTTCCGCGGCCAGCTTGGCCTTCAGCTTTTCAAACTGCTCCTGAAGATTGCCCTTGCCGGCCTCCTCCATCTCCGCAGCAATCAACTGGTAGCGGCCGTTGGCCTCATACAGACTCGGGCGCGCGAGCAGCTGCACCTGCATGCCATCTTTCGGAACAAAGGAAACCCGGGCGTTATCATTGCGGAACATGGCGCAGGCCACGGCTGCTGCCTCATCTTTCAAGGTGAAGTACCAGTGTCCGCTGCCATGTACCACCACCCGCGAAAGCTCGCCTTCCACCCACACTTCGCCGATACCGCTCTCCAGCACCATCCGCGCCTTGCGGTTGACTTCTGCAACGGAGTAGATCTGGCGTTTATCTGCCATGTCTTCAGATCGCGATACGGATGCGTTCGATCGCATGGGCCCGTCCGGTTTTCATATCAACATCAACAATCGCACCTTCGAGGGCGGGGTTGCCTTTTGCGACATCAAACTTTTGCGGAACCCCGGTCAGGAACTTCTTGATTACGGGCTCAACTTCGCGGCCAAGAATCGAGTCCTGCGGACCGGTCATGCCGAGGTCGGTCATGTAGGCGGTTCCGTTCGGATGAATGCGGTTATCGGAAGTCTGACAATGTGTGTGGGTTCCGGTCACCGAAGTAACCCGTCCGTCCAGAAAACGCCCCATGGCCATGCGTTCAGACGAAGCTTCCCCGTGAAAATCAACAAAGATCACCTTATCGCCGGATAGCTCGCCTTTGAGTATGCGATCCGCCGTCTGAAACGGACAATCATAACCCGGTTGCATGAATACGCGGCAGACCAACTGCAGCACGACAATCGGCCCTTCCGGTGTATCTACCCGCACCCAACCTTTTCCGGGAGCACTTTTCGGAAAGTTCGCCGGCCGGATGATCCGGTCTTCCATATCAATGCCCGCCACCATTTCCCGGCTGTCCCAGGCATGATCCCCCAGAATCATTACATCCGCTCCAGCATTCAAAATGGCATGGGCGATTTCGGGCGTCGGCCCCCGACCCGAAGCCGCATTTTCGCCGTTGGCAATGATGAAATCAACCCGACCTTCAGCACGCAATCTGGCGGCTATCTGCGTAAATGCATTCCGACCGGGTCGTCCGACAATATCTCCAACCAGTAAAACTTTCATAATCCCTCGATTCAACTTATTGAACCGAAGTGTACAGAAAAGCCCCTCGGTGTCTAGTGTACTGAGCCATAACGCGTGTAGAGCTTAATATATCGCGCAAAACTGCCGAACCGGTGAAGGCACCGTGAAAGAATGACCGCCGAATAAACCAACAGTTTATTTGGAGCCCTTGTCCAGCAATCGCGCCCGTTCGACCATACGGATGAATTCGGCTCGGTAGCCTTCCTCATCAGAGCCTTTGGCCTCTTTTGCACGACGCAGCACGTCGTCGAAATTGGCGGCACCTTTGTATTCCGAATTCCGCAGCAGCAGTCCGAACTCTGCGACAGCGCTGGCAAATTCCAGATTTTCGCTGACTTCGCGGCGCTGGGTATCCGCGCGCCGGACCGACTCGGTCAGCAGCTTGCTGACCTCGCCGTCCGGTTGCTTGTAACGCAGCTTCACGGTCATCAATTCATCGCTGTCGATCACTTTCGTTTTCTGATACTTCAGTTCTCCGCTCGTAGACACCGTCTCTTCCGATCCGGCGGGAATGAGTTCATACAATGCCGTGACGCTATGCCCTGCACCGAGTTCGCCGGCATCTTTCGTGTCATTCGCGAAATCCTCCTTCGCCAGCATTCGATTTTCGTATCCGATCAAGCGATAGGCCTTCACCTGCTGCGGATTAAATTCCACTTGAATTTTTACATCCTTGGCAATCGTTACGAGTGTGCCTCCCATTTCATTCACCAGAACTTTTCTGGCCTCCAGAATATCGTCGATATAGGCATAGTTTCCGTTGCCCTTATCGGCCAGCTTTTCCATCTTGGAATCTTTGTAGTTCCCGGTACCGAAACCGAGCACCGTCAGGAAAACCCCCGACCTGCGCTTTTCCTCGATCAAACGCGTCAGTGCGCCGTCGGAACTCACCCCCACGTTGAAATCCCCGTCCGTGGCCAGAATCACCCGGTTGTTGCCATCCTTGATGAATTCCTGCTTCGCGATCTTATAGGCCAGCTCGATGCCCGCGCCTCCCGCCGTCGAACCGCCTGCATTCAGGCGATTGATGGCTTCCAAGATGTCGGCCTTGTTGTTTGTCGGTTCGAGCACAAGACCCGCCGCCCCGGCATAGACCACGATGGAAACGCGGTCTTCCGGACGAAGCTGCTCCACCAGCAAACGCATGGCCGCTTTAAGAAGGGGAAGCTTGTCTGACTGGTTCATCGACCCCGAAACATCGAGCAGGAAAACCAGATTGTTCGGCGGCAGATTTTCCGTTTCGATCTCCAGCCCCTGAAGACCAATCAATGCCAGCTGATGATCGCTGTTCCACGGACAGTCGGCTACCTCCATCGATACCACGAACGGATCGTCGCCCTTGGGTTTCGGATAATCATAGTCGAAATAGTTGACCATCTCTTCGATCCGCACCGCATCCGGCGGTGGCAACTGGTTTCCGGTCAGGAAGCGCCGTACATTGGCATACGCTGCGCGGTCCACATCGATTGAAAACGTCGACAACGGATTATCCATCGCCGTCTTGAAGGCGTTGTCGACGATCCGGTCATACTGCTCGGTATTAAATTCAGGTTCGGCCCATTGTGCGGCTCTACCCATATAACTCATGGACTGTATATCCGGCCTTATTTCAAATCCACCGGTGCCTCCAGCCAGTCCTTCGCCGGCAGCTGCGGTTTCTGGTAGCTGCACATCGGGCATATTGGCGCGTTTAACTTTTGTCACAATACGTTGGCTTGGTTTCGGACTCGGAGCAGATGGAGCAATCGGCCTTTTCAATTTCATCGCGGGCCGTGCAGCGGATGCAGAACCATCCGCTATGGCAACGTTATACTCGGCGGCTTCCGCAGGTGTAAACGCAACGTCCTTCTTCTGAACAACTCTGACCGTCACAAAACTGAGGCTGATAAAAATGAAGATACTAAAGGCCCCTGCGGTCACGAGTCCGGCACGGAATTGCGGACTGAACCAATAATCGGCCAACGTCATACGATGGGCAGACACCCGTTTCGCATCTTGACGCCAGGCGACTAGCCGTTCAGGTGCAGGTGCGGCTTCGAGCGCTTCGTCCAGCAGTTCGAGTGTGGTGCGCTGCGCTGCAAGCGCATTCCGGCAACGCGTGCAGGTCTCCAGGTGCTGACTCAGTTTCTCCGATTCGGTTACGCCGAGTTCACCATGCAGATACGCCGTAAGTTTTTTTTCAAATGTGCTGCAGTTTTTCATGATACCACCCCCGCATTGCGCAGGTTGTTCGAAAGTTTTTTTGTTGCGGTATGAATAAGGGTTCCGACATACCCTTCGGAACGTTTGATCACAGCGGCGATCTCTTTATAGGACATCCCTTCCTGAAGCCGCAAAACCAGCACCTCGCGCTCTTTGGGCTTGAGTGCGTTCAGATGCTGCATTACCAACGCCTGCCGTTCATTCAGATCGTTCCGCACATCCCGGTCGGCGGAAAAGATGTCCGCCTGCGCCGCCTGGCGTTCGTGCAAACTGCGGCGGCGCGTTTCACGGCGTATATAATCCACCGCCGCATTGTGGGTTGTACGAAACAGCCATCCCCTCACCTGAACACCCCGACGCAGAATCTTATCGAGATTGCCATGCAGCCGGATAAATGCTTCCTGCACAACATCCTGCGCCGCATCCTGATTATTCAATACGCGAGACGCATATCGAAGCAGAGCTGATTGATACTGTTCCATGGCACTCTCCAATGTGTGAATCCGGTCGGATTGGCTGGGAGATCGATCCTGATCCTCTTCGCCTTTCACCTTTTGTGCTGAATCCGTCATCCAAATTTTCCCTGTTCCGTTCCTTCGCGGTTCCGACCGGCACCATGGATACGCCTGTCGTTACAGATATCTTTGCAGATGCTGTAAAAAACTGCGCGGAAAAATTGTTGGTGGAAACAGAATAGATTACCATCCGGCATATTCAGCAGACCGGTACAGGGGGTTTCATGACATTCGGCGACTTTATTAAGCGCATTCTTGCAGCGGCCCTCCTGCTTGTATTCCTTTGGACATTATGGTCCACGCGTTCCATCATTACCCTTGCGTTTGCTTCGGTCGTGATAGCAATAGCCATTGCCCAGCCCATGCTGTTTTTGCAAAAGCGCGGATGCAAACGGGGTCTGGCACTGGCCGTTGCCGTCATTCTCAGCTTTACCCTCATCACACTGCTGACGCTCTGGATTATTCCAACGCTGGGAAAAGGTATCGGCGAGCTGGTTAATGATCTGCCCGCCGCGGCGGAAAGAGGGAAAGTCGCCTACGAAGCGTGGTGGCAGAATACCCCCTCCATGCAGAATATTCTGCCGCACATTCCGGAAGCAGACGCTACAGAACCGATTGATGCTCAATCCATCAAAGACCTGTTCCATTGGGTGCTGAAATCCGGAATGGCCATTGCACCGGATCTGCTGGGTGGACTCGGGCTGCTGGCAGGCATTCTGGTCAATCTGGGTCTCGTACTGTTCATTGCCGTCTTTTTTCTGCTCGATCCAAAAAGCTACATAATCGCCCTGCTCTACCTTTTTCCAAAAAACAAACACATCCGGGCAAAGGAAATCTTATCCGCTCTCTATACCACCCTCACGAAGTGGCTGAACGCTCAGCTGTTTTCTGTGACCGTCATCGTGCTTCTGGTTTGGCTGCTTCTCGGCGTCATCCTGCATATGCCGAACGCTATCATTGTGGCGCTCTTTGCCGGGTTTGCCACCTTCATTCCAAACATCGGCGCCGTTCTACCGATTATTCCCATCAGCATCTTCACGCTGGCCTATGCCGAGCCCTCGAAGTTACTGCTCTTTATCCCGGCGTATCTCGCGATACAGTTTACCGAGAGCAACATCATCACGCCCCAGGTGGTTAAGGCCCAGCTCAATATCCCCGCCGGCTTTCTCCTGCTGTTTCAGTTGCTCATCACCATGGCACTCGGAGCACTTGGACTCGTCCTCGCTGTGCCGATTCTCGCCTGCCTGATCGTACTCGTTCGCGAAACGTACACCTACGATGTGCTTAAGCTGAAAAATATGAAAGTCCACCTCGACTGATATGAATCCATTACGAAACACCTGTATCGCGCGCGCGCGAAATGACGTACAGGATTGCCTCGTAGTCGGCGCAGGAATCAATGGCGCAGTGGCCGCCGCGGCACTTTCAGGAAAAGGGGCAAAAGTTACCGTAATCGATAAGGCTGACTTCGCCTCCTGTACCTCGCAGGAAAGCTCCAATCTGGCATGGGGCGGAATTAAATATCTCGAATCCTACGAGTTTCCCCTCGTCTGGAACCTTTGCAAAAGCCGGAACCATCTTATGGAAGCCTATCCCTCGCAGGTGCAGGAAATATCGTTCTTCACCAGCATCGCCAAAGGATTCCGCAAGCCACGTTTCATCATCTATCTCGGCGCCGTGCTCTATTGGTTAATGGGTCGCTGCCAAACGCGGCCGCCGCGCCTTCTGTCGGTCTCAAAAATTAATAAAGAAGAACCGATGGTAAAAACAGATGGTTTGGCCGGAGGATTGGAGTATAGCGACTGCTGCTTCAGCGAAAACGATGCACGTTTCACGTTCGGATTCATTGATCGCGTTCTTCACAAAGGCGGGAACGCCATCAACTACCTCGAATTGATCGGTGCCGAATGGAAGAACGGATTGTGGCAGTGCGCCGTCCGCGATCAGGTCTCCGGCGATGCCTTTTCCATCAATGCCCGAACACTGGTAAATGCCGCCGGCCCGTTCGTTGACCGAATCAATACGATGCTGCGCATCGAAAGCCGTTTTAAACACGTCTTTTCCAAGGGGGTTCATATTATTGTTCCCCGCATTACCAGAATACATCATGTGCTAACCTTCTTTGCTACTGACGGCCGACTGTTTTTCATGATTCCAATGGCCGACCGCACCTGCATCGGCACAACAGATACCCGCACAGACAACGAATCCGTTCTGCCGGAACCGGACGACGTTCAGTTTTTAATCGACAATGCCAACGCCCTGCTCAACCTCCAGAATCCCCTGCGACCGGAGGATGTAATCGCTAAGCGATGCGGCGTGCGACCACTGGTCGTCAAGGCGGATTCCGATACCGGCCACGTCGAATGGACCGAACTGTCCCGAAAACATGAAATTGACATTCACCCTGATAAGAAAATGTGCAGCATTTATGGCGGCAAGCTTACGGACTGCATCAATGTTGGCGAAGAAGTGGCGGATATCATCGGCTCCTTCGGCATCTCATTCTTCCAGACCCTGAAACAATGGTACGGCGAACCATCGCCGCGTAAGCAGGAACGGTTCCGCGAACAAAGTGTTAAAATCGGACTGAAGGAAGAAGAAGTCAGCCGCTTATGGCGCATCTACGGTGCTGCCGGCTTTCGCTGTCTGGAAAAAATGCAGGCTGATCCGAACGCTAAGCAAAAAGTACTCGAGGAATATTCGCGCGCCGAACTGGAGACTATGGCCGAGCAGGAAATGGTTATACATCTCTCCGATTTCCTGCGGCGGCGAACCCGAATAGCTCTTACGCTCCATCGCGCCAGCCTGCGCTGCCATCCCGGTCTGCCGAAGGCTGCTGAAATTCTTTTCAGGGAAAATGCTGAAGCAGAAATCGAGCGCTATTTTTCCGACTGTTGAAACGGATCAAGGCAGAATGGTTTCGCCCATAAGGTAGCGATCAACCTCGCGTGCGCAACCCCTGCCTTCATTAATGGCCCAGACGACCAGCGACTGTCCACGGCGGGCATCACCGGTTGCAAAAACGCCATCAACATTGGTGGTATAAACCTCATGCTCCGCTTTAAAGTTGGAGCGGACATCGCGGTCCAGCCCGAACTGTTCGCCGAGAATATCTTCGGGGCCGAGAAAGCCCATCGCCAGCAGAACAAGATCCACTTCAATACGCTGTTCAGAGCCCTCAACAGCCTGCGGCATCTTTCCGCCCTTACCGTTGTCAACCCATTCAACCTCTACCGTATGCATGGCCACAAGATTGCCATCTGCATCGCCTTCAAACCTGGTCGTCATCACCGAGAAATTACGCGGATCTTTGCCCTGAATCTTAATCGCTTCCTGTTGACCATAGTCGGTTTTCAGGTTAGCCGGCCATTGCGGCCAGGGATTTGACACGCGGTTGCGGTCGGCCTCCGGCTTCGGAAGAATTTCAAGCTGTGTGACTTTTTCGCACCCATGCCGCAATGACGTACCCACGCAGTCCGTCCCCGTGTCGCCACCACCGATAACAACGACTTTCTTGCCTTTGGCGGAAATAAAATTGCCATCTTCCAACTGGCTGTCGAGCAGGCTCTTGGTATTGGCATGCAGGAATTCCATCGCAAAATAAACGCCTTTGAGGTCACGGCCTTCCACCGGCAGATCGCGTGGCTTGGTGGCCCCCACTGCGAGCACAACCGCATCATACTGACGCTTTAATTCATCGGCCGAGATATCCTTCCCGACTTCCACGCCGGTTTTATAAACAACGCCTTCGTCCTCGATAATATCAATTCGCTTCTGCATAACGCCCTTATCGAGCTTCATGTTCGGAATACCGTACATCATCAACCCGCCGATGCGATCCGCTCGCTCGTAAACGGTAACATTATGTCCTGCACGGTTCAGTTGCTGCGCACAGGACAGTCCGGCCGGACCGGACCCTACGACCGCTATCTTTTTATCGGTGCGTGCTTCCGGGGGTTCGGCAACGACCCACCCTTCGGCGAAACCGCGATCGATGATCGCACGTTCGTTATCATGAATGGTTACCGCAGGTTCATTGATGGCAAGTACGCATCCGGCTTCACACGGGGCCG
>Ga0210065_1000178_pt1 | contig 18313 bp, 15 predicted proteins | sample Muzzi_PWB_D1_FD_185533 | JGI IMG/M metagenome (GOLD analysis project Ga0210065, IMG submission 185533) | Wetland microbial communities from San Francisco Bay, California, USA, that impact long-term carbon sequestration - Muzzi_PWB_D1 (SPAdes) | ecosystem: Environmental > Aquatic > Marine >... | reverse complement strand
CCGCCGTTCACGCAGGGGCGCGAAGTATTCGATGATGCCGTCGGCCAGTTTCATCTTGCAGTCCACGCAGCCCCGGGCCGCGGTCCGGCACTCGACGGCGGTTTCCTCGGCGGCTTCGGGCATGAACTTCTGGTACCAGGTGTAGATGGCGCAGACCTCGGGATGGCCGGGATCGGACCGCCGCAGCCGGGCGGGGTCGGTGAAGGCCGGCTTGATCTTGGCCTTGATGTCCTCGGGCGAGGCCGAGATCTCGATCGTGTTGCCCAGGGATTTGCTCATGCGTTTGCCATCGGTGCCCGGAAAGCGTGCGAACTTGGTGATCAGCGGTTCGGGTTCGGGAAAGACATCGCCGAAAATGCGGTTGAAGCGCCGCGCCATCTCGCGGGTCAATTCCAGGTGGGGCAACTGGTCCTCGCCCACCGGCACGGCATGGGCCTGGTACATCAGGATGTCGGCGGCCTGCAGCACGGGATAACCCAGGTGCCCGAAGCTGATCTCGTTGCCGAGATTCAGGTCGCGGATCTGTTCCTTGAAGGTCGGATTGCGCTCCAGGCGGCCCATGCTGATCATCATGGACAAGAGCAGGAACAACTCGGCGTGTTCCTTGACCTCGGACTGGATGAACAGGACGGCGTTTTCAGGATCGAGCCCCGCGCCCAGCCAGTCGAGATACATCTGGCGGCTGTTTTCCCGGATTTCGGGGGCTTTGTCCAGCGCGGTGGTCAGCACATGCCAGTCGGCGACCATGAAATGGCAGGTGTATTCATCCTGGAGACGGATCCAGTTTTCCAGGGCGCCGGTGTAATTGCCCCAATGAAGGCGTCCGGTGGGGCGCATCCCGCTGAGGATGACCTTTTTCCCGGCGGATTTCTTGGTGTTGTCCTGGTCCAAAGCAGATGCCTTTCAATGGGCGGAATTGCCGCCTGGGCTCTTGTCGCGCTGGAAGTGGCGGATCGGGGTGATTCCGGGCCGCGGAAATGGTCGGCAAACAGTACCACCGGGATCACCCCGTGTCAAAGTCCGCCCGGGGCCGCCCGACCACCGGTGGGATGTTATTTGGCGCGGGCCCGGGGATGGGCCCCCAGCCAGGCTTCGGCGAGCCAGGCCCGGTCGATGTGGGTGTAGATTTCCGTGGTTCCGATATCGGCGTGGCCCAGCAGTTCCTGCACAACCCGAAGATCGGCGCCGCCCTCCAGCAGGTGGGTGGCGTAGGTGTGCCTGAGGGTGTGGGGCGACAGGGTGCCCGGCAAGCCGGCGGCGGACCCGGTTTTCTTGAGGAGAGTCCAAACCGAGACCCGCGTCAGCCGACCGCCGCGCTGGTTGAGGAACAGGGCGGCGTTGGCGGTCTTTCCCAGCATATCCGGGCGGCCGGCCCGCAGGTACAGGGCCACCGCTTCGAGGGCGGGTTCGCCCACGGGAACCCGTCGCTGCTTGCGTCCCTTGCCGCGCAAAAGAAGGGTGGCCTCCCCCGGGTCGAGATCGGCCAGGTCCAGTCCGCACAATTCGCTGACCCGGCAGCCGCAGCCGTAGAGAACCTCGAGGATGGCCCGGTCACGAAGATCGGCAGGCCGCGCCCCGTCCACGCTGTCGATCAGGCGCTCGACCTGGTTGAGGGAGAGAACGGTGGGCAATTTGCGGCCCCGTTTCGGCGCGATCAGGGTGATGGTCGGATCGATGGTCGTCAAATCCTCGGCCACCAGGAACCGGAAAAACGAACGCAGGGTGGACAGCATCCTGGCCCGGGATGAGGGGGCCAACTCGGCGGCCGATTCCATGAGGAACGCCCGCAGGTGCTCGTCCCGCACCGAAACCGGCGCGTCAACCCCGGCGCCTTCGGCCCATTCCCGCAGGCGGGCCAGGTCGAAGCGGGCGGCGTCCAGGCTGGCCGAAGCCAGGCCTTTTTCGGCGCCGCAGTGGGCCAGGAAATTGTCCAGGGCGAGGTCCCAGGCGCCGGTGGTCATGACGCGCTTCCCGGTCGGTTGGTGAAAAATTCCCGGATGGCCACCACGTCGTGCCGATTGATCCCCCGGACTTCGGCCAACTGGGCGGCGTCGGCGGACCGGATCCTTTCCACCGACCCGAAATGATGCAGCAGGGAAAGCTTCTTGATGCTGCCGATGCCCGGGATGAGGTCAAGCTCGCTGGCGGTGGTCTTGCGGTCCCGCAGCAGCCGGTGGTAGGTGATGGCGAAACGGTGGGCCTCGTTCCGGATGTGCTGCAGGAGTTTGAGGGCCTCGCTGTTGCGGCTGAGATTCAGCGAGCCGTTTTCCCGCACGATGGTCTCTTCACGCTTGGCCAGGCCGATCAGTTGGGTGGAGTGCAGACCGAAACCGGCCAGGACCTGGCGGGCTACCGACAACTGGCCGACGCCGCCGTCGACCACCACCAGGTCGGCGGGGTTCATCTGCTTCTCGACCAGGCGGCCGTAGTAGCGGGTCAATACTTCCCTCATGCTGGCGAAATCGTCCACGCCCTCCACGGTCCGGATCCGGAAGCGCCGGTACCGGCTCTTCAGGGGCTTGCCGTCCTTGAAAAACACCAGGGAGGCCACCGTCTCCCGGCCCTGGAAATTGGAGATGTCAAAGCATTCAATGGTTTCGGGCACCGAGTGCAGATCCAGGGCTTCCTGCAGCTGGATGTCGCCCGGGGTCACGTTCCGGGGGTTGGTGATCTCGCGTTTCAGGTTCACTTCCCGCAGCTTGAACGCGGCGTTGGTGTGGGCAAGTTCCACGGCCTCCTTCTTGGCGCCCCGCCGGGGAACGCGCAGGACAACCCTGGCTTCCCGCAGGCGCGCCAGCCATTCCTGCCAGGCTTCGGTCTGATCCACGGGGCTGGACAGCAGGATCTCCCCGGGAATGTCCCCCGCCCGCGGGTAGTACTCCCGCAGCAGCTGGGCCATGAACTCGTTCAGACCGCGTTCCAGCTTGTCGGCCATCAGGAAATGGTGGGTGGTCAGGATGTGCCCTCCGCGGACCCTCATCACGACCGCGGAGGCGTCCTCGCGGTCACGGGCCAGGCCGATCAGGTCGCAGTCGCCCCGTATGCCGGCCACCGGGCGACTCCTGCTGGTGGTCTGGTCCAGCTTGGCGATCAGGTCGCGCAGGCGCCCGGCCTCCTCGAAGCGAAGGTCGGCCGCCTGCGCTTCCATCTCGGCGCGCAGTTCGTTGATGACCTCGTGTTCGGCGCCGGCCAGGAAGCGGACCATGCGCTGCACCCTGGCCCGGTAGTCCTCCAGCGTGTCGTATTGGACGCACGGGGCGCTGCAACGGCCGATTTGCCAGTCGAGGCAGGCCCGCTCCACGGTCTGTTCGGGCAGCTGGAGATGACACGTCCTGACGCGGAAGGTCCCGGCGGCGAACTTGAGGGTCTCCCGCATCGCCCGCGCATCGGTGAACGGACCGAAATAGCGGCTCCCGTCCCGCTCGATCCGGCGGACGACCTCGATCCGGGGAAACGGCTCGTTCAGGGTAACCCTGAGGTATGGATACTGTTTGTCATCCTTGAGCCGCACGTTGTAGAGGGGCCGGTATTCCTTGATGAGCTGGTTTTCGAGGACCAGGGCATCGGTGGCCGTGTCGGTGACGATATAGTCGAAATCCTTGATTTTTTTGACCAGGGCATCGGTTTTGGGCCCTTTTTCGCCGCCGGTGTGGAAATACGACCGCACCCGCTGGTTCAGGCGGTTGGCCTTGCCGACGTAGATCACCTTGCCCGCACTGTTCTTGTGAAGGTAGACCCCGGGGGCGTCGGGCAGCAGCCTGAGCTTGGCCTGAAGCTCCTCACCGGGACCAGACGGCGGGATTTCCTCGGGTGAATTGGGCTTGGGTTCCCTTGACATGCCTGCTTTATCCTGTTAAATTCCCGCGCCTATAAGTCTTTAACGGAGGTTTGAACGTGCCCCATAACAAGAGTTGCAAGAAGCGCCTGATCACGAGCCAGAAGCGTAACGAGCGCAACCGGCAGAACCGGGCGATGATGCGCGCCAAGATCAAGACCTACCGCGCCGAGATCGGTGAAGCCGCTCCCGAGGAAAAGGCGGTGTCCTTGACGGCCATGTACAGCCTGATCGACACCCAGGCTCGCAAGGGTCTCATGCCGAAGCGCCGCGCCGCCAGGCTGAAGAGCCGCATGGCCGCCGCCGCCGCCAAGTAGTCCCGCGGACCGACCAAATTCCTGGCCGTATTTTTGGCCGTCCTGGCTTCATGCCGGGTCGGCCATTCCTTTGAGAACATCCACCAGACCGAACATCCCGCTCGGGCGCGTCACCGCGAACCGGACCGCCGGCAGGATACCGCGCAGGAACGCCTGGCGCGAATGCGCCCGATGGGTCAGCACGAGAGTCTCTTCCTGGTCGCTGAAGGTCCAGGTATGTTCCCCGATGACCCCACCCAGACGCTGCGAGTGGGTCGGCACCGGGCCCCCGCCACGCAGGGCGGAATAGGTCTCGGCCAGGGACTTGGCCGTGCCGCTGGGTTTGTCGATCTTGGTGATGTGGTGGGTCTCCACCTGTTCGGCGTCGAAGCCGCCGGGCAGGGTGCGCGCGAGGAGTTGGAGCAGCATCTGCATGGCCGGAATCCCCACGCTGAAATTCGAGGCCTGGACCACGGGACGCTCCTTGGCGTAGGCCGCCAGGTCGTTCTGCTGCGAGGCGGAAAACCCCGTGGTGCCGATCACCAGGGGTGCCCCGATCTTCCGCGCCTGGACCAGCAGCTGGTCCAACGCGGCCGCCAGGGAGAAATCGATCACCGCGCACCCGTCGGGCAGCACGGCGGACATTTCCTCCTGGCCCAGCAAGGGAAGCCGGGGATGGAATTCACCCACGGCAAGACCCCGGCCCGGTTCGGTGAACAGGCCCGCCAGTTCCATGTCATCAGCCTGCTCCACCAACCCGGTGATGAGCCGGCCCATCCGTCCTTCGGCGCCGTGGACCGCGACGGCGATCAAGAGACGCCTTCCCGGTCGCGGGCCATCAGTTCCTTAAGGGTCCCCTCATAGAACTGCAGGAGATAGGTCAGACTGTGCTCGGTCACCGGCATCAGGGGCAGCCGGGGATCCCGGCGGCACAAACCGGCCAGGGAAAGGAGTTCCTTGACCGGCACGGGATTGCTCTCCACGAAACAGGCTTCGGTGATGGGATCGAACGCGCGGCTCATGGGCCAGGCCTGGTTGATGTCGCCCTTGGCCCAGGCCTTCCAGAAGCGGACCATGGCCCCGGGCAGGAGATTGCTGACGACACTGATCGCGCCGCGTCCCCCCAGGCCGAATACCTGGAAATTCAAGCCGTCGTCGCCGGAGAAGACCTTCAGGTCGCAGCGGGCGATGGCTTCCTCGATTTGCGGAAGGCTGCCGCTGGCCTCCTTGAGGGCCACGATGTTCGGTTCGGCCGACAGTTCGGCCGCCGTTTCGGGAAGGATGTTGACCGCCGTGCGACCGGGCACGTTGTACAGGACGATGGGGATGTCCACAGCCCGGGCGACGGTCCGGTAATGGGCCAGCAATCCGTGCTGCTGCGGCTTGTTGTAGTAGGGGGAAATGAGCATGGCCGCGTCGGCGCCCCACTCCTTGACCAACCGGGTCAGGTCCACGGTCGCTTCGGTGGAATTGGAGCCGGAACCGGCAACCACGGCGCATTTCCCGGCGCACATCTCGGCCGCGGTGCGAATCATCCATTCCTTCTCGGCGAGACTGAGGGTGGCCGCCTCGCCGGTGCACCCGGCCGGAACGATGCCCGCCGCGCCGGCATCGATCTGCCGCTGCACCAAAACGCCCCAGGCCTTCTTGTCGAGTTGACCTCCGGCGAAGGGGGTGACCAGCGCGGTGTAGATGCCGTCCGGCATTTCCCAGGTTTTATGACTCATCTATCCAGACCTCTCCGTGGAAACTGGTCACCGCCGGGCCCCTCAGCCGCAGCGTGTTCTCCTCCATGTCGATGCTGACGATCAGGACATCCCCGCCCCGCGTGCGCAGGGAAATCGGACTGGTAGCCAGGCCCAGTCGGCACATTACCACCGCCACGGCGGAGGCGCCAGTTCCGCATGCCAGGGTTTCGGCTTCGACGCCTCGTTCGTAGGTGCGCATGAAAAGCTGGCCCCCGGGCCCGACGGACACCCAGTTGACATTGGTGCCCCGGGGGGCGAAGCGGGCATGACGGCGAAGGCGGGGCCCCCATTCCTCCAGGGGCACATCCTCCAGGTTGTCGACGGGGATGACCAGGTGGGGCACCCCGGTGTTGCAGAAATGATGCGCGGGCCATGGAGTGTCGCCCAGGTCGACATCCAGCTCCAGGCCGGACCAGGGCGTGAGGGTGACTTCCACGTCGTCGTGGGCGTGCCACAGGCCGTCCAGGATACCGGCGCGGGTATCGAATCGGCAGGTCTCCCCCATCAAACCTATTTCATGGGCGAAACTGACGCTGCAGCGGGCGCCGTTGCCGCACATCTCGGCTTCGCCGCCGTCGGCGTTCCAGTAGGACATGCGGAAATCGGCGCCTTGGCTGGAGGCCGGACCCAGGATGATCAGCCCGTCGGCCCCCACCCCTATCCGTCGGTCGCACATCCAGGCGATCCGCTTGGCGTCCAGCTGCGCGCCCCCGAGTTTCCTCTGGTCGATCATGATGAAGTCGTTGCCGGCGCCGTGCATCTTGGCAAAATTAATGCAGTGCCTCATGGGCTCTCCTCGGGAACCGCCTGGCTCGAATCCGGCGCCGCCGTTGCGGGAGGGGGCGCGGTCCAGGGGGTGAAAGACAGGGTCGGAACGGGCACCGTGAAAGCCGTGTCCAGGCCGGGATCGACCTCGATGCCGTCCACCATGAACCAGGGTTCCAGGAACCATTCGGTGATCGTGTCGGTCAGGGCCGATGCCAGGGAATCCGGCAGGAGAGACAGAACCAGGGAATCGGGAACGGCGCTGAAGGTGGAATCCCGGTCCAGGTCCGCGAACATGATCAGCCGGGTGTTTCCCGGCACGACTTCGGTCACGGTGCTGATCCGCTCGGGATCCAGGTCCGAGATGGGGTGACGCGTGCCGTCCTCCGGAGCGGGGACCCAGCCGGTGTCCTCTTCGGCGATGGCCAGGGTCCAGGCCCGCATCGGCGCGAGCGTATCGGGGGATGCAAAAGGATTCAGGAGGATGCGCCCCGGCGTATTCCAGGCGAAGAGGGTGGTGACCCCGGCGGTCGCTTCGGGTTCCTCCAGGGTCAGGCTCAGGGTGTCGGGGATCAGGCGCTGGGCATCCTTCTCGCCGGGGCGGAGGTTGTCGTCCGGATCGGTGAAGGCGCGCATCAGCCAGGGTCCCCCGGGCACCGGCAGCCAATCGAAACGGAAGGTCCCCGTCAGATCGGTGACGGTGCGGCGCAGAAGGGGCTGCTGGAAATATTCGAGGGTATCGGGAGGGATGTCATAGAGCTCCACGACCCCCCGGGTCACCGCCGAGTCGGCCATGAGCAGCACCCCGCTGATCGATCCGGAGGGAATAAGGCCGCCGGTGGCGATGGGGAAACGCCGGCTTTCGGTGGCGGCGACCTTGTGGGCGTCCCGTACCCCGGAAGCCACTTCCACCACGATGACCGTGTCCGGCGGCAGCGGAAACTCGAGGATGACTTCCGCCTCGGTGGCGCCGTGCCATTTGGTCTGCCGGATGCGCTGGTCGGGGAAGAAGTGAAGCCAGGTGGCGGCCGAGACGCGGTCCATCTTTTCGGAAAAGGTCAGGTTGAAGGTCTTGATCTCCCCGACCCCGGTGGCGCCGGAGTCGGGGGACATGACCGTCAGCCGCGGTGGCGTGATGTCGACCGGGCCCCCGGGGGGCGGTTCGACCACCGCGCAGGACGCCGCCAGGACCAGGCAGACACACAGGGCCGTTCCGATCCCCAGCCGGGATCCGCGGGCGCGACGGGGCATGCCTGTCTGTCCGGCGATGACCGCCTCCTAGGCGATGAGAGTGGCCAGGATCGCGCGCTGGGCGTGCATCCTGTTTTCGGCTTCATCGAAGACGACCGAATGCGGTCCGTCCATGACTTCGTCGGTGATCTCCTCCCCGCGGTGGGCGGGCAGGCAATGCAGGACGATGTGACCCTTGTCCGCCCCCTTCAGCAGGTCGTTGGTGATCTGGAACGGCGCGAAGTCGCGGCGCCGCTTGATGGCCTCCTCTTCCTGGCCCATGCTGTAGAAGGCGTCGCTGTAGATGACATGAGCCCCCTCCACGGCTTCCCGGGGATCGTGGGTGATCATGAACGAGGCGCCGGCCGCCTCGGCCTTCTGCATGATGCCTTCGTCGGGGAGATAGCCCTCGGGGCACGCCAGGATGAAGTTGAACGGGAAGCGGATGGAGGCGTTGAGCCAGCTGTTGGCCAGGTTGTTGCCGTCGCCGACCATCACGACGGTCTTGCCGTCGATAGTGCCCAGGTGTTCCTCGACCGTCATGATGTCGGCCATGACCTGGCAGGGATGGCTCAGGTCGGTCAGGCCGTTGATGACCGGCACGGTGGCGTGTTTGGCCAGGTCCACCACCTCCTGGTGGTCGAACCAGCGGATCATGATCCCGTCGGCGAAACGGCTCATGACCTTGGCCACGTCATGGACCGATTCACGTGTGCCCAGGCCGATCTCCTTGTCGGTGATGAACAGGGTCTCGCCACCCAGTTGACGGAATCCGATTTCGAAACTGACCCGGGTCCGCAGACTGGGCTTGGCGAAGACGCAGGCCAGGACCCGGTTGGGATGGGTATGGGGCAGCCGGTGCTCCCGCGCCAGGGGCTTCTGTTCGCGTGCCAGGGTGAGCATGGCCCGCAGTTCCTCGAGCGAGTAGTCGTCGATCGCCAGGAAATCCTTCTTGTCCGCCAAGGTCGTTACCTCCGTCGAGTGTTGTTGATCATGATCAGCGCCCGCTAAAAATAGCGCATTCACACCGGGAGTCCACCAGATTAGTCCGTCTTGACCTTCAGTTCCAGGAAGGCGTAGGGCGCGCTCATCCGGGCGTAGTAGAACCGGTCATCTGCCAGGGGCAGACGGGCCCCGAAAACGGCATTGAACAGGATGGGAAACGTGTTGACGGCCGTGCTCCCTTCGGCGAGTTCGAGGTCCACGCCCGGAGGGGCATACCAGGCGCTGAAGATCCCCATCCGTTCCCGGTGATCGGAGTAGGCCGGCCGTTCGTGGTGCATCTTGCTGCCCGGCCCGTGGTCGCCCTGCACGATGATCACCGGGGGCCGCGGAGACGAGGCCAGGATGTCGTCCACCGCCTCGCCCAGCCGCTTCATCACGTAGGTCAGCTGTTCGCTGTACATGATGTAATAGGGCGTGCCGTCACGGCCGTGGATGTCGTACCAGTGGTTGCCGTCGGCGAAAGCGAAGGGCTTCCGGGAGGACAGGCCCTCCCCCGTGCGGCTGAAAACAAAGGGCGGATGGGGCGCCATGATGTGGGCGAAGACAAAAACCGGCCGCGAGTCCGGGATCCCTTCCCGGGCCCGGCCCAGATGGTCAAAAACATACTCGAGCCGGCCGCGGCGCATGGCGAAGGACAGGTCGGAAGGGCCCCTGCCCAGGGTGGTCTGGATCAGGGGCAGGGCCCCTTCCTCCAGCGTGTAGTATTCCAGGAAGCCCGGGTCGATCAGGGGGTGTCGGATCCGGGTGACGTTGTCCATCCTGGTCAAGGGATACCCCGAGGGAAAGGTGACCACGTCATAGCCGATGCCCCGGAGGGTCCGCGCGGTCCGGTTGTCGGCGATCAGCTCGGCCAGCGGATGGCGGTCGGCGCATTCGGGGTCGGGCACCTCCAGCAGTTCCTGGATGTATCCGGCGTTGAGCGTGGCGGCCAGGGACAGGGCCGTCTGGGGATAGTTGGCCTCGGCAAGCCGCAGGACCTGGAATCCCCGTTCCTTAAGGACACCTTCCACCAATTTGGGCGGCAGGTCGAATTCCTCCTCCAGGTAGGTGGGTTGTCCCAGACCATCCAGGAGAAGGAAGTAGATATCCGGAGGTTGCTGGCCGTTCGGATCGGTCGGCAGCTCCAGGGAATCGCGGAATAGCGCGGTCGGAACCGGAGGCGTCTGGGCCCGGGCGGCCAGGACGGTCTGGACCAGGGGCATCGCCGCCAGGACAAATACCATCGCGTTGAGGGGAACCGAACCCCGGGAGACATCGACCGGGCGCCGTTTGAGAAGGATCCCCAGGCCCAGGGCCATGGTCAGGCAGGCCACCGCCGCGGCCGCCCCCACCTTCTGCCCCAGGAAAAGGAAAACGGCCAGCGGGCCGATGACCAGTGCGGCGCGGTGAATGTCTTTCCACACCAGCCGTCCCAGGAGCAGCAGGCCCAGGGTCACCAACCAGTAGAGCAGGGTCAGGCGCAGGCCGTCCCAGGTTCCCAGCATCCGGAAATTGGCTTCCTGGAAATAGATGGTCGGCAGGGCGGCCACCAGGAAGGGGTAAACCGGAAAACGTCCCAGGGAACGCAAAGTCATCGGGACCTCCGTGGGACCTCGGTCAGAGTATGTAGCGGGACAGATCCTCGTCCCGGATGATGTCCGCCAGGCGCTCGGCGACGAAAGCCCGGTCCACCGTGACGCTGCCGGACAGCTTGGCCGGAACCTCGAACAGCAGTTCGTCCAGCAGCTGGGCCATGATGGTCTGCAGCCTGCGGGCGCCGATGTTCTCCAACCGCTTGTTGAGTTCCGCGGCCAGCCTGGCCAGTTCCTCGAGCGCGTCGTCGGTGAAGGTGACCTGGCAGTTGTCGACAGCCAGCATGGCGGTGTACTGCCGGATCAGGGAGCCTTCGGTGTCGCGCAGGATCCTGACGAAATCCTCCTCGGTCAGGCTTTGCAGTTCGACGCGGATCGGGAAGCGGCCCTGGAGTTCGGGAATCAGGTCGCTGGGTTTGCTCATGTGGAAGGCCCCGGCGGCCAGGAAAAGGACGTGGTCGGTCTTCACAGGTCCGTACTTGGTGCTGATGGCCGACCCCTCGACGATGGGCAGGAGATCCCTCTGCACACCTTCACGCGACACGTCGGGGCCGCCGCCGTGGCCGCGGCTGCCGGCGATCTTGTCGATTTCATCGAGAAAGATGATGCCGCCGTTTTCCACCAGCTCGATGGCTTCGGAAACGATCTGGTCCATGTCCAGCCGTTTTTCCGCTTCCTGCTCGCGCAGCAGGCGGCGGGCCTTCGCCACCGAAACCTTCTTTTCGGTCTTCTGCTTGGGGAAAAGGTTTTTCAGGCTCTCGCCGAACGAGGCGTCGAATTCCTCGCCGGCGGAGGTGAAGATGTTGGCGATGGGAACCTTGGACTGTTCGGAGGTGACGGACACCTCCTTGTCGTCCAGGCCGCCGTCCTGAAGCTGCTTGCGGATCTTGTCGCGGCTTCGTTCCCAGCGGGCCGCCCTGTCGGGTTCCTGCTCCATGCCCACCAGCGGCGGGAAAAGGATATCCAGGATCCCCTGTTCCACGGCGTCATCGATTTCGGTGGAGAATTTCTCCTCGGCCCGGCGGCGCACCAGGGCGATGGCGTTTTCCAGAAGGTCGCGCACCATGGAATCGACATCCCGGCCCACGTAACCCTTTTCGGTGAACTTGGTGGCCTCGACCTTCAGGAAGGGAAGGTTGGCGATCTGGGACAGGCGCCGGGCGATCTCGGTCTTGCCCACACCCGTGGGTCCGATGAGGATGATGTTGTTGGGCACCACTTCCTGCCGCATGTCGTCGGGCAGCTGCATCCGCCGCCAGCGGTTGCGCAGGGCGATGGCCACGGATTTCTTCGCGTCGCCCTGCCCGATGATGTACCGGTCCAGCAGCTCCACGATTTCCGGGCAGGTCCACATGGCGCTTTGTTCAATCTGCTTGATTTTCACCGTCGTCACTTCCTTCGGGATCGATTTCCAGCAGGGTGATATGCGTGTTGGTGTAGATGCAGATCTCCCCGGCCAGCTGCAGGGACTTGCGGCAGATGTCCGCCGCGCTCAGGTCCGTGTTCTGGAGAAGGGCCCGTCCGGCCGCCAGGGCGTAGGGTCCCCCCGACCCGATGGCCGTCACGTTGTCGTCGCTTTCGATGATGTCGCCGTTTCCCGACACCACGAAGATGTTGGTCTTGTCCATCACCACCATCATGGCTTCCAGCTTGCGCAGGATGCGGTCCTGGCGCCATTCGCGGGCCAGCTCGACGGTGGCCCGCTTCAGATGGCCCCGGTAACGTTCCAGATGGCCCTCGAATTTCTCGAACAGGCTGAAGGCGTCGGCCGCCCCGCCGGCGAAACCCACCAGCACCTTGCCACCGAACAGCGGGCGCACCTTGACGGCCCCGTGTTTGACGGCGGTCTGCCCCAGCGTTACCTGGCCGTCACTGGCGATGGCGCCCTTGCCGTCCCTGAGAACCGCGAGTACGGTCGTTGACCTGAGCTTCATGTTCCGCTCCCTGGACCGGAGATCCTTCAGTCCTTGTTTTTGCGTTTCGCCCGGGGATGGGCGGCGGTGAATCCGTCCCGCAGTTTCCCCCGGCTGAGGTGCGTGTAGATCTGGGTGGTGGCCAGGTGACGATGGCCCAGCAGTTCCTGCACGACCCTGATACCCGCCCCGCCGTCCAGAAGATGCGTGGCAAACGAATGGCGCAGGGTGTGGGGAGATACCCCGGCCATCCCCGCCAGTTCCGTGGCGTACCGGGCCACGCGGCTCTGGACCGTGCGCCGGGCGATCCGGCGGCCCGGCCGACCTTCGAAAACGGGTCGCGTCCGATCATCGCCCCGGATGATGCCGTCGATAAGATCACGCCAAACCACCGGCTCCAGTCTCTGTTCAAGGTAAACCCTCAAGGCCTGGTCCGCACAGCCCGCCAAAGGAAGGATGCGTTCCTTGTTTCCCTTGCCCAGGACCTTGACCCGGCCGCCGTCGAAATCGAGGTCGCCGAGGTCCAGCCCCACGACTTCGGCAAGTCGCAGGCCAAGCCCGTAGATCATTTCCAGGAGCGCCCGGTCCCGGCGGCCGCGTTCGGTTTCGGTGTCGGGCATTTCCAGCAGGCGGGCGGCCATTTCGATGTTCAGGTCCCGCGGCAGGCGTCTCTCCCTCCCTCCGCGGCCCAGGGTCAGGTTGGCCGGCACCGCGGTGACCTGGCCCGTGCTTTCCAGATAGCGGTAGAAGGAACGGATGCCGGCCAGTTGCCGGTCCAGGGTCGTCAGGCGACGGTTTTCCCGGCGCAGAACCGCCAGGTGTCCCCGGATGATTCCCCGCTGACCATCCAGCTTGGCCCACTGCGACCGATCGGGCGGGGATTCCAGCACGCCGAACGCCACCGCGGTGGTCAGAAAGCCCCGCACGTCACGTTCATAGGCTTCCACGGTCCGCGGGCTCATACCCCGCTCGAGGGCCAGGTATTCGAGGTAAGGTTGGAGAGGATTGTCCGCCATGACCCATTCCACGTCCGTGTTGCGGGAGATTCAGCCGATATGCGGAAAATGTACCACTACCGGCAATCGGCGGCAAGAAGGCGGCCGACCGGCTCGGTGGTCAGCCACGCCGTCATTTGCTCCATGGCCCGGACTGATTTGGCCAGCTTGCGGTCGCGCTTGCCCCGGACCGGTTGGGCCAGGTCGGGCACCAGGCCGAAATTCACGTTCATCGGCGAAAGCCGCTCCGCGGTGGTATCGAAAAGGAATCCGCGCAGCAGGGAGCCGGTCATCGTTTCCAACGGAAGCTGGGGCAGTTCCACGCCGTGAAGGCGCGCGGCCAGGTTCCAGGCCGTGACCAGGCCCGAGGTCATCGATTCGACATACCCCTCCACCCCCGTGATCTGACCGGCGATCCAGACATCCGGCCTTTCCCTGAGTGAAAAATCCCGGCGGGCGCAGCGGGGCGTGTCCAGGTAGAAATTCCGGTGAAGTTGACCGTAGCGCACGAACTCGGCGTTCTGCAGGCCGGGGATCATCCGGAACACCCGCTGTTGTTCGCCGAATTTCAGGCGGGTCTGGAAACCCACCAGACCGAACAGCGTGCCCTCGGCATTCTCCTGGCGCAGCTGGACCACCGCATGGGGCCGGCGTCCGGTGACCGGATGATGCAGACCCACCGGACGCAATGGTCCGAAGGCCATGGATTTCGGACCCGAAGCGGCGATCTCCTCGATGGGCTGGCAGCCGTCGAACAGTTCACTGCGGTCAAAGGCGTGGACCTCCGCCTTCTCCGATTCCAGGATGGCCGTCACCAGGTTCCCGTATTGATCCCCATCCAGGGCTGCGTTGAGATAATCGGCCTCTCCCTTGTCGTAACGCGCGGCCCGGTACAGGATGTCCAGGTCGAGGGAATCCAGGGTCACCGTCGGGGCGATGGCGTCGAAAAAATGAAGGGAAGGCTGGCCGGTGATGCTCCCCATCTCGGTGATGAGGCCCGGGCTTGTCAGCGGTCCGGTGGCCACGAGCCAGTGATGATCCGGGATGGATGGCAGATGATCGATTTCCCGTCGGGAACTCGTGATGAGCGGATGGGCGTCCACGGCGGCGGCCACCGCCGCGGAAAAAACATCACGGTCCACCGCCAGGGCGGCGCCGGCGGGCACGCTCGCCTTCCTGGCAATCTCCAGCAGGCGGCAGCCTAAGAGGTCGAGTTCCTCCTTGAGAAGACCCGAGGGCGTGGCCGGCGCGGTGCTTTTGAGGGAATTGCTGCAGACGATTTCAGCCAGACCGTCGCTGCGGTGGGCCGGTGTCTTGACCACCGGGCGCATCTCCACCAGCTCGACCCGGATTCCGAAACGAGCCAACTGCAGGGCGGCTTCACAGCCGGCGAGACCTCCGCCCACGACGGTGACGGTCGGCCCGACAGGGGGCGCCATCAGGAAGCGTCCGGGGAGCCCTGGTTGCCCGAGGTCTTTTTGGTCGTCTTCTTTTTGGCGGCGGCCTTCTTGACGGTCTTCTTCTTGGCCGTCTTCTTCTTGGCGGTCTTTTTCTTCGCGGTCTTCTTCTTGAAGACCTTCTTCTTGCCGGTTTTCTTGCGCAGGGCCGCGTCCTTGAGCAGGGACACCGCCTCGCCGATCTCCAGATCCTCGGGATCCCGGTCACGACCGATGTTGGCGTTGAGCTTCCCGTCGGTCACGTAGGGGCCGTAACGTCCCTTGCAGATGGACAAAGGCTCACCGGTCTCCGGATGAGGGCCGAGATCCCGCAGGACCGTCCGTTTGTTCTTGTTGCGGATGCGCTCGAGGGCCTCTTCGAGGGTGATGGTGAAAAGGGTGTCGACGGTGTCCACGCTGGCGAACACCCGCTCCCGTTCCACATAGGGTCCGAAGCGGCCCAGGCCCGCGCGCACGGGTTTGCCGGTTTCGGGATCGGTCCCGATTTCCCTGGGCAGCGACAGCAGCCGGAGGGCGTAATCCAGATCGATGGATCCCGGGTCGGTTTTCTTGCCCAGGCTGATGCGCTTGGGTTTCTGGTCGCCTTCCTGTTCCCCCAGCTGGAGGTAGGGCCCAAAGGGTCCGGTGAGGGCGTAGATGTTCTGCCCGGTCTCCGGATGCTTACCGATGGGCTCCCGGGACTTGTCTCTCTGGACGATGAGATCCAGGGCCTTTTCGGGCGTGAGTTCGTCGATGAGCAGGTCCACCGGCAGGGTGGCCCGGCGGTCGTCTTCGCCTTCGACATGGACCGAAACGTAGTTGCGCCCGATGCGGAGCACGATGGGATGTCCCGTCTCCGGATCATCCCCCACCTTGATGCGCGGGAAATCTATCTTATCCAGTTCCCCCTCGATATCCTGCTCGAGACCCGGCTCCCCCTTGCAGCCGCGGAAGAAACAGTCCAGGAACTGGACCCAGTCGACCTCGCCGGAGGCGATCTGGTCGAGTTCCTCTTCCATGCGGGCGGTGAACTGGGTGTCGACGTACTTGTTGAAATGCTCACGCAACAGGTGGGTCACCGCCATCCCGATGTAGGTCGGCAGCAACGCCCCGCCCTTTTTCACCACGTATTCGCGGCTCTGGATGGTGGCGATCACCGAAGCGTAGGTCGAAGGACGCCCGATTCCTTCCTCTTCCAGTTTCTTGATCAGGGAGGCCTCGGTGAACCGGGCCGGCGGCTGGGTTTCGTGGGCCTGGGCTTCCACCCTGGCTATCTCGACGGCAGGTTGGCTGTCCTGTGCGGGGCCGCCGATGGTCCGGCCTTCCTCGAGATTGGGCAGCAGGGCGTCCTTGCCCTTGTCGCCATAGACCTTCAAGAATCCGGGAAACCGCACCACCGAGCCGTTGGCCCTGAGGGTGAGTTCCCGTCCTTCGGCGTTCACCGCGAAATCAACCGCGGTCTTGTCGAGTTTGGCGTCGGTCATCTGGGAAGCCACGGCCCGGTTCCAGATCAGGCGGTAGACGGCCAGCTCCTCGCTGTCCAGCCGATCGGCCACGGATTCGGGTGTCCGGTCCACATGGGTCGGCCGGATGGCCTCGTGGGCCTCCTGGGCGCCCTTGGCCTTGGTCTTGTAGCGCCGGGGCCCCGCGGTGTATTCGGCTCCGTAGGCCTTGGCGATGTGGCTTCCCATTTCGCTCAGAGCTTTTTCGCTCAGGGTCAGGGAGTCCGTCCTCATGTAGGTGATCAGTCCGTCGCGCACGGCGCCCACGCCTTCATACAGCCTTTGGGCGATCCGCATGACCCGCTGGGGAGACATTTTCAGCCGGCCGCTGGCCGCCTGCTGCAGGGTCGAGGTGGTGAACGGGGGCGCGGGCCTCTGCGTGGATTCCTTGCGACTGACCGCGGCCACGCGCCAGGGCTGGGTGGCGGCGGCGGTGGTGGCCAGTTTCTCCGCCAGCTCACCATCCAGTTGAATGCGCTTGTCGGGGGTCTTGAGTTCGCCGGTATCCGGATCGAAATCCTTGCCCCCGGCGACTTTCATCCCGTCGATTTCGGTCAGGCGCGCGGGGAACACCAGGTCGCCGCTGGTCATCTCGGCCTCGATGTCGCTGTACTGGGCCACGTGGAAACGCTGCCGCTCCTCTTCCTTCTCGACCACCAGGCGAACGGCCACGCTCTGCACGCGGCCGGCCGAAAGCTTGGTCCTGACCTTTTTCCACAGGACCGGTGACAGGGAATAACCGTAGAGGCGGTCCAGGATGCGACGGCCCTCCTGGGCGCGCACGAGTTTCATGTCGACTTCGCGGGGATGCTCCAGGGCCTCGTTGATGGCGGTCCTGGTGATCTCGTGGAAACTGATGCGGCCCACGGGAACCTTGGGGTCCAGCACCTCGAGCAGGTGCCAACTGATGGCCTCCCCCTCGCGGTCCTCGTCCGTTGCCAGCAGGACTTCGTCCGCTTTCTTCAGAAGCTTCTTGAGTTCGGCCACCTGTTTCTTGCTGTCGGCGGAAACGACGTAGATGGGCTTGTAGCCGTCGTCGAGGTTCACGCCGTAACGGCGCCACGGCTCCTTCTTGTACTTGGCGGGGATTTCCTTGGCCGAACCCGGCAGGTCCCGGATGTGTCCGTAGCTGGAGGTGACGGTGTAGTCATCACCCAGGAACCTGGAAATGGTCCTGGCCTTGGCGGGGGATTCGACGATGATCAGCTTCAAGTAGAGTTCCTTCCAAGTAAAACCCGGCTGCTGAGGTCAGGAGCCGGTCCCATTGAACCATCCCGGGGTGCCGACGCGCGGCTAATGGATATTCTCGAATCCCTCGGAAGCGCCGCCGGTCATGCCCGGACTGTCCGGACGAAACAGGACCTGCTCAAGGACGGTTTCCAGTTCATAGGGCTCGAGCGGCCGCAGGGCGATAAAGGACGAATATTGCAGCAGGGCTTCCATCTGGGCCCGGTTGATCTGCTTCTTGTTGAACAGTTCCATCAGAAAGCCCAGGCCCCGGGGCGACAGATAATCGGAATCGAGATCCCCGAAATAACGAAAGGCTCCCTCGGACGGGGCATCGGGAAGGGGATCCCTGGCCCAGGCCGGACGATCGTCATGGAGCCAATGGGACTCGATCCAGTCCAGCAGCCCATGCACGTCACCTTCGTCCAGGCCGGCCGCCTCGGCCTTTTCCTGGATCCTGGCCCTGATGGGCAGCGTGACCTCCTGGGGTCCCGAAAGGGCTTCCAGCAGGATGATCAGCAGGTGTTTGAGTCTGTCCCTCTCCGGATCCATGGTCTCCTAGGGCCGGCCATCGAGGTCGGCGAAATTATCCAAACGGCGGCGCCCCTGCCGGGGATGAGGTCGCGGGCGCAAAACCTAGCATGGCGGGGAGTCCGCGGCAAGTCCGGGCCCGCTCAGGTCGCTCCACAGCACTTCTTGTATTTCCGGCCGCTGCCGCAGGGACAGGGGTCGTTTCGTCCAATCTTGGGCTCCTCACGCTGGACCGGAGGGGCCGCCATGGGGCCGTCGC
>Ga0210065_1000177_pt1 | contig 18319 bp, 16 predicted proteins | sample Muzzi_PWB_D1_FD_185533 | JGI IMG/M metagenome (GOLD analysis project Ga0210065, IMG submission 185533) | Wetland microbial communities from San Francisco Bay, California, USA, that impact long-term carbon sequestration - Muzzi_PWB_D1 (SPAdes) | ecosystem: Environmental > Aquatic > Marine >... | reverse complement strand
GTCCTGAAGGAAAGGTACGGAGTGGGGTAGGGGGATCCCGGACGGATCCCCCCGCACTCATGATTGAAAATGATCTTAACTGTTTAAAAATATGGCGTGTTTGTATGATTTTTGAGAGGGTTTCAGAGGCCTATTCCCAGCGGCCCCTGTCTAAAATTAATTTTTTAACAACTTTCTTGGGTTTTCCCTTCTGTTCTATTTCCTTATACACAAACAAGTACCGGAACGCCCCATCTGTTGAAGGAGGGCCCCATGGCCGATGTCCGCCCTTTTGCCGCCTTTCGTCCCGCCCCTGGGCAGGCGATCAAGGTGGCCAGCCTGCCCTACGACGTGCTCAGCAGCGACGAAGCCCGGGAAATGGCCGCCGAAAATGCCGTCAGTTTCCTGCATGTGGTGAAAGCGGAAATCGATCTCGACGCGGAGCAGGCCCGGGACAGCGAAAAAGTGTATGCCCGTTCGGCGGCCAACTTCAACAAGCTGGTGGCCGACGGCGTCATGGTCCGGGACCCCGAGCCCGCCTTCTATGTCTATCGCCTGACCATGGGCGACCACCGGCAGTTCGGTCTGGCGGTGGGCTGCAGCGTGCAGGAGTACGTCGACGGGTCCATCAGGAAGCACGAGTTCACCCGGCGGGACAAGGAAGACGACCGGGCGCGCCACATGGAAGTGCTGGGTATCAACGCAGGTCCGGTTCTCTTCGCCCACCGGCCCAACGAAGTCGTGCGCACCCTGGTCGGAGGCCTGACGGCCGCCCGGGCTCCCGATGTGGATTTCACGGCCGATGACGGCATCGGCCACGCCATCTGGGTCGTTTCCGATGAAGAGAGCATCGCGGCCATCCAGGTGGCCTTCGAGGACATCGACGCCCTTTATATCGCCGACGGCCACCACCGCACGGCTTCGGCCCACCGCGTGCGGGACATCCTGCGCGCACAGAATCCCCATCACACCGGTGACGAGGCCTACAATCATTTCCTGGCGGTCGTTTTCCAGGAGGACGAACTCAAGCTGATGGGCTATCACCGCGTGGTGGCCGACCTCAACGGGTTGTCCAGCGAGGATTTCCTGGCCAGGGTGGGGGAGATTTTCGACATGGAACCCACCGGGCGGCCCGAACCCGAAGGCCACCGGCAGTGGGGCATGTTCCTGGACGGCCAGTGGTACCGCCTGACCGCCCGCGACGGCAGTTTTCCGGCCGATGATCCGGTCAAGGGGCTGGACGCGGCCATCCTGCAGGATCTGCTGCTGGCCCCGGTGCTGGGCATCGGCGACCCGCGCAAGGACCCCCGGATCGATTTCATCGGCGGCAGCCGGGGCTCCGCCGAACTCGAACGCCGCTGCGGCCTGGACATGAAGGTGGCCTTCGCCTTCGCTCCGGCCAGCGTGGACCAGATCATGGCCGTGGCGGACGCCGGCGCGGTCATGCCCCCCAAATCGACGTGGTTCGAACCGAAGTTGCGCTCCGGACTTCTGGTCCGCAGCCTGAGTGACTGACCGCCAAGGAGGCCATCATGCTGATCCTGATTTCCGACCCCTTTGATCCTTCCCTCGAGGAGAAACTGGGGAAATTCGGCGAAGTGACCACCGACACGGACCGCCTGCCCGAGGCGGACATCGTCCTGATCCGCAGCAAGACCAAGTGCACGCGGGAATACATCGACCAGGCGCCCAACCTGAAGCTGATCATCCGCGGCGGGGTGGGCACCGACAACATCGACAAGGTGTATTGCGCCGAAAAGGGGATCGTGGTCCACAACACTCCCAAAGCCCCCAGCATCGCGGTGGCCGAACTGGCGTTCGCCATGATGCTGGCGGTGCCGAACCACATCGTGAAGGCCAACGAGAGCATGCGCATGGGCGAGTGGCTGAAAAAGGAGCTCAAGCGCACCGAGCTGCACGGCAAGACCCTGGGCCTGGTGGGCATCGGCAACATCGCCCAGGCCGTCGCCGTCCGGGCCAAGGCTTTCGGCATGCACGTCATCGCCTTCGACAAGTACGTCGAGAGTTCCCGCCTGGCCGTGCTCAAGCCCTCGCTCGAGGAGATGGTTGCCGCTGCCGACTACATCTCCCTGCACGTGCCCCTGACCGACGAGACAATGCACATGATCAACAAGGACGTCATCGCGAAGATGAAGGACGGCGTCATCATCATCAACACCGGCCGCGGCCGCACGGTCAATTCGACCGACATCATCGCCGCGCTGGAATCGGGCAAGATCGGGGCCTACGCCACCGACGTGTGGCCGAAGGATCCCCCCGATTCGGACTATCCCCTGCTCAAGGCCCCCAACGTGTTCATGACCCCGCACCTGGGCGCCTCGAGCAATGAGAACCTGCTGCGCATCGGTGACGAGGCCTGTGAACGTATCGAGAAATTCCTGGGAGGCGAACGATGAACCGCATCTTCAACTTCAGTGCTGGGCCCTGCACCCTTCCCTATTCGGCCCTCGAAGAGGCCCACGCCGAGTTCCTGGACTACCAGGGCAAGGGCATGTCCCTGATCGAGATGAGCCACCGCTCGAAGGAATACGACGCCGTGCACATGGAGGCCATGGACCTGGTTCGGCGGCTGTACGGCCTGCCGGACAACTACAAGGTCCTGTTCCTGGGCGGCGGCGCGACCCTGCAGTTCGCGATGGTACCCATGAACCTGATGGCCCCCGGCCAGAGCTGCGATTTCACCCTGACCGGCGCCTGGGCAAAAAAGGCCTACGCGGACGCCAAGAAGATCGGCGAGGTGAACGTGGTCTTCGACGGCAAGGACGACAGCTTCATGTCGCTGCCCGATCCGGCCTCGCTCCAGGCCAACCCGAGCGCCGCCTACTTCCACATGACCAGCAACGAGACCATCGGCGGCGTGCAATGGAAGGACTTCCCCGACACCGGCGATGTGCCCTTGGTCTGCGACATGAGCAGCGACTTCGTCAGCCGGAAGATCCCCGTGGAAAAGTTCGGCCTGATCTACGCCGGCGCCCAGAAGAACGCCGGTCCCGCGGGCGCGAGCATCGTGATCATCCGTGAAGATCTTCTCGCCCGTTCCAGCGACAACCTGCCGGCCTACCTGAGCTACGCGACCCACGCGCCCAAGGATTCCATGTACAACACCCCGCCGGTATTTCCCATCTACATGATGATGAAGACCCTGCAGTGGCTGGAGAAAGAGGGCGGGCTAGAAGCCGCGACCAGGATGGCCAACGAGCGCGCCGGCTTGATCTACGGGGCCATGGCCGCCAACGCCGACTTCTACAAGTGTCCGGTGCAGGAAAGCGCGCGGTCGAACATGAACATCGTGTGGCGCCTGCCCAGCGAGGACCTGGAGAAGCAGTTCGTGGCCGAGGCCCTGGACGCGGGCATGAGCGGGCTGAAGGGCCACCGGTCGGTGGGCGGCTGCCGCGCGTCGGTCTACAACGCCATGCCGGTCGCGGGAGCGAAGGCCCTGGCCGATTTCATGGGTGAGTTCGCGCAGAAGAACGGGTAGACCAGCCCCGTTGATCGCGGGCCCGGCGTGCTCGTGAAATATCCCCCCGGGGGGAACATCCGCCAATCTCAAGCGCAAGGTGAGGCGGCACGGGGACGAGCGCGGGGTCAGCTCAATACTTCACCGTCAACCACTTCGTCAATGGTCTTGATGAACGGCTTGGCGCGTCGGTGAAACCGTAGTTCGAAGACATCGGGTCGACCGTAATGGCCCGCTATATCCAGTTGGCATCGGGGTCCGACCAATTGCTCGGAAGGCACCTCGGCGTAGATGATCGTTTCCTCTTCCTCGGCCGGACCCGCGATGATCTTGCCGTCGGGATCAACGATGAGACTGCGGCCGGGATTGAGCCAACCTTCGACATCACCGAGGTATTCTTTCTTGAACGACATGTGATCCGGGATATCGTCCTTGTGCAAGGCTTGGCAACACCCGACCACGAAACAGCGCATCTCCTTGCCGATGTGGCGCATGGTGGAGATCCAGGGCTCGCCATGGTCCCAGGTCGGCGCCACGTGGATCTGTTGCCCCCAAGCGGCCAGGGCGTATCGCGCCAACGGCATGTAGTTCTCCCAGCAGATCAGCCCGCCGAGATTTCCGAAGGGGAGCTGGTAGACTTCGAGGTCGCTGCCGTCTCCCTGCGCCCAGACGAGACGTTCGCCGGAAGTGGGGATGAGCTTGCGGTGTTTCCCCAGGATGCGGCCGTCGGGACCCAGATACAGGATCGTGTTGTACAGGGTGGAGTTGCTGGATTCGCTGTTCTTCTCATTGACGCCGATGGCGACGGTCACTCCCGCGGCGGCGGCCGCCTGGCCCAGCCGTTGGGTCGCCGGGCCGGGGATGGATACGGCGCTGGCGTGAAGTCCGGTGTAGACCTCCCGGAGGGCGTTGGTTTGGCCTGCCGGGATGTGCCACACCCAGACCGGGTAGCCGGAGACGAAAGCTTCCGGAAACACGACCAGACCGGCTCCCTGTTTTCCCGCCTGGGCGATCAACCCGCAAGCCTTCTCGATGGTCGCCTCTAGGTCCAGAAAGATCGGCGATGCCTGAACAGCGGCAATCTTGAATGGCTTTTTGTTTCCCATCGTCTTTTCCTTTCAAAGCCGGGGTACCTGGTTGGCTGGTGATCACCCCATCAACCGACGGTGGCCGCCATGATCGGTGCGACGAAGAGTCCAAAGCCGAGCCACAGGGCTGTGACAACGTCTCCATCGTAGACGCTCGAAACGGCGAAGACAAGACAAGAGAGCTCCGCTTGCGACTTGGGGGCGTTTTGGCTTATTCAACCCGGGTGAGGGCGGCCTGGGGGAGTACCATCAGGGGTATCCAGGCGGACTGGGCAGGGGTGATGGAGGCGAGGAGGCGGGTGGAATTCCTATTCGATGGGGAACTTGCCCCCGTCGGTCTATCAGAGGAAGCTGGAAGCCGAAAACTCCGATATCAAACGGTCCGCTTGACAGGGAAGCTTACGAGCCTGTTCTGCTTTTTTAAAACACAATTCATAGGGCCTGGAGGGATTTTGACATTAGTCTAAATGTCTTATCAATTTTTTGTCATTTCAATGACGTTTGTTCCGTCATATTTCCAGAGGCCATTTCTACTGCCAAACCAAATATTGCCCCCTTGGTCATCTACAACAAATAATATTTTATCATACGTATGACCGTCTTTTCCTTCAAACGATTTAAAATGCTTTCCATCAAATAGGCAAAGATTGGTCGTTCCACTTCCCAGCCAAAGCTGGCCCGATTTGTCTTCATATATCCACCTAACATTGTTATGCGAAAAACCGTCATTGGTCTTATGAAATGCGGTAAAAGTGTTTCCATCAAAAGAGTCGAGGCCGCCGTTTTGATTGCCATGTGTCCCTATCCATATCTTCCCTTTACTATCGCAAAACACAACACGTACAAAGTCATCACTTAATTCATTTACATAGTGGGTAAACTCTTTCCCATCAAAACGACTAACCCCACCGTGACTTAAGGAAGAGAACCAAATATCGTTATTCAAATCTTCAGCCATGCTTAAAATGATATTGTGCTGCTGTCCGTCTTCATAAAACATGCCAACATCGGAAAGATACTGTTGGAATGTTTTACCATCATAGCGATACACTCCGGCTCCATTTGTTCCAAACCATAGATCTCCATATTGATCTTCCAATACAGCCATTACCTGGTTTGGATTTACAACTGGATATACCTCGTCAAGCCAAACACTTGAGGTGTCGCTTTGCGGAATGTCAAAATGTGAAAAGGTAGTTCTGTCGAAACGACATGCACCATTGGGCGTCCCAAACCATAAATTCCCTTTGCTGTCTTCAGCGATACAGGAAATATTATCATCACACAACCCGTCTTTTGTGGTGAAGTTTGTAAACGTGTTTTGGTCAAGTTTAAACACGCCATTACCACGACTTGCAAACCATAGTACTCCCTGGCTATCTAAAAATCCGGAATAGAATCCATGCTCAGGAAGTGGAATCTTATTCGCTGCCTGATTATTCTCATGGGTGATGATACCAGGCGTCTCAGCTTCAATTTTGTGCTGTGCATTGCATGATATAAGTAGGAATGTCAAGAGTATCAATAAAGCATGTTTTTTGAGTACGATCATCTTATTTTTTCCGTCTCTTTTGGATTGTAATGGTATTTGACGTGGGTCATTAGTGGACTTCCCACGCTCTCGTGGACACCTAAAGGCCGTCGTTTGAGGCGCGTTCGAACGCCTCGGGACTGGCATCGCCCAGATGGCCGTGACGACTGTCCCTACGAAGTACCCCATCCGCCGACAACATCTGGACAGCGATTTGCAAGACCGCCTTCTAGGCAACCAGTAGAAACAAGGCAAGGCCCCCCGGGGGGCCTTTTTCGCTACCCTAATTCGTTATCATTGCACAGATAGCCGCACGAACGAGATGTCCAGTCCCCGATAGGCAAACCGGCACCACCCTGCGCCCGAACCAGCGGCGACCTGTTGGTCTACCGCCTGCGCAGGCCGACCCTGGACGGCCGCACCTCGCTGCTGCGGCCCCCGCACCGTGCGTCATGCGTCCTCCCCGGTCTTGGCGCTCCTGGTGCGCTGCATCTCGAACTGGATCGCCTGCAGGCTGAGTTGCACGTCCTGCAGGAAGGCCACCAGCGAGACGATCAGTGCTGCCATGCTCCCGGCGAAGATCACGACCAGCAGGGGCACGACATGCAGGTCCAGCAGGGCGGCCCCGAACAGCAGGATGATGAGCACGGCGACCATCAGCACGCTGAGCGAGGCCAGGAAGATGGCACGCCGCACGAGCACGGCGCGGCGGCCGAGGATGGTGATCTGACGGTCCAGGGCGGCGCGCGTGGGACCGGATGCGTGCTGCTCCTCGTGCAGAAGGAGCCGGGAGCGGTCGATCAACCGGCCCAGGCGATTGGTCATCGTCAGCAACAGCAGGCCGACCCCGGAAATCAGGATCACCGGCCCGACGGCCACCTGCAGGACGGGGATCAGTTCGTGCAGACTCGTGTTCAAAAGGGTTCTCCCTGGCGCGTGAAGACGGCGTGGTCGTGGTCCCCGGCGGGATCCCGGTGTCCGCCCGGGCGATACTACGGCCGAGCAGCCCCGGGAGTCAATTCCGGGTGTGACGAGGCACGGTCCCAGGGGCATGCCCCGTCGATTGAAGGCCGGCATTCAGTCTGGTATACTTCCGGACAAGTATCTTGAAGTTATGTTGGCGGTTGCTGTCGCCGCCATTCTGCTGGCGGCTCCGGCCGATGACCGGTAGCTTGGTCCAACGGATATGTTACCCAATTCCGGATATGACCCCAGCCATGACGATCTTCCCGGAACCGGACCCGAGCCGGCTCGGTCCCGGTCCGACAGCGTGAGGAATGCCAATGGACGACAGGATCGGCCCCTACCAGATCATCCGGGAAATCGGCCGCGGCGGCATGGGCGTGGTCTACCTCGCCCGTGACACGCGGTTGGACCGTGATGTGGCGATCAAGGAGCTGCCCGAGCTCTTCGCCCATGACCCCGTCCGCCTCGAACGCTTCGAGCGCGAAGCGAAGGCGCTCGCGGCCCTGAGCCACGTCAACCTGGCCGGCATCTACGGCGTCGAGGAACAGGACGGGTCCAAGTACCTGGTTCTGGAATACGTCGAGGGCGAAACCCTCGCGGACCGCCTCGACCGGGGTCCGTTGCCCCTGGACGACGCGCTGGAACTGGCGGTCCAGATCGCCGCCGGTGTGGAGGCCGCCCACGAAGCCGGCATCATCCACCGCGATCTGAAGCCCGCCAACATCAAGCTCACGCCCGAGGGCAAGGCGAAGGTGCTCGACTTCGGTCTGGCCCGCGCCGACGATCCCGGGTCGACCGCGAGCAGCTTCGGCCTGGACGACGCGACGATGACCGCGGCCCAGCGCACGCCGACCATCGAGGGCACCATCCTCGGCACCGCGGCCTACATGAGTCCGGAGCAGGCCCGCGGGCGCCGTGTGGACAAGCGCACCGACATCTGGTCGTACGGCGTGGTGCTCTACGAGATGTTGGTCGGCGCCAGTCCGTTCCACGGGGAGACCGCCTCGGACTCCATCGGGGCCGTGCTGCACAAGGAAATCGACCTTGACCTGCTGCCGCCCGGCACGCCGTCCCTGGTGACGCACGTGCTGGTGCGCTGCCTGGAGCGGAACCGGGACAACCGCTATCGCGACATCGGCGACGTGCGCATCGAACTGGAGCGGGCACGAACCGAGCCGCTGCCGAACACTGCCGCTGCGCCCAAGCGGTCCGCCATTCTGCCCTGGGCCGTAACGGCCGTCGCCGCACTCGTGGCCGTCGCGGCCTTCGTGCTCCCCGGGCTGCGCCAGGCGCCGGCACCCGGCGAGCTCGTCCGGTTCACGGTGGGCCAGCCCCTGAAGGGCGCGATGTTCCCGAACAATGCCCAGCTCTCGCCCGATGGCGCCACCCTGGCCTGCGGCGGTCAGGACGCCGACGGAACCTTCGGCATCTGGCTCCGGGACCTGGACACGTTGGACTCCCGCCTGATACCCGTGCAGGGCGGCGACTTCTTCTGGTCTCCCGATGGGCAGTCCCTCGGTTTCTTCAGGGATGGGAAGCTGCGGGTCGTGTCCCGGCGCGGGGGCGAGACGCGTACCGTCTGCGAAGCGCCATCCAACCGTGGGGCCTCCTGGGGCAAAGAATTCATCGTCTTTGCCGGCGCGCAGGGATCGCTGTACAAGGTGCCCGTGGAGGGAGGAACGCCGGAACCGGTGACCAAGCTCGACGAAAGTCAGGGTGAGACCGCGCACCGCTTTCCCTGCTTTCTGCCGGACGGCGAGACTTTCCTGTACGTGGCCTTGCCCGGCAAGAGCCGGCTGCTGACCGTCTTCGCCGGCAACGTGGACGGCCGTGCGCCCACGGTCGTCACCACCGCGCTGACCTCGCCGGTCTACGCGGAGCCGGGGTATCTGCTGTTCCAGCGCGGGCGCAAGATAGTGGCGCAGGCCTTCGACACCAGGACGCTGACCGTTTCCGGGGAGCCGGTCGCGGTGGATGATGCTCCCCGCATCTCGGAATCGGTGGGGAAGCCCGCCCTCTCGGCCTCCCGTACCGGACACATCGCGTTCATGACTCCGGATGACCCCCGCACGCGGCTGGTGTGGCTGGACGGCACCACGGGGGAGGAACAGGAGACCCTGGACGTGGAGCCGGACCATTTCGCCGGGCCGGCGCTTTCCCCGGACGGCCGCAATGTGGCGATCGTCCGGATCGTGTCCCCGGAAGAATCCGACATCTGGATCCTGGAACTTGACCGCCTGGTGATGACCCGTTTCACCCAGGGGGCCGGGAAAAAGGCGGATCCTGTCTGGTCCCCGGATGGTGCCTACATCGCGTACTCGACGGATGCGGCCGGACCCTATGAAATCTACCGGAAACCGTTTACCACGGGCGGGCCCGCGGAGCCGTTGGTGGTCGGTCCGTCCCCGTTCAAGAATCCGTTCGACTGGTCACCGGACGGGAAGTACGTGATCTACGAGCAGCTGGGCGAGGGCACGAACATGGACCTGTGGATCGCCCCGACCGACGGTTCCGGGGAGCCGCGCCCCTATGTGGCAAGCGTCTTCCAGGAACGTCACGCGCACTTCTCACCGGACGGCCGCTGGGTGGCCTACATGATCTTTGACGGTGCCTCCAACGTCGTCGTCAATTCGTTCCCGGACCCCTCCCAGCCGCACCGGGTTTCCATCGACGGCGGGGACCAGCCGCTCTGGCAGCAGGACGGCAAGGCGATTTTCTTCTCGGGGTTCCGCGACGACCGCGGAATGCTGGAGCGGGCCTCGTTCCAGGCGGAGCCGCTTCGCACCGGGATTCCGGTGAAGATCTTCGAGTACGCGACCGATCTTCGCGGCGGCACCTGGACTGCGGATCGGCGCCGGGTCCTTGCGATGCGGGCAGTAGCGGCGCCGCGAGACGCCAGCGCGACCGTGGTCTTGAATTGGGCGCGGTTGCTGGAGAATGAGGACCGCTAGATTGCCCCAACCCGCCTCGGACTTGGCGACAAAGGGCATCCAGATGTTGTGGAACGGGTGCTCATTCGGGCTGTGGGGGGATTGTGGGGTTGTTTTTCCTGTTCTTTCGGTCGGCAAGGGACCCGTTTTCGGTGTTCGGGACCATCAGTGGAATGCCGCAGCTGAATTTTGTGCTAGTATCAGGCATGAAGACGATGGCGATGATCATGCTATTTCTGATACTGCGCGTCGGCCCGGCTGCCGCCCGACCGCTGGCGAATGGCACCTTCCTGGTGGCCCTCTACGCTGACCAATCCCGTTCCATCACCTGTGTGTCCGGTCCACCGGGGACAACTTTCGAGCAGGTGGCCTGGGTCTATGTGCCGAACGATCTCGGCCTCGCCTATGTCACGTTTCGTTTTGATTTTCCGGAGAATGTGGATCGAACCCGCCGTCCGGTATTCAACGATCTGGTATTGGATGCAATTTTCACCGATTTTTCTGACGGGACCGTCGAATGGAACATGCTGTTCGGTGGCTGCCCGTCAGGATGGATCCAGGTTTTTTCCCAGGAATGCGTCCTTCTGGACTCCCAACCTTCACGGATCAGGATCGTCGGTGACCGTTCCCTGGCGCGGGACTGCAACTTTACCCTGAACGGTGTTTCTGCCATTAGCGATTTATCCCTGAACGATCCGGAATGCATGCAGGTTTCCACTGTTTCCATGATCTGGAGCAGGGTGAAGACCATGTTTCGCTGACGGGACCGATGCTGGATCGGATCGCGGCGAAAGTCATTCTCCTTCAAGGCGCACGTCTGCTTGAGGTGCCGCGTCCGTCAGTTTCACCGCCTCGGATTCGGCGGACCCGGCCGCAACAGGCTAGCCAGGCGCTCCCGCACCGAAGTCGGGGAAAGACCCGCCTGCCGGTTCGCCTGATCCTGGTCGTAGGCGTCTTCCATCACATCGAGCCCCTGGAGAAGGGCCTCGTCGGCCCGAATCTGCTGGCGCAGACGTGCTCGTGCAGATGGAGTCATGAAGAAGGTGCGCTTGGCTTTCTTGCGGGCCAGGGAGTCCTCGATCCGGATCCGGCCCGTCCGGAAATCCTCTTTGGTGCGGGCCTGCTGTTCGTGTGGCGACAATCGGTTGTAGGACTCAGCGTCCGCCGCGCTCCGCCACAGGGACCAGGCCACCAAGCCGATGCAGCCGGGAAAGAACGCCAGAAGCATCGGCAGAAAGCGGCCTTCCGCCCGGCTGAAGAAGGGGAAGATCAGGCAGGCCGCAGTGATCGCTAAGAAGACCAGCGCGGTCCCCAGCAGGACGACGCGGAACGCGCGCCGCAGGGACGGATTGGAATTGCCGAAGGCGATCAGGAAAACCACCCCGGCGACCATGAAGCTCAGGAAGAGGAATTTCATGGCCGGATTCTACCCTGAATTGGGCGGCAAGATCCACGACTTGTTCCTCCCTCGTCAGGAAAATCCGAGCGTTAGGCGCCACGGCGTCGATTCGCCGCCCCCTGGGAACCTAATACTCCAGCCCCGACTTCCGCAGGTGCACCATCGGCTTTGCCGAGTCCTCGAGAATCCGCGATCCCAGCACTTCGACGATGAGCAGTTCGTGGTCGCCGGGCTGGCTGCTCCCGACGAGCCGGGCCTCGATGACCGCCTTGGCGCCCTCGATGGTCACCGTGCCCGAGCTTTCGATGCGGTGGTCAATTTCGGCAAAGGGGTTCTTCGACGGGTCGTAGCCCGACCAGAAATGCCGCAGGTAGTCGCGCTTGTGCTCGCCGACGACGTTGATGGAGAACGGAACGCCGCTCTTGATCGTATCGTACGCCGGTCGCCCGGGCTGGACCGCCATGCACAACAGCAGGGGTTCGAAAGAGATCTGCTGGATGAATGAGGCCAGATAGCCATCGATGGCGCCGTCCTGGCGAGCGCAGACGATGAACAGTCCGCTGGCGATCTGGCCCACTCCCGCGGTTTCTTCCCTGGTCAGGCTCACGACAACTCCTTTGTGGTTTGAATGCGTCCGTCCCCACGAGGAAGCCGATGCGCGTCTCGGGTGGAAACAGTAATCAGAATAGATAATAGTACGATATCCTAAGTCGCCGCCACGGTAGTCGAGTAAACCCGCCTGATTATTCCTCAAAATACTTTGATCACTTTCCTTCGGATCCTGCGCGTCTCCCTCTGATAGCAATCACGATCCACTCTGTCGGCCCAGGGCCTCCCCCCGGTGCCGACTCGGAAGTTAGAGCAAAATGACGACGAAAAACGCGCGACCCCGTCGGACGACCGGCACCATGGCGGCCATCCTGACAATATTCTGCCTGAGCCTGATAGGCTGTGGCAGCGGCGACGACCCCGTGAGCCCCGGTGGCAATAACAACGGCCAGTTCTCGGCCGTTCTCGAGACCGGCGGCGATTTCGAACAACCGGTGCCGAAGAACGAGGTCGTGGCCTCGACCAGCGAGCCGGAACCCGGACCGGACGGCACCTTCTGGGTGTGCACCGAAAAAGTCTATGACTTCGTGAGCGCCCCGTCCCAGTACGCCAACTTCAACCCCAGCGAGAACCTCATCTGTCCTGGTAACCTTATGCAGGGCAAAACCTTGGCCAATGCGACGCCGGCATATTTCCAATTCCCTGGGTAAGGTCGGATCGCATTTTCCATCCACGGGCTCCCGGTTGGCGGATCCGTTAGTGAAACGAACGGAAGAAAATGGGGTACCGCCGTGCTCAAGCAGGAAGAGTCCAGCCCTCGGCGACCTTGAAATGACTTTTCACAAGCTTCCGTCCCTCGATAATCTGGTTTTTCTCGAGACGGCGGACCTCTTCCAGGTAGGCCGCCGCGGCAGGGGGTACCTTGCGGTTCTTCAGTGAAAAGATCCTGTAATTCGTCGCCATCCAGGAATCATGGAAGGGCAGCAAGGCCAGTTCCCCGTTTACCAGTTCCTCCCTGAACGTGACCAGGGCCATCGGACACAGGATATCGCTGCCCTGGATCAAGGTCTTGAGTCCGAACAGGGATTCGATCTCGATGTTCGGAACCAGCTCGTTGGTGACCGGGTCGAAGTGCCCGGCCCGGCCCAGCGACGGGGGAAGGAAGCTTCGGATCCTCGACGGCATCCGAGTGCAGCACCAGGGGAATCCGACGATATCATCCATGTTCAGGTCTTTCCTTACCAGAAGCGGGTGATCGACCCGGCAAAAAAACCCGCCGAGATGATTGGGCAGGGTTTCCACTTCCAGTTCGGGGTGCGGATTTTCGAAAGCCTGTTCGGCGAGGGCGAGGTCGGCCTTGAGATCCAGGATCAAGCTCACCGCCTGCTTGAATTGGCGGATCGATACCTTGATCTGGAGATCCGGGAAGCGGGCGATCATCCGGCTGACGGCTGCTTGGCCGGAAATGTTTTGGGGGAATGGACCCAGGGCCAGGTTCAGGATACCCGCTCCCGGATCCAGGGCGCACCGGAGATCAAAAAGCAGGTCGTGGTCACCTTTAAGCAATTGCCGGGCATGCCGGATGAAGATTTCTCCAAATTTGGTCGGTGTGGCCTTCACGCCCCGTCCCCTGTCGAACAACCGAACTCCGTATTCCTCCTCCAGGGCCTTGATGCTATGGACCAGGGCCGTGTGGGTGATATTGAGATTCTCGGCGGCCCGACGGAAGCTCCCTGCCTCGGCCAACTCAATGACGAATGTGTAGCGACGCAGCGACATGGTGGTTGGTTTTCCTCACATATAAGTGAACATTTGTACTGTTTCCCCCTGATATTTTCATGACTATGTTATCCCACACTTCATGATGCCTTGGCAACCAATTGAATTTTGCCGCCCGTGAGAAACTGGGTCTAAGCCATTTAGTTAGGCCAAACCTGGGCTCCTATCTTGCATGACGGGGTGCCCGAAGTCAGAAGGAGACGAAAAGATGAAGCACAACTTCTCGAACTCGCGCGGGGGCATTTTGCTGGCGTGCACTGTCGCCGTCCTTGCGGCCACGCTGCTGGTGGGGATGACGCCTGCCGTTGCGGCGGATTCGGCCAAGCCCAACATTCTCTTTATCGTGTCTGATGACACGGGATTCGGTGACCTTGGGCCCTACGGAGGTGGTGAAGGTCGCGGCATGCCCACGGCCAACATCGACCGGATGGCTGCCGAAGGGATGACCTTCTTCTCCTTCTACGCCCAGCCGAGTTGCACGCCGGGCCGGGCAGCGATGCAGACCGGGCGCATTCCGAACCGCAGCGGGATGACCACCGTGGCCTTCCAGGGCCAGGGCGGCGGCCTTCCCGCCGCGGAGTGGACCCTGGCCTCCGTGCTCAAGCAGGGCGGCTATCAGACCTATTTCACCGGCAAATGGCACCTCGGTGAGGACGACTACGCCCTGCCCAACGCCCAGGGCTACGACGAGATGAAATACGTCGGGCTGTACCACCTGAACGCCTACACCTACGGTGACCCGACCTGGTTCCCCGACATGGATCCCGAGCTGCGGGCGATGTTCAACAAGGTGACCAAGGGCTCGATGTCCGGCAAGGCGGGAGAAAAGCCGCATGAGGACTTCAAGATCAACGGGCAGTACGTCGACAAGCCCGGCAAGAGCATCACCATCGATGGCGTCACTTATCCCGATGGGGTCGTCGGCATCCCGTTCTTCGACAGTTACGTCGAGAAAGCGGCGATCGAGTTCCTCGAGACCGCGGCGAAAGATACCAGCAAGCCGTTCTTCATCAACGTCAACTTCATGAAGGTCCATCAGCCGAACATGCCGGCCCCCGAGTTCGAGCACAAGTCGTTGTCCAAGTCCAAGTACGCGGATTCGATCCTGGAGCTCGACACCCGCATCGGCAGGATCATGGACAAGCTGCGCGAACTCGGTCTCGACGACAACACGCTGGTCGTCTACACCACCGACAACGGCGCGTGGCAGGATGTCTACCCTGACGCCGGTTATACGCCCTTCCGCGGCACCAAGGGCACCGTGCGCGAGGGCGGCAACCGGGTGCCCGCGATCGCCGTCATGCCCGGCAAGATCAAGGCCGGGACCAAAAACCATGACATCGTCGGCGGCCTCGACCTGATGGCCACCTTCGCCTCCGTTGCGGGCGTGGAGCTTCCCAAGAAGGACCGCGAAGGCCAGCCGATCATCTTTGACAGCTATGACATGTCACCCATTCTCTTCGGGACCGGCAAGTCCGCTCGCAAGTCCTGGTTCTACTTCACCGAGAACGAACTGTCTCCCGGCGCGGCCCGTGTCGGCAACTACAAGGCGGTCTTCAACCTCCGCGGGGACGACGGCGCCGCGACCGGCGGTCTTGCCGTCGACACCAACCTCGGCTGGAAAGGGGCCGAGAAGTATGTCGCCACCGTGCCCCAGGTTTTCGACCTCTGGGCCGACCCGCAGGAACGTTACGACATCTTCATGAACAACTACACCGAGCGCACCTGGACCCTGGTCACCATCACCGCAGCCATCAAGGAGTTGATGAAGACCTATGTCGAGTACCCCCCGCGGAAACTCCAGAGTGAATCCTATTCAGGCCCGATCACGATTACGAGCTACCAGAGATTCGAATGGGTGCGAAAGCAGCTGGAGACCGAGGGAATCAACATCCCGCTGCCGACCGGCAACTAGAGGCATCGCTGCCTGACATGAGGGACGGGAGACGGGACCTTCGGGCCATTTTCACGTTCGAGTGAGTATCGATCATCGGACAACGGGATGGAGTTCGCCGATCACAAACTGATCAGCAATGAGCTGAACGCTGACTTCTACTTCGGCCATCCAAACAGCAGTTGGAAAGGGGGAACGAACGAGAACACGAATGGCCTGATTCGGAAGCACTGCCCGAAGGGGACAGCCTTCCAAGAGGTAGATCCATGGGAGATCTTGAGAGCAGAAGCAACTTGACGGTTTCACTTACGGGTTGAATTCAAGTCCGTACAGGAAGGAAACTTTGATGAAGACAAGAATTACTTTTCTACTTGTAGTCCTGGGATTTGCCCTGGCTGCTTTTTCCGCCGGCGCGGCGGAAGAAAAGAAACCCAACATCCTGTTCATCATGGGCGATGACATCGGCTGGATGCAGCCGGGATGTTACCACCGCGGCCTGATGGTCGGCGAAACCCCCAACATCGACCGCCTCGCCGACGAGGGCGGAATCATGATGCACTACTACGCCGAGCAAAGCTGCACGGCAGGGCGCACGGCGTTCTTCACCGGAATGCATCCCATGCGCGCGGGTATGCTCATGCCGGAGCTTCCTGGCGCTATTTCCTACTTGCGGCCGGGGACCCCGGCCCTTGCCAAGTTCCTGCTGGATCTCGGCTACAACACCGGCGAGTTCGGCAAGAACCACCTGGGAGACCATCCCGATTCCCTGCCGACCGCCCACGGATTCCAGGAGTTCTGGGGCTATCTCTACCACCTCGATGCGATGCAAGGGGTCAGTTTCCCGGACATCAACAGCAGCCCGACCGATCAGGCTGTCGTGCCGCCCATGAAGATGATTCCGATCCCCGGAATTCCCCCGACGCCTGGCGCCATCGATCCCGAGGACGGCGTCTGCATGGCCGCCCCGCGACCCATCCTCTGGATGAAATCACCCGATGGCACCGCAAAGAACCAGATGGGCACCGACGAGGGTCCGCTCACCCTGGAACGCTCGAAGACCGTGGACGAAGAGATCTCCGCCAGGGTCGTGGACTTCCTCGATCGCAACGACCCCGAGGACACCGGCAAGCCGTTTTTCGTCTGGTACAACCCGGCCCGCATGCACATCACCACGATGTTCTCGCCCAAGTATGAAGCCATGCTCGGCGTCAAGGGCGGCAAGGACTGGGGTATCAATGAAGTCGGCATGAAGCAGTTGGATGACAACATCGGCGTGGTCCTCAAAAAGCTTGAGGACATGGGAGAACTCGACAATACCCTCGTCGTGTTCACCACCGACAACGGGGCCGAAGTCATCACCTTCCCGGATGGCGGCACCACTCCGTTCAAAGGCGGAAAGCTCACGACCTGGGAAGGCGGCATGCGCGCTCCTTGCGTCATTCGCTGGCCTGGTCACATCAAACCCGGAACGGTGTACAAGGAAATCTTCGCCTCCCTCGACTGGCTGCCCACCCTCGTCGAGATTGCCGGCGGCGCCAAGGGCAACACCCTCAACGAGCAAATCATGGCGGGCAAGTACCCGGGCATCGTCAAGACCAAGCTCGATGGGTTCAACCAACTCGATTACCTGACCGGCAAGTCCAAAGAATCCGGTCGGAATACTTTCTTCTACTACACCGGCGCGCAGCCTTCCGCGGTGCGGTACAAGAACTGGAAGTTCTACTACACCATGGTCGGCGCGGGACCCATGGACGGTTTGACCGGGGCGGTCACCTACCACTGGACCCAGGTCGCCAACCTCATGCGTGATCCGTTTGAAATCAGCGTCGGTGCCGACACCAAGTCGCTCCTCAGCTATGCCGGAGCCCTTGCTGCACCGAGCACGGCCTACATCTACGACTGGAACCTCCTGCCTATTGGACAGTTTCTTTGGGAAGAAGAGCTAATGTCGTACAAGGACTTCCCGCCGCTTCAGATGGCCGCAAGCTATAACCTTGATCAGATCCTTGACTCGATGAAAAGGGCCAGCGCCACCCACTCCGACTAGGGGGCGTCAGGTCGATCGTAAACACGCAGGTCGTCCCCTTGTGGGGACGGCCTGCGGTTTTATCAGTGAACGGCTTGAATGAAGCGGGGCCTCTTCAGGCGCCCCCACGGAACCTTACAGTGCAGCCCCGACTTCCGCAGGTGCACCATCGGCTTTGCCGAGTCCTCGAGAATCCGCGATCCCGGCACTTCGACGATGAGCAGTTCGTGTTCGCCGGGCTGGCTGCTCCCGACGAGCCGGGCCTCGATGACTGCCTTGGCGCCCTCGATGGTCACCGTGCCCTAGCTTTCGATGCGGTGGTCCTTTTCGGCAAAAGGGTTCTTCGACGGGTCGTAGCCCGACCAGAAATGCCGCAGGTAGTCGCGATTTTGCTCGCTGACGATACGCGATTGATACGCTGGCGCGCGACAAGATCGCCCCGCGCCCCGGTACTTGACCCGACCCAGCTTCCGGGTTTCGGAGATGAAACCTTCATGGATCTCCAAACCAAAACTCCAGATATCGACTTCGGCTCCGCAGAGACCCTGCGTCGTTGGGAGCGGGGCCAAGGTAATTTAAACCCTTTACACCCTGCCGAGCGTCATTAAATGTATACCGACGCGCGGATTCGCCTCCAGAAGAGGGAGCCCCATGTGAAACCGAACAAATACGCCCTGGTGCCGATCCTCGTCACCGTCCT
>Ga0210065_1000176_pt1 | contig 18466 bp, 12 predicted proteins | sample Muzzi_PWB_D1_FD_185533 | JGI IMG/M metagenome (GOLD analysis project Ga0210065, IMG submission 185533) | Wetland microbial communities from San Francisco Bay, California, USA, that impact long-term carbon sequestration - Muzzi_PWB_D1 (SPAdes) | ecosystem: Environmental > Aquatic > Marine >... | reverse complement strand
CCGTTGAGTTCCGGAGACCTGATGCTGCTGCGTGGTTCACCCGCAGAGCGCCGCCGTTTTTTGGATCTCACTTTTGCTGCAACGGACGTCGATTATTATTTTGCATTGCGCAATTATCATCGCGGGGTGGCCGAGCGAAATCGCTTGTTGAAAAAGGGTGGTAGTGACGCTGAATTGTCAGCTTTTGAGGCGGAAATTGCGCCACATGCGGTCGCAATCATGAAGCGTCGTTTCGAGGGCATTGAGTATCTGCGAAAAATGTTGATAAGCGTCTACACCGAGATGGCGGATTTGGACGAGGGACCGGAATTAGAATACACGGCGAATGCGCCGCATCTGGACGTTGTTGATTTCAGTCAATGCTTATATCGGAATCGCACGCGTGATCAGGCGATTGGCTCGACTCAGAAGGGGCCGCATCGCGACGATTTCAATTTAAGTTTAAAAGTTGGTGGTGCGCGCGAATATGCTTCGGATGGGCAACAGCGCGGCTTGTGCGTCGCACTCAGAGTGGCGCAGGCGTTATTTTTTCAGGATCGACTCGGAATCGCACCGGTTATTCTGGCGGATGACGTATTGGGAGAACTTGATTCAGTTCGTGAGGCCGGATTTTGGCGCGCTTGCCCGGATACGTTTCAAATTATTGCTTCGGGCACTCAGTTACCCAAAGACAGTCAGGCATGGAAAGTCTGGAAGGTTAAGGACGGAGCGTTTACTTTAACTTAAGCTCCTCAACAATATTGAGTTCATGGTTGCTGCTGCAATCGGCCCTTATTCCGATGAAGCGATCACGATAGTTGTCATAGTAGGGCCAAATTAGTAGGCGATCACTTTCCGGAACTTTGACGTTATCAATCGCGTCACGAGAATAGAATGCGAAGCGACCTTCCTCAATTGTCGCGGGAAGCGATTGTATTTTCTGCTTACATTGAAACAGGAACATCAGCCAGTGACCGGTACCTTCGTAACTTTTTTCTGAGACATAGCCGAAGCAGTGAAGATCTTGGTCGGTTACAAGCAGGCCGATTTCTTCGTTTATTTCACGGCGCGCACACTCATAAGGTGATTCGCCAATGTGCATGTCGAGCTTGCCGCCGATTGGGCTCCAACAGTCTTTATTGGGAGCCTTGGTTCTCTGAATGAGTAGTTGCTGATCAAGTGTATTTTGAATGAAAATAAGTGTGCTTATTTTATAAGGTAATGCATGTGTCATCGATCCGAACGCTTTCTTTTGCACATGATGAGCGCAAGCGAAATTGGTCACGGATTAAAAATTGGCGAGTTGTGTTTATTAATTCCAGTCATATGCTTAAAAATTGTTTGCTAAGCTGTAATCATTAACCTAACTCTGATCGGTTCATGCTTTAAACTCGCATGAAACATTAGTTAATCCCCGCCATTATGACTAAATTTTGTATCCCATTCCTATTCATTTTTGCATCTGTTCTTGTAGCAACTGCACGGGAACCGATTACTGTGGATCGTGTTGATTTCAATTCCACTAGAGATAATTGGGTACAGGTCGAAATTCAATTGAAGTGTAACGGTAATTCTTTGCCTGAGGCTCGAGATAGACGCTTCGTTGAGAACATTAAAGTAAAGATTTATTTGACCTATGAGCTGAAGAATGCGGAAGCTGAGTTCGACTTTTACACGTCAGAAGTTGAAATTGTGATCATGGAGCAAGGCGATGATAACAATGTTTATTTCTATTTGCCGGGGCTCATTGTTGAGCGAGACAAGCTTTCGAAGACGAATCCTGACTACTATTTTGTCGATATTTACATTAACGATGTGTTACAGCCCCAGCAGGACAGTGCGCGTAGCAGTAGGCTCTCCTCGGAAGTTGCTCTCTCGATGAAGACTAAGGCTGAAGCTGAAGGTGACAAAAACGCACATATATTAATGCCTGTTTATTATGCACCTGTCCAATATTTGGGTCAAATCGAGGATCTTCCAGTGTTTTTACGTCGCGATGTGCGCGAATGAGTAGTGACTTGATTTTTTAACTGAGCGAGGAGACTTTTCTTGAGAATACATGAGTAGTTCAAAACGATTAATTATAAATTGCGGTGCAAGTCGAGTGACTGCTGCTGTTATATCGCAACATGGAGCTACGCTTCAGTTAGACAAATTTGCCGCAGAGAGACTCGATTACGATTTGTCAGACCATGATGCTTGGCTCGATGCCGTTGGCGCCGCCGTGAAAAGCTTAGCGCAAACACACAAGCTTGCCGGACGCGCGACGCTGATTATACCAGGGAATCAAGTGCTGACAAAAACGATTCGTATCGCGCATGTCGAGGAATCCAAGCGCGCTCAAATCATTGCTTTTGAGGCGCAGCAAAATATCCCTTATCCATTGCACGAAGTTGTATGGGACACTCAGGTCGTTGGTGATGATGGCATCGAAACCGAAGTGCTCTTCATCGCATGTAAATCGGATGTGATCGATGACTTCAGCCGTAAGGTTTCCCAGTCCGGTATTGTCGTCGAGGCTATCAGCGCCGCGACTGTGCTCGACTACAATGCGCTTCAATTTTCGGGGGCTGCATCGGATGAAGATGTTCTTTTGATTAACATCGGAGCACGCTCCACCAATCTGCTCTTCAGTAGCTCGGATGGTTTTTTCGTGCGCAACATCGCACTTGGCGGCAATTCGCTGACTCAAAACATTGCAGACAGTATTGGAAAACCATTTGCGCAGGCGGAACAGGTGAAGCGCCAGTTCTTTAGTGGTAAGGCGGATTATTCGAATGATGATTCCGGAGCTAAGTTACTCTCCACATGCGCCGACTCTTTCATTCGCCGCATGAGTCAGGAGATCACCCGCTCGATCGTTAATTACCGTCGTCAAAAACAGGGTGCGACTCCCAAGCATATTTTGTTGTCCGGGCGCGGTGCACTGTTGAAAGGATTAGCGGATAATCTCTCCGAGTCTCAAAAAGTAGATGTCAAATTTTTTGACCCCCTGCAAAATGTTACGTTAGATGGCTCCATCGATACGGATGCGGATGAATTACGTCTGCAAGTGAGTGAGATAATCGGTGAGGCCAGCCGTGACATTATTCCTGATGCCGCCGGCGTGAATCTCTTGCCGGATGAAATTCAAAATGCGATGGCTTTCGCTGCCAAGAAGCCGTTTCTTTATGCCGCCGCAGCATTGATTGCGTTAGCACCATGGCCTGCCTACTTGGCTTACAAGCAAGAGAGTTCGCAATACGCTGAAATCGCCCGAGCGACTCAGCAGCAAGTCTCCCCGATCGAATCACGTCAGTATGAAATTGCTGAAAACATGGAGGCGGCTCAGGCGCTGGGTAGTTCAATTAAACGGATCGAGGGGTTGGCAAATTCTAAAACCAATTGGATTCAGTTTTTTGCTGAGCTTCAACGGAGTTTGACGAGCGTTGAGGATGTATGGTTGGAATCGCTAAAGATTATTCGCGAAAAAGTTGATGGGACTGCCTCCTATGAGGTGGCCCTGAAAGGGCAGATGTTGGTGCGGGAAACCGCCACGCCGGGCTCAAGCATTGACCGTGAGGTTCTGTCACGTCGGATCAAGAGTCTGCAGTCCAACTTTGAGAACTCTGAATTCATCATATCCTCAAAGCCTCCGGTTATCACATGGACCAATTTAAATCAGGGTCTGAATGTCTTACCGTTTAGTATTAATCTAGTAGTCGATCCTGCTAAAACGCTATAACCTTCATGGGTGTATTAAAGAAAAATCTAGTACTGGTTGTTCTGTCTATTGTTTGCTTGCTGATATTTGCAGCAGGCATTTTCTTAACTCTTTCTGAGTCAGGCAAAGTAACAGCAGCCCGCGAAAAAATTAACAGTGCCGAGTCGCAACTCAAAAATTTGTTGAATGCCGATCCAGCACCAACGGTTGAAAATGTTGAGGCATCTCAAGCGAATGTGCTTCAGCTTGAAGCTCAGCTGAAGAAGATTCGCGATAATTTACAACAAGGTTCAGGCATCGTTGTTTCGAGCGACGGCATTGGTGTGATGGCCAGTATTCAGCAATTTATTTCTGAATATCAGCGCCGCTTTGCAGACATCACCAATACGATCGACAAAGACGAAACTCCATTCGTGCTGCCACAGAAATTCGCTTTTGGTTTTGAGCAGTACATCGATCAGGCGGCACCGCCGACTGATCCTGCGGCCGTCGCAAAATTAGACAAGCAGCGTCAGATCATCAGTTACATCTTGGATCAATTGATTGAGGTTAATCCCCATTCGATCAAGTCGGTGCAGCGACATATCTATGAGAAAACTGGGAAAAATACTGGCGGCTTCAGTGTCGACCCGCTTGTGACAGCCGCAGTGCCTGGCGCGATTGATACCATGGCGTTCAGTATTACATTTACCGGGTATAGTAATTCACTGCGCGGATTTTTGAACAATCTAGCCAAATTTGAAATGCCGCTGGTTGTCCGCGATATTGAGGTTCAGCGACCTTCGGGTTCCGAGACGGTCGCTGCAGACGCTGCACCTTCTGGTTTTGAGGCCCTGTTTGGTGAGAGTACAACGGCCACAGACTCTGCTAAAAAGGAAGAGCAAAAGCCCGTTATTTCAGAGAACGTATCAAGCTTCACAGTCGTTCTTGAGTATATTGATATTGTCCTTCCCTTCGAATCAGTGGAAGCTTCGCCTGAATCTGTGGAAAATCCCTCTTAGTAGTAGTCCCGTATGAATAAATTTTACGATAAGTTGCTGTTGGCTGTTGCCCTTATAGCACTCCTTGCCGCGATCGCTTTCTATGTGATGAAATCAGGCGCTATGCCAGCGGATGCTACCCAGATGTCAGTGCAGGCCGCCGATAATCCATACATAGAAGTTCCGTTCCCTCAGATGGACTCGAGTGAAGCGACATGGCCTGAGCCTGAGGAGCAATCTTCCAATTGGGTCTATGATGTATTCACTCCACCAAAGATTTTTATCGATGAGAACGGTAATTTTACCGTGACTCCCTGGAAGATCACGAACGATGAGCCCTTCGGTGTTTACTTAGCCGAGATGAAGCGGGATCCATATCGTATTCAGATTCAAGGATATATTGAAGAAGTCATTAATGATCCTACTCAGAGTTTGATACTGCTTTATGATGAAGAATTGCAAAAAAGCGTTCGCGTACGGATTGGCTCGGAGGTCGCTACATCACAGTTCAAAGTTTTGGATTTTCAAATCGACCGCATCAACAATCCGGACGGTAGCATCGAGAAAGTGGCGAGTGTCACCATTCTCGATCAGCGCGCTGGCGAGGAAGTCACATTAAAGCATGGCGAACGTCGATTTGAGTCAGGCATAACGGTTGTGATCCGCTCCGAAGAGTATCCCTCGGTCGAAATTATGCTGACCGAGGCTCCTGCATCTTTCGAAACGCCGATGGGCTCGTATAGTTTGATGGAAATTAACCTTGAAGAATCGTCAGTAACAGTGAAGAAGTTAGGGGATGAAGAGCGAGAAGCTCAGCTAGAAGAGCTCTTCCTTCAGACCTCAACACAAAGCGAAGATAACGACGAGTCTACCGATATGCCTGACAGTGATAGTACCACAAGTGATGATACATTCGATTTTGTATTCTAGCTAAATTAATTTAATTAACAACAAAGTTGCCTAACTAATTATGAAAAAATACCTCGCAGCACACATGCGCATTTCAGCCGTTTTAATGGCTGGTGCAATTGGATCATTTGCAATTTTTGCTCCCCAGGTGGTTGAAGCTCAAAATGCACCCGAAAAAATTCGCCTGATGGCTGAAAGCCTTCGCGCCCGCGACTCCGGAAATCTGGAAGTGGCTCAGGCTAAAGCCGAAGAGCTGATCAAGCTCGCGCCCGACGATGTGAACGCTCAACGTTTATTGGGCTCGATCAATGAAGAGTTGGAACGTCGCAATGATGGTGCTGCTGTTTATGGGCAAGCCCCGGCAATTGACTCGCAAACCGCAATGCGTGTTGACCCTGAAGCCTCAGGTGCTGAAGGCGTTGCTGCGATTGCCACGGCCGAGCAGGATGTGAAAATTGCCGCTGCTGAACTAGCGATCGAAGAAGCAGGCAAACTGACGGACTTGGGCGCCTATTCAGACGCGACGACTTTGTTGGATTCAGCGAGTGCCAGCCTTACATTAAATACGGCAACGGCCGATGTATTGGAAGCAATCGATGTTGCTAAGAGCGGAGTTGTTTTTGCTGAAGCCAAGGCAATGGCTCAGGCTGGCGATCCCAAGGGTGCTGAAAAACTGATTGAAGACCACGTCGCTGTAGTGGGTAATTCGAGTGAAGCCCGCGACATTGCTGCAGATCTGGATGATCAAATTTCCAATCCTTACGCGCTCGACATTAATGAGGTGAGCCCGGGTTACGTGAGCCAGTCTAAAGTTGTGCGTGATCTTCTTGCGCGCGGTCGCGCTCAGTATCTGAATGGTGACTATGATGGTGCCTCTGCTACGTTTAAAGAAGTAGAAGCGCGTGATGCTAACAATGCTGAGGCCAAACTCTTTCAGACTAGAATTGCCAGCTTGTTGGGTACTATCCACAAACAAAACTTCTATAAGACGCGTGAGCAGATGTTGACTGAAGTCGATCAGAATTGGGAGCGCCCCAAGGTGTTTGACATTCAGGATGTTGTCGAAGGGCCTCCTCCAGGCACTGGTTTGCAGGAAAAGTTAAACACCATTGTGATCCCGCAAGTTAATTTTGCCGGAATGGAACTCAGTCGTGTTTTGAGCACACTTTCTGAACTTTCCTATGAGTACGCTCCTGATGGTGAGGGTGTTAACATCATTCCTCTCTACAGTGTCGCTAACGGTGACCCTCGCGTAAATATTAGCTTACGTAATCTGAACTTGGACCGCATTTTACAGTTTGTGACTCAGCAGGTGAACTACGCTTACGATGTGAGTGAAGATGCTGTCACGGTAGCCCTTGATCGTGGTGGTGATGAAGTCAGCACAGCGACTGAGTTCTTCCCGATTTCACGTGCGACTGTAATTCGCTTAACTGGTTTCCGCGACACCGGCGGCGGTGGCGGTGGTGGACCAGTTGATCCCTTTGCTCCGCCATCTACAGGTGGTGGCGGTGGTTCCAGTGCCGGCCAAGAAGTTGAAGCGCTGCGTAGCTTCTTCCAGAGTGCGGGTGTTAACTTTGAACTTCCGGGTGCTAGCTTGGCTTTTGACGGCGAGCAGCTGATTGTCACGCAAACACGCCGTAACCTTGAGCGCATGCGTACAATTCTCCGTAACTATAACGAAGTGAAGCAGGTCGAGATTGAAGCTAAGTTCCTGGAAGTCTCGCAGAATGATTTGGACGAAGTCGGTTTCAACTGGACAGTTGGCGATGGTGCTACACCTTTCCTCACTGATGGTGGTGCGCCCATCTTGGATCCATTCGGCAATCCAACGGTTGCTTACGAGCGCCTCTACAACTCGCAACAACGCACCTTAAATGACTCTTTTGGTGTGAATGCGGCTCAATCTGACATCACGATTAACGGCAACGTAGTCGCTACAAACTCGGCACCAGATCTCACCACAGCGGTTGATTTGGCTGCCAGTGCAACCAGCCTGTTCACGGCGACTGGTTGGAGTGTTAATGGCTACGACGTCGATCTTGCGCTTCGTGCACTATCCCGTAAAGCTGGTAGTGATTTGATGAGTGCACCTAAGGTTACCGTTCTGTCCGGTAAGCGTGCAAATATTACCGTCGCGCAAGAACTGCGCTATCCTGAAAGCTATGGCGACATCGAAGCTGATGTGGGCCGCGGTGGGGGTGGTTCGAGTTTAACTGGCGACTCGGCTGGATCTGCAGTTGCGATTACCGCAGGCACACCTCAAGACTTCGTTACACGTAACGTAGGTGTTGAAATGTCGGTTACGCCAAATGTTGAAAACGATGACACCATCAGCTTAATTCTCGAGCCACGTGTCACTGAGTTTGAAGGCTTTGTTGAGTATGGTGGTCCAAGTGTTGCCGTTACTGGCGGTATCACAGTGACTGTTCCTGCAGGCTTTTACCAACCGGTTTTCTCTACTCGTGAGATGTCCACTGAAGTCACTGTCTTTGATGGTGCAACCGTTGTTATGGGTGGATTGACACGCGATGAAGTGAAGAGCGTCAAAGACAAGGTGCCGGTTCTCGGTGATATCCCTGGTGTCGGCCGTCTCTTTCGTTCGGAAGGTGAGACTCGTCAAAAGCGCAACTTGTTGATCTTTGTCACTGCGAATCTTGTCAGCCCTGGTGGTTCTCCATCGCGTCAACAATACCGCAACGTGAACGCGAACGCACTCTTCCAGAATCCAACGATCATGACGCCATCTGGTGCAATCAATCGGTCTATAGAATCAGAAGAAGAATAGGCCGTGCTGATTTATTAGTATTTTAATTTAGAGGCTCGAAGCAAACTTCGAGCCTCTTTCATCTATCTAAGGTTAAATCATTTCAAAGTAATCTGTTCGCTTCGCCCCTAAATACTCATGAATCACTTAAGAGGAATTAGTCTTCTCGGCCTATGTATACTAATTGCTACTGCGGCCTTACTGCTTAACAAACAATCTGAGACCGAGGCCCCCTTCGTGTCTAAGAGTGAAGTAGTGGCACCAGTTTCTGAATCCCGGTCCGAGGAGCCTCAAGCGTCCATACCTGATCAAGTGTCGAAGGCGAGTAGTCGCTCAGTAACGACTGCGCCTGAACATGCTGAAGATGTTGATGCTATCTTTGATGCATTTCTTGCAGCGAGGTCCAGTCGAGTCTCGCCGGATGCATTCGATTCCGTGAAAACAAATGCGTTTATCGGGAAGCCGGTGTCTCTTTCGCTGCCTGGTTTTAAATTGAATGGTGAAGTCGCTTCTTACAGCCAAGAATCAACGGTTCAGAATTTAATGATCGAACTTGAAGATGACTTAGGGCGCGCAGTTATCGCCTTACACGATTCGGGTAAGTTGCTTGGATATGTTTTTTTCAATGGTGAAGCACGTGCGTTCAGTATCTCTGGCGACGATTCAAGTTCTTGGGAAATCGAAGGATCTTCAGTCGGGCATATTTTGTGTGCGCCGGTTAATGCAACCTACCCGCTTCAATCGAATTCAGGATTTCTAGCAGCCAACACCGATGCGCGTGAGCCACTACCTGCTCAAGCGGACTTTACGCAGGTCGCGTTGAGCAGTCTTCCGTCTTCGGACTATGTGATCTACATCGATTTTGATGGCGAAACAGTGACATCTCCTTCCTGGAACAATGGCGTTGCAATAAGCGCGGCACCGCATCCGCAAGCAGCAAACGAATCATGGGTGACTGTTGTTTGGCAACGCGTAGCTGAAGACTTTGCCGCATTTGATATTAATGTCACCACGGATCGCAGCGTCTTTAATAGTACGCCGATTGCAAACCGTGTAATGTGCGTCGTGACGACGACGACAACAGCAGCGCCCTCCGCAGGAGGCGTCGCTTTTTTGAATTCGTTCGGTAATAACGTGCCTTGTTGGACATTCAATCTGAGTGAGTACGCATGTGCAGATACAATTTCCCATGAAGTGGGCCACACTTTGGGACTTCTTCACGATGGAACACTTGATGATGAAGGTAATACTGATGACGAGTATTTTGAAGGTCACGGTACAGGCGAAACTGCTTGGGGAGCAATTATGGGTGCACCATTTATCAACGCGAATGAAAATGTGACTCAGTGGAGTATAGGGGAGTATGCCAATGCTGGCAATTCTGGTTCGCCAAATACCCAAGATGATCTAGCCGTAATCCTTGGGAATGGATTCGGTTATCGTGCAGATGATGCAGTAGATACTGCCAATGGCCTAGCTAATGGGCTGAATACGATTGGTGCGATGATCGAAGATAATGGTGTGATCGAAACCACCGGAGATATCGATTTTTTCCGCTTTTCTACTCTAGGTGGTTTGTTCGAAATCGCAGCAAGTCCGTTAGATGTCGATTCTCAAGAAGGCGAGAATGGTTCAGGCACTACAGGTGCCAACCTCGCCGTGGAACTTGTTCTTTATGATGACCTTGGAGGTACGATATTATCGGATAACCCGACCGATACTTTGAGCGCATCTATTTCTACGGCGCTCGCCGAAGGTCAGTATTATGTAAGTATACAAGGTGTTGGTCGTAATGACCCTGAAACAGACGGGTTTTCAAATTACGCGAGTCTTGGCCAGTATTTTCTAACAGGTGTGATTGCGCGCGGTCCCCTTACCATTCGTGGAGGAGATAATCTAACCACCCTCGTTCAAGATGGAGATACGACACCTAGCGTCAATGACGGCACTTCACTTGGATTAACCTCCATTCAAAATGGTGCTTCTCTGAGTAGTGATTTCACTTTCATCAACGACGGAAGTGAAGAAATTACAATCTCGGCAATCGATTTTTCCGGAAATCAATTTTCTATAGATGTATTGACTCCATTAGTCATTAGTTCCGGGCTTTCGATTGACCTCACGCTTGAATTTGCGCCGAGTGCAGTTGGCATCGTCCAAGAAAACATCACGATCACCTATTACGAAACCAGTGACCCTGGCACTCTATTAAATTACGAATTTACAGTTCAGGCCGTCGTTACCAAGACTGAGAATGACGACAACTATGAAGAGAATGATAACTACTTCGAAGCGTACCAGTTGCCCAGTCAAACTAGATTAGTCAATGTTGCGGGAGAGGGGCGTCAGTCGGATAATGACTGGTATCGAATCAACGTTCAACCTAACCTAAATGAAGTTACTGTGACGTGCGACTTTCTTAACATTGTTGGCGACATCAATATTGCCCTCTATGATACTCGTGGGTATTTCCTAGCGTCTTCAGAAACGAATGAAGACGTCGAAGTTATTACCTTTTTGGTGAATGCAGACGGAGGTGCTCACTATATCCGTGTTTATGGCGACAATGCACAGAATACCTATGACCTATATTGGGAGGGATTAAGCCCCACCATCTTTATTCCAGCAGACGAGGACAATTATGAGAACAACGATCAATTTAATGAGCTCTTTAATATGAGCTCGGCGAAAGGATCAACACTCTCTTCCATTGATGGACCCGGTGTACAATATGACAATGATTGGTACCGACTAAATTTGGCGCCGGATGAAAATCGAATCAATATAGCGGTCACCAATACAGCGCTGGAAGGCAATGTGTATATGAGTTTGTATTCGGGAAATAATTTCCTGCTGGGCACCTCAGACTTTAGCGGTGTCTTTGAGACAATCAGCTATACGGGTAGTTATGGAGCCTCCTACAAACTTCGTGTCTATGGAGACAATAGTGGTGCGACCTATGATATCATCTACACGGGTGAGGATGAGCCTAATGTTGTTGGCTCAGATGATGCATATGAACAAAATGACAATTTCTTCAGTCCTTTCGATTTGAGTGCTCAAGGAGGAGTGGCGCTCACTGCTTTCAATGGTGAAGGTCGTCAATTTGATCCTGATTGGTATAAGATCACATCGGGTGCAGGGGAGAATGTTATCCGACTTACTGTGGATTATGCCGAGCCTGGACTTAGTTTCTACCTCTATGATAGCCGGGGCTATCAGCAAACAGTCATCAACGGTCCTGGCAGTGGTGATATTTTGGTTAGTCGTGTGGATCTAGCGGAAAAAAATCTATATGTGGTTGTCGACGGCGATGATTTTGGAAGTTCCTACAACTTTACATGGGAAAGTACTTTTGCTCCCACCAATGATGATATTTATGAAGAGAATGACACTCGGGAGACGGCATTTGATATACGTAATCGCGAAAACGAGGTACTGTCTCGTGTCTCTGAGATCGGGATTCAAGCGGATGATGATTGGTATCAAATTCGTGCGCAAGATGGTGATGCCGCGATACGCGCTCGTTTGATCTTCACGGATAGTGAAGGGGATATCAACTTAGCTTTGTATGACAGTGATGGTTTGCTTCTTGCGAGTGCGGAATCATCTACGGACGATGAGGTCTTAGCAGCCCCGATCCCAACCGCGACTGGCGATGAGGAATATTATCTCCTTGTGTATGGTGCAAATGCGGGCAATGAGTATGATTTAAGCTGGTCAGCAACTTTGAATCTAAACGATGATGAGTATGAGGATAACGATTCATTCGAGACTGCTTTTGCGCTTACGCCGATAGAATCAGGCTTGCTCTCTGACATTTCTGGCCTAGGGGTTCAAGCTGACTTAGATTACTTCAGCCTGGAGGTTCCAGATGAGGCGACGGGGTTGCAAGTCTTCCTGAGCTTCACACACGCTGATGGAGACATTGATGTGGCTTTGTTTGATGAGGATTTTGATCTGCTTGCACTCAGTATCTCGGTTACCAATAATGAACTAGTTCAAATCTCGGTTAATTCATTCGTGAATACCCGATACTATATACTCGTATATTTCGCTAATGCGGGCAATGAGTATGATCTGGAATGGACGTACACCTTCCCTTTCAATGTATTAGACTCTGACCTCGATAGTGTCGGGGATGCTTGGGAGAATAAATACTACGGCCGCTTATCCGCAGTCACTGGGGATTCTAATACAGATGACGGCGATAAACTGCCTAATTGGGCTGAATACGCTTTGAATACAAGCCCCTTGGTGGCCGATTCGGGTATTTTGAAGCCGTATGTTGAAGGTGATTATATTTACGTTAAATACATTCGGAATGCAGAAGCTTCAGATGCAGGTTACATTTACACCGTAAAAGAAAGTGGCGATTTGTCCTTCACTGATACAAATATATTGCCGATTCATGAAGTGATTCCTCACGGAGAGTACGATGAGGTGATTTATCGATCCACTCAATCTGTTCAGGATGCAGCTCAATCCTTCTTTTTCCTCGAAGTGGATAAGCCTCTTAATTAGCTGTCCTTTGAAAAATCTGATCTGATTGATTGTCTAATCGATACTTTACATGAATGTATTTCAATCGGACAGTTAATTAGCTTAAACGCTAAAAACAGGTCATTTAATCGTAACGGTATTAGGCAACTGAAGACGACAGTCGTAACAAGCATTTGCACTTCCTGAGTGGATCTAAATGGACCCGGGGTAGTCGCCTGAAGTAATGAGCTGTTGAATACTGCTTTGTACAAACGGCTTGTCATCCGGATAAGTAACCCCAAACCAAGAGCCATTGGTTTCGATTACCTTACATTTGGTTTTTCCGTTTTGAATTAGAGAATCGATGATGCTGGGGATGTAGCACTCAGATTTCAATTCACTGCTAAATCGTGTTAGAAAATCGGCGAACATAAGTTCCAATTCTGGAAATAGGGCGGGCGTGAATCCCCAAAAATTCATGGATACAATATCACTCGTCGCAAGTTCGATCCGTTCTTTTTCAAGATTCCGTCCGTAAATTTTTCCGTCGGCAGCTTGTGCGATATCGATGTGTTCCACGACAGTTTGCAGTAAGCCATCTTGCACCACACACAGACCGCGATTCACCGAGCCATGGGTAGATAAGGTGTTGCCGAGCTGGTAGCCGACCATACAACTGCGTAAGTCGGACGCTGAGTTGTGATCAGTTTCTTTAAAGAACTTAATCAGTTGTTGGTATGCATCGCGCCCATAGAAGTCATCTGCGTTGATTACAGCGAAAGGAGAGTCGATGCACTGACGTGCTGCCCTGACCGCGTGTGCGGTACCCCATGGCTTTTCGCGGCCTGCGGGTGCTTCGAAACCAGTTGGTAAATCTTGTATGTCTTGATAGGCATAGACGACTTCGATTTTTGTGGCGAATTTGTCGCCAACTGTGGTTTTAAACGTCTCAGCAAAATCGCGGCGTATAACGAAGACCACCTTTCCAAAACCTGCGCGTATCGCGTCGAACACGGAGTAATCCAAGACGGTTTCTCCGTTGGGGCCCATCGGGTCCAATTGCTTAAGTCCGCCGTAGCGACTGCCCATGCCAGCTGCAAGAATAAGAAGCGTTGGTTGCATTCTTTTGAATCGTGAGGAGCTGGATTAAAAGCGCAAGTTTGTAGCAGTGCCGTTCAGCTTGTTGTTCGACGCTTGGATAAGTTCGCGAGGAACTTCACTTTATCTTGCCTAAGCATTGTTAGGAATACTTATTGATGGCGTCTTCTTAAATTGTGTTTCCCTATATAAGTAATGATTGAGTGGTTTAATCAGCTCCCGTTGGAGTATCAAATTTACTATGGTATCGGCATTTTCGCGCTAATGGTGGTGGCGATACAGATGGTGATGACGTTGGTAGGTTTTGATCATGATGGAGGGTTTGATGTCGATGTCGGCGACATCGATCACGGCTCAGGCATTGGTCTTTTTTCCTCGCAAACACTCGGGGCATTTTTTCTGGCTTTTGGCTGGGTCGGTGTGGCTGCCTTAAAAGGCGGAGTTTCCAGCGTCTTCGCCGGCACAATCGCCTTTGCCTGCGGCATCGGCGCAATGTTTGCCATGCTCTATATTCTGCGAGGGATGCTGAGTCTTCAGTCGCAAGGAAATCTTGATTATACCAGTGCAATCGGTGAAGAGGGCACGGTTTATGTAACGATTCCGGGCAGTGACGAGGACGGTGGTGGCCAGATACAAATTAACATTCAGGGGCGCCTAACCACTGCATCTGCTCGCAAGCTCACGCCCGGCAGTCTCAAGCCCGGTCAGCGCGTTCGAGTAACGGCTGTCAACGGCTCTTCTTCTTTCGTCGTCGAGCCCACCTAGCCCTGGGCATCTACTTTTTTAATAGTATTAACTATATCTCGAACACTCATGGAAGTCCTAATCCCCGCCGCTATTCTATTTTTCTTTTTCATTGCGACCATGATCGCGTTTGCCAGTCGCTACAAGCGCTGCCCTTCGGATCGTCTGTTGGTTGTTTATGGTAAAGTGGGTGGCGGCAAATCCGCTAAGTGCTTACACGGTGGCGCGTCTTTTATCTGGCCCGTGATTCAAGGTTATCAATGGCTGGACCTAACCCCGTTGCCGATTGATATTCGATTGGAGGGAGCACTTTCAAAGCAGAATATTCGTGTGAATACGCCTTCGACCTTCACGGTCGGCATTTCCACCGAGCCGGGAATTATGGAGAACGCCGCCGAGCGTATGTTGGGCTTGGGGTTGGCTGAAATCAAGGAGCTGGCGAAAGACATTATTTTTGGTCAGATGCGCGTGGTGATTGCGACGATGGACATTGAGGAGATCAATGCCGACCGTGATAAACTAATCGCGAACATCTCGACAGGCGTAGAAGTCGAACTAAAAAAAGTCGGATTGCGTCTCATCAATGTGAATGTGCAAGATATCACTGACGAGTCCGGCTATATCAATGCACTGGGTCAGGAAGCGGCTTCAAAAGCGATCGCCGAAGCCAAAATAAAGGTAGCTCAGGCACAGCGTGATGGCGACATTGGTGCTGCCGAAGCCACCCGTGATCAACGGATTCGTGTGGCGGATGCCAACGCCAAAGCGACCGAAGGTGAAAATGCGGCAACCGTTGAGATCGCAAACTCGAATGCCGAACGACGCATGAAAGAGGCTGAGGCCGAACGTGCGGCATCCGCCGCCGAAAAAGTGAAAGCAGCTCAGGCCTTACAGGAGGCATACTCAGCAGAACAGATTTCCGAGCAGGAACGTGCCAAGCGTGAAAAAGCGACGCAACAGGCCAACATCATTGTCCCTGCCGAAATTGCCAAAGAAAAAGCAATCGTTGACGCCGAAGCCAGTGCTGAATCCATTCGTCGGACTCAGATGGGTGAGGCGGATGCAGTACGTCTGGAGAAGCAGGCAGAAGCAGACGGGCTCAAGGCAGTCAAGCAGGCTGAAGCTGACGGGCTACGTTTCCAGTTAACTGCTGAGGCGGACGGCACGCGTCTCAAGCTGCTCGCTGAAGCGGAAGGTGTGGAACAAGTTCTGACCAAGAAAGCCAAGGGCTTTACGGATATTGTTAATTCTGCGGGCAACGACAAACAACTCGCTTCCATGTTGCTGATGATCGAACAGCTGCCCAAACTCGTTGAGGAACAAGCCAAGGCGATTTCTAACCTCAAAATCGATAAGATTACGGTCTGGGACAATGGTGCCGGAAAAAGTGGAAATGGCAGCACGGCTGACTTTCTTTCCGGTATTGTAGGTTCACTACCGCCTCTACACGAGATCACTAAAAACGCTGGTATCGAGCTACCGGAATATTTGGGTAAACTGGCAAATACGCCTGAATCATCAAACGAAGCGGATGATTCGAATAAAGCGAATTAACGGCTGATGCTGTTGCGGCGGAAGGATCAAAGGGTGGGCTTTAGTCCAGGGCTTGCCTTGGTTAGCGCGTCAAAGTCATACCGACCAATGTGTGGGTTTTTAGGATACACGTAGTTGTTGCAAAGTTGATAGGTTCCTGATGCGAGCCTTTTACTAAAAATGCGGCACTCCGTCCGACTGGGCGTCGAATTTCCCTGTTTTCAAGTAACGGATGGTCGTTTGAATCACTGCTTTCTTCTTCATTATAAAGGGGTGGGTGGTATGCATGACCTTGTAAGCTGACATGCCGGCTACTTTAGCTCGCTGAGTGGACACTTTGCCATCGTCGGATCCGGCAATCATGCAGGAGTTGATCCAATTGATACTGCGGTCGCCAGTAATGATTCCACACTCGAAGTCGACTGGGCCGAGTTGGGCAATCAGTCCGTCGTTTTCAGTCCCCAGTTGGATCCCGACCGGGCCATTGGCCCATGTGAAAGCTTTCCAATGTCCAATCTTGTTGACGATTTCACTGCCCTGATTAGGCGGTGCCAGCATAACGACTCGTCCGATATTCGGCAGTGGGTCGGTTTTTTGTATTTGGCGGACCAATATCCCGCCGAGAGAATGCGTCACAAAGTGAATCTTATCGGTGGCGTTTGTTCTTTTGACTATTGCTTGCCGCACGATGACGGCGAGCTCTTCAATCGACTTTTTTCTGGAAGGGTAGCCCAAGTTATGAACCTGATAGCCTTCCTCTTCCAGCGCATCAGCCATTTTAGCCATCGATGCTGGCTGGCGCATTAAGCCGTGCAGTAGAACGACGGTATCGTTTGCTTGAAGCACTTGTGTCATGATTAAGAGCCAGCTAAAGGTTATCCAATATTTCATCGCTTTAGGAATTGTTCAAGGAAGCGTGTGGTTAATTCATCGGCTGGGTCGACTTGTTTGACGTCGAGTTTACCGCTTTGTTGGAGTAGGCAAATGCCATGCAGCGTGCTCCACAGGATTTTGGCGTTCTGGCGTGCCGCTTTTTTACTGCCACTTATCGGCTGAAGTGCTTCAGCGACCTGATCAAAAACTGCATGAATGGCTGCTTGATAACTGTCAGACTTGTGCTGGATGGGTGTGGCAAAGAGTAAGTTCCAGAGATGCGGACTGGACTGATGGAAATCCAGATACGCTCGTGCTATCAGGCGCAAGCGCTTCTTGGGTTTAGCATTCTCTCTTAAAATAAGGCGTATCACTTCCGCGAAGTCCTGCAGGCTGGTTCCGTTAATGGCGGCGGCTAATCCATCGATGTTTTCAAACAAATTGTAGAGCGTGCCCGGAGTGTAGCCCATTAGTTTTGCCACGTTGCGCGCGGTGAGTGCGCCAGGGCCTTCGGCTACCACCAAGTCGCGTCCGGACTGGATGGCGAGCTGTATCAATTCTGCGCGGGTGTGGTCTTTGCGGCGGGCCATAGCTATTGGGTTGCGGGAGTGGTCTATAAAAATTGGGCTTTTGCGAATTATTCTGAACAATGTTAATTATAATATTGAACAATGTTCAAATAAATTATTTAACTTTCTGCATTATGGAACTTCTGGCACTCCTTCTCGTCGGTGCATTTTTGGCAGCCGTGATTCTCCCCTGGATAAACCAATTTCGAATTGGTCAGCAAAATAAGGAAATCGAAGCCTTAAGATCAGAGTTAAGCCGATTGAAGGATCGCCAGGCGCCAGCGAAGCCAGTCGCGACTCAAGTTGCGAAGCCTGCCACAGCACCTCCGGCGGCGGCAATGAAGGAAGTTCCGCCGCCACTCCCGAGGCGGGATGTGGTCGCTGCGATTCTTCCGCCAACCGCTTCTGCGTCATCAGAGCCCGCCCAAGCGGATTTTCCGGTGGCAAGTGAGACGAGGGATCAGTCATCGCAGGATTGGTTCAGTAAAATCGCGGTATGGGTCGGCGGGATTGCTTTATTGATGGCGGGGTTTTACATGATCAAATATTCAATCGATTCGGGCTGGATGACGCCGCGCGTGCGAGTTTGGCTGACGACTGTTTTTGGTTTTCTACTTTGTGGTGCGGGTCTCGTGATAAGTTCGCGTGCTAGAATCGCTGCGAATGAGCGCATAGGGCAGGCGCTAAGCGGTGCCGGCATTGCCTGCCTTTACTTTGCCGCATATGCGTGCGTGCATTTGTACGGCTTTCTCAGCCCGATGCAGGGTTTTGCGGCGATGGTTGCCGTCACTTTATTGGCCGTGGTTTTATCCCTCAAAAACGGTGCGCC
>Ga0210065_1000175_pt1 | contig 18474 bp, 24 predicted proteins | sample Muzzi_PWB_D1_FD_185533 | JGI IMG/M metagenome (GOLD analysis project Ga0210065, IMG submission 185533) | Wetland microbial communities from San Francisco Bay, California, USA, that impact long-term carbon sequestration - Muzzi_PWB_D1 (SPAdes) | ecosystem: Environmental > Aquatic > Marine >... | reverse complement strand
GCTACCGCAACCGTGTTTCAGGTCCGTTACTCGACCGTATTGATATCCAGGTGGAAGTTCTGCGCCCCAAGACGTCCATCCTGAGCTCATCTACTGACGGAATTGAAAGCTCGGCAAGCGTACGTGAGCGCGTCATCCGGGCACGCGATATCCAGTTCGCGCGAGCCGGAAAAACCAATGCTTTGATGAGCAACGGTGAGCTGAAACAATTCTGCTGTCTAAAAAATGACACACTGCAGTTGCTGGAACAGGCGGCTGAACAACTCTATCTGTCACCGCGTGCCTGCCACCGCATACTCAAGGTGTCGCGCACCGTCGCCGACCTTGATCAGGCTAAAAACATCCATTCCAAACACGTCGCTGAAGCCATCGCGTACAGACGCCTGAACACCGCTCAGAGCTACGTTTAGTGACGTTTTCCCAGCTCCAGATACTGCCCCCCTTCTTTGTTGCCCCACAAATGAAACACACTCTACACTTAGCACATGCCTCAACCCGGAAACCGCCAGGTCTCCCTGGACGACACACCCTACTATCACTGCATCTTCCGCTGTGTCGGGCGGGCCTTCCTGTGTTGCAAAGATGCCCATACGGGCTTCAATTTCGAACACCGTCGCCAATGGGTCGTGGACCGCATCAGATTGCTTTGCTCCGTAATTGCTGTGGATCTGTGCGCTTATGCGATCATGAGCAACCACTACCACATTGTAGTCCGGATTGATGTCGATCAAGCAAAACAGTGGTCTGATACCGAAGTGGCCCATCGCTGGATGTAAATCTTTTCCGGACCCTTGCGGATGCATCAGTACCTGAGTAATGCAAAATTAACGGCGTCTGAACTTGAGCGCGTGGCTGATTTATTTTTAAGCTGGCGCAGACGTTTGTCTGATCTGCCCTGGTTGATGCGTTGTCTGATCTTTATCAGTTAGTAGCGAATTAGGGAGCGTATACTTCATTACGAATCAAAGGGAGGCACAAGAGCCTCACATCGCGTTTTTTCTGGGAGTCTATTGACAAGGGTTGGCTGACCAGCTCTGGCTTGAGAGTGTTAAACTCAGGGTATATCACGGTGTCGTGGATTCCTACAGGAGGTTGATCAGTCGTGCGACTTTTATTAGTACTACTTTGTATTGTTTCGTTTCCCGCCGCCGCGCAAACTGATTTTTTCACAGTTTCACCTAAAGACACTGCTCATGAGCCGCTCCCCCCTTCTGGGCGGCATGCAGTAGTGGTGGAGCACCGAGTCGAAGTGGACATTCGATCGATTGCGAGCGCTCCAAGTGTTTTGCGGGTTGAGTTCGCCGACCGAGCTGAGATCGCCTTCAATGTCTCGTCATTTAGTCCAGAACACGGGTTCCTCATAGATAAAGATTTTCGTGTATACCCAGACCCGGATGTACCAGATGAAAAGCTTGTGTACAGCTGGTTCGGTATCAGCGACGAAGGCAGCCTGTCCTTCTCTGTTTACGGCGGTCGAATGTCCGCGACTCTCATCACAAAAGATGCTCACTACGCTGTGGCAGAGACTGATAGTAAGATTGTTTTCCGCAAGATGAATCCAGCTGAAGTCGCTATTGACAGTGTCTTTGTCAGTCCACGTGCTCGACCCGCAACAGACCAAAATATTTTGAAAGCTCCTAGCGTAGAACAACTAGGGAGTTCTTCGTCAGACGTCATAAGTATTCTCGTTGTGCATACTGCCGCCGCCCTAACTCAGGCAGGATCTCAAGCACAGCTCAACGCGATCGTTTCAGAGTCGTTCAATCAAAGTAATCTCATAATTAGCAACAGCGGAATCGTAAGTTATCGGTTCGAAAACGTGGCGTCCGGAACAAATCTCAGCACGCAAGTCAACTATAACGAACAGAACAACCAGATTTGTGATCCAGTATACTCAATTGAAGTTTGTCGCTACATTGGTCACCGCGTATGGCTAAGGACGGATCCGATAGTAGTGAACCTACGCAATGCTAATAATGCAGATTTGGTAGTGATGATTGTGGCGCAAGATCAAGGCGCGGTTGGAGTTGCCTACACTCAGAATCCAGATTGTGCCAATTATCCTGAATTTGGAGAAGTTGTTCCAGGATGCAACCCCGGTGCTGCTTTCAACAATTTTGCATACTCAGTGGTCAGCGTAGATTTCGCTACATCATTCCAGGTTTTCGCTCACGAGACAGGACACCAACTAGGTATGGAGCACAATCCGCAGTGGGCTGATCTGAACTCTTCTTTCCCTTGGTCATTCGGGCATAATGTGGCTAACGTGAATGAGACTGTGATGTCAGTTTCGTATGATGTTCCGAGATCCTTGCAATACTCCAACCCGAATGTGAATTTCATTGGGACTGCTACAGCATCAGGAACTGCAAGCCGCTGGAATGCACGAACCGGCGCTGCCTTGGCTCCAGCTGTATCAGAGTTTAGAGACCCTCAACTCATCGATTTGTTATACAGGTCTAGTTTCGAGGCTTTGCCGCTCGAATGAGGCTTTTTTTTCTATCGATAGCTTTGTTCAGTTGCTCCATCGCATGGGGTGAAGCAGACATCGAATTAAATGTTTCATTAATCGGCGGAAACTTCGTGCCGCCCGGAGTGGGTGCCAGCGTTGAAATCAGGTGGGTCAATCATGGACCCGACCCAGCAACTAATGTGGCAGCTAACACCGCGTTCTTCGTGGGCGCGGGACAGAGCACTTTGGCCATCGGAACAAATGCCCAGACACCTCCTTGCAGGGTTTCGAGATTAAGCTTCTCACCAACACCGGGAAGTCCTACTTTATTTTCGGCCAACGTTTTCCCAGGCGTTACGACGCTACAACCTGGTGAAGTAGCGGTCTGTATAATTCGCTTGGTCACTTACCCAGACTCACCAGCTCTCATTACTCAATCCTTTTCAGGTTATCCTCGAGATGGCGACCCGGATCTCGCGAACAATTCAGCGACCCTACGGGTTTTTACGGGCAATGGTTCAACGGCAGTACCAACGGGAGGAACAGGTACTTGGCTGGTGCTAACTATCGGACTATTGATCTTAGGCTTCATAAGAATAAGAATCAGCAAACTTGCCAGTTCAGGTCAAGTTTAGACGGATATAATAATGAACCGCACCGACCTTACCAGAGGCTCTTTCGTGTGAGCCAAATGGATGACCGTCAAAGATATCTCGGAACCGGCGACTAGAAAAGTACACGTTGATGCAACCGATTCCAGCGTGACGCCATTTCCCGGTCAAGAGCATCGACCGATATGTCGAGGAGTCGAGCCACTCGATCACGGTGTTTGCGATACAGGATCATCTGTCCGCGCTCCCAATTCCCCCAGGTGCCTGGATCGACCTCAACAGCCTCAGCTGCATCCCTGATTGACCAACCCATCATCCGGCGTTTGGCGAGCAGGTGCTGAGGCAAGGTTTCTGCCTGCGGGAAAGGGTTGTACCCCAAAAACTGCACAATGGCAGGGATAGATACGATTGGTGGCTCCGTTCGACCCTTTTCCCAATTCAGAACGGTCCAAGTGTTGACGTCGAGTTGTTGAGCGACTTCCTTCTGCATCAGCCCCAACTTGAGACGTTTTCTTCTAACATGATCTCCCAAAGTTTTCGGCTCAAAGTCGCATGGCTTTGAAATCAATGACTTAAGTGATATACGTGTAAATGGTAAAAAGGCAATGAACCCCTGTCCCTGTGGCCTCTCGGGTGACGACAGCGGGCGCTGCATGTGCAGCGGCGAACAGATTCAGCGCTACCGCACCAGGGTCTCCGGCCCATTGCTCGACCGCATCGATATCCAGGTGGAAGTGCTGCGCCCGAAAGCCTCAATCCTGAGCACATCAACTGACGGAATTGAGAGCTCGGCAAGCGTTCGTGAGCGCGTTATCCAGGCACGCGATATCCAGTTCGAGCGGGCCGGCAAAACCAATGCACTGATGAGCAACGGTGAGCTGAAACAATACTGTCACCTCAAGAACGAAACGCTACAACTGCTGGAACACGCCGCCGAACAGCTCTACCTGTCACCACGCGCCTGTCACCGCATCCTCAAGGTGTCGCGCACCATCGCCGACCTTGATCAGGCTGAAAACATCCGTTCCAGGCACGTCGCAGAAGCCATCGCGTACAGACGCCTGAACACGGGTCAGAACTACATTTAAAGTAACCAAAACCTGACATTGATTGTGAAGACTGACTACAACCGCTCCGGACAGAGTCGTTCGCCAAAAGCGTGTCCTTTGATAAATCTCCGTCCAAGCGATTTGGCAAAGGACCTCAGCATACTCACCGGTCCCATTGCACCAAACCCGGGCAGATCGGCCCTGGCAAGGTAATCCAGTACCGGCGCGGCATCCATCCTCAGACGTATGAGGATCGGTGGTGCACTGGCAGGAATATAACCTCGTTTATGCTGTTTGATCTCCCTGCCACCCCAATCCACGAGTTCCAGGTAGTCTTTCAGGTTGAATGGAATGCCGTCAGTCTCCTGTTCAGCAAAGGGTCTCAGGATATGCGTTTCAGGATGAAGGATGCGTTCCTGAATGGAGGTGTAATCTGATTGTTCCGGAGTCTTTGCCATCGCGGCACGAATGGGGTTTAAGTCAACATATGCCATACAGGCCAACACAGCCCTTGCATCCAGTAAAGCCTGGGATTTGAACCGGCCTTCCCAGAACCTACCAGTGCAGTGATCTTCACTGTTGGCCATACGGGCGATGGGTTCATTGATACAACGCATAAACCAGGAAGTATCAGCAGTCTTTCACGCCAGCTGGTAAATAGTTCAGTCACCCATTCAAGTTCGGTTGAGGGTAAATCCGCATTGCCGAGGTATTGATGAATCAGCAGCGGTCCGGTAAAGACCTGCATCCAGCGTTTTGCAACCTCTTCGTTTGACCACGACTTCACCTGCTCCATGTCAATCCGTATCACAACATGATAGTGATTGCTCATGATGGCGTCGGCACAAAGATCGACAGCAAACACGGAACACAGCAACCTGATGCAATCCACGATCCATTGACGGCAGTGGTCAAAATTGAAACCTGAAACCGGATCTTCACCACACAACACAGAAAAGCCCGCCGCACACATCGGGAAATGCAGTGGTAATACGGTGTATCTTCGATTGAGACCTGGCGGTATCTTGGTTTTGGCATGCAGGAAGTTTAAAGCGCCGATGCGTTCGCAGGAATGGTCAATGGCCCTGCATCTTGTAAGATATGGATTAGATGTGGGTGTCCTGGCTCGTCGTCCAGCTGTATTTCGAGAGAGTTTCACAGCCTATTTAAGGAGGGGTATAATGACACATATGACCATGCAACAGTTTTATTTTCCATACACTCTTATCAATTTCCTTTTAATTTGCTTGGTAATGTTTAGTCAACCAGTATGTGCAGAATGGCAGTCATTCACCCTCAGAAACGGTCATATTGTGATCGACGTTGAAATTGCCGGTCATCCCGCCAAAGCAGTATTGGACGGTGGCTCCTCAGGCAATATGATTCGTAGTGATCTCGTTGAGCAATTCGGGCAGGATTTCAAGAAAACTGGAAAGGCTAGGGTGAGTGGTGTTTTCGGTGAGCAGATACTGCAAGTGTACGGCGGTATCCCTCTCAAACTGTTCGGCTCAAATGTCACACTCAATGATGCGACTGCTGGACCGAATCATGGTGTCGAGTTACTACTTGGTGGTGGCTTTTTTCGGAACACAATCGTGCAAATTGACTATCCTAACTCGCGCCTTCGACGTCTTGACAAAAAAAATGTTGATATGAAGAAACAAGCAAATGTACCAATGAAGCGAGTGAGAGGAAGTCGCTTTCCTGCAATTCAGGTTGAACATAATGGTGTAGAAACATGGCTGATATTCGACACCGGAAACTCAGGTGCGATATTTGTAAAGCATAGCTTTGCCACCAAAAGTGGATGGCTGAATGAACAAACTAAGACAAGAGAGTCGATGGGCATTGGAATATTCGAATCAAATACAATCCTAAATTTTAGTATTGATGCATTCAAAATTGGGCCATACGAACTAAATAATGTGTCTGTAAACGTACCTAGTCAGGATGATGTTAGCGATTTTGGTAAATATTTTATCGAGCCTTCAGGGACTCGCATTAAAACGGGGGTTAAGGTAGAAGGGTTAATCGGTTATGACGTCTTAAAACATTTCGTTGTCACAATTGACTACATGGATTACAAAGTAAATTTGTACGCACCTCCACCCTAGTTTTGAACACATTATTCGCGCAAACCCCCGACTCATCTGGGGCATTGTGTTGTCCTCATGGCCTCTTTGAACTATTCGGACAAGATTCATATTACGGCCCGTAAAAAGCGAGAGTGGGTAATCTCTCTAGTTAATAGATTGGCACGAAATTCCGGAATATCTCCAATGGTGGTTCTAATATATTCTTGGGTAAATTCACCTGTTTTAGGTACGAAGACCTCAACCGAATCCAGAACCGACTGACCGATCTTTAATATTTGCAGTAAAGGGAGTGAGTGAGTCATCACTAATGTCAGTCAAGCTTTAAATAATTAACCATATTTCTTATTACTACATCGCTGCGTACTCCGGTGAATATTGCCACCAGAATCGGCGGCAACCTTGGACCGGAATACTCATATCGCCGAATTCGAGCTTATCGGTGATCAAACTGCCCCTTGTATCAACCTCATCCGTGTATTTGAATCACCCGCTATGGAAGCTGACATCAGTCATTTCAATAGTTGACGTAGGTCATTTCCAAGGAGTTTATTTCTAAGATAAAATTACTGTTACACACTGCTCTATTAATCTAAAAAAATAAAAATCAATTCCAATATTAAGTGTCGCACTCTGAAAGGCAGACGGGAAACAAGCCTTTCAAGATGGGGCGTTTGTGTACAGAGAATGTTATTAGGTGAAAGATGATTTTCTTACTAGAAGCATGGATGCTCAATGTGTATCTCAAGTCGTGTTTATTCCGTGAATTTAATTCCTCTAAGCTTCATTAAGTTGCGTGCTTTGGTCGCAGTTTTTGCGACTGGCTATCTTCTTGTTGGAGCTTGAATGAGAGACGAGTCTTATAAGACAAAAAGTCCAATGTGTCATTTACTTAATTCGAAAGACTTAATTGTGTTGTTGGGACTGCCTAGACAGCAACTCTGATCGAGGGCAGCAATTATCGTTACTTTTAATTTTGATTAATTTAAGGAGGCTGAAAATATGATTACTTCTGAGCCAGCGATATGGCCACTAATTTTGTTACTACCTATTGTATTTATCTGGTTCTATCCAGTGTATCTAGTTGTGAAAGATAACAAAGCTAGTGGTTTAACTAAACTATTTTGGATTTTTATTACCGTTTTTATGTCCTGGATCGCTTTCGGGATGTATGCCGTAACTTTTAAGGAAGAAAAAACATGAATATGTTTAAGAAATTATTTTTTGGCGTTATTGTTTCTATGACTTTTTTTGCGTCAGCAGAAGCAACTGTCACGAATATGTACATCTGTGATAGCTGCACTAATACGCAATATAAAAACATGGTCAAATCAAATGCGCCCTCAGATGAGCTTAGCATCGCATATGTGCTAGATATTGAGCGTGAAGTAGTCACCAAATGGTCAGTCATTAATGAACCAGGGCTACTCACTGCAATTAAAGTTTCAGTAGATTCCACAATGACGGAAAATTTTGATAAATACATTTCGGCTGTTGAAGATGTCAGGGTTCCTATTATTGTAATGCCATGGCATCCGCCATTAGATCTCTTCGATTCAGCCTATCAACTTATTGGCAACCCTGATGGATTAAATGATCTTTACGATGGCTTTAAAGATCAATATAGCTGGGCAGGGTGGAGCATATCTTATTTTACTGGCTTAACATATGAAATGACTACGCGCATATCTTCCGCTATCGGCACAGTAGAGTTTCAATTTACCGATGGAACTGTCTTAGTTTTGAAAGCAGTGGACTGGGACCCAACAAAATTGGATTTTAGGTTTGAGTATTACTATGCCGAAGACGAAAATGGTGATGTGATTCCTGTTAATCCCGGTGGTTATACTCCTAATGAACCGGTTGGTCCTTTAGTCGCTGACTATATTTATAATAACGGCTTTCAGGCGATAGATTCTTGGGGCTTTGAATTTACTGGTTGGGTGTCTGGCCAGAAATATGGCATAGCTTGTTCAATTGACGGTGGAGGCGGTGTTTGCACAGTGATACCACATTAAGAGTCATTGCTTTTTCTGGCTCGGTAAGTGAGTGGTAGGAGGCTCTTTTACCAAAAGTAGAACCCTAAACAGGGGTACAGTGTTCGCCGTCAACGATAGTTGGACAAAAAAAGGCGTTTGAATAAGAGAGTGTTTTAGCTCATCGTAACTCAGAAGAGGAACGATGATGACAAAGAAGAAAGATAGCGCCAAGAAGGCCATTCGGGACATACGCCGTGCAACTCGCCGGCAGTATTCGGCAGAAGAAAAGATCCGCATTGTGCTGGAGGGCTTGCGCGGTGAATCAAGCATCGCTGAGCTGTGCCGCAAAGAGGGTATTAACCAAAACCTGTATTACCGCTGGTCGAAGGAGTTTCTGGAAGCTGGCAAGAAGCGCCTGGCCGGTGATACCGCACGAGAGGCCAACTCCGATGAGGTCAAAGGGCTGCGTCGCGAGGCTGCACAACTGAAAGAAGCGCTGGCTGAGACAGTGCTTGAAAATCGTCTGCTGAAAAAAAGTACCTTCGGGGCTGGGGGCGACGATACATGAGATACAAAGCCTCAGAGAAACGCGAGATCATAGAATTGGTAGAGCGTTCTTCATTACCGGTGCGGCGCACCCTGGATCGCCTGGGCATTCCCAAATCAACATTCTATGGTTGGTATGAACGCTACCGGGAAGGCGGCGATGCCGCCTTGGAAGATATCCGTCCCAGCGGTGGCAAGGTCTGGAACCGCTTGCCGACGAAGATACGCCAGTCGATACTAAAGCTTGCACTGAAGCGGCCGGAACTGTCATCCCGTGAGGTGGCGGTGCTGTTTACTGAGCAGCACCGCTACTTTGTGTCCGAGTCCAGTGTTTACCGGTTGTTAAAATCCCATGACCTGATCAACAGCCCGGCTTTTATACTGATGAAGGCTGCAGACAGGTTCCAGAATCCGACCACGGCAGTGAATCAGCTATGGCAAACCGACTTTACTTATCTCAAGGTGATTGGCTGGGGCTGGTTCTATCTGTCCACGGTGCTGGATGACTACTCCCGCTATATCCTGGCCTGGAAGCTCTGTGATGGTATGACGGCAAGGGATGTCAGCGATACGCTCAGCCTGGCACTCGAACGCAGCGGGCTAAAGACAGCCAATGTACACCACCGTCCACGCCTGTTATCGGACAATGGCCCGTCGTATGTGTCTGCAGAGCTCAAGATCTGGCTCGATGAGCAGGGTATGGACCACACACGTGGTGCGCCCTATCACCCGATGACGCAGGGCAAGATCGAACGCTGGCACCGGTCGATGAAGAACCAGGTGCTACTGGAAAACTATTATCTGCCAGGCGATCTGAAAGCACGGATCAAAGCTTTCGTTGATTACTACAACACCGAACGTTACCACGAGAGCCTGAATAACCTGACCCCCGAGGATGTCTACCTCGGCAGAGGGCAAACGGTGCTCGACCGTCGCAGAAGAATCAAACAGAAAACGCTGGCTGAGAGACGTCGGCTATACTACAAGCAGAAGGCTGCATGAACATGAACCTGATGAGCTGAAAGTCTCTCTTACATCTGATTCCTTGAAGTCCGGAATCCTTTGACGTACTTGTGTTTTCGCGGCCCGGCGAGTGAAGTCATATTTCGTGATAGTTTTGAAACAGGTGTACCATGAAGCGGGTTCTTGCTTTGTGGCTTCTTTTAGTTGCAAATTTTGCATTCGGACAGGAGGCTGACCTTGGTATTGAACTGGCCGTCCGGCCATCGGCAATTCTCGCGATGGATCAGATTGGACTTCTTGATGTGATCATTACCAATTATGGGCCCACTGAAAAGGTCGGTGCTTTTTCTATTTCTGGTGACTTTCCTGCGGTCAATTTCGGCGAAATGGTTTCAGGTCAGTGTTCTCCAGCGATCATTGACCCACCTCCACCCGGATATCCATCTTTCGGTGTTTATAATACTCCACTCTTGCCAGTTGAAGACTCAGAGACGTGTACCTTTCCCTTTCAATTAGATAGTTCTGTACCGCAGAGTACAGTCATTAGCATGAAAGTAAGGCCTCAACCAAGCCAACCGGAGGACCCTAATCAGTCTAACGATATTGCATCAGTCACCCTGACGTTCTGGGATGCTCGGCCTGTTCCCGCGATTGGACCAGTTGCTTTATGGATACTCGGCGTACTGATTCTCTTGTCTGTTGGAATTAGACGTCACTTCTTGATCAAGAGCATCCGCGGGTAGGTCAAGGAACCGAGCTATATGTGCTTGGTGTTGACGATATAGGACCGTCTGTCCACGTTCCCAATTTCCCCACGTGCATGGATCAACGCCGATGGCTTTAGCGGCTTCCCTAACTGACCAGCCCATCTCCCGGCGCTTGGCAAGCAAACGTTGAGGCAAGGTTTCTGGCTGCGGGAAGGGATCATAGCCCAAGAACCGTACAATGACAGGAATAGAAGCAATTGATGGCTCTGTATGAGCCTTTTCCCAGTTCAAAATGGTCCAAGAAACAACCTCCAGCTGAGTGGCTACTTCTTTCTGCGTGAGCCCCATTTTAAGGCGTCTTCTCCTTACATGTTCACCCAAAGTTTTTGGCTCAAAATCATATGGCATCGAAATCAATGAGTTAAGTAAAATTCGAGTATATGGTAAAAAGGCAACGAACCCCTGTCCCTGTGGAATGTCGGGTGATGAAAGCGGACGCTGCTGTTGCAGCGCAGAACAAATCCAGCGCTACCGCAACCGTGTCTCGGGCCCGCTGCTTGATCGGATTGACATCCAGATCGAGGTATTACGGCCCGAAACATCCATTCTCAGTGCATCCGTGAACAATATCGAGAGCTCGGCCAAGGTTCGCGAGCGCGTCATAGGAGCCCGCTGGATACAATCAAAACGCGCTGGCAAGAGCAACTCAATGCTGAGCAGTAGTGAACTGGTGCGCTTTTGCCGGATTGAAGGTGAGACGCTGCGTATGCTTGAAGATGCTGCCGAACAACTTTTCCTGTCACCACGCGACTGTCACCGGATACTCAAGGTTTCACGAACCATTGCTGACCTTGGTCAGGCACAGGCCATCAGTTCCGCGCATGTCGCGGAAGCGATCGCTTTCAGACGCTTGAACACCGGTTCGAGTTACATTTAACACAACTAAAACCTGACATTGACTGGTGTGCTCTGCCCACCATACGTTGAAAATAAGGCCAATGCTCGCTCACGCATGTCGATGTGCTTCGCGATACCGGGACACCCTGTCCAATGTGATCTGCAAACCCACAAACGGCTACTTTCAGAATTTTTTTAAACCCATGGAATTGCCCTCCGAAGCTGACCTGATACAGACCGTCAGATACTTAACCGGAGTTAAGAAGGAGCTGTCTTTAAAAATAACCGGACCGGATGAGTATCTTGCATACTCGCCCGGTCCGGGTTGAAGCGGCACACTGGGGAGTGTGCCGGGGCTTGCCTGTTAAAACGGTATCAATTCGGAAGGATAACGCTGTCCACAACATGGATGATGCCGTTACTGGCTTCAATATCTGTAGCGACTACTCTTGAATCATTGATAAATACGGTGTCATCGACAACCCGGATGGCCACATCAGATCCATTAGCCGTTGCCGCAGATGTCATGGTAATCACTTCAGCTGCAGTGACTTTGCCTGCAACCACGTGATAGGTCAGGATAGCAACCAACTTGTCCTTGTTTTCCGGCATCAAAAGCATTTCGACCGTACCGTCTGGCAATTTTGCAAAAGCCTCGTCAGTGGGGGCGAATACCGTGTAAGGGCCATCGGCCTTGAGCGTGTCAATAAGGTCGCCCGCTTCCAGCGCTGCAGCCAGGGTATTGAAAGTACCTGCAGAAACAGCAGTATCGACGATGTCAGACTGCTTCTTCCCGTAGTTGCCTGCAAAGGTCTCTGTAGCCAACAGCGCAAGTGCCGCAGCCAAAGCGATAAAAATTGAAATATTACGTTTGCGTTTCATAATCATAGTAGTGATCTCCAAGTTTGAAATGTAAATATATAGTATTTGTATAGATATATCAATACCTATAAACATTATATTATAGGTTTAATAGTATTTATGCATATTATTTGTATAGATATACAAAATTCTTACATCGACACAATCAAGTTTATTGAGATCAAAATAGAGGCTGAAATCGTGGTGCGGATGTGAATAGCTACATCGCTGGGAAGATTAAGAACAATTCAAGTAAAACTGCATATTAAAGATGACGCGCAGGTTGGAAGCACTTTGGATAAAGTCAACCTTGTCTTTATATACCCAAAGACAGGCCGCTCACATCGGCTCGACGGATATCCCGGTCGGTCCGACTCGCAACGGTTGGCCCGTAATGATTTATTATTGTATATAAGTAGATGCACTATTTTTGTCCAGATAATTTATGAATCCTGTTCGTTGCCCATTTGACCGAATCTGGTTCCAGAGCCATTCGCTGATGCTGGGCGAATTTGTCTGTCCCATAGATGATCCCCGCTTCTCCGATACGGGCCCCATCGAAAATCATTTGCTCGTCGTACCCTTCCAACCGGTGGAAATCCAGTTCAACCGCGCACACGTTGTTGTGGCTGATCGCACACGCGTGCTGTTTTACAATCGGGGTACCTGTTACCGCCGTGAAGCGCTCAATAAACTCGGGGACCGGTCGCTTTGGTTCGCATTCGATGATGAGGTTCTGGAAAACTGCGGCGGAGGTAAGCGGCAGCGGCCCTTCAACAAGAACGTCGAACAACTGCCACTGAATCTTTATCTAAAAATACGTAACTTGTATTTACGAATTATTTCCGGTCAGGCCGACTCATTGGAAGTGGAGGAAGATTCGCTGGAAATGCTCACGCAACTCCTCCGCAAACCAGGCAAGGAGATAGTCCCATCGCCCCGTCGCCAGAGGCAGGCCGTAGTGGCGGCAGAAGCACACATGGCTCGTAATTACACCCAGCCGGTACGTTTGGCCGAGGTGGCCACGGCGGCGGCTTGTTCCCCTTACCATTTAAGCCGAATTTTTTGTCGCTTGCGTGGTATTGGTATACATCAGTACCTCTCGGCACTGCGTCTTCGCGCCGCGGTGGATCGTCTGCAGGATAGTAATGACTCCGTTACCGATATTGCGATGCATTTTGGTTTTAGTTCACCAAGCCATTTCAGCAAAAGCTTTCGCGACAACGTCGGCATCAGTCCTAGCAGGTTCCGGCAACAAGGGACGCACATTCGAGCAATTTCTTGAAAGCCCGGTGAGTCGCAGAACACTATCGTATCTACTTTCAACGCGATAGGGACGAACCACTATGAATGATGACTTCCGTTGTAACGATTTCACCCGAGGTGCTGCTTTGTCATCTAACCAGACTTATAACAACTGATAATTTCCAGGAGGCCAGTCAATGGGTATCAAAATCCAGCGCTCAATTTTCATACTCATTTTATTTCTACTTTCTGCATCAGCTATCGCGGCTGAGCCAAAGAAGCTTACGTCACCGAGATTCTCTTATCCCAATTGGTCACCCGACGGCACGCAAATTCTCTATGAAAGCAGTGTCTCCGGGAACTGGGAGATTTACATTATGGATACAGCAGGAATTACGGATAACGGGGGTAATGTCACGCAACTTACTAACAACGATCATTTGGATCGTATGCCATCCTGGTCTCCGGATGGAAAGTATATAGCCTTCATTTCTGATCGTGACGGTGATTTTGAGGTGTTTGTCATGCGCCCGGACGGGTCAGAGCAAACCCAACTCACGTTTAATGATACCGCCGATATTCATCCTTACTGGTCGCCGGATAGCCAGCGCATCATTTTTAACTCCCAGGTCGAGAAGGGTGTAAGGATTTATTCAATCTGGGCAATGAATCGGAACGGCACCGATCAGGTGGAGTTACTCAGAGATGAAGAACTCAACAGTTATGCGCAAATGTCACCTGATGGAACGCAGGTCGTTTTCGATAAGTGGCAGGATAGCGATGAAAATAATGGCGAGATTTACCTGCTCGACCTCAACACGAAAAAGTTGACGCGTTTGACGAAAAACGAGGGTATATATGACGGCTATCCGACCTGGTACCCAAACGGTGAGTGGATTGTTTACGCATCAGAGGTAGATGGTCTGTTTAAACTGTTTCGAATTCGACCTGACGGTTCGTCGAAGGAACAGATTACATTTGGCCCTGGAAATGACGCCCGGGCCGACGTCTCTCCGGACGGCACGCAGCTTCTCTTTAACCGGGATATCGATGACAACATCAACATTGTGGTTCTCCCCTTGGCCAGCGAAAGTGAGGCGAGTGCTGATGGTAGCGAAACATCTTCCACCACCAACAATGACAAGGGGTGACACTTTCAGCTGAGCCATCCGTCATGAATGAGCCTCCTCCCCGCGGGGACTGGATTATTTTTGCATCGGATAACGAGCCCAAACCCACGTCGGCCGGGATACGTCAGGCCAACACCGATAACGTCATATGGCAGCTTGAATTTGGCGCTGCCATTCAGGGCAACGGCACATATTCCCGCGACCAGCCACTTGACAAAGGTCCATATAATAGGTAACCATATGGTTACATGATAGATGATAACTACATGGATGCTGTATTTCAGGCGCTGGCCCATGCAAGCCGCAGGCGTATGCTCGATGTCGTGAAAGAGCACCCCGGGATTGGCGTCGGGGTCTTGGCCAGCGAATTCGATGTCAGCCGCATCGCGGTCATGAAGCACCTGGGCGTACTTGAACAGAGCGGTCTCATTGTGTCAAAAAAGGACGGGCGCACGCGTCGTCTCTATTTTAATGCGGTTCCGATACAGATGATCCACGATCGCTGGACGACCGAATACAGCGCCTACTGGAGCGGCAAACTCACACGGATCAAGTACCTCGCAGAGATGCGCTCATGGAGCGACGAGAAAGACAAAAAAACAGGAGCAAAATAATGACAACCAAAACCTACACTGACAGAGAAATATATAAAGTGCTAATTAGCGCGCCGATCGAGACCGTCTGGTCGGAGCTTATAAAGACAACGTCACCACGCCCTTTCTTTTGGAACTCAAGTTGGGACGCAAAAGACATGGCGCCCGGCAACACCTACCGTATGGTGTCCAACGGCGGCAAGACTGTTGCAGTCATCGGCGAAATCCTTGAAATGGAGCCCCCGCACCGGCTGGTCCACAGCTTCCGCCTGACATCACTTGAAGATCCGGCGTCGACGGTTACCTATACGCTAAAGGAGATTGAAGGCGGCACCGAGTTCTGTCTAATCACCGAGAATATTCTCGCTGGCTCCAAGAGTGAAAAATCGATGGCGGATGGTGCAAGGTTTATTGTTAAGAATTTCAAAGCCTATATTGAAACCGGCAAGGTCACCTTCGGTGCCAGGATGATGCTCGCGATGTTAAGGATCATGGCGCCTCTGACACCGAAATCAATGAGTGCGGAAAATTGGCCCGCTGAATAGCAAGACCCCGCTGAATAGCAAGACACCATCAAAATGGCACGGCTAAATAATATTTTATGCCGGCGGCATAACAATTCGCTCAAGTTGCCTAAACTGCGGTAATTGGCAGCCGCCTTATGCGGGTTCCAACCGCATCGAAGATAGCGTTGACAACAGCCGGAGCTAATGGTGGCAATGGCACTTCTCCCATGCCGCCAGGGGCCTCTCGACTCTCAATGATATGAATTTCGATGGCCGGTGTCTCATCAATTCGGAGCATTGGAAAGTCAGAGAAATTTCGTTGCTCTACACGGCCTTCGGCAACAGTAATTTCCTGTTTCAAAACGGCACTAAGTGCAAAAATGATTGCGCCCTCACATTGCGCTTCGACAAGATCGCGATTGATCACCTGACCACAATCGACAACGCAGACCACGCGCCGCACACGCGGTCTTCCATTCACTACCTGCACCTCTGCAACTTCTGCGATATACGAACCGTAGCCATGATGAAAGGCTATACCACGACCAACGCCATCCGGAAGATCTTTGCCCCATCCGGCATTTTCAGCAGCCGTCTCCAGGACGTGGATCATGCGCTCGTTGTCATAAGGCACCTCGCTTTCGCGAGCACGCGTCGAACGCCGCAGCATCTCCAACCGAAATTCCAGCGGGTCCCGACCGGCAGCTGCAGCCAGCTCGTCGAGGAAAGCCTGCACAACAAACGGATTATAAGAGTTGACCGTGGCCCGCCATGCACCGCGCGGCAGCACGAACGGCACGTGTGTGTACTCCACGTGATAATTTGCAATGGCATAGGCAGGAAAATCATCGGCGTCAAATCGACCCGTATGCGTGTTGAGTATTCGCCACAACCAGGCAGATGGCAATCCGTCAGATCCGATAGCCCCACTCAGCACGTGAAGACTGGAGGGACGATACCTGTCATGGCGAATGTCATCCTCGCGGGTCCAGAACACCTTGACAGGACCTTCGACCTGCCTTGCGATTCCCGCTGCTTCAAGCTCGATGTCCGGATAGAGTCGCCGGCCGAATCCGCCCCCGAGAAGCGTCACGTTTACCTTTACCTGATCCTCAGGCAACCCGAGGTACCCGGCAACCGTGCGTTGCACGGTTTGTGGATTTTGTGTCGGCGACCAGATTTCACAGGTATTGTTTGTCACGTCGATCACGCAGTTCATCGGTTCCATCGTGGCGTGCGCGAGGAAAGGAATCTCGTATTCCGCCTTCACAACCCCTGTTGCGCCACTCAGCAAACCGGAGGCATCACCGTCATTGCGGAGCGTCTCACCGGGCTGTGTGGCCAACTCCGCGAAGCGTTCGTGCAAAGCCTTTGTAGACGCTTTCGCGTGCTCTCCACGATCCCATTCCACGGATAAAGCCTTGACCCCCTGCAGGGCTGACCAGGTATCGTCTGCGATTACCGCAACACCTGGTGAAATATAAAATCCGTCATTGCGACCTTCATAAACCACGACAGTGCGCACCCCGGGGATTTTCTTAGCCCTGGAATCATCGTATCCAACCAGCTTGCCCTGATAATAAGGACATCGCTCGACCGCCGCATAACGCATTCCCTGCACTTGAACGTCAACACCGAAACGTGCGAGGCCATGGATATAGTCCTGCTGGTCAACACGGTTAATGGATTTTCCGATCAGCTGAAAGTCTGCGGGGTCTTTCAACTTCACGCTACCGGCGTCGGGCACAGGCAGCTCTGACGCTGCATAAACGAGATCTCCATAGGCAATCTTCTGACCGCTAACCGCATTAGCCACGGCACCGGCACCGGCGGTGCATGACTGGATGTCTGTCCCCCACGTCCCCGCGGCGGCAGTGACCAGCATCAGCCTGGCTACTGCACCAGTGCGTCGAAGCCGGTCATAGAGTGTACGGATGCTCAGGCTGCCACCTGTAAGCTGGGAACCGTATCGACCATCGTTGGCTCCCGGAGCCTGCCTGACCCGCACGCACTCCCAGGGGATCTCCAGTTCTTCTGCGACAATCATCGGTAAGCTGGTGCGCACCCCCTGTCCCATCTCCGATCTCGACACCCAAACCGTTGCGATTCCATCTGCGGTCAACTGAAGAAAAACATCGGGAGCAAGTACATGCTTTGCTTCCCCTGCGGCGTTTGCAGCCAGGCCGACTCGAACAGGAACCGCAAATCCAAGGATCAAGCCGGAACCAGCTACGCCGGTAACTGTGAGAAAATCCCGACGACTAACTCGTTTGATCTCAGTCACATCAGCTTTCCCTTGCCGCGCTGTGAATTGCACGGCGGATTCTGACGTAGGTACCGCAGCGGCAAAGATTGCCGCGCATTGCGTCATCGATTTCAGCATCCGTCGGATGGGGACTACGAAGCAGTAATGCCACCGCGCTCATAATCTGGCCGGGTTGACAGTAGCCGCATTGCGAAACGCGCTCGTTCTCCCATGCGGTCTGAACCCTGTTTGGCCCTGCATCAGCCAGGCCCTCGATTGTTGTTATGGCGCCTGCAGCGACCTGATCGATGCGGGCAATGCAACTACGCACTGGTTTGTTATCGACGAGAACCGTGCACGAACCGCACAAGCCAATGCCACAGCTGTACTTGGTTCCTGTAAGAGAAAGTCGATCGCGCAATATCCAGAGCAAGGGAGTGTCACCCTGGGCATCAACGACGTGGGATTTTCCATTGACGTTGAGTGTGATTTCGGACATATCCTGATCCACGTGATCCCTTAATTATGATCCCACTATTCTTCGCTATCAAAGCGTCTATACGGCGACTTTTCGATAACTCGAGTCATTGACACGAC
>Ga0210065_1000174_pt1 | contig 18584 bp, 18 predicted proteins | sample Muzzi_PWB_D1_FD_185533 | JGI IMG/M metagenome (GOLD analysis project Ga0210065, IMG submission 185533) | Wetland microbial communities from San Francisco Bay, California, USA, that impact long-term carbon sequestration - Muzzi_PWB_D1 (SPAdes) | ecosystem: Environmental > Aquatic > Marine >... | reverse complement strand
CGAACCTCGATTTCGCCAAGGAGATCGAGGAAGGCCGTTTCCGCGCCGACCTGTTCTACCGTCTCAATGTGGTGCAGCTGCACGTCCCGCCGCTGCGGAACCGGCGGCAGGACATCCTGCCCCTGGCGCGGGTGCTGCTGACCAAGGCGGCGCTGGGCTCCCCGCGTACGGTGACCGGGCTTTCGCCCCGGGCCGCCGACCAGATCCTGCGCTACGACTGGCCGGGCAACGTGCGGGAACTGGAGAACGCCATGGAAAGGGCCGTGGCCGTCGGCCAGGCCGGTCTCGTGGATTTCGACGAGTTGCCTGAAGAGGTCCGGCGGGCGATACCGGTTCCCTCGTTGGACGGCCCCGTGCGGTCCCTCCAGGAGATCGAGAAGGACTACATCCTGGCCGTGCTCCACCTCAACGAGGGCAACCAGGCACGCACGGCGCGGGAACTCGGCATCGGTTCGGCCACGCTCTACCGCAAGCTCAAGATCTATGGCGCCTCCGAGACGGGGGCCGCGGACGAAGCGGGCGGGAATTAGCCGGACTTCCGGGTCTAGTTCATCGCCCCCGTTTCCTCGATAAGATCCCGCTGCGACTCCCAGACCTTCTTCTGGGCCTTGCTGATATCGACGGCCTGCTCGGCCAGCTTCTTCTGCTTCTTTGCCGCCTCGCCCTGGGCGTCCAGGGTCGCGCCCTCGAGGTCGCGGACCTGCTGGTCGAACCGCCACACCGCCTCGAACCGCTCCTGCGTCGGGATAGTGCCGGCGATGTCGGTCCGACGCGCGCGCATTTGAGCGAGTTCGAGCTCGGACGAGAAGGCCTGCATCTGGGCGTCGTGGAAGTCGATCTCGGCCTTGGCAAAGTCGATTTCCTCCCGGCGCAACTTTTCCCGCTTTTCCAGGAGCTTCTTCTCGACTTCCGCCAGATCGCGCTGGGACTCCAGCCGCTGCTTTTGCTGATCCTTATCCTCGGACTTGGCCTGGTCGATCCGGGCCTTGAGGGCGTCGATCTCGGATTCCTTGATCTTTATCTGTGTCTCCGCGCGTGATTGGAAGAGCCTGGCTGTCGACTCGCTCAGCGCGGCGGCCGCCCGCTTGGTCGTCGCCACTTCGAGGTCGTATTCGATGGCCGCGGGTCGGCGCAGTTCCACCACGACGAGCATGGAGTCGGTGGCGGCGTCCGGTAGGTACGGTGTGAAGGCGCCGGTGGGTGGGGTCTGGGCGCAGCCCGACAAGGGCAGGACGACGCCTGCCGCCACCCACAGCGCCACGGCGGTCAAATGGGCCGCTACCAGGGTCCTATGTGACATGATTATACCTCCTGTGCAGGGACAGCGGCGGGGGCTGACGTCGCGCTCGCCACCCCGGAACTGCAAAGCTCGTGCCCGCGAGGATTATACCTAAACAACACCACCGCAATTGGTTAAAGAATTGCCGCCTCGCGTCATCCATTCAGAATGATGGCCGACGCATCATTCTGGAGAAGGGACCCGAAGCCACACCGCCGGAATCGTGGAACCAGAGTCCCTCATTATGATGGACCTGCTTTCAATACGATCATGGCGGAAACGGGTCACGGTCCGCAAACGGACCCTAATCACTCATTTGGGCTTCTTTTCGCGGGGCACATTGATTGCGACATGCCCTTTGGATTCACCAGCAGGAGCCGGAGTCTTTCCCGGGTATAACACCCGGCCGAACTTCCAGGCTCGTCCCCGAAGAGGAGTTCATCATGAGAGCACATGCACGGTTCACTCACGAATACCGGAGGGTCGCCCTCGCGGTGTTCACCATCGCCGCCATCCTCGCTGTCTTCTTCCTGTTCGCCACCACCGCCTCGGGGGCCGACCAGACGACCGGGCCGCAGCAGACCGTGGTCAGCGACCGCGAAATCCAGGCCGCCATCGACGGGAAAATCGACCGCGCCGCCGCCGATCGCCAGGCGATCCAGGCGATGCTGCAGCGTGAGGATGTCCGCCAGGTCGCCGGATCGGCCGGCCTGGACCTCGAGCGGGCCAGCGCTGCCGCCTCCATCCTGTCGGGTTCGTCCCTGGAGACGCTGGCCGCGCAGGCCAGGGCGGTCAACGAAGGTGGCGTCATCGGTGGAGATGGCAGCGTCGTCATCACGACCACCGGGATCATCATCATTCTGCTGATCCTCATCCTGCTGCTCAACTGAGTCCGGCCGATGGCACGTCGAGTGCTCGCTGTCGGAACCCGGGTGGTGGTGATCGCCATGGTCCTTGTGACCTGTGCGATTGCCTTCTCCCCCCCACCCGGTTCCGACTTCCAGGAAAAATTAAGCTTGCTGGATGTGCCGTACGTGCCCCAGAGCGGCGCGTTGTGCGGGGGGGCGGCCCTGGCGATGGTCCTGCGGTATTGGGGAGAGAGTGCGGTCCTGGCTGAGGATTTCGCTTCCCTTTTGGATCCGGGCCAACGCGGCATCCGTACCGGAACCCTCATCAACGCCGTCGCGGCGCGGGGCTGGTTGCCCTTGGTCTTGCCGGGGACACCGGCCGGGGTCACGGACGAGCTGGCCCGGGGTCGCCCCGTCATCGCCCTGCTGCAGGTCGGCAGCGACGCCTACCACTACGTGGTGGTCGTGGCCTGGGCCAACGGCCGGGTGCTCGTTCACGACCCCAACGTCGGGCCGTTCCGGACCCTGCCCGCCGCGGAGTTCCTGACCGCCTGGGCCGGTGGCGGGTCCTGGGCCCTGCTCGTCCTGCCCCCGAAGACGACCGACCGGCGCGAAAATCCGAACCCCGGACCACCGGTCCCGGGTCCCTCCCATTCCCGCTCTCCCTGCGACACCCTGATCGAGCGGGGCCTCAACCTGGCCGCCGAGGGTGATGTCGAGGGCGCCGAACGCGCCTTTCTCGCCGCCGAATCCCTGTGCCCGGCATCCGCGGTCCCCGTACGGGAACGCGCGGGACTGAGGTTCCGCGCCGGCGACTGGGACGGTGCGAGCCGACTTTCGGAACTGGCCCTGGACCTCGATCCCGCCGATGCCCACGCTTGGCGATTGCTCGCCGGCAGCCGGTTCCTGGTCGGGGATATGGACGGGGCGCTGGACGCCTGGAATCGACTGTCCGGTCCGAGGGCCGACCTGGCCCGCGTCGACGGCCTCGTCCGCATCCGCTATGCGGTCGTGGCTCGGCAGCTGGACCTGCCCCCGGGCCGCCTGATCACCCCCGGATCGTTCCGGCGAGCCGGGCGACGCCTGGCCGAAGTGCCGGCACTGACGGATTTCCGCCTGGATCTCCGACCCCTGCCGGACGGAATCGCCCAGGTGGAGGTGACCGTGCTGGAGCGACCCCTGGTGGCGGCCGGCTACTGGGATCTCGTCAGGGCGGGCGGCGGAGCCCTGAGCGGGCTGGAGGTTTCGGTGGACGTGGCCAGCCCCACCGGCTACGGGGAACTGTGGACCGCAACCTTGCGCTGGTGGGAGAACCGCCCGCGTGTCGCCCTGGAACTGGCGGTGCCTGCGGTGGGCGGTCGCCCCGGGTTATGGCGGGTGGAAGGATTCTGGGAACGCCAGACCTACGTCGCCCAGGCATCTGATTTCGCGGCCGCGGCGGCCGGCGCCCCGCTGACCCGGGAGGAACGCCGCCGCACGGCTCTCTCGTTCGCCGACTGGCTCGGACCCGATCTGCGGCTCGAGGTCGGAACGGCACTGGACCGTTGGGCCGACCGGGGTGACTACCTGGCCCTGGCCGGAGCGGTCGAGACGCGCTGGGCCCGCGACCGTTTGGCCTTGACGGTGGGCGCCTCACGCTGGGTGAGCCTCGGCGACGGTCCCCCTTTCTCCACCGTCGACGCGATCTTGAATTGGCGCTCCGGCGGTCCGGGGGCAGGCGTCCCCTTGCTGGGCTGCGTCGGCCTCTCCAGCGCGACCGCGAACGCCCCGCTGGCCCTGTGGTCCGGGGCGGGCACCGGATACGGCCGCGAACCGCTTCTGCGGGCTCATCCCCTCCTCGATGGGGGCATCATCAGCGGCCGGGTCTTCGGTCGCACCTTGGCCTATTCGTCCCTCGAAACGGAGATAAGGCGATGGCGCCGGGGGCCCCTGGAACTGGGTTGGGTCGTCTTTGTCGATGCGGCCAAACCCTGGAACACCGGCCGCGCCGGCCAGGTCGCCTGGCAGGCCGACGGCGGCACGGGCCTGCGCATCCGTTGCCTCGGTCTGAAGGGCCGGTTCCGGCTCGACTTTGCCCACGGATTCAGCGACGGCAACGAAGCCGTCTCCCTCGCCTGGCTGGTCCCCTGAGACATCCGTCACAATGATCGACCGCCCTTCGATGTGATGGGGTCGCCCGACGGGTCCTCTAGGTAAAGCGTTGCCGTGAAGCGAGTTGACCAATGGCACGATTGTGGCAGATCCCGGTTGGGTCTCGGGATGTCGCCATTGGGAAAAGCACCCATGGGTTTCGTTCCGGTCCCCGACAGAAAATGAGGTCGTGAGGACGGGTCAGATACAACTCAGGGATTGAAACCATGATGGATGATGCGGCAGCGCGCAGAACCGAAGCCCAATTCGCCCTCTGGGGCGAGGAGATCAAGAAACGCGAGGCTCTGCTCCTGACCCCCGGCCACGAACCGAGTTTCGCCGCGGTCCTGCACGTGGACGAACTGAGAATCATGCTGGTCACGGCACAAACCAGGTTCCAGGACCTCCAGGCGGATCCCGCCGGGACCCAGGATCTGCTGACGGCCGAATTCGACCGTGCCTGGAAGGAGCTCGCGATCGCCATCGAGCGACCGATGCCGCGGCCCTAGAAGGCCGCAAGATGCAAGTGGACCCAATCGAATAACCAGGAGGATCGTCATGCTTTATACCATCGCCATCATTTTCTGCATCCTGTGGCTGCTGGGACTGGTCACATCCGTCACCGTGCACGGGTTCATCCACGTGCTGCTCGTGCTGGCCGTGGTCGCCGTGCTGTTGCGCATCATTCAGGGCCGCCGGGTCCTTTGAGACGTTCGTAAACCAGAGAGAGGAAGATCGACATGAAAACCCTAGGCCTGGCGCTCGTGGCCCTCGGCTTGTTGGCCCTGATCTACGGGGGCATCAGCTACACCCGGAACAGGACCATTGTTCAGATGGGATCGATGGAGATCGCCGCTTCGGAGAACCACAACGTGCCGATTCCGGCGATCGCCGGCGTGGCGATCCTGATCGGCGGCGTCGCCCTCCTGGTCGGCGGCAAACGCCGCGGAGCGGGCTCGTGACCGGGGCGGACAGGCTCCTTGAGCGGACAGACGATCTCGCCCTGCGCGGCTACCTCGGTTTCGTCTCCCGGCAACAGCCGCTGACGAACACCGAGGAGTCCGCGCTGGCGCGGCGGATCCGTGACGGCGACAACGAGGCGATCGACAAACTGGTCAACGCCAACCTGAGTTTCGTCGTCCGTTTCGCCATGAGATTCCGCAACCGCGGCCTCGACGACCTGGACCTGATCGCCGAAGGCACGGTGGGCTTGATCAAGGCCTTGCGGCGCGGCGGTTGGGGCGGAGAGTGCCGTCTCGTCGCCGTGGCGGCGTGGTGGATTCAGGATGCCATCCACGAGGCGATCGGCGAGCAGGTCGGGCCCCGCGCGGTCCTGCTGCTTCCCGGCACGCCGCAGGAGCCTTGAAAACAAGGGTGATTGATGCCGGAGGTCGACCCTCAGGCCGGGCGACTCTCCGCGTTCATATGCGAAAGCGAGCGGGCCATGAATAGTCACAGAACTCCCACTGAAGTCGACGGAATGTTCCGACGCCTGGTGCGAACCACCTCAAGGGCCTTGGGGACACGACCGCCCCCCGGGCTGACCGTTGTCGGGAGCGTCCTCTTCGGGTTGCTCCTGCTGTTGGGCACGTCCGGTGCCGCCGCTGGCGCGACCTGGCTGCTCGAATCCACCGCCCTGGGCGACATTCCCGCCCCCAATTCCGGTAACCAACAGACGGCCTGCCTCGTCGGCGACATCGATGGTGACGGCCGCATGGATATCGTGGTGGCCGAACGTACGGCGGCGCCCGCCGTCACCATATTTTTTCGCCGTGTCGGCGGCTGGGAGCGAACCGTGGTCGACACCGGAGTGCTCCCCATCGAGGCCGGCGGCGCGCTCGTTGATATCGACCGCGACGGCTATCTCGACATCTGCTTCGGCGGCGACTACCAGAGCAATCAGATCTGGTGGTGGCAGAACCCGGGCACGCTCCCCTACCCTGCTGGTGGTTGGACGCGACGATTGATCAAGAACAGCGGCTCCAAAAAGCATCACGACCTGGCCTTCGGCGACTTCACCGGCAATGGTGTGCTGGACCTGGCGTTCTGGAACCAGGGCGCCGGCGGGGTCCTCAACGTTGCCCAGGTGCCGTCTGATCCGCGCAATTCCGGGCCCTGGGCCTATGTGCCGATCTTCGACGGGGCGAACGACAGCGAGGGCCTGGCGACGGCCGACGTGGACGGCGACGGCAAGATCGACCTCGTGGGCGGAGGCTACTGGTTCGAACACACCTCCGGCACCACTTTCACGGCCCACCTGGTGGCCTCCGGACGCGCCTTCACACGCTCGGCTGTCGGGCAGCTCGTGGCCGGCGGTCGGCCGGAGATCGTGATTGGTTCCGGCGACAACACCGGCCCCCTGGTCTGGTACGAGTGGGTCGGTTCCGCTTGGCAGCCGCATGTCCTGGACGCGACGGTTGTCAATGGACACTCGCTCCGTCTCGGCGACGTGGACGGCAATGGTCTTCTGGACATCTTTGTCGCCGAGATGCACACCCCCGGCGCCGGCGCCGGCGCGCGGTCACGCATCTTCTACAACCAGGGTGGCGGCGCCTTCGCTTCATCGACGATCAGTGTCGGAGTCGGCAACCATGAATCGTGCCTGGCGGACATCGACGGCGATGGTCGACTCGATCTGGCGGGCAAGCCATACTCCGTCGGGGCGCCAGGAGTGAATGTCTGGCTGCAGCGGGTCGAAGGTGGAGGGATTGCCTTCGACCCGACCGCGGCCTGCCTGTTGGATGCCGGCTCGGGAGCCGCGGTCGCGGCCGTGGCCGTGGCCGACTTCGACGCCGACGGGTACTCCGACATGGTCGCTTGCCTTGAGGTTGGCGGCGTGCGCGCCTTTCGCGGCCCCAACTGGACGGCATCGACCCTGAACTATGCCTCGCTGACCGCCGCGGTCTGGGCCGACCTCGATCGCGATGGCGATCTCGACCTGGTCGCCGCCTCGGCGGGCACTCAGGCCGACGTGGTCTGGCTATCCAATCCGGGTTCAGGCGGCGGTCTGTGGCCCCTTCAGGTCCTCTACTCCGTCAATGACGCCGTTTCGAACCTGGTGGTGGCCGATCTGGAGAACGATGGAGTGGTCGACCTGGTGGTCTTCGCTCGCACCAGGATCATCAACCTGAGTTCTCTGGACGGCGCCACCTGGACCTCGGCGGTCATCGCGACCGTGGCGTCCGGCACCGCCACCGGCTGGCTGGCCGACATCGACCGCGATGGCGACCTCGATATCGGCCGCGGCGGTCTCTGGTGGCGCAACCTGCGCGGCACCTGGCAACAGAACACCCTTCCCCTCGCCCTCAGCGCCGATGCTTGCGCCTGGAGCACCGACATCGACCATGATGGTTGGCCGGACATCTTCGCGGTCGACCCCCTGGACTGCGGCACACTTCTTTCGCTGACCGCGGACAGGTTCGGCGGCTTGATGTCGGTGTCCTCGCGGAATGACCTGGGCCTCGGTACGGTGGGCGACCTGGCCGCGTTGGATGTCGACCGCGACGGAGATCTCGACCTGGTGCTCGCCGGCCTTGACTGCGGCGGCGCTCCGTCCTCGCTGCTGTTGCGCAACGCCGGCGGCGCCATGGAGGGTTGGACGATCGAACCGGTGGCCGCCGCCTCGCGGCTCGCCGCCGCCGACCTTGATCGCGACGGCGCGGTCGACCTGGCGCTCGGCGCCACGGTGGGCGACTGCCGCCTGGCTTTCGGACGCAACCTCGATGCTTCCCGCCTGCCGCTTGACAGCTGGGCGCGACACGTCATCGACGACGCTCGTCCCTGGGGAGCCGTTTTTGTCCTCCATGGTGATCTTGACGGCGACGGCCGTGAAGACATCGTCAGCGGCGGCTGGTGGTACAGGAATCCCGGTGCCAACAATGGCCTCTGGACGCGTCAGACCATCGGAACCCCGCTGAACAACGTGATCCTGGTGCACGACCTTGATCGCGACGGCGATCTTGATCTGTTCGGCACCGAGGGCCAGGGCGGCGCCGTGAACCCCAATCTCTATTGGGCGGAGAATGACGGTCAGGGCAATTTTACGGTCCACCCGCGCGTCGCCGTCGGCCACGGCGATTTTCCGCAAGGCATGGCCATCGGCCGCTTTGGCCAGGCCCTGCAGGGCGGAGTCGTCCCAGAAAGCATCGCCCTGAGTTGGCACGGCCAGGACATCGGCATTGAATTGCTGACGGTTCCGGCAACGCCCGGTACGACTCCCTGGGCCTTGACCACCCTGTCCCCGTTTTCCCTCAACGAGGAACTCCAGGTCGGCGATCTCGACCGCGACGGCGACCTTGATCTGTCTTTGGGCACGGCCTGGCAGCGCAACAACGGGACATCCTGGACACCGATCACGATTGCCGCTTCCTCGCAGGATCCCGACCGGCACCGCCTGATCGACCTGGACCGCGATGGGCGCCTTGATCTGGTCGTGGGTGTCGAAGCCATCGGGTTGCCCGGCCCGGTCACCTGGTACCGCCAGCCCACCGACCCCACCCAGCCATGGACCGGGACCGTCCTGGCCAACGTCATCGGACCGATGAGTCTCGATGCCGGCGATCTCGATCTCGATGGTGACCTCGACCTGGCGGTCGGAGAGCACCTCGACACCACCAGCGCTCGCCTGCTCGTCCTCGAAAACGCGGGCAACAGCGTCTGGAACCAACAGCTCGTGTACCAGGGCGACGAACACCACGACGGCGCCCAGTTCGTCGACATCGACAACGACGGCGATCTGGACATCATCTCCATCGGCTGGTTCCATGACCGGGTCATGCTCTACGAGAATCTGGCCATCAACGGCACCGGCCAGTTGCTTGACCTGACGCCACCGTTCCTGCTTTGGGCCCGCAGCACCGCGACGCAGTCCGGAACCATCGTGGCCCGGTTCTCGGAACCGGTCGATCCCTTGTCGGCGTCCGTTCCCGGCAATTACCAGCTCTCCCCCGCCGCGGTCGTGACGGTGGCCACGCTGATGCCCGACGGCCTCACGGTGCGTCTGCAGGCGAACACGATGGTCACCGGGACGACGTACGAACTCCGCACGACGAACGTGCATGATCTTTCCCTCCAGGCCAATTTCAGCAATGGCTCGGTGGCCGTCACATTCAATCGCGCACCGTGGCCGCGGGTGGAATCCGGGATCGTCGCCCTGTGGGACTTCGGGCCCGGGCCCGCCACAACGGTGTATGATGTCGCTCCGGCCGGCGACCCGCTTGACCTGGTCATCGCCGATCCCGGCGCCGTGACCAGGGTGGCCCATGCCCTCACGCTGCTGGAGCCGGTGCGGGTCGCCACCCCCGGCCCCGCGACCAAGATCACCGATGCCTGCCGACAGAGCGGCGAAATCACGATCGAGGCCTGGGTCCGTCCGGCCTCGGCGTCGCAGTCCGGGCCGGCCCGCATCGCCACCCTGTCGACCGACCGGAATTCGCGCAATGTCACTCTCGCCCAAGGGCTCGTCACCACGGACGGCGACCGTTACTCGGCGCGTCTGCGGACCACGACGACCGACATGAATGGACTGCCGACGGTCTCGACAACCAGCCAGACAATCAACCAGGATTTGCAACACCTTGTGTTCGTTCACGACGCCATGCAGGTAGACCGGATCTACGTCGACGGCATGTTGCTGTTCACGGAGGCCCGCGACGGCGATTTTTCCAACTGGGACGCCAGCCATGGGTTTGCCCTGGGAGGCGAATTCACCTTCGACGCGGCGGTTAGCTGGCTTGGCGAACTTCGTCTGGTCGTCGTCTACAATCGAGCCCTGACGGCCGCCGAGGTGCTCCAGAACCTGGCGGCGGGACCAGAACCGGATGTGGCGGTGACCGCCGTCGTGCCGGAAATGCCATCTGCGCTGTTGGGCGCGGTGTTCCCGAATCCGTTCAACGCGCGCATTTCCTTTGAGGTGCAGTTGGCACATGCGATGCCGCTGACCCTGGTTGTCTATGACCTGAGCGGCCGCAAGGTCCGTCTTCTGAGCGCCGGGGAGGTGTTTGGTGGCGGATCTCACGTGATCACCTGGGATGGGGTCAACGATCATGGTGGGCCCTGCGCTTCCGGCTCGTACTTCGTGCGCGCTTCAACAGCTGATGCCGCCGAAATCCGAAAGATCATGCTGGTGAAATAGTTCAGGTCTCAATCCGTCTTTTTTGTCAGAACCCGGGAGGACAGACATCCATGAGGAAAGCCGGCCAATCAGTTGAGACGCGATGCGGCCAACCGAAAAGGCCCGATGAAATGAGAACTCTCGGCATCCTGTTGGCTGTCGCGGGGACCATCGCGCTGGTCTATGGCGGCCTCGATTACACCAGGCCCCGCGGTGCGGTCGAGATGGGTTCGACGAGCATCACCACCCCGGAACACAGGTCCTTCCCTGTCCCGGCAGCCGTCGGAGTGCTCATGCTGGTCGGCGGCGTCGTGCTTCGGGGTGAGCGGCAGCGTTTCTACGGACAGGAACCCTTGATCAGCGGGCTGGACGACGGCTTCCTTATCGCCCCGCTGCCCGTCTTCGAGAATCGACTCGCTGCCGATCGCGCCTCGACATACGCCGTCGGGGTGAAGCGCCGCCTCGACGTGGTCATCTCGATCGTCGCCCTGGCCTTCTTCATGGTGGTCCTGGCCCTTGTCGTGCCGGCCATCAAGCTCGACTCGCGCGGGCCGGTCTTCTTCCCGCAGTCCCGCATCGGGGTCAATAGACGACGGCGCATCTCTCCACAACCGCCCCACCTCGACCGACGGCTCGTCAATAATCCGGGGCGCCCCTTCCGGATATTCAAGCTGCGCACGATGCGCCTGGACGCCGAGGCTCTCGGGCCGCAACTGGCCGTGAAGGGCGACAATCGCATGACCCGGGTGGGCCGCATCCTGCGCAAGTTCCGGTTGGACGAGTTTCCGCAGTTCGTCAACGTCCTGCGAGGCGAGATGAGCGTCGTGGGGCCGCGCCCGGAACGGCTATTCTTCATTCATCAGTTCGAAAGCGACGTGCCGCTCTACCTCGAGCGCCTGGCGGTCCTGCCCGGCATCACCGGCCTCGCCCAGGTCGTCAACGGTTACGACACCGATCTCGAGTCGGTCCGGCGCAAGGTCGTCCTTGACCGCCGGTACATCGACGACCTCAGCCTGCGGACCGATCTGAAAATCCTGGCCATGACCTTTGGGGTCCTTTGGGACGGCGAGGGCTGACCATCCTCAAAGTCCCATCCACCCTGATTCCAATGCGTGATATTGCCTGGGTGAGACATAGGGTGACGTCGGTGACGCCCAGGAACATCCGGAGCGCGTGCAGGTGATCCAGAAACACCGCGACCATCCCAAGTGCCACGAAATCGGCGTTCTTTACGGTGCACCCTGTGGACGCGCCGGTGTTCTCGCGCTAGTGTGGGCACGATGGGAACGACAGGAACCAGGGCGATGGCGCGCGGCCGTTCGCCCCAACCCGGAGTGGACACCGGCCATGCATCCCCAGCACCTCTTGCGGCGAACCCGCCGCCTCATCCAGCACGACATCTGGCATCTGCCGGAGCAGATCCCGGGTGGCCGCCGCTCGTTCCTGCTTCGACTTCTGCGCATCGTTGTGCTGGCGGCCCGGGGATTCGCCGCCGACTCGTTGCAACTGCGGGCATCGGCCCTGGTCTACTACACCCTGCTGTCCGTGGTGCCCACCCTGGCGCTGGCCTTCGGTATCGCCAAGGGCTTCGGTCTGGAGGTCGCGCTGGAGAACGCCCTGCGCCAACAGCTGGTGAGCCAGCAGGAGGCACTCGACCAGGTGATCCAGTTCTCCCGCGCCCTGCTCAACAACACCCGCGGGGGCCTGGTGGCCGGATTCGGCGTGGCCCTGCTCCTCTGGGCCGTGGTGCGGCTGCTGAGCACCATCGAGGCGTCGTTCAACGCCATCTGGGGTGTGGACCGCGGGCGCACCCCCGTGCGCAAGATCACGGACTACCTGGCCATCGCCGTGCTGGCGCCCCTGCTCCTGCTGGCCAGCAGCAGCTTTTCGGTAATGATCAGCGGCCGGGTGGGCGCCGTTCTGGCCCAGCTCGGCGTGGCCGAGCCGGTGAGCGGGGCCGTGCTGACGAGTCTGGAACTGGTGCCGTTCGTCATCCTCTGGCTGCTGATGACCCTGGTGTACCTGGCCATGCCGAACACCTCGGTGAGCTGGCGCGCGGGACTGACCGCGGGCGTGGTGGCCGGAACACTCGTCCAGCTGTTACAGGCCGGCTCCATCCAGGTCGTGGTGAACGTCGCGCGCTACAACGCCATCTACGGAAGCTTCGCCGTGCTGCCGCTGTTCCTGATCTGGCTGTACGTGAGCTGGCTCATCGTGCTGGTTGGGGCGGAGGTTTCCTTCGCCGTGGACAACGCCGGCGACTACGCCCGCGAAAGGGCCGCCAGCGGCGCCAGTCATCACCAGCGGCGATTGCTGGCGGTCCGCCTCGCCGCGGTGAGCGCCGCCCGGTTCCTCACGGGCGCTCCGCCTGCCACGGCCGCCGCGCTGGCCGAACACACCGGGGTGCCGGTGCGCCTGGCCCACACCGTGCTGCACGACCTGGTCGCGGCGTCGGTCCTGGTCGAGGTGCGTGACGCGCCCGGCCGGCCGCCGGCGTACCAACCGGCCCGCGACCCCGATGCTGTCACCGCGGTTGAGGTGGTCCAGGCCTTCGACAGGCTGGCGGGTCCCAGCGAGGACGGGTCGCTGCCCGGGGTGGAGCCGCCCGACCCTGTGCCCGACTCCGCCCTCGGCGAGGTGGCCCGGCGCTGGGCCGCCCTGGACCGGCTGCTGGAGGACGCCGACGACAACTGGACGCTGGCGCGGCTGGCGCGGGCCGAAGACGGCGCCGAGCCCCCGGAATGTTCTTGCTAATCCCCCTGGACGGCCTAGAATCATGCCTACTTGAGGAGGTCCCCGCCGTGAAGAATATTCTTGTCGCCATAGACTTTTCGAAGAAAACCGATGCCGTGCTCAAGCAGGCCGCCGCGCTCTCAAAAGCCCTCGGCGCCAAATTGTGGATCCTCCACGTCACGACCGACGAGGCCCAGGCCCTGATGTTCGAGGCTACCCAGTACTCGAGTTTTTCCGCCGGTTTCGGCGGCGAGGACATGCCCATCATCACGCCAGGCCAGATCCAGGCTGCCCAGGACATCAACGCCATGGAAACCAGGCGGGAGCACAAGGAACTGCAGCACATCACGGCCCACCTGCGTGACAAGGGCCTCGAGGTCCAGGGAGTCCTGGCCGAAGGCGACCCCGGAAAGCTGATCGTCGCGAAGGCCGAGGAGGTCAAGGCCGACATCCTCATCCTTGGTTCCCACGGTCACGGCTGCCTGCTCAAGGCGTTGCTCGGGAGTGTTTCCGAGGCGGTCATGAGCCACGCGCGCTGCAACGTGATGGTGGTGCCGACGCGGGACGATTAGGGGGTTCTCAGAAAAACCAGGACTGGAAATCATACCTCCATCTCATCCTGCCAACCGGGGGTTTTCGATCTACATTGAATGAACGATCCCGGCGTCCTTATCCAGGATGAGCATTTTCACACAGCCCGAATGAAGTGGGGTTTTTTCATGAAAAAGGTCGTGTTCGGAATCGTCGCCGTTCTGGTACTGGCTGTCGGCGGTGGATTGTTCTATTTCCTGTCCAACCTCAATTCCATCATCGCCAGGATCATAGAAGACGAAGGCAGCCAGGTGGTCGCAACCGACGTCGCGGTTTCCGGTGTCGACATTTCCCTGCGCGAAGGCCGGAGCACGATTGCCGGGCTCAGTGTGGCCAGTCCGGACGGATTCGACACCAGCCACGCGTTCACTCTCGGTGAGATCACCGTGGACCTCGATCTGGACAGCGTGCGGAATGATCCGATCGTGATCGAAGAGATCCGCGTTCGGGAACCCGTGGTCAACGCGGAGTTCCTGCAGAACGGTGCTTCGAATATCGGCGAACTGCAGAAAAACATCCAACAGTTCGCGGCTTCGCTCGGCGGTGGCGGCCAGAAGAGCGGGGACGTGAAGCGAATCCGGATCAAACGGTTCGCTTTCGAAAAGGGCCGGATAGAAGTCAATGCTTCGGCGCTGGGACTGGAAGAGCGGTCCTTGGACCTGCCGGCGATCCAACTCGATGACATCGGCGGCCCTGAAGGCGCGCTGCCGGATGAAATCGCCCTGGCCGTCCTGGGAGCGTTGACGAAGAAGGCCGCGGCCGAAATCGCCCGTGCCGAAATCCAAAACCAGGTCAAGGATCTGGTGACCGACCAGGCAGGGGACAAGGCCCAGGACCTGCTGAACAAGATCGGGAACTAGAGGCCTCGGGCATCTTGGGCGACTTCGTGTCAACCGCCTCCCGATGAAAAAAGAAAATCCCCGCTACATCTCTGTAGCGGGGATTCCATCATCCAACCTTGGGCTGACTGACTAACCTACCAACGGTCGCCGCCGCCACCACCGCCACCGCGGGGCTTGTCCTGGGCTTCGTTGACGCGAAGCGCGCGTCCGTCCATTTCCTTGCCGTCCAGGTTCTGAAGCATGGCGGCAAGGTCGTTGTCTTCGACTTCGATAAAACCGAAGCCACGGGGACGGCCCGTCTCGCGGTCCATGATCAGCGCGACGGAATTAACCGTGCCATGCTGTCCGAACAACTCTTTGATCTCGTTTTCGGTCGCACTGAAGGGCAGGTTGCCCACATAGATCTTCTTCAAGGTCTTTTCTCCAAGTGTCGGCGTGCCGACTAAACCAAGCGTTCAGGATCGCCGGTTACTTCCGGCAGGACCTCTCCCGCTTCAAATTGACACCGCCTTGGCGGCATCCCTCCCCCCGATGGTCGGTGGGAATCCTGTGGCCGGCCCCTGATACAGGGGCACAGTAAAAACTGGGGCATCATAGGGTCGGATGTTGTCCGCAGGGTGTTCAGAGGACAGGAGAGGAATCTCCGCAGACCGGATGGTGAGCACAATATAGCCTTAAATTACACAATGTCAATAAATTACACGGGAAACCCCTAAGGCTGTCTCCCATCAAGTTCTTATCGAACTCCATGGAGACAATTTTCCGGGATGATTCAGGAAGAGCTCAGGCCCTGACCTGACTATGGGCAAGCATGCTCCGGCTCAGGAACTGCGTATCGGAGCCCAGAGGGTCGCCCAGCAGTCGTGCGGCGTGAAAATCGGGACCATCAGCGTCGCCCGGCTTGCGGCAACGTCGCGGAACGGCCCGAGATCCCACAGGGCCTTGCCTACGAATTTGTCATGGGTGTAGCCGAGCAGGGTCTCGAGAAATGGATTGGCATCGACGATCATGCCGCTGTCGGCGTCCAGGGGACGCGCCGGCGAAGAGGGCAGCGGAGATAAGGGCCAGATCAAGCAGACGTCCGGCAACCCTCGTCATTGTCATCATCCTGGCCACAGGTCTCCTGGGCCCGCCCATCGGGATGCGTCTTCCTCCCGCACAGTCGGGCCAAATTGTGGAAGGCGGTTGTGGATGGTGTATTGACTATCCGCACCCGGTCACGATTGTGTTCCACGACGCCTGCCCCCTACCAGGAGCGCGACGCCGCCGATCAGAACCGCCAGGCCGGCCACGGCCGGAATCGGGATGTTATGGTGCTCGGAGGCTTGAATCTCCATCGAACCCACCTGCATGACGGTCCGGTTCCGGTTGTAGTCGATGCCACCGTAGATCAGCGCCAACACGCCGATGGCCACGAGCACCAAACCAAGGGTTTTCATAGCGGTCTCCCACTTTCGGGTTCAAGACTGTCTCAAAGGACCCTGCGGCCCTGAATGATGCGCAACAGCACGATGACCACGGCCAGCACCAGCAGCACGTGGATGAACCCGTTCAGGGTGACGGATGTGACCAGCCCCAGCAGCCACAGTACGAAGAATATGACAGCGATGGTCCAGAGCATAACAATCCTCCTGGTTCTTCGGTTCGCCGCCGGCCGGGGAGTGTTTTCCCCGCCCGCGCGGCATTCCGAGACACACCGGGATTCGCCACAATCATGCCAGCAGTCACATCGTTTCTCCGCAACACGTTACATAGCAGGGGCTGCGGGCGATCTCCATCACATCGAAGGGCCGTCGATCATTATGACGGACCTGTTCAACCGCGGCTGGATCACTGCCCCCGCCAATTATTCCAAGGTCAATGGGATCTAAAACTTTCCTGACAACTATTTGGGAATAACAATGAGGTGTCGAAATGCCCATTTCCAATGAATCTCATATTCAGAAATGCCTGCTCTTTTCATCAAATCAATCCATTCCTGTTTTGTGAATCCTCTCAGAACAGATAGGGGTGCGTCATTTTTTGTGTAGCGGGATTTAGAAAACAGGCGTGTGATCCATTGGATGGAATAATACGCCACCGGATGTCGATGAAGATCATTGATAACAACAGCGCACTTTGCATGCTGATGGGATATTCGTAAAAAATCAATCAGCTGTTCATCGTTCAAATGATGGCAAAACAAACCGGCATGGATGACGTCTGGTGCATTCCCGGAATCCATCCACAATTTGTAATCCGTTGATTCCCAGCGCACACCCAAGCTGGCCAGACTAAACGTGGCTTCTGCAAACTCCTGGGCCTCGGCCATCGTATCAACACCAACAAGCTCAAGTTCGGGATGAAAACTGGCCTTGCGCTTGTGAACGTATTCCAAGAAATCACCCGCACCAGCCCCGATATCGACGATGGACTTTACCTCACGCCTGTTGTTGATTCTTTGAATCGCCTTATAGGCGTGTTGAGCACCACCCGAAAACCTGTTGATGAATACGAGTTCCTTGAAGTTTTGGAAGATTTCCCGTGGATTCTCAATGGGGAAATCCATCAACTCCAATTCTTTAGATCGATGTTGAAAGTTTGGCATCATGATCGCTTTACAGACCGAATTATGGGCCTTCTCTATTGGGGTTCGACTCTCGCCCCGGCCGCCGCGTCAACCAGCCAATGGGTCCGGCCGTTTGCCGGTTGGACAAGTTGTGCCGGCAGCACATCCGGTTCGTAGGGTCCGGTCAGGACTCGCTCGAGGACCTCGGCCTTGCCTGAACCCTCGACCATGAAGACCACGTCGCGGGCGGCATTGATCAGCACCGGGGTAAAGGTCACCCGCCAGATCTTCATGGCTTCCACATACTGCGAAACTACCCAGCGTTCCTTTTCGCGTAAACCCGACGTTCCGGGAAACAACGAGGCCGTGTGCCCGTTCTCGCCCAGGCCCAAACAGATCAAATCGAAAGCGGGCGGGGCCTGCGTCCGGAATAGAAGCTTCATGTCCTGCTCGTAGGCCAGTGCGGCCCGGGCCGGGTCGTCTTCGCCGCCGATACGGTGAACATTGGCCGAAGGCAACGGCACGTGATCGAGCAGGGCTTCCCGCGCCATGCGAAAATTACTGAGCTTGTCATCGGGCGGCACGCAGCGCTCGTCGCCAAAAAAGACATGCACCTTGTCCCACGCGATCCGGGAAGCGAACGCGGGCGAGGCTAGCAGGGCGTAGACCGGACCAGGCGTGCCTCCGCCGGCAAGCGCTACGGTGAAGCGGCCGGTTTCCGCAATCGCCGCCTGGGCCAGGCCGGCAACGAACTCGGCCGCGCCGTGGACAAACGCATCATGGTCCGGATAAATGGTGATATTCGGCATTTTCCACTCCAGGTTCAGGCCGGGGGAATGATGAACTGCTCCATGGCTGCGGCAAAACCCTCATCATCACAGGACGCGGTGACGTGGGTGGCCGCTTGCTGCACTTCCTGAACCGCGTTGCCCATGGCGATGCTGAGACCGCTCTCCTGAAACATCAACACGTCGTTCGGCCCGTCGCCAATCGTCGCGATCTGCGTCGCCGATATGCCGTACAGTTCGGCCAACATTTTCACGACAAAGCCTTTCGTGGCCCGCGGGTGGGTGACATCGAGATAGTATGGCTGCGACCTTCTGGCGGATACGCGACCCTCGCACAAGGCTCGAATATCATCTTCACATTCGGCCACCAGAGCCTGATCGTCGCTCACGCCCACGATCTTCACCGCCTTGCCGACGAATGCCCCGAGGTCTGTTGTCACCATCGGCGCGAACCCGAGCGTCGCCTGCTCCTTGACAACATGCGGCCCCGCGGCATCGGTCACGTACCATTCCGATTCGGTATACAACCATGCGTCCAGGCCATGTTCACGGATCTTTTGAATCACCCCTCTTGCTTCTTTGGCGGCCAGAACGTGGCTGGAAACGAAGCTGTAGTCCGGATTGACGACCAGGCCCCCGTTGAAGCCGGATATCGGTGTCGTCAGCTGCAAGGCCTCATTGATCATGCTCATTCCGCGGGGCGGCCGGCCGCT